>Ga0116152_10000968_pt1 | contig 23690 bp, 24 predicted proteins | sample AD_UKC119_MetaG_FD_89894 | JGI IMG/M metagenome (GOLD analysis project Ga0116152, IMG submission 89894) | Active sludge microbial communities of municipal wastewater-treating anaerobic digesters from Hong Kong - AD_UKC119_MetaG | ecosystem: Engineered > Bioreactor > Anaerobic > Digestate...
CCCCGACGGGGTCGCGGCGCCCTATATCAACGCCGAGACGCTGGTCACCTGCCCGGTCACGGTCGCCCATTGGGAAGATCAGCTCAAATCGCTGATCGAGCAGCATGTCGAGGCGACCGAGAGCCAGCGCGGCACCGAAATCCTGCGCCACTGGGATCTGGAAAAGGGCCACTTCCTGCAAGTCTGCCCCAAGGAGATGCTGGTGCACCTGCCGCACCCGCTGACACACGAGGTCCAGGCGATGCCCGCCGAATGACGGGTAAGGTGCGTGCTCGCACGCACCCTACGATGCGCCGCGCAAGAAAAGGGGCCGGTCGAACCGGCCCCTTTCCCTTGTCACGGGTCCGGGCGATCACTCGACCGGGACGACCTGCATCGTGTTGCCGTCGATACGGGCCAGCGTATTCCACTGGCCGCCGCCGACCTGGCTGATGAAGATGTCGTTCGCGCCCTGGTGATCTTCCGCCGAGAAGCGGATGTGCGTCCCCAGCAGCGCGTCGTCATAATCCAGCGTGTACATCCCTTGCAGGAAGCTGTCGGTCGTCAGGTCGCGCCCGGCCGCTTCCAGCGCCATCACCACCTGACGCGCCGCGGTATAGCCCAGCATGGCGAAGCCCGACGCCGGCTGGCCGTAGCGCGCCTCATAGGCCGCGATGAACTCGGCCGGTGCCGGCTGATCGGCGCGCGCGCGCAGGTCCTGCCAACCCGCCGAGGCATAGAGCCCGTCGGTCACGCCGCCCGGCACCATCGCCACGGGTTCCAGGAACCCGGCCGACGAGGTGAGGAAGCTCACGTCGTCCCAGCCCAGCCGCTTGGCCGTGCCGACCACGGTGATGCCCGCGCGCACACCCAGAGCCTGCGTGACGATCTGGCAGCCCGCATCGCGCAGGCGGCTGACCGCGCCCACGAAATCTTCTTCCTCGGGGCGGTGGGTGGTTTCATCGACATAGGTCAGGCCCAGCCGCTCGGCCGTCTCGCGCGAGGACAGGGCGATTTCCTCGCCGAAGTCCGTGGGCAGATACATCGAGCAGACATGCGTCGCGCCGGTCGTCTCGTGCAGATACTGGATGCCGGCGGCGATCTGGTCGTAATAGCTGGAGAACGACGTGAAGTTCATCCCGGGCGGATCGGGCAGGATCGCGCGGGCGGCCGTCAGCGGGAACATGTTCGGCACGCCGCGCCGTTCCATCAGCGGGTAATGCGCCAGGTTGTGCGGCGTGCCCAGGTTCAGCAGCATCGCAAAGACGCCGTCACGTTCGATCAGCTTGTTGTAGCCCTGGGTCGCGCGCGGCAGTTGATAGCCGTGATCCTCGACCAGATAGCGGATCTGGCGACCGTGCACGCCGCCGGCGGCGTTGACCTGTTCGAACAGCAGATTCGCGCCGTTGACCGCCGGGGTCGAGACCGCCGCGAACACGCCCGACAGGTCGTGCACGCCGCCCAGCAGGATCTCGGTGTCGGTGACGCCGCGGGTCTGCGCGCCGGCGCCCCCCGCAACCACCGTGGCTGCCATTGCGGCCGCCATCAGGATCGTTTTCGTCATGTCGTGTCGTCCTCCCCGTTTGCGGGCCCCTCCTCCGGGGCCCTGTTAATACATCGCGTCGATCAGCGCCTTGTGCCGCGTTTCGACGGTGGCGCGTTTCAGCTTCATCGTCGCCGTGAGTTCCTCATCCTCGGCGGTCAGCAGCACGTCGATCAAGCGGAAATCCTTGATCTGTTCGACGCGCGCGAATTCCCGGTTCACGTCCTCGACCTCGCGCCGGATCAGATCCAGCACCGGCTCGGCGCGGCACAGGCTGCGAAAGTCGCTGAACGGCACCTTGTTGTCCTGCGCGAATTTCTCGACATTCTCCTGGTCGATCATGATGAGGCAGGTCAGATACTTGCGCCGGTCGCCGATGACGACCGCGTCGCTGATGTAGTGGCTGAACTTCAGCCGGCTTTCGATCTCGGCGGGGGTGATGTTCTTGCCGCCCGCGGTGATGATGATGTCCTTGATGCGCCCGGTGATCGTCAGATAACCGTCTTCGATCCGGCCGACGTCGCCGGTGCGCAGCCAGCCGTCCGGGGTAAAGGCCTCGGCGGATTTTTCGGGCTTGTTCAGATAGCCGCCAAAGACGTTGAGCCCCTTGACCTGAATCTCGCCGTCATCGGCGATGCGCACCTCGACCCCCGGATTGGGCCGCCCGACCGAGCCCACCTTGTTGTGCCCCGGCAGGTTGATGGTGGCGACCCCGGTGGTTTCGGACATGCCGAACCCCTCGTAAAGCGGCACGCCGATCGCGTGATACCATTTCAGCAGCTCGGGCGAGATCGGCGCGGCGCCGGTCAGGCCCTGGGCGATGCGGTCCATGCCCAGCATCCGGCGCAGATTGGCCAGCACCAGGAAATCCCAGATCCGGTAGCGCAACGCGGTGCCGCCGGGGACGGGGCGCCCCTCCATCGTGTAGGCGGCGCGGGCCTGCCCGGCCTTGAGCGCGCGGGCAAAGGCCCAGCGGCCCAGCGGCGTCGCCTCCTGCGCCATGACCAGCACGCGGGAATAGATTTTTTCCCACACGCGCGGCACCGCGACGAACCCATGCGGGCTGATCTCGCGCAGGTTGTCGAACACGGTTTCGGGGCTTTCCGCGAAATTCACCGTCGAGGACACGACCAGCGGCGTATAGAGCGAGACGATGCGTTCGAGGATATGGCACAGAGGCAGGAAGCAGAGCTGTTCGGCGTGCTTCTGGAACGGCAGGCCGTAGAGCGAGGTTTCCATGCCGGCAAGAATGTTTTCCTGCGTGATCTGCACCCCCTTGGGCTGGCCCGTGGTGCCCGAGGTATAGATCAGCACCCCCACGTCGCCGGGCTGCACGGCGTCGATCTCGGCGTTGAACAGGGCCTCGTCGTCGGTCTGGCGGCCCATCTCGTAAAGGTCGGACAGCAGCATGCATTTGTCATGGGCAAAGGCGTGCAGTCCCTCAGGGTCGAAGATGATGACCCGCTGCAAACCCGGCATCTGGTCCGCGACCTCGAGAAACTTGTCGAGCTGTTCCTCGTTTTCGACGAACAGGAACTTCGACCCCGAATCGTTGACCAGATAGGCCAACTGGCTGGCGCTGTCCGTGGTGTAGACACCCGACGACACGGCCCCCATGCATTGCGCGGCCATGTCGCAATACATCCATTCCTTGTTGTCCTCGGACAGGATCGAGATCACGTCGCCCCGTTTCAGCCCCAGCGCGCGCAAGCCCATGCCGATCAGGCGCACATGATGCAGATAGTCGGTCCAGGAATAGGCCTGCCAGATGCCCAGGTCCTTTTCACGGTGTGCCGGGTGATCGCCGTTTTCCTGCGCCCGGGCGCGCAGCAGGCGGGGCACGGTGGTGTGACCGTCGATCCGCACCGGGCGGGTCATCGGCTGGGCGTTGATGCGCACGCCACGCAGAAGCTTGTCGCCGCTCATCGCCAGGTCTTCCTCTTTTTCCAGCGCCGTTCGCCGCGGGCGCCTTCGTTGGCATGGCCCAGGTAAAAGCTCTGGATGTCCTCGGAGGCGGCCAGTTTCTCGGCCGAATCGGCCATGACGATACGCCCCAGTTCCATGACATAGCCCTGGTCGGCCAGATCCAGCGCCACGGCGGCGTTCTGTTCGACCAGCATCATCGTCACCCCCTCGTCGGTGTTCAGCCGCTTGAGGATGGTGAAGATTTCCTGCGTCAGCAGGGGCGACAGGCCAAGGCTGGGTTCATCCAGCAGCATGATCTTGGGTCTCAGCATCAGTCCGCGGCCGATGGCCAGCATCTGCTGCTGCCCACCGCTGAGGGTGCCGGCCTCTTGCAGGCGGCGTTCGGCGAGGATCGGGAAATAGCTGAACACCAGGTCGCGGTCGCGCGCGATCTCGGCCTTGTCGGTGCGGGTATAGGCGCCCAGGGCCAGGTTTTCCTCGACCGTGAGCAGGGGAAAGACCTCGCGCCCCTCGGGCACCTGGACGATGCCGCGGCGGACGATCTGGTGCGGCTCGCGGCCCTGGATTTCCCGACCCTCGAACAGGACCTGGCCCTTTTCCGGGTCCATGATGCCCGAGATCGTCTTCAGCAGGGTCGTCTTGCCCGCACCGTTGGCGCCCAGCACGGTGACCACCTGGCCCTTGTGCACCTCGAGCGAGACGCCGCGAATGGCCATGATCGGCCCATAAAAGGTTTCGAGGTTCCGAACCTCAAGCAGCGCGGTCATACCCGCTCTCCTTTCGCGTTCGCGGTCTTTGAAATCGCGGCGGTGCCCAGATAGGCCTCGATCACGGCGGGGTGGGCCTGAACCTCGGCCGGGGTGCCCTCGGCCAGTTTCGCGCCGTCGGCCAGCGCCAGGACCCGGTCGCAGACCTTGCTGACCAGGCCCATGTCGTGTTCGACCATCAGAACCGTGACGCCCATCTGGCGGCGGATGTCGTCGATCCACCAGCGCATGTCCTGCGTTTCCTCGACGCTGAGGCCCGAGGCCGGCTCATCCAGCAGCAGCAACCGGGGCTTCGTGGCCAGCGCGCGGGCCAGTTCCACCACCTTGCGCACGCCATAGGGCAAGCCGGCGATCATCTTGTCGCGGTAGGCTTGCAGGTCCAGAAAGTCGATGACTTCCTCGACCGCGTGGCGGTGCTGGCGTTCCTGCTCGCGGGTGCGACCGATGAAGAGCATCTCTTCGATCAGGGTCGTCTTGCGGTGGCGGTGGCGGCCGACCAACAGGTTCTGCAACACGGTCGCCCGTTCGAACAGCTCGATGTTCTGAAAGGTTCGCGCGATGCCCAGGCCCGGCACCTGGCTGGGCCGGCACGCCAGCAGATCGCGGCCGTCAAAGGCGATGGACCCGCGCACCGGCGTGTAGAACCGGCTGATCATGTTGAACACGGTCGATTTGCCGGCACCGTTGGGGCCGACCAGCGCGAAGACCTCGCCCTCGTTCACCGACATCGACAAGTTGTTCACCGCGGTGACGCCGCCGAACTTCAGTGTCACGTTTTCAAGCGTCAAAAGGCTCATCTCAGGCGCTCCGTCTTGAGATAGGTCTTCTGGCGGCGGAACATGTCACGCCGGGCAAAGGGGAACAGCTCCAGCCATGTCCGGATTTTCAGCCATCGGCCATACAGGCCCATCGGCTCGAACAGGATGAAGGCGATCAGGATCATGCCGAACACGCCGGTCTCCAGGCCCGGCACGCTGTTGATCCCCAGCGAATCGGTGCCGATCGCCAGAAGCTGCGGCAGAAAGGCGATCACGATCGCCCCCAGAAAGGCGCCGTGGATGAACCCCAGCCCGCCGATGATGATCATCATCAATAGCTGGATCGCCAGCAGGAAGTTGAAGGTCTCGTTGTTGAAGGCCCCCGCGAACAGCCCCATCAGCGCGCCCCCCATGCCGGCAAAGGCGCAGGAAAAGCCAAAGGCCAGGGTCTTGGTGCGGGCCACGTCCACCCCCATCGCCTGCGCCGAGATCTCTGAATCGCGCACGGCGGCAAAGGCCCGGCCCAGCGGCGCGCGCAACAGGTTGCGATAGATCAGGGTCACGAATAGCGCGGTGCCCAGCGCCAGGTAATACCAGCTGGCCGGCATGGCCCAGCGGTTGATCTCGAACCCGAAGATCCAGATCTCGGGCGCGAAGATGCCGTTCACGCCGCCGGTCCAGTGGTCCAGGATGACGATGATGTCATCCGCCAGGATCGCGAGCGCCAGGGTGAAGATCGACAGATAGACGCCGTGCAGCTTCAGCGCCGGCAAGGCCACCAGCGCGCCGACCACGCCGGTGACGACCCCGGCCAGCAGGAACGCCACCAGGAACGGCAGCCCTGCATCCATGAAGTTTACCGTCAGGTAGCAGCCCAGCGCCATGAAGGCCGAATGCCCCAGGCTGACCAGCCCGGTCTGCCCGGTCAGGATCATCAGCCCCAGCCCGGCGACGGACCAGATCAGCACGTTCGTGACCTCGCCCAGGTAAAAGTCGTCGATCAGCCACGGCATGACCAGCAGCAGCAGCAGCAGCGCGGCATACAGCGAAAAGTTCCACCAGTCGGGGAACAGCCGGATGTCCTGATCGTAACTCGTCTTGAAATGAAAGCGCATGGCGTCAGACCTTTTTCACGCGGACCTGCGCGAACAGGCCATGCGGACGGAAAACAAGGACCAGGATCAGCAGCGCATAGGGTGCGATCTGGCTGTAGCCCGTCGGCAGGTAGCGGGCGGCAAAGGGTTCGATCACACCGACGATGATGCCCCCCATCAGCGCGCCGGGCAGGCTGCCGAACCCGCCGATGACCGCCGCCGCAAAGGCCTTGATGCCGATGAACCCGGCGGAAATGGCCAGCGTGCCCTTGGACGCATAGAGAATCCCCGCGACGCAGGCGACGACCCCGGCCAGCGCCCAGACCGCCCCCTGCACCCGGCGCACCGGGATGCCCATGTAATAGGCCGCCATCTGGTTCTGCGAAGACGCCTGCATCGCCAGCCCCAGCTTGGTGCGCTGAAAGAACTGGAACAGGAACAGCGTCATCAGCAGCGTGACGACGATCACCGCGATATCCGCCAGGCTCAGCACGACGCCGCCCATGCGGACATCGCCCAGCGCCAGCGGCGAGTGCAGGTTGACGGGTTCATGCCCCCAGATCAGCCCGGCCACGAAACGGATCACATAGCCCAGCGCGATGGTCAGGATCACCACTGCCGTCTGGCTCTGGCCGAACATGAAGCGGATCACCGTCAGGTCCAGCAGATAGCCCAGCGCGCCGAGGATCAAGAGCGCGAGCGGCACGGCCAGCCAGAAGTTCAGGCCCAGGTATTCCGGGTTCACCAGGCCGACCATCACATAGGCGCCCAGCATCATGAAATCGCCCTGGGCGAAATTGACCGCTTCGGTCGCCTTGTAGATCAGCACGAAGCCCAGCGCGACAAGGCCGTAAACGCAGCCGTTGGCGAGACCGCTCAACAGCAGTTGCAAAACATCCATGGGTGGCCCTCCCAGACCGGCGCCCCTCCTGACCCGCCGTTGGTCGGCGGTGCCGGTCCTCTCCAGGCGCCTGAACCCAGAATTGCGGTTCGAGGGGTTCGTTTCAACTTAATTTTCGTTCGGAAAGACCTAAGCGACGTTACGGAAGGTTGCGCCCGCCCCCGACCGCACACCCGCCGGGGTTGGTTCGCTCGCGGCAACAATCCACTGATTTGTTTTTGTTTTGGAAACAAAACTCTTCTTCCGCGTGCATGAGGGCGCTAACCTGCGCGTGTGACCGGTCTCGGATCGCTGCCCGATTGGAGAGGCCGGCCCGTCTGCTGCACAGCCTTGACATGGGGGACAAAATCCAATGACTGCTGCACATAAACTCAACCTTGAATTGCTTGATCTGTTCCGCGATTCAACTCTGGGTCTGTATCTGGACGCATTCGACGAGGATCTGTTCGCGCAGGGCCGTGTGACCACGCTGGCGCCGGGAACCGCCCTGTCCGATGGCGCCGCGCATCCCCTGCACGTCGTGCTGGACGGTCGCCTGGCCGGGCCGCGCGACTGGTTCGGGCCCGGAAACCACTTTGGCCCGACCGGCCAGACGTTGCAAGCCATGGATCTGCCGGCCCGGATCTGGACGCTGGATACCGGCGCGCAGGACTGGGCGCAACCCCGCCACCGCAGCCTGCGTCGCGCGTTGGCCAAGGCCCTGGTCGCCGCCGATGCCGCCGAGGCCGACGCGACCCCGCCCGCGGCCCTGCCCGATCCCGGCACGCTTTGCGACGTGACGCATCCCGACATCCGGCGGCAGGCCGCGCGCCTGCGGCGGGCCTCGCCGGCCTCGACCGCCGAGGCGGTGCTGCGATTCGTGCACAAGATGCCCTACCGTTTCGGCGCCTGGCAAGAGCGCGCCTCGGACACCCTGCGCCGGGGCGTGGGCATGTGCACGACCAAGACAAACCTTCAGGTGGCGCTGCTGCGCGCTGCCGGGCTCGAGGCCGGGTTCGTCGAAATCCCCATGTCCACCAGTGTGCTGGGCAAGCTGATGCCGTCCGGCTGGCTGGCGCTGCAACGCCCGACCGTGAAGCACTACTTTGCCGCCGTGAAACTGGGCGACCGCTGGCACGGCTGCGATTCGTCCTATGACTATGCCAGCTATCGCATCTTCCTGGAGATGTTCCCCTGGATGGCGCATCGCGAGGAACCCGTCCTGGCCGAGGGCGCGCCCTATATCCCGGCGATGGAGATCCAGCACCTCGATCTGTTCGAGATCCAGGTCGTGGACGCCATCGTGGACGAGATGGGCAAGAAAAGCCGATTCCAGACCCGCCACTTCGAAGCCCTGAACACCAGGGTGGACCGGGCGCGCGGGGCGCATCTGCGCTGGGGCCGCGCGGCCGAGGCGAACGCCACCGCCGAGGACCAGGAGGTGCGGGCATGAGCCTGTATGATTGGGATTTCCGCGCGCCCACGCCCTCGGGCATGGGCGACCATGACGTGCCCCGGGTGTCGGACCGGCTGGCCGGCAAGCGCATCGCGTTGCTGGTCACGGGCGGCATCGCGGCAATGAAGGCGCCCGAGGTCGCGCGCGGCCTCAGGCGGCACGGGGCCTCGGTCGTCGCCTTTGCCAGCGAGGACGCGCTGCACTACGTCGCGCGCGAGGCGCTGGAATGGGCGACGCTGGGGCCGGTCGTGACCGCTCTGACCTGGCGCGCCGAACACCTCAGCGACGGGGCGCCGTTCGACGCCTATCTGGTCGCCCCCGCCACCCATTCGACCCTTGCCAAGATGGCGCACGGGATCGGCGACACCGTCGTCACCGCCACGCTGATCTCGGCGCTGGGCCGGATGGAGCAGGGGCGCACCCAGGTGCTGGTGGCGCCGACGATGCACGGCACCATGCACAACGCGCAACTGGTGGACAACGCGCGCCGGCTGGCGGCGCAGGGCGTGCGGCTGATCGCCCCGCGCGACGCCTATGGCAAACACAACCTTCCTGAGACCGAACTGTTGTGCATCGCCGTCGGCCGCGCGCTCAGCACCTCGGCCCTGGCGGGGCGGCGGATCATGGTCACCGCCGGTCCCACGCCCGTGCCCATTGACGGGGTGCGGCGCATCGTCAACCGCTTTCGCGGCCGTCTGGGCGCCCGCGTGGCCGAGGAACTGACCTGGCGCGGCGCCGCGGCCGAGCTGATCCTGGGCGACGGCGCCTGGCAACCGAAGACGCCGATGCCGGTCACGGTGACGCGCACCTATGACGCCTATCGCGACACGGTGGTCGCGCGGGCAAAGGCAGGGCTGTTCGCCGGGGTCTTTTCGGCCGGGGTGGCGGATTACCGGCCGAAACAGGCGGTGAGCGGCAAGATCGCCTCGGGTCAGGCCAGCCTGATGCTGGAACTGGAGCCGACGGAAAAGGTGATCGACATGGCGATGGCCGCCGGTGGCGCGATGCACACCATCGCCTTCAAGTATCTGGAAGGCGTCACCGAGGAAGAGCTGATCCGCGTCGCCTCGAAGCGCCTGGACCAGTGCAGCCTGATCGTCGCCACGCGCGGCGAGGACACGCGCGGCACCGAACAGCGCGCGCTTCTGGTGCGCCGCGATGGCGTGACGCCGGTCGATGACAAACGCGCGATCGCCGCCGCGATCGCGGACCATCTGGAGGATCTGGCCCAACCCGCCGCGATGCAAGCCGCGGCCGAGTAGGGGCAGAGCAAAGGGGCCGTTGCGCGACGGCCCCTTTCGCGCCTTGGTTGACCGGGGCACCGGCGGGGTATAGCGTCGGCCCGATTCACAGGCGCGGGGTCTACGACGGTGTCACTGGCAGACTTCCTGGCGACCAAACCCTGGAAATCCCGATCCTTCCCGCTGCCGCAAGCGATCCGGCAGTTCCCCACGATGCTCTCGGTCGAGGAACAGCGGATGCTGGCCTTCCTGGCCGCCATGACCGATTTCTCGCGCGGTGCCCTGGTGGACCTGGGCCCGTTCATGGGGGGATCGACCTCGGCGCTGGGATGCGGGGTGGCGATGAACCAGGGACAGAGACCGCCGATCCAGAGCTTCGATCTGTTCAGCGCGTCCGAGGGGCAGAAAGAGAAGTTCCTGTATGCGCGCGGACATCCGAAGTTCGACGGGCTGGACATCTACCCGCTGTTTCAATCCCTGACCCGGGACTACAACGTCGTGTCCACCAAGGCCGATATCCGCAAGGCCCGCTGGACCACCGGCCCGATCGCGCTGCTGTTCATCGACCTGTCCAAATCCTGGGCCATCAACGACCATCTGGTGCTGAACTTCCTGCCGCATGTCGCGCAGGGCGGACTGATCGTCCAGCAGGATTACATGTTCTACAAGAACCCCTGGATCGCCAGCACCATGTTCAAGCTGCGGGATCATGTGGCCTATGCCGGGCACAGCGACTTCAACTCGGTCCTGTTCGAGGTGACGACGCCGCTTTCCGCGTCGGCTCTGGACAGCTGCCTGCGTCGGAACACCTCGGTCGCCGACATGCACGCCGCCTTTGACTGGACGGGCGGGTTCCTGACCGATTGCCTGTCGCAGGAAATGCTGGCCATGATGCGCGGCGCCTTTGATCGCAATCCCGGGGGCGACGGGCACGACGATTTCACCGGCCAGGCATGGCCGTCCATCCTGGACCAGGCCCGGCAGGTCAGATCATCCGGATGACGTCTTTCTCGACCGCCAGCATATAGCCCTGGCGGGGAATGTTGCGGACCAGCAGTTCGCTGACCATCTGGTTGCCCAGCGAATCGCGCAGCCGCTTGATCCGGGTTGCGCCGGCGGCTTCGTCGCAATCGGCCTCGCGCCGGCCCGAGATCACCGATTCCAGCGAGGCGCCGGTCATCATCTCGTCATCCATGCGGGCCTCGGCCAGCACGGCCAGGGCCTCGACCGCGGCCTCGGTCAGGTTGAACTCCATGTCGTTCAGATAAACCTTGCGCTCGCCGCGCGAGATCACCAGCGACGACACCTGAATCCCCGACTTTTGCACCACGGCCAGGCGCCGGTTCAGCACGATCAGCGCCAGCACCAGCACCAGCGCGGTAATCAGCAGCAGGCTGGCAAAGACGATCAGCACGAAGATCACCGCGCGGTAGCTGACCAGAACTTCGGTAAAGGTGGTGCCGGACTGCGCCAGAATCTCGAGCAGGCGCAATTCGGCGTCCTGGGTCAGGTTGGCGTTCTCGGCGAAAATCTGGGTGACACGCGCGTTGAAGGCGTTGGTGTCGGGCAGGTTCAGGAACAGCAGAAAGGCCGCCAGCGCCAGAATGGCGACGATGGCGGCCAGCCCCAGATAGACCGCGCGCGTTCCCGCGCGTGTCAGATCAGTAACGGAGGAAGTATTGTCCGGCATTGCCCCGCCTCGACGCCAGTCCATCATCCCTGAATGTGGACAAAACATCGACCAAGGTCCAGCCGTTCCGCGCCAGACGGGCGCGCAACTCGTTTGCGGCGGCGCCGGTGCTGCCACAGGCCCCGTCCGAAATCTGCGCAATGCCGTAATGGAACCGCACCGGGCTTTGCTGCTGGGCGCGATAATCGGCGTAACAGGCCGCCTGGGCGGGCAATGCCATCGCCATCAGGGCGCCCAGCGCCAGGGATAGGGTTTTGGTTCGCATCGTCGTGGTCCTTGCACGGCTGAGTCCGTCGCTTGCCCAGACCATGCCCATGCTGCCGCTGCTATGCAATATCGCCGCGTCCGGGCCGACACCGGCGCGGCGCGTTATCGGATAACCGGGGCGCGCTATTGCCTGTCAGCGGGGGCGGGTCCCAAGGTTGAACCATGACGGCGCCGACCCCGACACACAGGGGTGCCACCCGTCCCCCGCTTTCGTGTCACGCAGAAAGGTTGCTGCCATGCGCTTTGCTCTCCCCCTTCTTCCGCGACGGCTGACCATGGCCCTCGCTGCCGGGGCGGTCGCCCTGGCCGGATTCGCCACCACGCCCCAGCAGGCCAGGGCCGACGATGCCGACCTCTTCCGGTTCATCGCCGGCGCGATCGTCATCGGCGCCATCGTCCACGCCATCGACGAGAACAACCGCCCGTCCTATGCCGGGCGCTGGATGCTGCCCGACGAGTGCCTGGAAACGGTGCGGATCGACTGGCGCAATGTCGATGTCTACAACGGCCGGTGCCTGAACCGCGCGGGCTATCAGGGCCTGCCCAACCAGTGCCGCTATGAATTCCGCTACCAGGGCCGCAACCGCACCGGCTATGTCGCCGACTGCATGTATCAGGCCGGGTATCGCGGAGGCTCCATGCGCCGCGCCGATCCGCCGCGCTACGACCCGCCCCGGGCCGAGCCGCCGCGCATGTCGCCGCCGCGCCATGGCCACCACGCCTGGTTGCCCGACTCGTGCGAGATGCACTATCGCCAGAACGGCCGCCGCGTCGCGGGCTACTGGTCCAGCTGCCTGCGTAACGAGGGCCTGCGCGACCTGCCCGGGGAATGCCGCGTGACCTCGACCGATGGCGACCGCATCTACAACGCGCGCTGCCTCGAGGACGCGGGCTATCGCCGCCGTTGAGGAACATCCTGGAGTGTCCCGCGCCAACTGACGAAATCCTTTCTTCACGAATCCCTTTCAAAGTCGTGCCGATGCGAGTGGGCTGGTTACTGGTTCCGACTTGACGCGCGACGGCACTCCAGGACGGTCCCGGCCCCCCAGCCGGGAAGGGGGCGGGCCGCAAGGCTCGCCCCCGCTCTTGCCCGGGCCCGGTGCGCGTGGTTCAAGACTGTATGGCGCCTGCTCGCATCACCCCCGATTTCAGCCTGGAAACCGCGACCGGCCTGCGCCTGGTTGCCGGCGTGGACGAGGTCGGCCGCGGTCCGCTGGCCGGCCCGGTCTCTGCCGCCGCCGTGATCCTCGATCCGGGCCGCATCCCGCCCGGCATCGACGACAGCAAGCGCCTGACCGAGGCCGCGCGCACCCGTCTGGCCGCCGCGATCCGCGACACTGCCGTCGCCTGGGCCATCGCCCATGCCAGCGTCGAGGAGATCGACACCCTCAACATCCTTCAGGCCAGCCACCTGGCGATGCGCCGCGCGCTGGACGCCCTGACCCCGGCGGCCGAACACGCGCTGATCGACGGCAACCGCCTGCCCAAGGGCTTGACGATCCCCGCCCAGACCGTGGTCAAGGGCGACGCGCGCAGCCTGTCGATCGCCGCCGCCTCGATCCTGGCAAAGGTCGAACGCGACGCGATAATGCGTGAACTTTCACTGGCAAACCCCGGATATGGCTGGGAAAAAAACGCGGGATACCCCTCGGCCGGACATCGCGCGGCGCTGCGCGACCTGGGCGTGACCCCACATCATAGGCGGACCTTTGCCCCGGTGCGCAAGATATTGTGTGAAGAACATTAAATAACGCGCTGATTCAAAAAGGAATTGACGTGGACTCTGGATTGAATCATCTTTGCGTGTAACGGAGCGCCGCGAAACACAAGACGGCGCCCGAACGAGGCAGACATGGCAACCAAGACCCGGGCGCCGGAGGCTGACACGCTTCCGCTCGACCAGATTCTTGCGGGTGATTGCATCGAGCTCATGAATGCGTTGCCCGCGGGCAGCGTGGACCTGATCTTTGCGGACCCGCCCTACAACCTTCAGCTGAAGGGCGCGCTTCACCGGCCGGACAATTCGGCGGTGGACGCGGTGACCGATCACTGGGACCAGTTCGCCAGTTTCGCCGCCTATGACCAGTTCACGCGCGACTGGCTGAAGGCCGCGCGCCGCCTGTTGAAACCCGACGGCGCGATCTGGGTCATCGGCAGCTATCACAACATCTTTCGCGTCGGCGCGGCGTTGCAGGACGCAGGATATTGGGTGCTGAACGATGTCATCTGGCGCAAGTCGAACCCGATGCCCAACTTCAAGGGCAAGCGCCTGACCAACGCGCATGAAACGCTGATCTGGGCGTCAAAGGCCGAGACATCGAAATACACGTTCAACTATGAGGCGCTGAAAGCCCTGAACGAGGGCACGCAGATGCGCTCGGACTGGGTGCTGCCGATCTGCACCGGGCACGAGCGGCTCAAGGACGACGACGGAAACAAGGCGCATCCGACGCAAAAGCCCGAAAGCCTGCTGCACCGCGTGCTGATCGGCACGACGAACCCGGGCGACGTGGTGCTGGACCCGTTCTTTGGCACCGGCACCACCGGCGCCGTGGCCAAGATGCTGGGCCGCCATTTCATCGGCATCGAGCGCGAGGACGCCTACCGCGCCGCCGCCACCAAACGGTTGGCCAAGGTGCGCGCACTGGATTCCTCGGCGCTCGAGACGACCTCGTCGAAACGCGCCGAGCCGCGCGTGCCCTTCGGCCAGTTGGTCGAACGCGGGATGCTCAGGCCCGGCGAAGTGCTGGTTTCGCCCCGCGGCAAGCCCGCCAAGGTGCGCGCCGACGGATCGCTGGTCAGCGAGACGCACCGCGGCTCGATCCACCAGGTGGGTGCCGCGCTCGAGGGTGCGCCCTCGTGCAACGGCTGGACCTATTGGCAATTCAAGCGCGACGGGCAATTGATCCCCATCGACATCCTGCGTCAGCAGATCCGGTCCGAAATGGCCCGCGACGCCTGACGCCACCCCAAGTTTACCGCCAGCGTCCGGAACCCCAAGCTCTGGACGCCACTTGATCCCCCGGCTTCGTGCCGGGGGTTTTTTTATGCGCCGGGCCGGCCAGCCCTTTTTTGGGGGTCTACATATTTAACTAGCCAAAAATCACTTGCTTACTTTGGCTAGTTATGTTATTCATGGTGCAGAAGGAGCTTGCGCCATGTCGAAGCCTGAAACCCTCTCCACCTTTGAGTTCTTCCGCAAGTTCCCGGATGAAGATGCCGCGCGCAAGTTCTTTGAGGCAAAGCGTTGGGGCAATGAGCCTGTTTGTGGTCACTGCGGTTCGGTCAGCGTGACCGAGTGCAAAGACCACAAGCCCATGCCCTACCGCTGCAAGGACTGTCGCAAGCATTTCAGCGTCCGCACTGGCACTGTGCTTGCAGAAAGCCGTCTCCCACTGATCAAGTGGCTTCTGGCCATCTACATGCTAACCAGCGCCCGCAAGGGCATCCCCAGCACGCAGATGGCGCGCGAACTTGGCGTCACTCAGAAAACCGCATGGTTCCTTGCCCAGCGTATTCGCGAGACTTGGCTGAAAGACCGTGACGACCACATGGACGGTCAGATGCAGGTCGATGAAACCTATGTTGGTGGTCGCGAGAAGAACAAACATGCCGATAAGAAACTTCGCGCCGGTCGTGGTGCGGTTGGCAAGACCGCAGTTGTTGGCGTCCGCGATCAATCCGGAGAAGTCCGCGCGGTCGTCGTTGAGAACACCAAGGCTTCGACCCTTGAGCACTTTGTGCGTCAGCACTGCAACGCCGGCGCAACCATCGTCACCGATACCCACGGCGGCTATATCGGCCTAGCTGGCGCTGGTTACAACCATATCCGCATTAACCACTCTGCCGGAGAATACGTCCGCGACATGGCGCACACCAACGGCATCGAAAGCTTCTGGTCCCTGCTCAAGCGCGGCTACGTCGGAATCTATCACTACATGAGCGCCAAGCACCTGCATCGCTATGTGAAGGAGTTCTCCTTCCGCCACAACACGGCGCAGATCGGCACTATGGATTTCATCGGAATGACCATCGACCGCATGGCTGGAAAGCGGCTGACTTACAAAGGACTGATCAATGCCTGACGAGAAGAAAGACGTAATCGAACCAATCGACGCGACTTTTGAGGACGTTGTCGAGGCCATTGCGCCGAGGGTAACACCATCAGACGTGATCCACGGCGGGATGCCATTCGCCAAGTGGCGCGGCAAGATTGATCTCGGCGGAGATGAATTGGATGTGTACGTCCTCAATACCGAAGACCGCGTCATAGCTCTACGCTCTGCGATCAAATCCATGTCCGGAGCCGACAGCGGCAACCTGGGCAGCTATGTTGGCGCTGCGGCACTAAAATCGTATATTAACAGTGACTTAATCCTGGGCGAACTTTTGGAGTTCACGATACCCGGGACGCAGTTCACTGGTCGGGGAATGACTACAGAGCACTTCGAGCTGATCTGTCGGGGCTACGTCCAAGCGCTCTACGAGGGGGCATCGCTGACGGACCGACAGCGCGAGATTGCCATCAAGTGCGCGGTGCTGACTGCCGGTCTGACACGGACTGGCCTTGATGCGCTGATCGACGAAGCAACAGGCTATCAGTATGACCGCGCGGAAGATGCCCTGCAGGTCAAGCTACGAGCTTTTATAGCCGATGAACTCCGGGCGTGGGAGAAGACATTCCCAGACGAACTTTGGGAGGAATTCGGTCGCCTCACAGGATGGGAAACCCCACTGCAAACCCGCCCAAAGTGGTGGGGAAAGTTGGTGATCGAACTGGTCTACGATACCCTTGACGCCGACGTAGCAGACTATCTCAAGAACAATAAGCCACCGGCAGGCGTCCATTGGCACCGCCAGCTCACCGAGAACCTTGGTGTTAGGCAATTGGTCTCACGGTGTTGGGAGGTCATCGGTATGGCTAAGACCTGCGATGATATCCACGAGCTTCGCCAAAGGGTCGCTCAGCACTATGGCAAGAAGCCGATGCAGTACGTGATGTATCTCAAGCCGAGCGACAAGTGATCTGCTATCAGACGCGCCGGAGGATGGGCGCGTCTGATAGCTTGGCTAGTTACGTATGTAGGCCCCCTTTTTTGCCTCGGCCGCCTTTTTCAGGCGTTCCAGCAGCGCGGCCTTGTCAGGGGCACCGCCCAGCTTGCCCTTGGGGTGCTCGTTCTCGGTCTTGTTGCGGGGTTGTTTGCCGGGGGCGCTGCGGCCGCCCGATTTGCTGTAGTCTGCCATATCGATCCTTCATTCCCGCGCCAGTTCGTGCTGATACCTCAGCCGCGCGATATCCTCGTTTCGGTCGGCCTTGCGCACATCCGCAAGGGCCTGTTCCACATAGCTCATATGCGCCTCGGCGGCAGCCCTGGCGGCGACCGGATCGCGCGCCTGGATCGCCGCGTTGATCGCCCGGTGCTGATCCAGCAACTGGTCGCGCGTGGTGCGCTGGCGATACATCTGCTGACGGTTGTAGAACACCCCTTCCTTCAACAGGTCGAACATCGCCCGCAGCATGTGCAGCATGATGATGTTGTGGCTGGCCTCGATGATTGCCAGGTGGAATTCGGCGTCCAGCGCGGCCTCGTCGGCGGGGTTCTTCTTGGAATGGGCCGCTTCCATCTTTCGAAAGACCGCGTCGATCACCTTCAGGTCGGTCCCCGAGCCGAAGCGCGCCGCCCGTTCCGCCGCCATCCCTTCGAGATCGCGCCGAAAACTGACATAGTCGAAAACCGCCTCGTCATGCGCCCCGAACAGGGTGATGAGCGCCTCGGAAAAGGCCGACCCCAGCATGTCGGCGACGAAAACGCCCGACCCGGCGCGACTGATCAGCAGCCCCTTGGCCTGCAATTCCGCGATCGCCTCGCGCAGCGACGGGCGGCTGACGCCCATCCGCTCGGCCAGTTCGCGCTCTGACGGCAGACGCTCGCCGGGCCGCAGCAGCCCGCGCAGGATCAGCAGTTCGATCTGCCGAACGACCCCCTGGGCCAGCTTTTCCTGTTGAACGGGCTGAAACGGCATGGCCTTTCCTTCGATTGGTCAAAAGATATGACCACGGAACCCGGCAAGCAACGGGTTTGTCACAAAAAGGGGCCGGGCGCGCGGCCCGGCCCCATCGTGCGAATGCCCGGGGTCAGTTGGTCGGACGGATGGTGATCTCGACCCGGCGGTTCTGCGCCCGCCCCGAGGCCGAGCCGTTCGATGCGATCGGCTGCGTCTGCCCCGCGCCCACCGCCTGGATGCGCCGTGCCGGCACGCCCGAGGAGATCAGCACCCCCGCCACCGCATCCGCGCGCCGCTCGCTCAGCGCCTGGTTGTGCGCGGCGGTGCCGGTCGAATCGGTGTGGCCGGTGACCACTACGACGCTGTCGGGATAGCGTTGCAGGTTCGCGGCAATGGTGCGCAGATCCGATTGCAGATCCGGTCGCAGCGCGGCGCTGTCGGTCGCGAACAGGATATCCTGCGGCATGGTCACGACGATTTCGTTGCCGGTGTTCACCACGCCGACATCCGGGCCCAGCGACTGGCGCAATTCGCCCGCCTGACGGTCCAGCACGCCGCCGATGGCCCCGCCCGCCAGCGCGCCCAGACCGGCGCCGATCAGCACCTCGGGCGTGCTGTTGTTGCCACCGTTGGCCGCGCCGACCAGGCCACCGATCACCCCGCCCGCCAGTGCGCCCGTCCGGCGCCGATCGAGCTGCCCGTCGGCCTGGGTGCACGCGGCGACAAGCGCCAGGGCAGAGACGGCAAGAATGGCCTTTTTCGCAGTCATGGCAAACTCCTTGAATATGACTGCGCGCAGGGTATCGCTTGGGCCGGCCTGCCGACAGTCCCGCCAAGCGGGCCCGACCGTCACGTTCGATTGATCGGCGGAATGCCACCGATCAGGCGGCATCGGCACGGGCGGCCTCCCAGGCCAGAAGGGCGCGTTTGACCGGCAGGCCCCAATGGTAGCCGGTCAACGCCCCCGACTTTGCCAGCGCCCGGTGGCAGGGGATCAGCAGGCTGATGGGGTTGCGCCCCACCGCCGCGCCGACGGCGCGGTTCGCGCTGGGCTGGCCGATGGCGCGCGCGATCTCGGAGTAGGTCGTGACCTGCCCCGAGGGGATCGCCAGCAACGCCTCCCAGACCTTGATCTGAAAGGGCGCGCCGATCAGGTAGAGCGGCGCCTCGCGCCCACCCAGCGCGGCCTCGACCCAGGCGCGCAGCGCGGCCGGGTCCTCGTGGAAGCAGGCCTTGGGCCAGCGCCCGCGCAGGTCGGCAAAGGCGGCCTCGCGGCCCATCTCGGCGGCAAAGCCCAGCCCGCACAGGCCGCGCTCGGTGCCCATGACCAGCGCCTCGCCAAAGGGCGTGTCGAACCAGCCCCATCGGATGCCCAGTCCCTCGCCGCCCCGCGCGTATTCGCCGGGCGTCATCGCCTCCCAACGCAGGAACAGGTCGTGCAGCCGGCCCGGCCCCGACAACCCCGCCTCATGCGCGGCGTCGAGAACGGTGAACCGCTCGGCCAGCATCCGCCGCGCCTGGCCCAGCGCCAGGTATTGCTGATAGCGTTTCGGCGAGACGCCCACCCATTGCGTGAACAGCCGCTGGAAATGCGCCGCGCTCATCCCCAAACGCGCCGCCAGATCCTCGAGCGCCACACGCTCGCCGCCAGCGGCATCGATTTCGGCGATCGCGCGCGCCATGACGCCATAGTGATAGCCCCGTTCCTCTTGCATGACCCGCGCCCCATCATCTTGTCGAAAATACGCTCCGGGGGGTCCGGGGGGTGGAAAACCCCCCGGTTCCGGACCGTCACCCTAGAACCGCCGCACCCCTGGCTCGACCCGGAACCTGCGCAATCACCCGCCCCACCAGTCGCGCGGTTTCAGCCGTTGCGCCCGTTTCGAGCGGTCGTCCAGCCACAGCGCCAGCCGGCGCAGGGGCGACAGCGCCAGTTTCAGCCAGGCACGGTTGCGCCAGCGGGAATAGTCGCGGTTGAACGGACAGACCCGCAGGCAGATCGCGCAATCCGACGACAGCTTTGCCCAGTAGCCAAAGCATTTCTCGGCGTCCGAGGTCCATTTGACCACGCCCCGGATGGCGCTGCGGCCCGGCGCCTGGTCCGAGGGCGGGCCAAAGGGCAGCGCCTTGACCGGGCAGGCATCGGCGCAGCGGGTGCAGATGTCGCAGACCGCCTTGACCCCGTGCGGGCGGGGACGGTCGTGGGCCAGCGGCAGGTCGGTAAAGATCTTCGAGAACCGCAGCCGGGGGCCGAACTCGGGCGTGATAACCATCTGGTTGCGGGCGTATTCGCCAAGCCCGGCCTGGATCGCAAAGGGGATGACCAGCCCCGTATCGTTCATCGAGGCCACGGCCTGATAGCCCAGGTTGCGGATATAGGCGGCCAGCTGCATGACGATCGCCGCCTCGTGGCTGTATTCGCGCCCCGTGGCGGCGCCCGCCAGCGCACTGGGATAGGTCTGCACAAGCGGCGCGTCCATCTGGTGGCCCAGCACGATCACGTGGCCCAGCCCCTGGGGCAGATCCACCGGCGTTTCGCTGAAATCGCGGGTATCGACCTGGGTTTCATAGATCCAGCGGTCGTCAAAGCCGGTGATTCCACACAGGTCGGCGCCAAAGAAACGGGCGATGCGCTTGACCTCGGCCGCCATGCGCGCCGGGTCATCGACCGGCACCTGCACCGGCGCGACCGGCGTGTCGGCGCGGATCGGCGCCTGGAAGCCCTCGCGCCGCCCCTCCGAGGCGCTGCGATTCGACACGATGTCGCTGACCAGCCAGGCGGCGTTGCGCAGGGCGAAATCGCGTTGCTGGAATCCGTCGCCCTTTCGCGGCGTGGCGTCGATGCGGTAGCTGGCAAAGAAGGCGTCGGTGGCCTTGCTGCGCACCGTGTCGTCCCAGAAGGCCCGGGTGAACACGTCGTCGCGTTGCCGAAAACGGGTGAAATCCGCCGTCACCTCGATCCCGGCCAGGGCGTCGTCGGGCCGCGAGGGATCGGGCTGGGGCGGGCGGTTGTGTCCGGCGGCCGGCGGGGTCTGGGCGGTCATGCGGTCTCCTTCCGGGTGCAGGCTAGGGGCGGCGCCGCGCCGAGGTCAAGCTTTCGCGTCTGGACGGCACGCGCGCTTCGCGCCAAGGTATCGGCACTCATCTTAGGCATGCCCCATGACCCTGCTGATCTCTTTCGCCGCGCTCTTTGCCTCGGTGTTCCTGCTGCAACTGGGTTTGGGGGGCGTCGTCCCGCTGGATGCGCTGTCGGGCACCGCGCTGGGCTTTACCGCCGAACAGATCGGCGCCATGGGGTCGGCGCATTTCCTGGGCTTCTTCATCGGTTGCTGGTGGGCACCGCGCCTGATGGGCACGGTTGGCCATTCCCGCGCCTTTGCCGCCTTTGCCGCAGCTGGCACGATCGGCATCATGGCGCATATGATGTGGGTCGATCCCTGGGCCTGGGCATTGATGCGGATGGCCTCAGGGCTGGCGGTGGCGGGGTGCTACACGATCATCGAGGCCTGGCTGCAATCCAAGGTCACGAACCAGACGCGCGGGCGCGCGATGGGGGTCTACCGGATGGTGGACGTGTCGGGCAACCTGGGCGCGCAGGTGATGATCGCCTTTCTGACCCCGGCCGCCTATGTCAGCTACAACCTGCTGGCGCTGTTCATGTGCGCGGCGCTGTTCCCGCTGCTGCTGACCCGGGCCGAGGCCCCGGCGGCGGGCGAGGCCCCCCGCTTGCGTCCCAGGCTGGCCTGGGACAAGTCGCCGCTGGGCGCGGTGGGGGTCGTCGTTTCGGGGATCACGGGCGCGGCATTTCGTATGGTCGGCCCGCTCTACGGCATTGCCGTCGGGCTCGAGGCCGACCGAATCGCGCTGTTCCTGTCGGCCTATGTGGTGGGCGGGGCCCTGGCGCAATTCCCCATCGGCTGGGTCGCGGACAAGTTCGACCGCAGAAAGGTCCTGATCGGGATCTCGGTCGCGTCGATCCTGGGGTGTGGCGCAATGGTGGCCGGGGCGCAGGGCAACATCGTCACGATCTTCCTGGCCGCGGGGTTCTTTGGCTTCACGACCTTTCCGATCTATTCCATCTCGACCGCGCATGCGCATGACTTTGCCGAACAGCACGAGCGGGTGGAATTGAGCGCGGCGCAGATGTTCCTCTATGCGGTGGGCGCCATCGCCAGCCCGGTGATCGCCTCGGCGCTGATCTCGGCCTTTGGGCCGTCGTCGATGTTCGTCTTCATCGCGCTGGCGCATGTGCTGCTGATCGTCTTTGGCCTGGTGCGTATGCAGATGCGCCCGGCACCGGAAACCCGCACCGCCTATGTCTACACGCCCCGCACCTCGTTCCTGATCGGCCGGCTGCTGCGCCGCCCGCGTCAGGACTGAGGCTTGCCCCCATCCCGCCGACGAGGCAAAGAGCCCGCATGACCGCGCAACTCGATTTCCTCACGCTACGCGAGATCTTTTCCCGGTTTCAGGCCGCCGAGGCCGAACCCAGGGGCGAGCTGGAGCATGTGAATGTCTACACCCTGCTGGTCGCCGTGGCGCTGTCGGCGCAGGCGACCGACGCGGGCGTGAACAAGGCCACGCGCGGGCTGTGGCCGGTGGCCGATACGCCCGAAAAGATGCTGGCGCTGGGCGAAGACGGGCTGATCGAACATATCAAGACGATCGGCCTGTTCCGCAACAAGGCCAGGAATGTCATCCAGCTGAGCCGGATCCTGGTCGATCGGTATGGCGGGCAGGTGCCCTCGTCGCGCGCCGCGCTTCAGTCGCTGCCCGGCGTGGGGCGCAAGACCGCGAACGTGGTGCTGAACATGTGGTGGGGCTTGCCCGCGCAAGCGGTGGACACGCATATTTTCCGCGTCGGCAATCGCACCGGCATCGCCCCCGGCAAGACGGTCGAGGCGGTCGAACGCGCGATCGAGGATAACGTCCCCGCCGAATTCCAGCGCCATGCCCATCACTGGCTGATCCTGCACGGCCGTTATATCTGTGTCGCACGCAAGCCCCGATGCGGGGACTGCCTGATCCGCGACCTTTGCCCCTTTGAGGAGAAAACCCTGTGAAACGCTACCAAGTCGCCGGGATCGGCAACGCCATCGTCGATGTCATCAGCACCGTGAACGACCATTTCCTGGATCACATGGGCATCCACAAGGGCATCATGCAGCTGATCGAACGCGAGCGCGCCGAAACGCTTTATGGCGCGATGAAGGACCGGCAAGAGGCCTCGGGCGGGTCGGTGTGCAACACGATCGCGGGCATCGGCGCACTGGGGCTGAAGACGGCGCTGGTGGGGCGCGTGCGCGACGACAGCCTGGGGCGGTTCTTTGCGCAGGACACCGAACGCGCCGGCACCGCCTTTGTGAACCCGCCCGTCACCGGGGGCGAACTGCCGACCTCGCGGTCGATGATCTTCGTCACGCCGGACGGCGAGCGGTCGATGAACACCTATCTGGGCATTTCGGCCGAGGTCGGGCCCGATGACGTGGACGAACGCGTCATGGCCGACAGCGGGATCGTGTTCCTCGAGGGGTATCTGTTCGACAAGGACAAGGGCAAGGAGGCTTTCCTGAAAGCCGCGCGGGCCTGTCACAAGGGCGGCGGCCGCGTGGGGATCGCGCTGTCCGACCCGTTCTGCGTGGACCGCCACCGCGCCGACTTTCGCCGGCTGGTGGCCGAGGACATGGACTATGTGATCGGCAACGAGAAAGAGCTGACCTCGCTCTACGAGGAAAACGACCTGGACGACGCACTGGCGCGGGCCGCGCAGGAATGCGGGATCGTGGTGTGCACGCGCTCGGGCGATCCGGTGGTGCTGATCCAGAACGGCCGCCGGGTCGAGGCCCCCGTGCGCAGCGTCACGCCCGTCGATGCCACCGGCGCGGGCGACCAGTTCGCGGCCGGGTTCCTCTATGGGCTGGCCACCGGGCAATCGCTGGAAACCTGCGGGCGCATGGGCAACATTGCCGCCGCCGAAGTCATCGGCCATATCGGCGCCCGCCCCCGCGCCGATGTGCTGGCGTTGTTCCGCGCCGAAGGGCTGCTGTGATCTTGCAGCAGGGCTGAGCCGCCCCATATCAGCG
>Ga0116152_10000970_pt1 | contig 23677 bp, 23 predicted proteins | sample AD_UKC119_MetaG_FD_89894 | JGI IMG/M metagenome (GOLD analysis project Ga0116152, IMG submission 89894) | Active sludge microbial communities of municipal wastewater-treating anaerobic digesters from Hong Kong - AD_UKC119_MetaG | ecosystem: Engineered > Bioreactor > Anaerobic > Digestate...
GAAACTGCGCTGAAGCATCTCGGTACGGCGTTTCGGGAATTGGCTCAAGCAGCCGACATCCTCGACATGCAGCGCGGACACGAGATACACATTGCGGCCGTTTCCGATTTCGCCGACTTGTGGCTGCAGCCGCGGCTGGACTCGTTCCGCAGCGCGCATCCGAACATCCAGTTCCACATCAATGGTGAAGGCGCAGCGCAACCGCGACTGCGACCGCTCGACTGCAAAATCAGTTTCGGGCCGCGTAGCGACAGCACTAACAGCGTGCAGTTGTTCCACGATTTCCTGCTGCCGATCAGCTCGCCGGAGAACACGCGGCGGGTCGGCGAGCTGAAAAAGCGCGACCGCCTGGAGGGATTTCCGCTGTTGCACCTGGATCTTTACAAAGAGGATCCGGCGGCGCCGGGATGGTCGGACTGGATCAAGCTGCACAAGCTGAAGCGAACGATGCCAAATCGCGGCATCCGCTTCCAGCGCATCGTGCCGACGCTCGTCGCGGTGCTCGCGAACGCAGGATTTGCCATCTGCGGTCTCGCCTTGATCTCGCGCTATATCGACGACGGGCGGGTATCTTTGCCGTTTCCGATCAACACTGGTGCATGGACCGGACACGCATTTCAGGCCAGCTTTCGCAATGAGGCGCTGGTTCGTCCGCAAGTGCGTCGATTCAGGAGCTGGTTGCTCGAAGAAAGCGCCCTGACCAACGCGTGGCTCAAACAGCGGACCACCCAAGCGCGAAGTTCAAGTGCGCATTGATTCAGGGTACGCAGACATCGCAAGTGCTGCTGAGCTCGGAGCTTGGCACACGCATCGTCGGCGCGGATGAGCCGCCGTCTCCGAGTAGCGCGCTAACCAGGGTTCCGATCGGTGTGTGCCCGGACGTGGTGCGCCGATCAGCCGACCGGGGTGCCGCTGTGCCGGGGGAACGGAGTGCGCGCGCGGCGCTCACCGCGAGGGCGGAACCCTCTAGCACCGGAACGCTGAGTTCGGCCGCGAGGTCGGCCGCGATCGGTGCCATGCAGGTGCAGCCCAGAACAATGCTCTGGATCCCGTCCTCGGCGATGGCTGCACGGCACTCCGCCAGCACGCGCTGCACCAGCGCATCCTCGCCGCGATGCAGCCGGGCCATGACGTTGTCGTCGGAGCCGAGCGTCGACAGATCTGCTTCCGCGCCGACGTGACGAATGCGCACGCAGTGGTCCACCAGGCCGAGGCTTTGCAAGCGGTCAGCGTACAGATGCACCATCGATGGTGGCCAGATGGTGACGATCGAGAATCGCTCGCCGATCTGCCTCGCCGCCTGCAACGCCGACTCGCCGGAACCCACCATGGTGATGCCGGCGGCCCGCGCGGCCGCAATGCCATAGTCTGCGAACGAGTTGATGACGACCGCGTCGTATCCTTGCCGCTGCGCCTGTTCCGCTGCATCCACGTAACCCACGTCGACGAGCAGGCGCTCATAGGGTGTTGCCGGGAATGCGACCAGGCGTGGATTCAAGATCTCGACTTGCGTCGCTGCATCACGCAGCGTGGCGAGATGCGCGGGAAGATCCCGCGACGTCGTGCCGCTGCCGAGAACCGCGATGCGCATTGATTCACTGTAGAGGGAGGCTGACTGTGCGTCAAACGGCGTTCCGCGGCGCGAAGCTGTCGGCCAGAAAATCGAGTAGGGCACGAACCGCCGGCAGCTGGCCGCGGCGCGACGCACACACCGCATGCACCAATTCCCTGCGTGGCGCCCAATCTGGCAACAGTCGCACGAGCTCGCCCCGCGCCAACTGGTCGGCAATCATCATCACAGGTAGTTGCACGACGCCGATGCCGGCCACTGCGGCGGTCCGCAAAGCCAGCATGCCGCGTGTAATCAGCCGTGGATGATGCGGAATGCGGGCCTGCGCATTGTCCGCGCCTTGCAGCTCCCAGACATGCTCGTTCTGTGGCAGGCCGTGTGCGAGGCTCGGCAGTGTTGTTAGATCCGCCGGCACGCGGGGCGTCGAGGTACTTGTCAGCAAGGATGGGCTCGCGACCAGGCACTGCTGCGCTTCGCCGAACGTGCGCAGCAGCAGGTCGCTGTCCTGCAGCGGCGGCCGTCGTACGCGGATCGCGATATCGACGCCCTCACTGATGATGTCGACCACCCGGTCGGTCGCCTCGACGTGCACTTCGACGCTGCGGTAAGTCCACATGAAAGTGGCCAGCATACCCGCCACCTGCATGTCGAGCAGTGCCACCGGACAACTGACTCTGACGACGCCACAGGGCTCCGCTCTCGTTAGTTCGATCGATTCCTGCGCCGCCTGGGCTTCGACCAGCATGGCCCGGCAGTGCTGGTAGTACGTACGCCCGATGTCGGTCACTGAGAAGCGACGGGTCGAGCGCTGGATCAGCCGCACGCCGAGCCGCTGCTCGAGCACGCCGATGCGCCGGCTCAATTTCGACTTGGGCACGCCCAGCGCGCGACCAGCAGGCGCGAAGCCGGCGTAGTCAACCACTTGCACGAAGTAGAAGAGGTCGTTGAGATCCTGCATGATGGACTGTCGTTCCGAATTTAGGACAATCAGTCCGAATAATGCCATCTAGCGCCATATTGATGCTGCGCTTATTGTTATCGCACCGACTAGTAACGGCAAGCGCCACCAAATGAAAGACGTTCTCGGAATTTATAGTGCACCGCAGCAGCACTGGGTAGGCGATGGCTTCCCGGTGCAGTCACTGTTTTCATATCAGAGTCACGGTCAGCATTTGAGCCCCTTCCTGCTGCTCGATTACGCGCGTCCGACGCGGTTCGAGCCAGCCGCCAAACCTCGCGGCGTTGGGGTCCATCCTCATCGCGGCTTCGAGACCGTGACGATCGTCTACCAGGGTGAGCTGGAGCACCGCGACTCGACCGGCGCTGGCGGCCGGATCGGGCCTGGTGACGTGCAGTGGATGACGGCCGCGTCCGGCATCCTGCACGAAGAGTTTCACTCGACTGAGTTCACGCGGACCGGCGGCATCATCGAGATGGTACAGCTGTGGGTGAACCTGCCCGCGGCTGACAAGCTAACGACTCCGCGCTATCAGACATTGACGCGGCCGCAGATTCCCGTCGTGCCGCTCGCGGACCAGGCCGGCACCTTGCGAGTGATCGCCGGTGAATTCGCGGGGCAGGCCGGGCCGGCCGAGACATTCACATCCGTCGACGTCTGGGACTTGCGCTTGCAACAGGGCAAGTCCGTCCGGTTCTCGGTGGGCGATGGGCGTACGTTGGCGGTGGTCGTTCTGCACGGCACCGTCGAAGTGAACGGCGGCCAGGTGGCGCGCGCCGCGCAAATGGTATTGCTGGATCGAGCCGGCAGCGACGTCCTGATCGAGGCTAACAACGATGCGAGCTTGCTGATCCTGGGCGGCGAGCCGATCGACGAGCCGATCGTCGGCCACGGACCGTTCGTGATGAACACGGAAGCTGAAATTCGACGGGCGATCAGCGACTTCAACAGCGGCCGCTTCGGCACGCTGGCAGCCTGAACGACCCATTCACCGGAGCAATCTCATGAGTCAATATAAAATCGCAGTGATCGTCGGCAGCCTGCGCAAGGATTCTTTCAATCGCAAGCTGGCTGACGCCATCGTCAAGCTCGCTCCGCCAGACTGGGCATTCCGGCAACTCGAGATCGGCGATCTGCCGCTCTACAACCAGGACGACGACAGTGACCAAGCCAGCGCCGTGCAACGCCTGAAGCGCGAAGTGGCGGTGGCGCACGGCGTGTTGTTCGTCACTCCCGAGTACAATCGCTCCATTCCAGGAGTGCTGAAGAATGCGCTCGACCACGCATCGCGGCCCTATGGGCAAAGCGCGTGGGCGGGCAAGCCGGCCGGTCTGTTGGGTGTGTCGATCGGCGCAATCGGCACCGCGATCGCCCAACAACATCTACGCAATGTGCTGGCCTATCTCGACATGCCCACGCTGGGTCAGCCCGAGGCATTCATTCAGGCGAAAGACAGATTGTTCGACGATGCCGGCAACATTGGCGACGGCAGCCGCAAGTTCCTGCAGGGTTGGATGGATCGCTACGTCGGCTGGGTCAGGCAACACTCGTCCTGAGACTGGCAGAGGAGCTACTCGTAGCGCAGTGCTTCGATCGGATCGAGGCGGGCAGCCTTGCGCGCCGGATACAATCCAAATATGACGCCTACCAAGCCGCTGACGACCAGTGCCAGCACGACGATGTCGGGCCGCACCACCAGCGACCAGCCGAACTGTGCCGACAGCAGCTTGCCGGCGCCGACGCCGAGCGCTACGCCAATGATGCCGCCGATCGCCGCCAGCGTGAGTGCCTCGACCAGAAACTGCGCCAGAATATCGCCAGGCTGTGCGCCCACGGCCAGTCGGATGCCGATTTCGCGCGTTCGCTCGGTAACCGATACCAGCATGATGTTCATCACGCCGATCCCGCCCACGATCAACGATACGAGTGCAATCGACGCTAACAACGTACTCAGCGTGGTCGTCGTGGCCGACAAGGCGCCCGCCATCTCGGCGATGCTGCGGACGGAGAAGTCGTCTTCTTCGCCATCCGGGATCCGGTGTTTCTCACGCAACAGCCGGGTCACTTCCTGTTCCACGGCATCCGTCGCCTGGGGCGAGATTGCGCTGAGATAGATCTGGCCGCGGATGAACTTGCCCAGCCCGCCCTGAATGCGCGCGCCGAAGGTAGTCATCGGCACGAACACAGCGTCATCCTGATCACTGCCCATGCCGGACTGGCCTTTCTCCTCCAGCATGCCGACGATGATGTAGGGCGACTCGCGAATCCGGATCGCCTGACCGATCGGGTCGACGTTCTCGCCGAACAGTTTCTCGGCGACCGTCTTGCCGATGACGGCGTTGCGCGTTGCGCCGCCTTCGTCCGCCTGGGTCAGGCCGACACCGGTGGCGATCTTCCAGTCGCGAATGTCGAAGTACTCCGGCGTTGTGCCGTGTACGGTCGTGGTCCAGGTAGCTGTCTCAGAAATGACAGGCGTCGTCATGCGCGACAGCGGCGCCGCCGCGCGCACCGATGGCGCCTCATTCTGGATGGCACGCAGGTCTTCCCAGGTGAGCGTGGGTTGTGAGCCGAAGCCGCCGCGCATGCCACCCTGCGACGTCGAACCTGACAGGACGATCAGGACGTTCGTGCCGGTGGCCTCCAGCATGTTCTGAATGCGACTCTTGGCACCTTCGCCGATCGCCACCATGCAGATCACGGCCGCGACGCCGATGATGATGCCGAGTGCCGTGAGAAAGGCGCGAGTCTTGTTGCGCAGCAGTGCGCGAAAGCCCAGCCGCGTGGTTTCTGTGATGGAAATCATGAGCGCTCCTTGTCGGCAGGCGTGCGTTCGTCGCGCACGATTTGCCCATCGCGCAACACCAGCAGGCGCTCAGCATACGCCGCAATGTCGGTTTCGTGCGTCACGAAGGCCACGGTAATGCCGGACTTGCGCAGATCACTGAGCAAAGTCATGACCGACTCGCTGGTCTTGGTGTCGAGGTTGCCGGTGGGCTCGTCGGCCAGGATCAGCGGTGGCCGTGTCACCAGCGCACGTGCGATGGCAACGCGTTGTTGCTGTCCGCCGGAGAGTTGCGACGATGTATGCGACTTGCGGTCAGCGAGGCCCACCCGATCGAGCGCTTCGAGGGCGCGCTTGCGGCGTTCGGCTGGCGGCACACGTGCATAGATCAGCGGCAACTCGACATTCTCAAGTGCAGTCGTGCGTGCCAACAAATTGAAGCTCTGAAAGACGAAACCGATGAAATGATTGCGGATCGTCGCGAGCTGACCGCGGTCGAGCCCCGCGACCGCCTGGCCAGCGAGATGATAGGTACCGTGTGTGGGCTGATCGAGACAGCCGATGATGTTCATCAAGGTGGACTTGCCGGAGCCCGATGAGCCCGTGACCGCGACGAACTCGCCGGCCTCGATCTGCAGATTCACATCGCGGAGCGCCGCGAGTTCAGTGTCGCCGGAGACGTAGATCTTGCTGATGTCACGTAGTTCGATCAGTGCCATGCGCGCTTCACCTGGCCGCGCAGCTAGAGGATGCGGGGCATGCGCGAACGGACCTGCTCTTGACCGCCACCACTCGTGATCGCCGTGACGACCTCGTCGCCTTCCTGCAAGTCGCCAGACTTGATCTCGGTCATGGTGCCGTCGCTGATGCCGGTCTCGACCGGGACACGCACTGGTCTTTTGTCACGCAATACCCAGACAGCGCGTTCGACTTCACGCTTGCCACGAGGTGCGCTCGCACCGCGCGCGGCAGCGCCTGCAGTGGGCGTCGCGGCGGGCGGTTGAAAGCGAAGCGCCGCATTCGGTACGCGCAGAACGTTTTCCGCTTTCTCGATCGTGACCGAGACGGACGCGGTCATGCCGGGCTTGAGCCTGAGATCTTCGTTGGCAACATCGATGACGGCGTCGTAGGTCACCACGTTCTGTAACACCTGCGGGGCGTTACGAATCTCGCGAATCTTGCCATTGAAGACCCGACCCGGATACGCGTCGACCGTGAACTGCGCCGTCATGCCGGCTTCCAGGCGACCGATGTCGGACTCGGCCACGTTGGTGTGTACTTCCATCGCGCGCAGATCCTGCGCAATCGTGAACAGCACTGGCGCCTGCAGCGATGCCGCCACCGTTTGGCCGACGTTGACAGCGCGAGAAATCACAATACCGTCGGTGGGTGCGAGAATGTCGGTGTAGCGGAGGTTGGTATCAGCCTGAATCAATGCCGAGCGTGCGCGCTCCACTTCGGCCTTGGCCTGACTGACAGATGCCTCGGCCGCCCGTGCATTCGTCACCGCCGCATCTCGGTCATTTTCCGAGATCAACTTTTGCTCGGCCAGCTGCCGCGCTCGCTCGGCCTGACGTTTGGCTTCGGCTGCCTGCACCTCCGCACGTTCAAGACTCGCGCGCGCCGAGAGCAGGTTGGCACGCGCCTGCTGACTGGCCGCGACGTACAACGACGGGTCGATCTTGGCTATCAACTGACCCTTGTTCACCTGGCTGTTGAAATCGGCAAACAGACTCTGGATGCGACCAGAAATCTGACTACCTACTTCGACAGTCACGAGGGCTGCGAGTGAGCCCGTAGCGCTGACTTTGGCCGCGACGTCGCCGCGCTCCACTTCGGTGGTGCGATAGCTGACTGGGTCGGCGCCGCGACCGCGCACCACACAATAGGTGAGCACGACGGCTGCAAGAACGCCGATCGCAATCAGCCGGAACCAGGACGAGCGCCAAAACGAGGCGCGCTCCAGCGAGAGCTCAGCATTCATGTGTGTGTCAGGCCGCTTCGGTGAGTGGACCGGGACGCTCGGGCTTCCGCCAGCGCGCCAGCACGATGACGCCCGCGATGAACAACGCGCCACAGATGGCATTGAAAATCGGGAACTCGAAAGGTTTCAGCCAGTATTCCTGGTAGGCGCCGAAGTGCGCCGGCATCTCGGCCACACCCCACAACACGATGCCCGCACCAATGCCGTAGCGGAGTGCGGGCGCGACCCGAACCTGTTTGGTGCATTTGTAAACCAGATAGAACGCCCAGACTGACCACACAACGTACAGACCCATGATCACGTTGACACCGGTGCCTTGCGTGCCGAAATAGATCGCATACAGCCAGAACAGATAGCAGAACCAGGTGATGAACAGGACTTCCATCGCGGTGATGCGCGCAAAGCTGCGTTTATTGTCCGGGGTGGGCATGCCGGGGCTGAAGCGCAGATTGCGATGGAACCAGCGCATGAAGTTGCACTTGGTCTGCAGATTGAACAGGCCGTAGATGACGAAGATCGACACCATCAGCGGCAGCGTTGCCTGCAGCATGCTGGCCTGCGGCGTCGCGGCGTAACCGTTGACCACACCTGGTTCCACTTCGTAGGGCGGCACGGCATACAGGTCGCCGAAGAAGCGGAAGCTGAACTCGAAGAAACCAATCCACACCAGCCAGCCGCCGATCATGCCGCGCCAGGTGGCCGCCAGTTCGTCCTGCTTGAGCCCGCGCCAGACAACGACCATGCCGGCGATGCCCGTGAGCACTGCGCCGACTGGGTACAAGCTGCCCATGCCGCGCTCGATCAGCATGTAAACCGCGTGGCCGAGCGGCTGCGTCATGAAACCGACGAACAGGCCTAACAAGCCGATATACGGCGTTTTGTAGATCACGTGCATCCGTCGTGTGGCCCCGCGCTCAAGGTTGGGCGGCGCATACCTGTGGCATCGCAGCCAGCAGCGCGCGGGTTTTGTCGAAGGGCGCATTACTGGGCGAGGGCGGCGCGTCCTTACCTTCGGCCGGGGGCACGAATACCGAAAAACTGCTGGCGCCGTCGGTACCGAGGAACACGATACCCCGGACTGGCCCCTCGCCACCGACCAAATCGATGGCGTAGATCGCACTTACGAGGTCCGGTCGGAGATGACCGCCGAGCGCCTGTCCGCCGTGCGCCAGATTGAAGAACTTGGAGCGTTTCGAGGGTTCGCCGCTCGGTACGTCGCTGTGGATCTCGAAGATGTGGCTGTCCTTGACGATCATCGTGAGCGCTGCCGGCCATTCGTCGAGCGATGCCCACACTTTCTCAAATTCGGCGCCGGCCACTCCGACAGCTCGTTTGCTGCCGAGGCAACTCAATACCACAGCCTCGGTCAGTTTCAATTTGGCGGCGGCCTGGAACGGCATCGGCGCCGGCCCTTCGGCATACAGTGCCGTGACAGCGGCTGCTTGTTCCGCGCTGGCACACATCGGCGGCGCGCCGTCCGCCAGCGCGTGGCCCGTCCAAGTGATCGTTGCGAGCGCGCCGGCACCAAAGGCCAGCAGAGTTGATCGCCTATCCATCAGAACCCCCCATACCGCTGTGGCGGCAGTTACCGAACGCCAGAGTAGCGCGACTGTACAGCAAACATACTGCGGTATACGATCGTTTAACACGTTCGTTTACACGCTGACTCCACCCCATGGCCGATGCCGCAACGCTGCCCGCGCCGGCACCAATCTCAACACCGTCAACTACTACTACGGCAGCAAGCGAGCACTCTATCTGGAGGCGATGCGGACGGAATTTGCGCGCAGCCGCAGCCGCGCCGGCTCCGGTCGGGCAGCGCTGGCCGCCAGCACACTGGAAGCCCGATTGTACGACTTCGTGCTCGACATGCTGACGCGCCTTCTCGATTCGCTGTCGTTACTGCCACGGCTCACCGCGCTCGAGATTCTCAACCCCAGCCCGGCTTTCGACGAACTGATCGCTACGGCGCATGCCCGCGAGCAGGATGCGTTGACGCTGCTGGTGCGCGAAACCCTGGGCCCCGCCGCAACGTCCGACCTCGTCGATGCATGCGTGCGCAGCGTGCTGGCGCAGTGCGTCTACTATCTATTCATGCGCGACGCTTTGCGGCGTTCGCAACTCGAGCTGCCGCTCGATCGTGCCGCCGCAGCGCGACTGGCCAGACACATCACCGCTTTCTCCCTCGCCGCCATGCGCGGGTTCGCCAACTCCTCAACCTGAGACATCCCACATGACCATGCCGCCTGGATTCCTGGGAACACGCGCCGATCTGCTGCTCGATCTCGTCATGATCTCGCTGGTGCTGGTCGTGCCGATACTCGTCTATTCGTGGCGCACAGTGCGTGGCGGTGGCTACGGCATTCACAAAACGGTGCAACTGAGCGTATTCGTCGTGCTCGGGCTCGCGGTGCTCGCCTTCGAACTGCATATGCGTGAGCTGGGCGGCATCTTCAAGGCGACCAAGGATTCCGCCTATGCCGGGACTGCCGTGCTCAACGGCTGGATCTACGTGCATACGGCTTTCGCCGTGCTGATGGCGCTGGTGTGGATCATCGTCGCGATCGGTGCCCTAAAGTTCTTTCCGAAGCCGCCGCGCCCTATCAAAGGCAGCGCAGTGCATCGCTGGATGGGCCGGCTCGGCATGCTGCTCGCGTTGGGCGCCGGGCTCACGGCTATCCCGCTCTACATCTACGGCTTTGCGTACTGAGGGCGCCGCGTCGCAGCCTCGCCGGCATTGCCGTGTTCCGAGGCTGCCGACGCGGCTCAATTCGCTCAACTGCGCGTGCTGCGCTCCACCTGCGTCTGATGCAGTGCGGTGAGTGACGGCATGTCCACTTGTTCTACTGCACTGGCAATCGCCTGCCGCTCGCAACTGCGCACCTGTGACTTGAAGCGCAACGAGACGGGGTCTGCGCCCGCGCTGCACACGCGCTCCGCCGCGTGGCGTATCTGCCGATAGAGACTTTCTGCGCCGCTCCTCGTGGCGAGATTGAACTGATCGACGCGCACGACCGTCTCACGCTTGCCCTCGTCGTTGAGGGTGATGCCATCGGCCGCGTTCGCCTCCAGTGATCCGAACATCAAACCTGTTAGTAACGCCGCGCCCGCTGCGGCGCGCAATGAAAACTGTGCCATGACTGTTGCCTCCAATAGCTTGTGTTACTCGCACAGGCAAATAGATGCGCGACAGGGACTTCCGGTTGCAATGATCTCGCAAAATAGTCCGTCCGCGCTTTCGGTGCCGCAGGCAGACCGCTAGAATGCAGCCGATCCCCCGACCGGACCTGAATCCACAAAGAGAGTGTTCGTGACGACCATCCGCCAGGCTGACTTGATCGAGAGCGTCGCTGACGCACTGCAATTCATCTCTTACTATCATCCGAAGGACTACATCCAGGCGCTCGGACGAGCGTATGAACTGGAGCAGGGCCCCGCAGCCAAAGACGCCATCGCGCAGATTCTCACGAACTCACGTCAGTGCGCCGAAGGGCATCGACCGATCTGCCAGGACACCGGGATCGTAGTCGCGTTCGTCAAGGTCGGCATGAACGTGCGCTGGGATGCGACCCTCGGCCTCGAGGAGATGATCAACGAAGGCGTGCGGCGCGCCTATCTGCACCCGGACAACAAATTGCGAGCGTCGATCGTCGCGGACCCGGCGTTCGGCCGCAAGAACACGCGTGACAACACGCCCGCGGTGATCCATACGGAACTCGTGCCCGGCGACCAAGTCGACATCACGGTGGCCGCCAAAGGCGGTGGCTCCGAGAACAAATCCAAGTTCGTGATGCTGAATCCGTCCGATTCGATCGTCGATTGGGTGCTGAAGACGGTGCCGACGATGGGTGCTGGCTGGTGCCCGCCGGGCATGCTCGGCATCGGGATTGGCGGCTCCGCCGAGAAGGCGATGTTGTTAGCCAAAGAAGCGCTGATGGAACCGATCGACATGGCGGCGCTGAAGGCGCGCGGCCCGCGCACTGCCGTGGAGGAACTGCGCATCGAGCTGCACGACAAGGTGAATGCGCTTGGCATCGGAGCGCAGGGCTTGGGCGGGCTCACCACCGTGCTCGATATCAAGATACTCGACTATCCCACGCACGCTGCGTCCAAGCCGGTGGCGATGATTCCGAACTGCGCCGCCACGCGGCACGTGCATTTCACGCTCGATGGCTCGGGCTCGGCGCGCCTCGAGCCGCCGGATCTGAACGACTGGCCGCGGATCGACTGGCAGCCCTCAGCCGAATCCAAACGGGTCGATTTGAACGCGCTCACGCCTGCAGAAGTGGCCAGTTGGCAGCCTGGCGATCGATTGCTGCTCAATGGCAAGATGCTCACCGGCCGCGACGCGGCGCACAAGCGCATCGCAGAGTTGTTAGCCAGTGGTGCGGGCCTGCCGGCGGGCGTCGACTTCCGCAATCGCGTGATCTACTACGTCGGGCCGGTCGATCCGGTGCGCGATGAAGTAGTGGGGCCGGCGGGCCCCACGACGGCCACGCGGATGGACAAGTTCACCGAGGCGATGCTGGCCGAAACCGGCCTGATCGCCATGGTTGGCAAGGCGGAACGTGGGCCGGTCGCGATCGAGGCAATCAAGAAGCACCGGGCTGCTTACCTGATGGCAGTGGGTGGCGCGGCCTACCTGGTTTCGAAGGCGATCAAGGCGTCGCGCGTCGTGGCGTTCGAGGATCTCGGCATGGAAGCCATCTATGAGTTCGATGTGCGCGATATGCCAGTGACAGTGGCGGTGGATGCACGCGGCACATCGGTGCATCAGACGGGGCCCGCCGAGTGGCGCCAGAAGATTGCAGCAGGCTCGATTCCGGTGCGGGCCCGGTGACGGGGCGCCCGAAGCCCGACGATCTCGATCGTCGCTACGGTCTCGAGCCGGTGTTCGAGCCCGGCAACGAGGCCGCGGGGACAGTAGGAGATTTCGTTACCGTGGCCTGCCCGTATTGTGGCGAGCGCTATGGCATTGCGGTCGATACGTCAGCGGGTGGTCAGGTGCAAATCGAAGACTGCCAGATCTGCTGCCAGCCGATCGAATTCACGAGCGTCGTGGATGATGACGGCGCGCTGCGGTCGATCATGCCGCGCCGCCTGGACTAACGACTGACACACGCCGTCGGATCCAGCGGAAAATCGCAGACGACGCGGGTTCCGCCACGCGGGTCGTTGTGGATTTCGAGCGTGCCTGCCATCATCGAGGCGCGATAACGCATGATCCTGAGGCCCATGCCAGCGCCATTGTGATGGGGTTTGCGCACGGCACCGTTGCCGATACCGTCGCCGTCATCTTCGACTATCAGCCGACCGCGCACGCCGGCGCGAACCAGCGAGATATCGATGCGGCGGGCGCCGGAATGACGTGCGGCGTTGGCCAGCGCTTCCTGCGCCATCCGATAGAGATGCATCGCGACCGAATCATCGATGAGCTGCTGGACCGTGGCGTCGGCCGTACACCGCACATTGACGTTGTAGGTACTCTGCGAGCGGCGGGCGAGGTCCGCCAGCGCATTGGCAAGGCCGCCGCGATCGAACGTGATCGGCGTCAAGCCGCGCGCCAGCGCGCGCGTCGCGAAGATCGCATCGTTGACCAGCCGCGCGATCTCTTCGATTGGCGCAGACATGGCCGGCGCCTGTTGCGCCGCCCGGTTGGCCAGTCCGCGCAACAGCAGCGCAATCCCGGTCAGTTCCTGTCCAAGACCGTCGTGCAAATCGCTGCCGATGCGCTGCTGCTCGCGATTGGTGATCTCCAGAATTTCGCGCTCCAGCGACTGACGTTGAGTGACGTCTTGTATGACCGCGAGCCAGAATCTCTCGCCTCGTAGTGTCAGCGGCGAGACAGTGATCTCGAGGCTGCGCATCCTGCCTGCCGGGCCCGTGACGCGCACGGGGCGACTGATTGGCAGGTCGAACTCCTCGACGGCGCGCTTCAGCTCGTCGCTCGACAGTATCAGAGGTGGCTCTGTGGGGAGTTCGGTGAGGCACTTGCCGATGAGCGCCCCTGCGCCCACACCAAAAAAGGCATCGAACGCGGGGTTGGTCAGGCGGATCGCGCCATAGAAACTCGTCAGCACCACCCCCTCGCTCATGTTCGCAAAGGCGAACGCCTGGCTGCGCAGTAATTCCTCATTGGCGCGTCGCGTCGTGACGTCCTGTGCATGCGCGATGAAGCCACGCTGGTCACTGGAATGCGACGGCAACGGGCTGCTCTTGAGTTCCAGCCAGCGCAGCTCACCGCGATGATTACGCACCGGGATTTCATTGGTGACGGTCTCGCCGGCGAGTGTGCGCGCAGCTTGTTGTGCGCCAATCGGCACTGCTTCCGGCGGGATGAAATGACGCCAGCCCAGTTGGTTGAACTCCTCGACGCCACAGCCAAAGAAGTCCTTGGCGCTGGGGCTCGCCCAGGTGAATTTGACTTCCGCGTCAGCCGTAATACGGCCCTCGCAGACGAATCCCGGCGTCAGCTCGATCACGGTTCGATGCCGGAACTCGCTCTCGCGCAGTGCCAGCACGGCACGTTGCTGGTCCGTGATGTCAGTGGTGAAGCCCGTCATCCGGGCGAGCTTGCCGGTCTTTGGATCGAGGAAAGGTTGATTGGCGACTCGCATCCAGCGGACTTCACCGTCCGCGCGCACGATGCGCGCCGTGAACTCAACGCGCTCGCCACGCTGGTACGCAGCCATTCGCTCCTCCAGTGCTGGCAGATCCTCCGGCACCAGAAAACTGTCCGAGCCACGCGCCTTCAGCTCCTCATCCGACACACCGAAGATCCGCTCGGCGCCCACTACCCACTCGAGGATGTACTCGCCTGCCGGCGTGATGCGGTACTCGTGCATGCTGCCCGAGGCCAGCTCCGCGATCGCTCGATAGCGCGCCAACTCGAACAACCCATGGTTGGGATCCTCGGTGCCGGTGCCGAGCGTGTGTTCGAGTTGTTTTCTGGGTTGCACGGCACTCAGACTATAGGCGAATTCCCACCTTAGATCTCCACGGGAGCTGTATGCCTACCCTTATTGTGATGCAGGAAGCCGCCTTCCTGCCGTGGCGTCTGTATCAGGTGAGTCGGGGATTCGAAGTATTGCAGGAGCCGGCGCCTGCGCTGACCCTGACGACGCTCTATGCGTTGGTCGTGCTGTGGGTCATCGATATCGGCGTGCATTACACCAATATTCCGGCGACCTTGCGTTGGGACTATCATCCAGCTGACAGAGCATTCCCGTCGTTACGTGATCCGCGCGTGTTCGTTGCAGACGCGCAGGACAAGCCAGCAGCCAAGCACGCCAATAGTTAGGAGTTCGGTGTATGGATACTCAGAAAATACTCGACATGATCGCGAAAAATCCCGCCGCGGCGGGCGTGTTGGGCGGCCTCGCTGGCAGCCTGCTCGGTGGCGCGCTCACTGGCGGCAAATCGCGCGGCGGCAGTCTGCTGAAAACCGGCGGCCTCGCGGCGGTTGGTTATCTCGCCTACCAGGCCTGGCAGCGCCACCAGGCGAAGCAGGCCGGCGCCGCGGTGCCCGCGGCCGCGCAGGCGGGGGCGCTGGCGCAGTTGCCTGCGTCCATTCCCAGTGCTTTCGATCTCACTCAGGCTAACAACCCGTCGGCCGCCATGCGGGTCGTGCAGGCGATGGTCGCGGCGGCCAAGGCCGACGGCGCAGTGGATGCCAGCGAGCGGGACCGCATCCTGCAGCGCGTCGAACAGGCCGCGCTCTCGACGCCAGAGCGAGCTGCGGTGGCGCAGTTGCTGTCGCAGCCGATGGATGTTGATACCGTGGTGAAAGGCGCTACGACGCCGGAGCTGGCGGCGGAGATCTACGCGGCCTCGATGATCGCGGTGCATCCAGCAAGCCGGGCCGAGCGCGCGTACCTGGATATGCTCGCGGCACGGCTCAATCTCGAGGCGGGGCTGGTCACGGAGCTCGAGAGTGGCGTACTGGCAGCGGTTCAATAATGCAGCGGTTCTGTTGCGGCAGATCTTGCTGAGGTGTTACTTCAATCGCTCTACTTTGGTGCTGCGGCGATCTTCAGTCACCAATAGGTAAGAGCCAAGCAAGGCCTTCTTGATCGTGACGTTGTCGCCCGGCCGGATGTAGATCGATGCATCGGTTTCGCGCTGCTGCCACACCTGACCGTTGTCGAGCGTGATCGTGAACCGGCCCGCACGTGGTTGGTTGATGTTCGTCACCTTCGCCGAGAGCTCCTGCAGCTCGCCGCGACGCTCGTCAGTCGGCGCGCGTGAACGCTGTTCGCGTTGTTCTGCAGTGAGTCCGAAGCCTTGTTCGGAATTCGCAGGTATCGTTGTGGCACCGGTGGGCGTCGCCGGAACTGCTGTGCCCGCCGCCACCACGACGCCGAACAACCGATCATAACAACTGAGTCGTGCAACGCCGTCGGCAATCGTACGGCAGCGCGTCGCGGCCTCCACCGATGGCTCCGCCGCCCGCAGGGGCTGGTTAGCGAACCCCGCGCAAATGACGCTCGCCCCGACGAGGGTGGCGCAAGCTGCCAGTTTTGGCCTTCTCTGGATTCTCATACTCATATCGGATTATCCCTACGGCGAAGCGTGTGGCCTGCGCTCGTTCAGCTGGATAATCGTAAAGCCTCGTGCCGCGAACGTCGATTTGCGCGGCAGGAGCACTGCCAAATCAGGGTTTGTAGCATTTGCACCACGACTATTGTTGTTTTTTGGCCATTCCTATGCGGGGAAGACCTAGGCCAGCCATGTTAGCGCCGAAAAAGCCGCGTATATCATCGCGTCTTTGTTGTGGTTTTCCTATGACAGCTTGTGATACTGTTCGCCGCCTCAGGGACTAGACCGCCGCTTGTGCGTTAGTCACCGACTACGAAAATTTACTGAGGGATATTCAAATGCCTAAACACACGTCTGTGCGTCAGGCCGTTCGTCTCGCACTGGTGCTCGGTGCGTTGCCGGTCGGTTTGAGTGCAACCACCGCATTCGCCCAGGAGCAGGATGCTGCTGCTGGCGATGTCGCGGAGATCATCGTCACCGGTACGCGTATCCGCGCGCCCGGCATCGAATCTTCGAGCCCCATCCTCACCGTTACCGCGGATCAGATCCAGCAGTTCCAGACGCCGGAAGTCGGCCAGATCCTGAACACGCTGCCGAGCACGCTGATCGCGGACAACGGCAATGCCAACAACGGCACCGCTGGCGCAATCACGGTCGACCTACGCGGTCTCGGCTCACAGCGCAACCTGATCCTGATCGACGGCAAGCGCATCACGCCGTACAACTTCAACGGTATCGTCGACCTGTCGGTCGTCCCGACGGCGCTGATCGAGCGTGTCGACATCGTTACGGGTGGCGCGTCGGCGGTCTATGGTTCGGACGCCATGTCCGGCGCCATCAACTTCATTATGAAGAAGGACTTCGAGGGCATCGCGATCGACAGTAACTTCTCGCAGACCACCGAGAGCGACGGCAAGATCAAGAGCGCCGCGTTCACGCTCGGCACCAACGTGGCCGATGGCCGCGGTAACGTCGTGATGTCGGTGAACTGGTCGGAGCGCGACGGTGTACAGCTCGGCGCACGGCCGCTTGGTCAGCTCGGCATCGTCACCGAAGACGGCGGCGGCTATCAGGAATTCCTGAACGGCGAATTGCCGCCGCCTCCGGGCGCCGGCTGCGAAGGCACGGGTTCGGTCGGCGCCGGTGGTTCCACCACCACGGTGCCAACCCGCGTCGCGATCGCCGGCGGTCCGGGCCTTGGCCAGTTCCGTAACGATGGCACACTGGGCGCGAACTGCAGCGTGTTCAACTTCAACCCCTTCAACTACTACCAGACGCCGCAGGAGCGCTTTGGCGGCATCGCGATCGGCAGCTTCGAGGTCAACGAGCACGCCGAGGCTTATGGCCGTCTGAGCTACTCGAGCACCACCGTGCGCCAGCAGGTGGCGCCATCCGGTATCTTCGGCAGCACGTTCTTCACGCCGCTGGCCAATCCGTTCATCAGTGCACAGGCGCGCACGGCGATCATCACCGCGGCCAACGCCGGCGTGATGGCGGGCACAGTCACGACCACGGGTGCACTGCCCAACTGGAACGACGTCAACAACGACGGCGTGGTCGATGCGGGCGATGATCTGCTGATCTCCTATCGGCGTCGCACCGTGGAGCTCGGGGAACGTTCCACGACTTATGACAACAAGGCATGGCAGTTCCTGACCGGTATCCGGGGCGAGCTCGGCGCTGGCTGGGACTGGGACGTCTCGTACCAGCGTGGTGAGGCCACTCGCAGCAACGTGAGCGCGGGTTACACCAACGTTGCCAACATTCAGAACGCGGTCAACGCGGTCAGCACCACGACCTGTCGCACGGGCGGCTCAGCCTGCGTGCCGATCAACCTGTTCGGCGGTCTCGGCTCGATTACACCCGAGATGGCGGCCTACTCGGGCGCCACGGCGATTGAGAAGCAGGTGTACACCCAGTCGATCGTCTCGGCCTCGGTCAGTGGCCTGCTGGACCAGGTTAAGCTGCCGACCGCAACATCGGGTCTAGCGCTCAGCTTCGGCGCGGAGTACCGCGAGGAAGAGGGCGTGACGACGCCGGACGAGTGCTTGAAACTCGCGCCCGCAAGCTGCTTGGGTGGCGCGGGTGGTAACACTCTACCGATCGCCGGTGGCTTCGACGTGAAGGAGTTCTTCACCGAGGCGATCCTGCCGCTGGTCGATGATCGGCCGGGCATCCGCTCGCTCGATCTCGAGCTTGGCTATCGCTTCGCGGATTACGATCCATCGGGGACCAACCGCACCTGGAAGTACGGCCTCAACTACAAGCCGATCGATACCCTGATGTTCCGCGCGATGAAGCAGCGCGCGGCCCGGGCGCCGAACGTCGGCGAACTGGCGGCGCCGCAGGTGACCAATCTCGACAACGCCAATCTGGATCCTTGCTCGATTGCCAACGCAATGGGCATTACTTCAGAGTTGCAGGCACGTTGTATTGCAACGGGCATGACCGCAGCGCAAGTTGGCACGGTCGAGAATCTGGTCTCCGGCCAGGTGAACATCTTCACCGGCACCGATCTCGTCAACCTGCCGAAGCCGGAGTCTGCGGACACCTTGACCTTGGGTGTCGTGTGGACGCCGGTGTTCGACGGTGCCATCCGCAACATGGCGCTGTCGGTCGACTACTATGACATCAAGATCGACGACTACATCGGCACCTTTGGCTCGCAGGAGACACTGGACGGTTGCTATGTCGGCGGCGTGCAGTCGCTGTGTAACGCCATCCAGCGCGTGGGTGGTACTCTGACCCTGCCGGGTTCCGGCATCCAGGAGTTCACCACCAACCTGAAGTACCTGCAGGCCGAAGGCATCGAGCTCGACTTCTCGTTCGGGGTGGACATCGGCAACGCGGGACGGCTCACTTTCCGCACGCTGGCCAACCACTACTTGACGCAGGAGAGCCAGAGCAGCGACCTCACCGAGGTGATCGACTGCGCCGGCTTCTACGGCACGTTCTGCACCGCGCCGCTGCCGAAGACGAGCTGGTTGCAGCGCGTGAGCTGGGACAAGGGTCCTGTCGGTGTGTCGCTGTTGTGGCGTCACAAGGGCAGTTCGGAGATCGAGCCGGCGCAGTATGCGCCGCCGAACGACGTGTTCCCGGAGTTCCGCAAGATCGACGCGTATAACTACTTCGACCTGTCGGCGTCCTATGATGTCACGGACAACATCAAGATCCGCGCCAGCATGAACAACGTCACCGACGAGGATCCGCCGGTGGTGGGTAACGAAGCGGCCGACACGCGTTCCAACAGCGGCAACACCTTCCCGGGTGCCTACGACACCCTGGGCCGCGTGTATGCCGTCGGTGTGAACGTCCGGTTCTAAGCTTCTTGGAATATGTCGATTTGAACGGCGGGCTTCGGCCCGCCGTTTTTTTTGGGGCTTTTTCTTTCGCGAGGCGAACTGCGATAATCCGGCATCGTTTCTCTTTACGAGGCCGGATCGTCATGACGAGCATCAGCCGTATTGTTCTTTTCTCACTCGCCTGCACCCTGGCTGCTGCCGTCGCGCATGCTGCCGATGCCCCCGACACGTTCCAGGTGCCGCGCGTTGACATGCGCACCAGCGATTCTGCCGCTGTGCGTGAGCGTGCGGCCGCGGACTCGAAGCGCCGCATCGTGCTGGTGCTCTATGGTGATGATGCGGCCGCCCTGCAGAGTGTGCAGGACGCTGCTTTCGATGCCTTGGCGCGCAATCTGCCGGTCGACTCGATCCTGTGGGCGAATGAGGCCGCGGGACGTGGCGTGGCCGTGTACGGCATTGAAGGTGCACCTTTCGGGCCGCCGATCCCGCTGGACGGCGATCTCCGGCGCGCGACTACCGAGCGCATCAGTGAGCTGGCCGAGCGCCTGCTACTGCCGCCGGGTGCGGTGAAGGAACGCACGGCCTCGACGTCGGGCGAGGTGCATCCCGATGACGTGGTGCGTTGCCGGACGGTCAAGGAAACCGGCTCGCGATTGCGCGGCACGCGGGTCTGCACCAGCCGCCGCCAGGATCGCGAGATGGCCGAGGCGGCGCGCCGCGACGCCGAGAATCAGCAAAACCAGACTTACATTGCGCCCGAGCCCAGCATGGGCGGCGGTTGAGATAGCAGCGCCGTCGATGAGCCAGACGGTCGCCCAGCTCGCGAGCGCGGCCGGGCAGGCCGCCAACGCTGGGCGCTGGCAGGAAGCGGAGCGGCTGTGGCGGGAAGTCCGCCAGCTGGAGCCTAACAATCCGCAGGCGCTCTTCAGCCTCGGCATCCATGCATTGCAGCGCGGCGAGCGCGACGCGGGGTTGCAGCTATTGCAGGCGGCTAGCAAAGCGGCGCCCCATGACAAAGCCGTGCTGCTGACGCTCGCGAACGTGCAGCGCCAGCGCGGCGATGCGGCGGCCGAGCGCGAGGCGATCGATGCCGCGCTCGCGGTCGACCCCTATTTCATTCCGGCGCTGCTGGCCCGTGGCAACTGGCTGGAACGTCATGGCAGCGCCGCCGCCGCCGCCGCGACCTATCGCAATGCACTCAAGATCGCGCCGCCGGAGTCACACTGGCCGGCGGCGCATCGCGAGCAGTTGCTGCATGCGCGGGAGGTCGCCGCGCGTCATTCGAGGGAGCTCACCGCCGCCCTGCTGCAACGACTCGACGGCGTAAGCAGCGAGCTGCCGGCTGAGTCCGTCAGTCGCTGGCGCGAAGCGGCCTCGATCATGGGCGGCAGCTCGGTGCCTTACCGCTCCGAGTCGAATCAGCTTTACGTGCCGCGTCTGCCGGCAATCCCATTCTTCGATCCGGCCCAGTTCCCGTGGGTATCGGCGCTCGAGGCGAAGACCGACGTGATCCGCGCCGAGCTCGACGCGGCGCTCGCCACCCGCCGCGATCGTTTCAGCCCGTACATCGCCTACAACCCTGGCGATCCCGTGAATCAGTGGCGCGAGCTCAATCACTCGGATCGCTGGAGCGTGCTGCATCTGTGGCGCGCGGGCGAGCCAGTTGAGGAGAACCTTGCCCAGTGCCCCGCCACAGCCGCGGCACTCACTAAAGTGGATGCGGCGGACATCGGCGGACTCTGTCCCAACGCAATCTTCTCGGCGCTCGCGCCGCGGACCCACATTCCGCCTCACAATGGCGAGACCAACGCCCGCCTCGTCGCACATCTCCCGCTGATCGTGCCGCCACGCTGCCAGCTGCGCGTCGGCTTCGAGACGCGCGAGTGGCAGGTGGGCAAGGTGATGATCTTCGACGATACGCTCGAACACGAGGCGCGCAACGACAGCGATGAGCTGCGTGTGGTGCTGATTTTCGACGTCTGGAATCCGCTGCTCGCGCCGGAAGAGCGTACAGCCGTACGCACGCTCGCCGCCGCGGCGCGCGAATTCGCGCAGCGCTACGGCATCTGAGCGGCCGCCGGCGCTGCCGCGGCAGCGCTGACGGGCAGGTGTTGCGCCAGGAAACGCTCCATCTCGGTGAGCGCACGGGTGCGCGTATCGCTGCGCGATAGATGATGATCGTCGCCCGGTAGTTCGATCAGTTCCACTGCCCGCGACCGCTCGCGCAAGGCGTTCGCCATCAGGCGCGACTGCAGCACCGGGACCACCGAATCGTCGGTGCCGTGCAGCAGCAGGACCGGCGCGCGCACTTTCTCGACCTGGCGTGCCGGCGATTTGCCGGCGACGTCCGGATTGCTCGGTTTGCCGATGTGATCGTACCAGTAGTCGAGCGAGTTCGAGTCGCGGCCGGAACGTCGTTGGGTCGTGCCAAGCACGGTGAGCAGGTCTGACACGCCGTTGATGCTGATGGCACAGCGATAGAGTTCAGGCGTAAAAGCCGCGCCGGCGAGCGCCGCATAGCCGCCGTAACTTGCGCCTACGATGCACACCCGACGCGAATCGACGATGCCTTGCTCGGCTGCCCAGCGCACGCCGTCCGTGACATCGTCCTGCATCAGCTTGCCCCATTGCTGATAGCCGGCCTTGCGATGCGCTTCACCGAAGCCGGTGGAGCCGCGGAACTGCGGCTGCAGCACCGCGTAGCCGCGGCTCGCGAAGAACTGCGTCAGCCAGTCGAACTCAAGGTAGTCCCGCGACTCGGGGCCGCCATGCGGCAGCACGATGAGCGGCAGATTCTTCGGCTCGGTGTTCGCGGGCAGCGTCAGAAACGCGGGAATCTGGTAGCCGTCGCGGGCGGCGTACTGCACGCTCTGTACTTTGCCGAGCGGCGTATCGAGCAGCTCCGGATACTCCTCGCCGATGATGTCCGCCTTGCCGGTTGCGAAATCGATCAAGTAGTAGACAGGCACGTCCGATGGACTCGCAACATAGGCAAGTACCCGCTTGCCGTCGACCGAACGCGCCACCGTTCTCACCAACTTGCCGGGAAAGGCTTTCAGCAGCGCCGTCATCTGCTTCTCCTGGTCTTTGTCGAGCCAGCGAAACTCGTTGAGTGGCCCGCCGAGATAGGCGCCGATGGGCAATTTAGTGAAGGGATCCAGGCTGACGCGCATCACATCGCGACCCGGCTCTTCGAGCAGTACTCGTGGGGTCGCGCCGTCGAGCGGCAGGGCCCAGAGCTTGCTTTGCGTGCCACCCAAGGTGCCGCGAGCGTACAGGTAAGTGTCATCCGCCGAGACGCCGAGGATGTCGACGCTGTCGCGACTTGTCGCGGTGTAGATCTCGCGCCAGCCGCTGCCATTCTTCGCCAGGATGCGCAGACTCGACTGTTCCGGGTCCCAGTCGCTGCGGGCGACGACGTTGCCCGCAGCATCAATTGCCCAGTCGTAAGTGAATGGACTGCCGGAGACGAGCCGCTTGCCCTTGCCTGTCGTGGTGTCGACCGCGAAGACGGTGAGCAGCCACGATGAGTCGCGCCGCTCGCGCTTGATGCGCGAGTCCACAGCGAATGCGTTCTTGCCCGCCACGCGCTCGTGCGAGGACATGATTACTGTTTTCGGCGTAGTCACTTGCTTGCGACGGATGGTCGCTCGCGCGACGTAGTCCTCGCGCAGGGCGTCACCATCGAGCAGCAGCGTGCGTGCGTTGCCGCCCGCGACGTCGACCGCCTGCGTACGCCAGTACTCCCATTTGTCCTGCTGCTTGTCCGAGAACTGCCGCGTCTGGCTCACGGTGACGAGCACCGTGTCGTCGTCCGCCCAAGTGAGATCCCGCAGTTTCAGCACGCCGCCGACCGGAATCTTGCGCAGGGTCCGCCGCGTCTCCAGATCGAAGATGACGATCGAGAGCTGGTCCTGCGGCGCCTCGGCCCACACCAGCAGTTTACCGTTGGGGCTCAGATCCACGTCGCTGAGCGCCGGCAGCCGACCGAAGGCGGACGGGGGCGGCGGTGCCGCCAGCGTGACGGCGGCGGCGAGCAGCCACGCGGCGCTCAAGATCGCGGCGATCGCCGCTCGGGGTTGCATCAACTTGTCGAGTCGCATTTTCTACTCCGCCTCCCGGGCGTCCGGGCTGAGATGTTTGCTCAGGAATCGATCGATCGCGCGTAGTGCCCGCTTGTCATTCTCGGCGGTCCAGCCGCTGTGTCCGGACTTCTCCAGGACTAACAATTCGGTCGTGTTGCCGGCAGCGTCCAGCGCCTTCTTCATCAGTTCCGACTGCGACAGCGGCACGATCTGATCGACATCGCCATGGATGAGCAGCACCGGAATCTTGATGGCGTCCGCCTGCTGCGCGGGCGAGATGGGCGGCGGCGACATAACATCCGGAGGGGGAGATCGACACGTCGAGGAGATCGGGCGCGCCGAACAGGCTGTCGAGGAATCTGTCAGCCGTGTCGATCGACGACACGGGGGATGACGCGCTGGCGACCTGCGCGATCGCCAGCAGGCCGAGGACCAAAATCCCTTGTCGGGTTGCAGCC
>Ga0116152_10000971_pt1 | contig 23668 bp, 20 predicted proteins | sample AD_UKC119_MetaG_FD_89894 | JGI IMG/M metagenome (GOLD analysis project Ga0116152, IMG submission 89894) | Active sludge microbial communities of municipal wastewater-treating anaerobic digesters from Hong Kong - AD_UKC119_MetaG | ecosystem: Engineered > Bioreactor > Anaerobic > Digestate...
ACACACCCACCCGAACCGCCACCAGACATCGGGGCTGATTCGTGTCGCTGCCACGGCGGCGGCGAACACCTCACCGCCTACGCGCTCGACGAACTGCTCCACCACCTCCTCACCGCCGCCTGAGGGGAGGTCGGTGAGCACCGAGGCCGCGGGTCATCGGTGATGCTTTCAACTTGAGCGGGTCGGCATCGGTCACGCCGTGGACGACCACGAAGCTGTCCGATGGCGGCATGCAGCTCGTTCGTCCCCGTTCGGGGTCGGGAGAAGATGTCGTTCACGGTGGAGCGAACGGTGTCGCCGTCCTGGCCGAACCAATGGGAGCGGTCGAAGGTTCCCCATGTGTGGACGCCGATGACATCACCGGAAGCGTCGACGATGGGTCCCCGCTGGTGTCGGTACCCGTGCGGCCAGACAGTGCTCGAACCACCTCGAACGACGGGACTCCCTCAGTCTCCTCGTCGAGGCGCACGACCGCGACATCAGGCGACGAGGTGGCCCCGATCACGGTGCCGCGTCGCCATCCACGCTAGTACGTTATGATCCACGGGTGCCCGGAGGGACGTGGATGCAACACATCGATTTGCGCTGCCAGCGACGCTGACGTGACCCGGGTCTACCCTCCGCTCGTGCTCCCTCGTCCGATCTCAACCGCGTCCGCTCGACGACCGGGTGGCTGAGAGCGCTGACGTGACACAGGTCGCGGACGCGGCGGTGCGGCAACCGTCGGCCGAGTTGCGACCGTTCGTCGACCGCTACGTCGGCTACCGCTACCTCGGCTTCGCGCCCGGCGTGCACCTCGGCATGCCCGGTCGGTTCCTGACCGTCGTCGTCACCTTCGACGATCCGTTGACCCTCTTGATGGACCCACACAGCGGCACGGCGTCGGATCACGTCGCGATGGTCAGCGGTCTGCACGACCACGCGGTCCAGATCCGACACGACGGGAATCAGCACGGGATCCAGCTCGACCTCACCCCGGCGGGCGCCCGCGCGATCTTCGGGATGCCGGCCGGTGCGCTGGCTCACATCGCGGTGGACATGACCGACGTCTGGTCGACCTCGACGGTCATCGAGCTCCGGGAACGGCTGGCCGGATCGGAGTCGTGGCTGGACCGCTTCGCTGTGCTCGACGACGTACTGGGCCGGCGCCTCCGCTCCCAGGCGTCGTCAGCCTTACCGGTCGGCTCACTCGCCTCGGACACCTGGAGCGTTCTCGCCGCAGCCGACGGAGCCGTCCGCATCGCAGACGTGGCGACCGAGCTGGGCTGGAGCCGCCGACACCTGGCGGAGCGGTTCACCGCGGAGTTCGGTCTGCCGCCCAAGACGATGGCGCGTCTTCTGCGTCTCGAGCGATCGGTGACCTTGCTGAAGGCCGGGACGCGGACGACGATGGGCGCGATCGCTGCGGCGTGCGGCTACGCCGATCAGGCCCACATGAACCGTGACTGGTTGCGCATCGTGGGTCGCAGCCCCACCGCGTGGTTGGCTGACGAACAGCTCCCATTCATCCAAGACGACGATCTCGAAGCCGTGTGACGATGGCTCCATGAGCGAGACCGACCAACCCGCACCGACCGTCTGGCCCTGCCTGGTCTACGACGATGCGCCTGCGGCCATCGAGTTCCTGGTGGCTCTCGGCTTCCGGTCGACCTTCACGGTTGCCGGTGACGGAGAACGTGACGGGGTTGGCGTCGTTGCCCACGCCGTGCTGCGCTGGCCCGAGGGCGGGGGCGTGATGCTCGGCTCCCACGGACGGGCTGACAGCGAGTTCTCCAAGGCGCCGACCGGAGCCGGATGCGTCTACGTCGTCACGGCCGATCCATCGGTCGTCTGCGAGCGGGCCGCCTCTCTCGGGGCCCGGGTCGTGCAGGAGCTGCACCGCACCGACTACGGCTCAGACGAGTTCGCCCTCGCCGACCCGGAAGGGAACCTCTGGTCCTTCGGCACGTACGCCGGCGCACCCTGAACCTGCAGCGCACCGGTCCCGGTGACCCGAGTGAGCGTCGGGCGGGGCCCTACCCTGGAGCGGTGGAAGCGGAGCATCGTTCGCACCTGAGGGATGCCAACCGCGCTGACGAGCCGCTCCTGGAGGCGATGACTGTCGAGGCGGTCTACCTGCCCGACGGATCCGACCCGGTCTCCCGGTCGTTGCTCGATGACCCCCGGCTCCGCCGCTACTTCGAGGGCTTCGGGACGCAGCCCGACGACGTCGGTGTGGTGGCGACTTGTGAGGGCGTCGACGTCGGTGCCTGCTGGGCCCGGTGCTTCTCCCCGGATGCGCCGGGCTACGGCTGGGTCGCAGCCGACGTCCCCGAGCTCAGCATCGCCATCGCAGACCCGTGGCGGGGCCGTGGCCTGGGGACGCTCATGCTGAGGACTCTGCTCGACCGGCTCGCCGTCCGCGGCTGTCGCCAGGTCAGTCTGAGCGTCGATCCCGCATCCCCTGCCCGCCGGCTGTACGAGCGGCTCGACTTCCTCCACCTCGGGTGGGAGGGCACCTCGATGACGATGATCCGGCAGCTCGGTACGGCTGCCCGCTGAGCCATTGACCATCGAAGTCGGTGGGCGTAGGTTCGCATCCGGGAGTTCACCGTGGCTCCGGTGGACGACATGTTGGGGGCGTGACCGGCGAGAACTCGCCGAACGTGAAGGGAAGGAGCGAGCGATGACCAGAATCGCCGCTGCCAAGGGTGCCGCAATCGGAGTGCTCGCCATCGCGAGCATGTTGGTCTTCGGTACCGGAGTCGCCTCCGCAGGAGGACTCCACACGTACCGCTGCACGGGCGGGCCCATCCCGTCGGGAACGTACGCCTCGGTCGTCGTGGCCGGCCCGTGCACCGTCGACTCCGGCGCCGTGATCCGCGTCCACGGGAGCGTGGTGGTCCAGAAGGGCGCAATGCTCGACGCTCAGTCCGCTCCCGCGACGATCACCGTCCGAGGTGACGTCATCGGACGGGCCGGGTCGATGGTCGGACTCGGATGCCAGCCGCCGGAGTACACGGGCAACTCAGGACATCCGTGTGCAGTCGATCCCGCAGGACACTCGACCATCACGGTCAAGGGCAACGTCTCCATCCACGGAGCAATCGGTGTGTTCCTCAACGGGATCGAGGTCGACCGCAACGTGACCGTGCTCGGCGGGGGATCGGAGATCCCGTGGTCGATCAAGAACAACGCGATCCACGGGAACCTCACGGTGGTCGGCCAGACCTCCGAGTGGATCGGCATCCTGTTCAACCGGATCGACCGCAACGTGATCCTGGCCGGGATCACCCTGACAGGGACCGACGACTCGACCGGGACCGGCACCAACTCGCTGTTCGTGGTGCGCAACACGATCGGTCGCAACATCGCCTGCGGATGGATCGACCCCGGCGTGTTCGGCTACGGCAACTCGATCTCGGGCCACGCGCTCGGTCTGTGCGAACCGCTGACGGCGAGCTGACAGAGCAGTCTCACCCGGGGATCGGTGCCCAGGATCACGGCAGCCGATCTCGCGACGTGGCAGGTTGGTGGGCGGAGGGGGAGCGTGTCCACGCTCCCAGCCCACGATGGAGCTCGACAACCCCACCCCGATCGACTCGCAGGTCGTCCGCTGCGGACCGCTGACCGATGCCGACCGCGACCTGATCGCGGCGGCCACCGAGGTGGTCGACCGCTGCTCCGACGGAGCCAACCACACGGTCGCTGCGGCAGTTCGGGACGCGTCGGGACGCATCCACACCGGCGTGAACGTGTTCCACTTCACCGGCGGACCATGTGCGGAGCTGGTGGTGCTCGGTGTGGCCCGCGCCGCCGGAGCCGGTGAGCTGGAATCGATCGTCGCCGTCGGGGACGAGGACCGGGGGGTGCTCTCGCCGTGCGGACGCTGCCGCCAGGTGCTCGCCGACCTCCACGGCGGTCTGCGCGTGATCCTGCCCACCGGCGGGGCGCTCGCAGCCGTCTCCGCAGTCGACCTGCTCCCGTTCCGCTACGAGCAGACCTACGAGCGGCGCCTGCGCTGAGGTCCGGCAACGGACGCTGTCGCGGAGTCAGGCTCTCCGCAGGGGCTGGTGGCCGACGACGTCGGTGATGGACCGGAACCCATCGACGAGCTTCTCGAGGAGCACGTCGTCGTCGGGAACGGCTCCGAGGTCCACCGACACGCCGATGCAGGCCGTCTCGCCGACAGACACCAGGGCGACGTTGACCGCGGCGCCGCTCGTCGGCGCCATGGCGTACTCGCGGACGATCTCCGATCCAGCGAGGTAGCAGCCCGAGGGAAGGCCCGGCACGTTGGTGATGACGGTGTCGATGCCCTTGAGCATGGAGCCCATGACAGCGCTCACCACTGGAGGCGGGAGGACGTCGAGCGCTCCGGCCACGGCGTCGGTGAGGGCGAGCGCCCTCGAGTGCTGCCAGCTGTGGGCGATCGCTCCGATGGTCCGCATCTGTTCGATCGGCGGCATCGCCCTTGCCGGCACTGCGAAGCGCGCGGGGGTGAACCGGTTGCCGCCGACGGCGTCCCCGGTGCGGCGCATGCTGACCGGCATCGTGATCGACAGGTGCTCCAGCTCCGTCCCGTGGTCCTGGTGGTAGCGGCGGAGACCCTCGACCACTGCGGCCATGAACGCATCGTTCAGCGTTCCTCCCGCCGCGTGTCCAGCTGCTCTGAGGTCCTCGAGGCTGACGTCGATCGAGTGGAACCTGCGGCGGAGGCTCCGGCGCTCCATCAGCGGACTCGTGACACGCACCGGCGAGAGCAGGCGCAGCACGCCGCCGGCCAGCTCGCCGACATCGGTCACTGTGCCCAACGGGTCCTTCAGCGTTGCCGTCGCCGCCGTGAGCGCGGCCGACGACACGGCGAGCGGAACGCGCGCAGCTCGTCGCAGTCCCTGTGCGCCGGGAGGAGTCGCGAGATGCGGGCTCAGCCGCAGCGACAGGTCGTCGGGCTCCGGCTGGTCCCTCACGTCGTCGAGCAACAGGAGGGCCAACTCCATCCCACCGACCCCGTCCGTGAGGCAGTGGTGCAGCTTCTGCACGAGGGCGGCACCCCCGCCCCTCATCCCTTCGACCAGGGTGAACTCCCACAGGGGTCGCACCGGGTCGAAGGAGTCGGAGGCGATCGGCTGAACCAGATCCAGGACGTCCCGCAGCCGACCCGGGAGGGGGACGCGGACGCGGCGGAGGTGGTGGTCGAGGTCGAAGTCCCCGTCGTCCACCCAGCGGGGCGCTCCGATGCCGAACGGTGCCGGACCGACCCGCTGTCGCATCCGTGGGATGAGCTGGCTGGCCCGGTCGATGCGCGTGCGAAGACGACCCCAGTCCGGCGCCCGGTCCAGCAAGGCGACCGCGGTGATCGTGGAACGCAGCACGGGATCGCGGTCCAGGTCCCACAACACGGTGTCCGACGCGCTCAGGCGTCGGCTCCGGGTGGGGCCCGCAGGCAGTTCCTGGTCGGCGTCCGGTGCAGCATCGTGGTCGGTCATGGCCGACAACCCTTCGTCGGGGGTTCGCCTCGTGGTCATCATGTCCTCCCCGGACGGCGCGAAGGAAGGGACGAAGGTCACCCGAACGCGAGGAGAGCGGAACGGGTCGAGTCCTCGGGAGCGAGGTCGGTCCGGACCCGTTCGGCTTCGGGCCAGGGACCGAATCGACGGGCCATCTGCTCCGCCACCTCGGGCGTGGCCTCCGAGAGGTCGACGCCGGCGGCGAGACGATGTCGGATGCGCTCGACGGTCATGCCGGCGGGAGCGACGCACTCGATCTCGACCACGTCCGCCGCAACCCGATCGGCCACCGTCCGGGCGAGCCGACGGTGCTCGGGTGCCGACCAGGTGGCGTCGAGCACCACGTGCCGACCGTGAGCGAGGTGGTGCTCGGCCTCGGCTAGCAGGTCGGCGTAGACCTCGTCCGTGGTGGTCGGGGCGTACCGACCTGCCTCTGGGTGCCGTCGTCGCAGCTCGTCGGAGCGGAGGACGACCGCGTCGACCCGCTCGGCAAGTCGTCGTGACAGCGTCGTCTTGCCCGTCCCGGGAAGACCGCCGACGAGCACCGCTCGAACGCGGGCCGCCTCGAGGTGCCGGCGGCACAGGGCCTGCAACCGGTCGACCTCGGCGGTGCTGCCGGCTCCCTGACTGGCGCGGATGACACCGACCTTGGCTCGCACGTGGGCTCGGTAGGCGACGTAGTGGTGCTCGAGAGCCGGCGGCCACGGGATCCCCGAGCGCTGACCGAATGCGTCGAGGAAGAGGCGGGCGAGCTCCGGTCGCCCGAAGCGCTCCAGGTCCATGGCGAGGAACGCAGCGTCGCCCAGCACGTCGCCCCAGCGGAGGGTGTCGTCGAACTCGAGGCAGTCGAGAACCCGGGGGCCGTCGTCGAGCAGGAAGATGTCCTCGGCCTGCAGGTCCCCGTGTCCGTCGCGGACCGCCCCGTCCCGGATGCGCTGCTCGAACAGCGGGGCCCGTCCCGCCAGGAACCTCAGCACCAGCTCCTCGATCCGCTGCTGGTCGGTCGCCCCGAGGAGGGTCCCGACGTGGGGGCGCATCGAGTCGAAGCCGTCGCACCACAGGCGCCGGATGGCGTCGCGAGTCGCCACCGACTCCATCGGCCCGGGCGGGGGCGATGCATCGTGAAGGCTGGCCAGCTCGTCGGCGATCCGTTCGAGAGCGACATGCACGTCCTCGCCTCGTTCCAGGCACGCTCGCAGCCGGCGGTGCGGCGGCATGCGCCTCATCACGACCAGGTGCTCGCACACCTGACCATCGGGATCGGTCATCTGGGCGACCCCCAGGTACACGTCGGGGGCGAGGCGTCGGTTGAGCTCGACCTCGCGTCGACAGGCCGCGGCTCGGCCCTCCTCGGTGCGGAAGTCGAGGAACCCCAGATCGACGGGCTTCTTGACCTTGTAGACCCGGTCGCCGAAGAAGAACAGCGACGCGGAGTGGGTCTCGATCGCCGCCGCGGAGCCGACGTGTCCGATCACCCGGGGACGACCACCAGGCGCCCGTCGACCTCTCCACGGGCCAGACGTCGGTAGCCGTCGGGCGCTTCGTCGATCGAGATCCGTTCGACCTCGGCGCGGATCAGGCCCCGTTCTGCCAGATTCAGGACCTCCATGAGTTCCGGGATGCTCCCCCAGTAGGTCGTCGCCAGGGACGCCTCGTAGGGGACGGTGAAGAAGCTGAACGGGTAGGACCCGCCGGCGATCCCGACCACGGTGATGTGGCCGAGGGAGCGTCCAGCGGCGACGGCGAGCTGGATCGTGGAGTCGCTGCCGACGAAGTCGAGGACGACGTCGGCGTTCTTCCCTCCGGTCAGATCGGCGATCTCCGCGGCTGCGTCGTCGCCGGCCTGGACCGTGTGCTCCGCACCGGCCGTCGCCGCCAGATCGAGCGCCGACGTGCGGGTGTCGACCGCGATCACCGTCGCCGGGGTCACAGCCTCGAGGATCTGGACGCCCAGGTGGCCCAGGCCACCGACTCCGATGACCAGCGCGGTGGAACCCGCCACGAGCAGGTCCGCTGACCGCTTGACGGCGTGGTAGGGCGTGAGGCCCGCGTCGGTGAGCGGAGCTGCTTCCACCGGGTCCAGGTCGTCGAGCGGCACCAGGTGTCGGGCATCGTGAACGAGCATGAACTGCGCCATGCCGCCGTCGTCGCCGAGTCCGGCCGCCATGGAGGTGAGCTCGGCCTGGTGCTCGCAGTAGTTCTGCATCCCCTGCACGCAGCGATGGCATCGCCCGCAGCCGGTCGGGCCGTAGACCGCCACGGGCTGGCCGAGCTCGAGCCCGGAGACTCCGACCCCGACGGCCTCGACCCAGCCGGCGTTCTCGTGGCCCAGGGTGAACGGCGGTTCGAACGGAACCATCCCCGACTCGAAGTCGTGGATCAGGTGCAGGTCCGAGTGGCACATCCCCGCACCGGCGATCCGGACGAGCACCTGTCCGGGACCTGGGTCGGGTTGGGGGACGTCCCTGACCTCGGGGTCGTGCTTCCACTGGGTGAGCTGGACTGCGTCCATGGCGTTCTTCCCCCTGTGTCGTGGTGTCAGGACCAGTCGAGCACTTCCGGCGCCGGTCGAACAGGGTCGGATGTCAGGTCGTCCGGCTGTGGGAATCCCGCGGCGGTGTCGAGCGGGTCAACCGGTTCGGTCCCGACCACGCCGGGCCGAGTCGACGAGGAGGCGGCGCTCGGCGGCGCCGACCGCTCGGCGAGCCGCGTCGACGGCGTCGGGGTTCACCGAGATCGAGTCGATGCCGAGCCGGACGAGGTGTGCGGCGAACTCGGGGTCGTTCGACGGTGCCTGACCGCAGAGCGATGCCGTGATCCCGGAGTCGTGCGCGGCCCGGATGATGCGGGCGATCGCGTCGAGGACCGCGGCGTCGGACTCGTCGAACAACTCGGCGCAGACCGTGGAGTCGCGGTCGACTCCGAGCAGCAGTTGGGTCAGGTCGTTGGATCCGATCGAGACACCGTCGATGCCCATCGCGGCGTACTCGGGGATGCGATGGACCACCGACGGGACCTCGGCCATGACCCATCGGTGGAGGTTCCGGTGCGTCGCCAGGGGACTGGCGTCGACGAGCTCGAGGCAGCGCTCCAGCTCCCAGCGGGTCCGCACGAACGGGATCATCAGATGGAGATTCGGGGTCTCGTCGCGGACCCGGGCGAGCAGCTCGAGCTCGAGGGCGAAGAGGTCCGGCTCCTTGACGTATCGGAAGCAGCCCCGGTAGCCGATCATCGGGTTCTCCTCGACCGGTTCGAACTGCTCGCCGCCTCGCAGCCCGCGGAACTCGTTGCTGCGGAAGTCGATCGTGCGGTACACGACCGGCCGCGGGGTGAAGGCGCGGGTGATGCGAAGCAGCGAGTCCGACATCCGCCGGAGGAACTCGTCACGGCCGCCCTGGGCCAGCAGCTGGCGTGGGTGCACGCCGTCGAGGGCGTCGGCCACCATGAACTCGGCCCGCAGCAGGCCCACCCCGTCCACCGGCCCGGCAGCGACCTCGACGGCATGCTCGGACATGGCGAGGTTGACGTAGATCCTGGTGGCGAGCGCAGGGACCTCGAGAGGGGCGGCGTCGGCCGCGCGGGGTTCGACGGCGGTGGCCGGGGCGACGACGGGCACCGCTCCTCTGAGCACCGTGCCCCGACGGCCGTCGACGGTGACGACCTCCCCGTCGCGGAGCAGGGTGGTGGCGGTGCGAGCTCCGACCACGCACGGGACGCCGAGCTCGCGCGACACGATCGCGGCGTGGCACGTCATGCCTCCGCTGTCGGTGACCACCGCGGCGGCTCTGCGGATCGCAGGGACCCAGTCAGGGTTGGTGAGCGGGGCCACCAGGACTTCCCCGGAGAGCAGATCGGCGGCCCGGTCAGGGGTCATCAGGACCCGGACGCGCCCGGACGCAGTGCCGGATGAGGCGGCCAGACCCTGCAGGAGCGTTGCGGCATCATCGGCTGTGCCCGCCGTGGGCTCGCCGCTCGGACCGGTGTCCAGGGTCGTGATCGGTCTCGACTGCACCAGGTAGGTGCGGCCCTCGCCGATCGCCCACTCCATGTCCTGCGGCTCGCCGTAGTGCTCCTCGACGTGCAGGCCCAGTTCGGCCAGCTCGATCGCCTGGCCGTCGGTGAGGACGCGGTCATCAGCGTCAGCGGATCCCAGCTCCTCGCGGTCGACTCGGCCGCCGGAGCTGGCGACGAGGCGATGGGTCTGATGCCCGACGCGCACCTCGCGGATGCGAGGGCCATCCTTGGTGAGGGTGTAGGTGTCGGGCTGCACCTGTCCGGACACGACGACCTCGCCCAGACCCAGGGCCGCCTCGATGACGATCAGGTCCTGATCACCGGTCGATGGATCGACGCTGAACATGACGCCGGCGCGCTCGGATGGCACAAGCTGCTGCACGACCACGGCGATCGAGGGTTCGTCGGTGAGGGACTGCCCGGCGCGGTAGGAGATGACCCGCTCTCCGTACAGCGACACCCAGCAATCGAGCAGCCGCCGGATCAGGTCGTCCGGGCCGGCGACGTCGGTGAAGGTCGAGTGCATCCCGGCGAACGAGGTCCCAGCGGCGTCCTCGGCGGTGGCCGAGGAGCGCACCGCCACGGCCACGTCGTCGCCGAGTCGGTGGTAGGCGTCGACCAGGGCCGTCCGGAGAGCACCGGGAACTCCGGCCCGGCGGACGGTCTCCTGCAGGTGCCGGGCCCGTGCGCGGAGCTCGACGGGATCGTCGGCCGATGCGACGGCCTCACGGAACTCCGACAGGAGCTCCCGGCGGACGCCTGCAGCATCCATGGCGGCCAGGTAGCCGTCCGCACACACCACGAACCCGGGAGGAACCGGGAAGCCGGCGGAGGCCATCTCGCCGAGGTTCGCACCCTTGCCGCCGACGCGATCGACCTCTGCGAGCGAGACCTCGTCGAGCCAGGCGATCGCTCCGTCGGTGGTGGTCGCGCTCATGACACCTCCAGGTCTCCGGACTCCAGCTTGCACCAGGGGACAGCGCAGTGTTGAGGGACCAAGGTCCTGCCTCGTCGGCGGATCAGGTGGGCGACGTGGCTCACGGTGGACCCACGCGCAGGACCGCCGCTCCGGTCAACCTGTCGTGGGCGAGATCGGCCAACGCCTCATCGGCGCGCTCCAGCGGGTACGCGGTCGTGTGCACCTGCACGCCGATGCGTCCGGCGATGCGCAGCAGGTCCTCTCCGTCACGACGGGTGTTGGCGGTCACGCTGCGGATCTGGCGCTCCTGGAACAGCTCGCGGTCGTAGTCGAGCGGAGGGGTGTCGGACATGTGGATGCCGGCGACGGCCAGGGTTCCGCCGCGATCGAGCGCGCGGAGCGCGGCGGGGACGACGTCGCCGGATGGCGTGAAGTTGATCGCGGAGTCGAGGGGTTCCGGGGGTGCGTCGGTGGCGCCGCCCACCGACGCACACCCGAGCGCCAGAGCGAGCTCCCGGGCTTCCGGCGACCGGGTCATCACGTGGACCGTCGCCCCCTGCGCGATCGCGATCTGGGCGGTGATGTGAGCCGATGCTCCGAACCCGTAGATGCCCAGGCGTCCACCGGGGGGAAGTTCGGCCCTCCGCAGTGCTCGGAACCCGATGATCCCGGCGCACAGCAGGGGTGCCACGTGCTCGTCGGCGAACCCCGCGGGGAGTGAGTAGGCGAAGCGCTCGTCGACCACGGCGTGCTCGGCGTAGCCGCCGTCCTCGTCCCAGCCGGTGAACGACGGGGACGTGCACAGGTTCTCGGCTCCGCGCCGACAGAACCGGCACACGCCGCAGGTGCGCCTCAGCCAGGCGATGCCGATCCGGTCGCCTTCGGCGAAGCGGGAGGCTCCCGGCCCCAGGCGGTCGACCACGCCGACGATCTCGTGGCCCGGGACCACCCCGGCCCGGTGCACTGCAAGATCGCCTTCGGCTACGTGGAGGTCCGTCCGGCACACACCGCAGACCGAGACCCGCACCCGGACCTCGCCGGGACCGGGTTCGGGGTCGGGACGATCCGACAGCTCCAACGGGCCCCTGTCGATCGGCGCCGGAGCGGTCACGGACCACGCTCTCATCCGCCCCACCCTGCCACAGCGACCCCGGCCGACCGCGGCGCTCTCGGCGTCAGCCCTGGTAGGCGGGGGTTCCGTCGAGGTAGGTCTCCGACACGGTGATCTCGGGCCAGCCGTCGGGATCGCTGGCCCACGGATCGTCGGACACGACCGCGAAGTCGGCCCGCTGTCCGACACCGAGACTCCCGCGGTCATCGGCGTGGATCTGCCACGCCGCGTGCGTCGTGATCGCCGCCAGGGCCTGGTCGGGCGACACGCACTCGGCCGGGTTGAGCACCGTGCCGTCGGCTTGCAGCCGTCGCTGCACCGCGGTTCGGGCGCTGAGCAGCGGGTGGATCTCGGTGACGGTGTAGTCGGAGTGCAGCGACGGGCGCATGCCCGCCGCGTACGCCGACGCGACGCGGTCGAGTCGCTGGGCACGCTCCGGGCCGAGGATCGTGTCGCGGAACGCGGCGCCCCAGAAGTAGACGTGGTTCATCAGGAAGCTGGGCGAGATCCCGGCCGCGGCCATCCGGGTGAGCTGGTCGTCGGTGGAGAACGAGACGTGCTCGAATCGGTGCCGCAGGTCCCCGGCCGGATGGTGGGGGAGCAGGTCTTCCATGGCGCACAGAGCGAACTCGACCGCCGCGTCGCCGTTGGTGTGCACCATCACCTGCCAGCCGTCGCTCAGCCCGACCTCCAGCACGTCGCGGAGTCCCTCGGGAGTCCAGTTGGCCTTGCCGCCGGACTCCTCGCCCAGGTACGGCTGCAGGAAGTAGCCGCTTCGTCCCTGGTTCGAGCCGTCGGTGACGACCTTCCAGGCATCGGCGCGGACCATGTCGTCGCCGCTGAACGGGGTGACGTCGGCATCGCGCCATGCGGCGGCGACCTCGGAGGGAGTGCGGTCCCCCATGATGGAGAACTGGGCGGTCGAGACCCGCACCGGCAGCCGTCGGGATCCGTTGATCTGGTGGAGCAGCGCGAGCTCGCCGACGCCGCCGAGGGTGCCGGTGGCCGCCTCACGCAGCGATGTCACCCCTCGACGGGCCGCAGCGTCCAGGATGCGACGGACGCCGTCGGTGATCTGGTCCGAGGTCGGCATCGGCACCGCAGCCATCAGGGCCATCATCGCCGGCACCTCGCCGATCACCCCGTTCAGACGGCCGTCGACCCGGCCGAACGTCCCGCCCGGCGGGTCCGGTGTCGTGTCGGTCACTCCGGCGGCGGCCAACGCTGTCGAGTTGGCGTACACGTAGTGCAGCGATGCGTTGACGACGACCACGGATCGATCGGGCGAGATCCGGTCGAGCAGATCCCGGGTCAGGACGGGTTCGCCGGGGTAGAGGCTGGGATCGAACTGCTTGGCCATCAGCGGCTCCCCGGGCGCTGCTCCACCGACGGCGCTCCGCAGCGCGCTCACGACGTCGTCGAAGGTCGGGCACGCCTCGTGGGAGAGGTCGAGCCAGTCGAGGTTGAGCAACGAGGCCCAGATGTGCATGTGCGGCTCGACCAGGCCCGGGATGACCACGCCGTCGGGGGCGACGATCGTGGTGGAGGGACCGGTGAGGCCGTCGACGTCGGACCGGGATCCGATTCCGACGATCCGCCCGTCGCTCACCGCCATCGCCTCGGCCGAGGGCGTCGAGGGGTCGCCGGTGGAGATGTGGCCGACCACCAGCAGATCGGCCTGCGGGGTCGAACGGGTCGATGTCCGGCGCCCGTGGTTCGCGGGAGAGATCGTCGTATTGGTCGATCGGAGCACCGGACCGAGGCGTTCGGCGGCGATCGGGTGGACGGTGCAGCACGAACCGGTGGTCACGAGGGCTCCTCCTGGCGTCGGTGTCGTGACGGTACCGGTGCGTTGGTCACGAGCGCGGCGACAGCTGGCGTGCTGCTCCGAGGAAGAGCACCGAGTTCGCCGCGACCAGCGTGGTGACGGGTTCCTTCTGGCCGTCGAGGTACCACCGGATCGCGGTCATGATGACGCTGCCCACCAGTCCGGTGGCGATCAGGCGCAGCCGCTCGTCGGGGGAGAGGCCGAACGTCTCGGCCATCACCGTGGCGACCAGGTGGGCGAACCGGTCGATCCCCGAGATGTAGGTGGAGTCGACCAGCGTGCTCACCCCGAGCACCTCCAGCCAGCACACCCGCAGCACCCGCGGATCTGCCACCGAGGCGTAGAACGCCTCGAGGGTCGTGCGCACGACGTGGTCGAGAGGTTCGGCTGATGAGCCCCCAGCCGGCCGGTCACCGGTGGCCATGGCGACGAGGATGTCGTCGTGCATCCGGTCGGTGCAGTGCTGGTAGACGCCGATCAGGAGGGCTTCGGTGTTGGCGAAGGACTCGTAGAAGTAGCGCTCGGACAGGCCCGCCTCACGGCAGACCGCCCGCACGCTCGTCGACTGGTAGCCACGGGTTCCGAACAGCTCGAGTCCGGCGGCCAGGAAGCGGTCGCGACGTTGGGCGACGCGCACCTCGGCGGGGACTCCGCCGTAGGAGCGACCCGACGCCCGGGATCCGGAGCGTCGTGCCGAGGAGCGATCGAGAGGTGCGGCCATCGCAGTGATTGTGGCCCAGAGCGACGCCGTCGCCCGCCGGCGTGACACACGTTCGCTTGACCCGGCACGCTCGCCGTCGGAAAGTGACAACACTCATTGCCAGATGAGGCGGACCCGGACCGCCGGTGCGAGGAGGTAGCGGTGGACGTCCACGAGGTGATCGTCATCGGCAGCGGCTTCAGCGGCCAGAGCGCGGTGATCGGCCTGCAGAAGGCCGGGATCGAGGACTGGATCGTCCTCGAACGCCGCAGCTTCATGGGAGGGACGTGGTGCCAGAACACGTACCCGGGCGCTGCGGTCGACGTGCAGTCGCCGCTGTACTCGATCTCCTCCGAGCCGTACCCGTGGAGCCAGATCTTCGCCGAGCGCGACGAGCTGGAGCGCTACACCAACTTCATCATCGACAAGCACCACATCCGGGAGCGCACCGAGCTGAACGCCGATGTGTCGGCCCTCGACTGGGACGACGACTAGCGTCACTGGGTGATCAGCACCCGCGACGGCCGCACGTTCTGTGCCCGCTTCGTGATCCTCGGCCCCGGTCCGCTCAGCAACCCGAAGATCCCCGACTTCGAGGGGCGGGACACCTTCGAGGGGCACTCGTTCCACAGCAACGCCTGGGACCACGACTACGACCTGGCCGGCAAGCGCGTGGCGGTGATCGGCAGTGGCGCGAGCGCAGCCCAGATCATCCCGGCCATCGCCCCCGAGGTCGGGGAGCTGCACGTCTTCCAGCGCACCCCGCACTGGGTCCTCCCGCGGCGGGACCGGAAGTTCTCTCGGCTGGAGCGCGCGCTGCTCAAGAACCGTCGCGTCTACGGCGCGCTGCGCTCCGCGATCTACCTCGGCCTCGAGACGAGGGTGATCGGCTTCAAGTACTTCCCGCGGCTGCTCGACCTGGTGGCCAAGCGCCAGGCGCTCGCCCACATCGCCCGACAGATCCCCGATCCCGAGATCCGCCGCAAGGTGACCCCCGACTACACGATCGGCTGCAAGCGGGTCATCGTCTCGTCGACCCTGTACCCCGCGCTCTGCCGACCGAACGTGAAGCTGCACGACTCGAGCGACGGCATCGACGAGATCGTGCCGGCCGGCATCATCACCACCGGCGGCGACAAGGTCGAGCTCGACGCCATCGTGTACGCCACCGGCTACGACGCCACCGACGGCGCGACGACCTTCACCGTCACCGGCCACGACTCGACTCCGATCACCGACCTGTGGGCCGAGTTCCCCCGCGCCTACCTCGGTACGACCATGCCGGGGTTCCCGAACCTGTTCCTGATGCTCGGACCCAACACCGGCATCGGCCACACCTCGGCGCTGTTCATCATGGAGTCGCAGTTGCGCTACGCGCTCGACTGCATCCAGCGCACCCGGCGCAACAACCGCCACGCCATCGAGCCGTCGGTCGAGGCCGAGGACCGCTACACGGAATGGGTGCACCGGGCCATGGAGCGGACCGTCTGGAAGTCCGGCGGATGCAGCAGCTGGTACCAGAACTCGAGCTCGGGGAAGGTCATCGCCATGTATCCGGGCTTCTCGTTCAGCTACCGGTTCCGGGCCGGTCGCTTCCGCTCCGAGGACCACATCTTCACCTGACGGGCCTGATCACCAGCGACGGCGGTCGGCGATGCCGGCGTGGACCCGGTCGTCGCTGGCTGCACCTACGATCGGACGTATCCGACGTCCAGAGAGGTGCGTGAGATCCCATGGCTGACACGTGGTTGCAGACCCTGATCACCGAGACCCCCCAGGAGGGCTTCGAGCTGGCGATCACCCTGAGTCGGAGAGGGGTGAAGTACACCCAGCCCGACACCGACGTGCTCCACGAGCTACGGCCCGACTACGCGAACTCGGCGGACTCCCTGACTGCGGCGTCGCAGGTGGTGGCGGTCAACTTCCAGACGGTGGCCGCGGCCAACAACTACTGGCGCTGATCGGCGTCGCGCTCCCCGTCGACGGGGAGTCGACTCCAGAACGTCACGATCTCCGCGGCCAGGCGTTGCGGAGCGAGGAGCGGGACGTTGTGGCCCACGCCGTCGAGCTCCACCACCTCGACGCGTGGGTTGCGGCGGCGCATCTGCTCGAAGGTGCGGGGTCGCAGCTCCCCGCTGGTCCCACCGCGCACCAGGAGCGTCGGGACCGCCAGCGCGTCCCACTCCGCCCAGAAGTTCCGTCGTCGGTGGGCGCTCACCGTCTCGACCAGACCGTCGGCCGACGCCAGCCATGTGAAGGTGCCGTCCGGCTGTGGCCGTAGGCGCTGCTCGACGAAGCGCTCGGCCGCCCCGGGTCCAGATCCGTAGAGCTGGCCGAACTCGAGCGCCTCGGCGCGGTCGGCGAACCGCGTCGGCATTGAGCGGAACATGCGGGTGGTCCGATCGATGTTGGCCACCCACGCCTCGGGCCCGATGTCGACGACCACCACCGACGCCACCAGCTCGGGACGGCGAGCGGCGGTCACGAACGCGACACGAGCCCCCATCGAGTGGCCGACCAGGTGGACCGGCGCTCCGAGCCGGCCCACGAGCGTCCGGACGTCGCCGACGTGGTCGCCGACCCGGTAGCGGCCCGGGGTGGCCGGACTGTGGCCGTGGCCGCGCTGGTCGACCGCGACGCATCGCGGCCGGCTCTCTCCGAGCGCGCCGACCGTGTCGCACCAGACGTCCGCGACCCCGCTGAGACCGTGCAGCAGCAGGGCGGTGGGACCGGTGGCACCGGTGGCGGCCCAGTCGAGGGCGCGGAAGGCCCCGGCCGGGAGGTCGAACCCGGTCTCGGCCGGGTCAGCGACCACGGCGGGCGACGAGCTCGATCAGTTGCAGATCGGGATGGCCAGGACGATCACGCACGTCTTGCCCGAGGAGTCGACGTAGACCCCGGCGCAACTGGGGAGCACCACCGTGGCACCGAAGGCGAGGGCGATCGCGGCTGCTGTCATGCGGAGCTTGGACACGGAGCGGATCCTAACCACGGCGGGGTGGGCGACGACGGGATTCCCGCCGTCGGTCACGAGAAGCTCCACGGGAGGATCTGTGCCGAGCCGTCGGGCCCGACGTGCTCGACGGTCAGCGGGATCCCATCGCCCGATCCGATGCTCATCGCGGTCACCACGTCCGCGGCCAGCGTGAGCAGCTCGTCGACCGGCACGATCGCCTCGGGGGCATGGACGCCGGCATGGCCGTCGAACGACCCGCGCACGTGCAACGCGGCGCCCAGCGCGGCGGGGATGCCGGTGCCCTCGCCCGCACCGGCACCGCGCGATGTGAGGGAGAAGACGTAGGAGTGGGACTCACCGTCCTTGATCCCGCCGACCTCGACGTGCAGGCAGCCACCGGCCTCCTCGACACCGGCCTCGGCCAACAGGCGCGGACGCTGTTGCTGGAGGAGAGCGACCATCACGTCGATCGGAGCGACGAGGGCGTCGCCGACGGCGACCGGTTCTTCCGATGCCATGCCGGCGCGCACCAGGTCCTGGGTCAACTGGAAGTACGACAGCGGGTAGACGACGCCGAGGTTGGTGGCCCGCTGCAGCGTGGGGAACGTCATCGGCAGCGTGACGGTCTCGGGATGCGGGTAGGGGAAGGTCGGATAGGTGCCGACGCCCGCGAAGTCGACGTCGCGGACGTGGGCGGCACCGCTCTCGTCCAGCTGTCGCACCGTGATCTGCTCGCCGTCGATGAACAGCGGAACGTCGTCGACCATGGCGTGGATCCGGTGCTTCAGCACCGCCGCACCCTCGAAGGGCTCTCCACCGTGGACGTGGCAGATGTCGGCGGTGGTCACCTCGTCGAGGAGGCCGTCTGCGCACAACTTGACGAAGATGTTGGCCAGGCCCGGCGAGTTGCCCATCCCGATCAGGGCGGTGACCCCTGCGGCGCGGGCGTCGCCGTCCATCTCCAACATCGCCCGGGTGGCGTCGAGGTCGTCGCAGATGTCGACGTAGCCCACGCCGGCATCGATCGCGGCACGCAGGGTCGGGGGGCCGAAGCGGTAGAAGGGTCCGACGCAGTTGAGGACGACGGCGGCTCCGCTGATCAACGACGACAATGAGGCGGGGCTGCTGACATCGACCGCCGCGGCGGTCAACCTGGGGTCGTCCAACTCGGCCACCACCGCCGCCGCCTCGGCGCGTCGGCGGTCGGCGACCACGACCTCGGACACGGAGTCGATGTGGGTGAGCGCCTCGACCGCCACGCGACCCACGCCTCCCGCACCGCCGAGCACCACGATCGCTGCCATCCCGCCTCCTCGGTCGGCCGCCCGGTCCTCATCGTGCGGAGCCTTCCCCACGCTAGGCCGACCCGGGACCCGGCCCGGTCTTCGTCGCGGCAGGGACGGTACGGTGCGGGTCGTGGACGAGTTCGACTACATCGTCGTCGGCGGCGGCTCCGCGGGCTGCGTGGTGGCCGCTCGCCTGAGCGAGGACCCGTCGGTCAGCGTCTGCCTGCTCGAGGCCGGCGGCGAGGGCCGCGACGTGTTGATCCGCGCCCCGCTCGGCTTCGCGGCCGCCATGCCGCGGGGCATCAACAGCTGGAACTACGAGACGGTGCCCCAGGCCGGCTTCGGAGGTCGGCGTGGGTTCCAGCCCCGGGGCAAGGCGTTGGGCGGCTCCAGCACGATCAACGCCATGATCTACGCGCGAGGCCATCGCTCCGACTTCGACCACTGGGCCGAGCTCGGCAACCCGGGCTGGGGCTACGACGACGTCCTGCCGTTCTTCCTGCGCTCCGAGAGCAACGCCATCCACCGTGACTCGCCCTACCACGGCACCGACGGCCCGCTGCACATCACCGACCTGCGCAGCCCCAGCCCCCTCAACGACGTGTTCCTGCAGGCGTGTCAGGACTACGGGATCCCGTTCAACGCCGACGTGAACGGTGCTGAGCACCACGGCTGCTACCACGTGCAGGTCACCCAGAAGGACGGGGAGCGCCACAGCCTGGCCGCCGCGTTCATCCACCCCAACCTGGACCGACCCAACCTCGAGGTCCGGACCGGGGTCCACGTCACCGGGCTCCGCTTCGAGGCTCGCCGGGCGGTCGCGGTCGACTTCGTCCAGGGTCGGCGCCCCGGCTCGGTGCGGGCCCGCCGCGAGATCGTGATGTCAGCCGGGGCGTTCGGCACTCCGCAGATCCTGATGGCGTCGGGGGTCGGCCCCGGTCAGCACCTGCAGGATCTGGGCATCCGTCCGGTCCTCGACGCCCCCGGAGTGGGGCAGAACCTCCAGGACCACATCTCGGCGCTGCTGATCTACCGGTCGCTGGTCACCGACCACACCGTCGGAATCTCCCCGATCGGCGTCGCCCGCCTCCTGGCGGGGATGTGGCAGTGGCGACGGCACCGCCGAGGCGTGATCACCAGCTGCGCCGCGGAGTCCGGCGTGTACTACCGGACGAGCCCCGACGTCGAGGTCTCCGACATGGAGATGGAGCTCATCGTCGGCATCGGCGACGACCACGGGCGCAAGCTCCACCTGGGCCACGGCTACTCCGCCCACCTGCTCCTGGCCCGACCCAAGAGCACCGGCGAGGTGCGCCTGGCCAGTCCCGACACCACCGTCGCCCCCCTGATCGACCCCCGGTACTTCAGCCACCCCTACGACATGGAGACCCTGGTGGCGGGGACCAGGATCGCACTCGACATCACGTCCCAGCCGGTGTTCGACCCCTACCGCGGTGACATGCTCATCCACTACGACCGCGACGATCCCGATCAGATCGAGCGGACCCTGCGCGCTCATGCCGACACCGAGTACCACGTGTGCGGGACGTGTCGGATGGGGCCCGACGGCGACCCGATGGCCGTCGTCGACTCCCGACTGCGGGTACGGGGGCTCGAGGGCCTGCGCATCGCCGACGCGTCGGTGATGCCGACGGTGACGAGCAACAACATCAACGCCCCGGTGATCATGATCGGCGAGAAGGCCGCCGACATGATCCGATCCGACGCGTAGGCCCGGTCCGGGGCGGCCTCAGCCGACGTCGGTGGGGGAGCTCACCAATCCCCGGTGCACGGCCTCGAGGTCGTCCCAGGTGTCGCCGTCGAACCAGAAGAGCGCGGAGCTGAACAGGATCTCCTCCTCTTCTTCGATGTGACGCTGCAGGGCGTAGAACGCGTGGTGCTCGAAGCAACCCGCGTCGATCGCCCGGGCGATGTCGCGGTGCTCCTCCTCGAGGTGGGAGTACGTGTCGGCGTGCTCACCCATCTGGGCGATGAGGAGCGGATACAGCCCGACCTCCTCCTTGGCCGCGTGTACCTCGAGCAGGGAACGGAGTCGGTCCCTGCCGGCGGCGTCGATCGGGGTACGGAGCCTGGTCGCCGTCGCCAGATCCTCGGCCAGTGCCAGGATCTCCACGTGGTCCGCCGACAGTTCGGCGATGGGCGGGTACTCACGACATCCGCAGTGATCGCACACCGGATCCTCCGTCCCGGCCGGGGGACGACGCTCCGCCCACCGACAGGTATTTCTCTACCAGGCGACAGACATAATACCGGGCGATCCGGTCGTCGGGACCATGGGGACGGCTCTGTTACGGTCTCGGCGGTCGGCACTCGATGATCGTCGGGAGGAGCAGGCAGGCGATGGACCGAACCTCTGCAACGGCCCCGACCGGCCCACCTCCCCGCCGCAGCCGACGGCGGACCCCCGAGGTGTTCGGCGTACGGGTCGACGTCCGCGCCGCGGTGTGGTCGACCGGCGCCGTCCTCGTCGTCCTCGTCGGGGTGTACCTCGGCAGCGGAGGGCTGCAGTGGTTCGATGCCGCTCTTGCCGGCTACCTGATCGGCGTGCTCCTCGGGGTCTTCGCGACGGTGTACCGGTACCTGATCTGGATCCAGCGGCCGCCGACCGCCCGGCTGAACCAGCGGGGCTGGGAGTCGTTCCGACGATCGGGTCGCGTGGGGCGCAACGCCGTCGGTCTGGTCGGACTGGTCGGCACCAACCTGTTGGCCCAGGGGTTCATACGCCGTCGATCCACCGTCCGCTGGGCGGCGCATCAGCTCGTCTTCTGGGGTTGCATCCTGGCCGCCGCGGTCACGTTCCCGCTCACCTTCGGCTGGGTGCACTTCGAGTCGGTCGGCCAGGACGGCAGCGAGTACAAGGCCTACCTGTTCGGCGTCGGCACCGGGTCCTTCCAGGCGATGAGCGTCGTCGGCTTCATCACGTTCCACCTGCTCAACATCGCCGCGTTCCTCGTGATCGCGGGAGTGCTGGTCTTCCTCTACCGCCGCCTCCGGGACCCCGGCGCCCTGGCGGTCGAGCGAGAGGGCGACTTCCTGGCCCTCGCGGGGCTGTTCGCGGTGTCGGTCACCGGACTGTTCCTCACCGCGTCGAGCCTGTGGCTGGAGGGTCGCTACTACAGCTTCCTCAACAACCTGCACGCCCTGACCGTCATCCTCGGACTGCTGTACATCCCGTTCGGGAAGCTGTTCCACATCTTCCAACGGCCGGCGAACCTGGGCATCCACCTCTACCGGGACGCCGGTCGGGAGGGCGCCCAGCAGGAGTGCCGTCGATGCGGTCGCCCGTACGCGTCGCAGATGCAGGTCCAGGACATCAAGGAGGTCCTCCCGATGGTCGGCTTCGACTACTCGTCTCCCGACGGCCACTGGCAGGAGACCTGCCCGGCCTGCCGCCGGGCCGGCGTCACCATCGCCCAGACCGGTCGGGTGGGGGGCTTCGGCTGATGGCGCAGCTCCCGGTCACCGAGGAACAGCTGATCGAGCGGTTCGGCCCGCACCTCAACCGCGAACCCCCGGGCGGCTGGAACGCCGGCTTGGACGTCGAGCGCGAGGTGGAGACCCACTGCTGCTTCTGCGGCCAGCAGTGCGGGATCAAGCTCAAGGTGGCCGACAACCAGGTGATCGGCTTCGAGCCCTGGTACGACTTCCCGTTCAACCAGGGCAAGCTCTGCCCCAAGGGCGTGAAGCGCTACCTCCAGGGCGCACATCCGGACCGGCTGCTCGATCCGTTGGAGCGCGACCCGAGCGCAGAGTCCGGGTTCCGGCCGATCGCCTGGGACGCGGCGATCGACCGGGTGGCGACCGAGATCCGCCGCATCCAGGACGCCTACGGCCCCGACTCGTTCGCCGTGCTGTCGGGCGTGTCGTTGACCAACGAGAAGTCGTACCTGATGGGCAAGTTCGCCCGCCTGGGCATCGGCACGGCCAACCTCGACTACAACGGGCGGCTCTGCATGGTGTCCGCGGGGGTCGCCAACAAGAAGGCGCTCGGCATGGACCGCGCCCCCAACCCGTGGAGCGACATCCCGCTCGCGGATGTGGTGTTCGTGGCCGGGGCGAACGTCGCCGAGTGCGCTCCGATCACCACCAGCTACGTCTGGAGGGCCCGCGACCGCGGCGCCAAGCTGATCGTCGCCGATCCCCGCGTGACCCCCTTGGCGCGCACGGCGGATCTCTACCTGGGCCTGCGCCCCGGGACGGACTCGGCGCTGATGGGGGCGATCCTGCACGTCCTCGTGGCGAACGACTGGATCGACCACCGCTTCGTCGAGCACCACACCGTCGACTTCGACGCGGCCGCCGCCGCGGTGGCCGACATGACCCCGGAGTGGGCGGCGCGACTGTGCGGCGTACCCCGGGACCGCATCGTCGAGGCTGCTCGCCTGTGGGGGACTTCCGACACGGGGATGCTGCTGCACGCCCGGGGCATCGAGCACCACACCAAGGGCGTCGACAACGTCCTGAGCTGCATCAACCTGGGTCTGGCGACGGGCAAGTACGGCCGGCCCGGATGCGGTGTGTCGACCATCACCGGTCAGGGCAACGGCCAGGGTGGCCGAGAGCAGGGCCACAAGTGCGACCAGTTGCCCGGCAACCGCGACATCACCAACCCCGAGCACCGGGCCGCGGTGGCAGCGGTGTGGGGATGCGACGTCGACGAGATCCCCGGCAAGGGTCTCACCGCCCAGGAGATCATGGACGCCATCCACGACGGCGAGATCAAGGGTTTGCTGTCGATCTGCTTCAACCCGCTGGTGTCGCTGCCCGACACCGCCCACACCGCCGAGGCGCTCGACCGCCTGGAGTTCTACACGGCGATCGACTTCTTCCTGTCCGAGACCGCCCAGCACGCGGACATCGTGCTGGCCGGGTCCCTGCAGGAGGAGGACGAGGGGACGACCACGTCGGTCGAGGGGCGCACCATCAAGATCAACGCCGCGGTCGACCCGCCCGGCAACGCCCGCCGCGACTGGGAGATCATCGTCGACATCGCGGACCGGCTCGGCCGGCGCCGCTACTTCGACTTCGACTCCACCCGGCAGATCTTCGACGAGATGAAGGTCGCGTCCCACGGTGGGACCGCCGACTACAACGGCATGACCTGGGAGCGCATCGAGGCCGAACACGGCATCTTCTGGCCGTGTCCGGAGCCCGGCCATCCCGGAACACCTCGGCTCTACGAGGGTGGTGTCTTCGCCCACACCGACGGGCGCGCCCGGTTCCACGCGGTGCCGTTCCGGGAGTCCGCCGAGGTCGTCGACGACGAGTACCCGATCTGGCTGACGACCGGACGGGTCGTGTCGCAGTACCTGTCGGGCACCCAGACCCGACGCATCGCCGCCCT
>Ga0116152_10000972_pt1 | contig 23668 bp, 20 predicted proteins | sample AD_UKC119_MetaG_FD_89894 | JGI IMG/M metagenome (GOLD analysis project Ga0116152, IMG submission 89894) | Active sludge microbial communities of municipal wastewater-treating anaerobic digesters from Hong Kong - AD_UKC119_MetaG | ecosystem: Engineered > Bioreactor > Anaerobic > Digestate...
AAGGGAGGTCATGAAGTGAAAAGAAAACTGATCAGGGCAGGACTTATGGCACTTTTTTGCATTTCCGTTTTCAGCGGCGCATCGTTTGCGAAGGACATCGTGCTGAGGCTGTCGGACCATGATGTTCTTGGAGGACTGAAGGGGCAGATCGGGACGTTCTGGTTCAATGAGATCGAGAAGCAGACCGGCGGAAAGGTCAAGATCAAGGCCTACTGGGGCGGCACTCTTTTCAGCGCGGAAGAGCAGCTCAAGGCCCTTTCCGACGGAGTCGTCGACATCGCCGCCATTTACCCCGACTTCTATCCGAAGCAGCTTCCCCTCTTCGGCGCATTCTGGCTCTTCCCGAAAGGGCCCGAAAACTGGGAAAACATCAGGTGGATCTATAAAGAGAGCATCGCGAAAATCCCCGAATTCGACAGGGAACTGAAAGATGCCGGAGTCAAGATACTGCTCATGGAGAACGGCCTCCCCATGTCCTACATGGCCCGCTACCCCATCACGTCCCTGAAGGACATAAAAGGCAAAAAGTGGAGGGCCGGCGACCGCTGGAACCTGAAGCTGCTCGAGAACCAGGGAGCCGTGGCCATTTCCGTGCCCTGGGGCGACTGCTACATGGCCCTGGAAACGGGAACCGTGGACGGCATCGTGTCCAATTATGACGGCATGCACAGGCAGAAGTTCGACGAGCCGGCGAAGAATATCCTTGCCGGAAAGGCCATCGGCTGGTCCCAGCCCATGTTCTACTGCATCAACCAGGAAAAATGGGACAGCATTCCCAAGGATCTCCAGGAAGGGATCCTCAAGGCTACCGAAATAACGGAAAAGGCCTTCGGCGACATGTACAACGGCGAGTTCAACAGGATCGTGGAGGCGGAGAAAAAGGCCGGCTGCACCGTGAATTTCTATTCCCCCGAAGACGTGGACAGCTGGGCGGATGAAAAATGCCTCGAAGGGCTCCGGGAAATTTTCTGCACGGAGCTGCAGGACGACGGCATAGAGAATTCCCGGGAAATGCTGAAGCAGATGAAGGCCATTATCGACGAAGGAATTGCGAAGGAGAAATAAAGAGAGCCTGCCGGCCGCGGAATGGTAGAAAACACCCCCATGCCGCGGCCGGTTCTTTTTTTGCTCGCGGCTCATCCTGGTTTCATTCAGCTTTCAAATCCGTTCGCGCTCTTCCCGGCCCGGTTTTCTCCGGGAAAAGCGCCCTGGCAAGGAGTATGAGAATGCAGAAGATATTGACGAAAATCAACCGTATGACGGCCGAACTCGGCGGATTGCTGATGACGGTGATGATGGTGCTTTTTCTCGTGAATATCATTTCGAGAGAGATGAACAGGCCGATCCAGGGGCTGCTCCAGATGGCCGTATTTTCCATGGTCATATTGATTTATCTCGGGTTGGCCCACTGCGAGGAAAAAGACGAGCATGTCCGGCTGGAGGTCGTCATGACGAGGCTTCCGGTGAAAATGAGAACGAGGCTCCGGCTGGCGTGCACAGTCATTGAACTTTTGATAGTGACCCTTCTTCTCTACGCCGGGGCACGGGACGCCCTGTCGGCCTTCGTCACCGGGGCCAGCGTTACGGGAACGAAGCCCATGCTGCTGTGGCCCGTGAAGACGGTCATGGTGGCGGGGCTGGTGCTCTTCTGGCTCCAGCTTCTCGCCAGAAGTCTGTCTTTCCTGAAGGAAATGCGAAGCAATGGGGCGTAACCGTCTTCCGGGGAAAAGCGGAATACAAAAACTACTACGTATGGAGTGAAGTGGATGGAACCCGTAACGGTAGGCATCATCGGTATTGTGGCCCTTCTCGCTTCCCTGGGAATGGGCGTTTCCATCGGCCTGGCCTTTATTCTGGTCAGTTTCGCCACTGTGCTGCTGCTCATGGGCTTTGACCCGGCCCTTTCCTTCCTCGGCCAGACAATGTACCATTCCATCGCCAGCCCGAACTGGTGCTCCATTCCCCTCTTCATCCTCATGGGGGCCTTTGCGGCTGTGGCGGGTTTCGGGAAGGCCATATACGACGGGCTGTATAAGCTGACACGGCGGTGGCCGGGGTCCCTCGCCGTTGCCACCTGCTTCGGCTCCGCCCTCTTCGGCGCCATTTCCGGTTCGTCCCTCGCGAACACGGCGATTTTCGGGAAGCTGGTCCTGCCGGAAATGGACAGGTACAAGTACGACAGGTCCTTCGCGGCGGCATGTGTGGCATCTGCGGGTACCTTCGCCAACATGATTCCTCCCAGCATCAATTTTGTCATTTTCGCCCTTTTTACCGAACAGTCCATAGCGCGGCTTTTTGCGGCGGGGGTCATTCCCGGGATTTTTACTGCCCTGGTCTATGCCGCTTCCATTTTCATCCGGGTCAGGAGAAATCCCCATCTCGCCCCCGAGGCGGAGATCCACGAAAAACTGTCCTTCAGGGAAAAGATGGAGTGCTACAAAAAAATGATGCCCATCGGCATCGTTATCCTCGTGACCTTCGGGGGCATCTACGGCGGGATTTTCAGCCCCACGGAGGCGGCGGCGGCAGGGTGCCTGATAACCCTCATCGTCGGGTGGTTCCAGGGATCCATCAGGAAAATAGGAGATCTCCGCGAACCGCTCCGGGAATCGGCCAATACCACGGCAATGCTCTTCATCATCAACGTGGGGGCTCTTTTCTTTTCCCGGTTTTTCGCGCTGACGGACATTCCGACGGAGCTGGCGATGCTTGTCCAGGGATGGGATGTTCCGAGGTGGGTCATTCTTTTCGGCATCCTCGTGGTCTATTTCCTCCTCGGCATGATCATGGTGGAGATCGGAATCTACGCCCTCACCCTGCCGATTTTCATGCCCATCATCATCTCTTTGGGGTATGATCCGATCTGGTTCGGTGTTGTGGTCCTGAAACTGAGTGAAATCGCGGCGATAACGCCTCCGGTGGGGCTGAACGTGTACATGGCCAAGGCCGTCGCCGGAAAAAATGTTTCCCTCGAGGAGATTTTCAGGGGCATCTGGCCCTTCTGCCTTTGTGACATAATAGTCCTTATCGTGCTTATTCTCTTCCCCCAGCTGTCCCTCTGGCTTCCGGACCTTCTCATGGGGAACTAGCGGTGCTGCCGGGCGTGAAGCCGGACAGATACAATGACCAGAATTATCCGAGGTGATGCCCGTGTTTGACCTGGTGATCGAGAACGGTACCGTAGTGAATTCCCGGGGAGCATTCGAGGGAAAAGTCGCCGTGAAAAACGGCAGAATCGCCGCGCTGCTCGCCGGTGATGTTCCCGCTGAAGCGAAGGAAGTTCTTGACGCCCGGGGGCTGATGGTCCTGCCCGGACTCGTGGACGCCCACGTACACTGCGGCCACGGCACTCCCGAACGGGAGGATTTCGCCTGCGTCAGCAGGGCCGCCGCCGCCGGGGGAACGACCCTCATGGTGGACATGCCCCTTTCGGAGCCCACCACCGTGACGGTGGAGGCCCTGGAGGGCAAGATAGCATCAGCGGGAAAACAGTCCGTGGTGGATTTTGCCCTCTACAGCGGGATCATCCCCGGTCACCTGGATGACATCGAGTCCACCTTTTCCGCAGGTGCCCAGACCTACAAGATTTTCACCTGCAGGTGCTCGAACTACCCCATGACCTATGACGGCGCCCTGCTGAAGGGGATGAGAACGGTGGGAAAACTCGGGGGGATGGTCTGCGCCCACGCCGAGAACGACACTCTCATCCAGGAACTGGTGGACGATCTCCAGGCGGCGGGAAGAAACGACGCGAGGGCATTCCTGGATTCCCACCCGGAATATACCGAACTGGAGGCGGTCAACAGGTTCATTTTTCTCGCGGGCCTCGTTCCCGAATGCCGGGCCCACATCTGCCACCTCAGCATCGCTGACGGGGTGAGGGCAGTCCGTGAGGCCAGGGGCAGGGGGATGAACAATCTCTCCATCGAGACGTGCCCCCAGTACCTCGCCCTCGACGAGGACGACCTGGTCGAAGGAGGGGCCTTCGCGAAATGCGACCCTCCCGTGAGAAGACGGGAGACGGTCGAGGAACTCTGGAAATACGTGCTGGACGGTACGGTGGACATGATCGCCTCGGACCACTCTCCCCATTCCTTCGAGAAAAAGACGGCCGAGGGGGGAGATTTCTGGACGGTATCCGAGGGATGCACGGGAGTCCAGACGCTTCTTCCCGTAGTGCTGACGGAGGGCAGGAAGCGGGGGCTTTCGTGGAAGAGGCTCGTGGAGCTGTGCTGCACCCGTCCCGCGGAGCTTTTCGGACTTTCAGGCCGGAAAGGGGACATCGCCCCGGGCCTGGACGCAGATTTCGCCCTTGTGGACCCCGGCGCCGAATGGGTGCTGAAAGACGAGGATCTTTTTTACCGCAACCGGTGGAGTCCCTATACAGGGAAGACCTTCAGGGGGAAAGTGGTGAAGACCGTCGTCAGGGGCAGAACGGTTTTCGACGGCGGAAAAATCTGCGCCGAAGAGGGGTACGGCACCTTCTGCCCCATGGACATGAAAGGGAGGAACGGGCAGCCGTGAAACTGCTGATCATAAACCCCAATTCGAACGATGAGTTCACGGGGCTGATCCGGGAATGCGCCGAAGGTGCTGCATCCCCGGGCACTGACATCACCTGCGTGAGCACGCCGGGGGCGCCTCCGCTGATCGACAACTACATCGACGAGATAGCCTGCGGCCCCGGCATGGTGAAGATCATGAGGGAGAACGAAGCATCCTTCGACGCCTTTATCGTGGCCTGCACCTGCGACGTGAACATCGACATCCTCCGGGAGATGACGGAAAAGCCGGTGGCGGGCATCGGGGAATCCTCCATGATGGCGGCCATGATGCTCGGCGGGAAGTTCTCGGTCATCCAGATGGGGCCGAGGGGCATTCCCATGAAGGAGCGGTTTGTCAGGAAGCTCGGCTTCGAGTCCCGGTGCGCTTCGGTCCGCTCCATCGATCCCGCCGGCCCCGGGGACATGGGCGACAGGGTCATCGCCGCCGCCCGGAAAGCGGTGGAAGAGGACGGAGCCGAAGTTCTCACCCTGGGATGTGCCGGGCTTGCCGGGCTGGATGAACGAACCTCCCGGGCCGTCGGGGTCCCGGTGATCGACGGCGTGCTGTATGGTGTCAGGTTCGCCGAAGCGCTGGCCGCCTTCGGAGGGAAGACGAGCAAGAAGGGACTGTACGGCCCGGACGCGTAGGCCGCGGAATTTTTGAGGAGGCGGAACCGATGCTCGATCTTGTGATCAAAAATGCCCTCGTGGTTGACGGCACGGGGGAACGGAAGCCCTTTCCCGCGGACGTGGGAGTGCAGGGCGGAAAAATCGCCCTGGTGGGAACAATCGACCAGGAGGCCGCGAAGGTGACCGATGCGGCGGGACTCGCCCTTGCGCCTGGCTTCATCGACATGCACAGCCACACGGACCTCGAGTATTTCAGGGAGAAGCCCTCGGACGCGAAAATCCGCCAGGGCATCACAACCGAAGTGCTCGGCCAGGACGGTCTCGGCGCGGCCCCCGTGGGCGGGGAAAACCTGCAGATCGTGAAGGACCTCCTGGCGGGCCTTGACGGCATCATCCCCGATGAAAAATGGACATGGAGGACCTTCCCGGAATATCTCGGTGCCCTGGAGCGCAGGGGGCTGAACAACAACGCCGCCGTGCTGCTGTGCCACGGGCCGGTGCGGATCGCGGCCCTCGGCATGGAGGAGCGGGCGGCCACCCCTGGGGAGCTCCGGAACATGAAGGCCCTTGTCAGGGAATCCATGGAGGAGGGAGCCTTCGGTCTCTCCACAGGGCTGATCTATCCGCCCTGCCCCTACGGGGATACGGAGGAGCTTATCGGGCTGAACCGGGAAGTGGGAGCGAAGGGGGGCATTTTTGTCGTCCACCAGCGGGACGAGGGATATTACCTCTCCCGTTCCTTCGACGAGGTTTCCAGGATTTCCCTGGAGTCGGGCGCCCATCTCGAGGTCTCCCACCTGCAGGCCTACGGCAGAGTGAACTGGCCGATCATGGACGAGGTCCTGGAAAAGGCGGAACGGATGGTGGAAAAGGGGGGCAGCATTTCGTGGGACAGGTATCCCTACCTTGCGGGATGCACCGTCCTTACGGCGGTCCTGCCGAACTGGACCTTCAACGAGGGAACCGCCGCCCTGGTCCGGAATCTCCGGAAGCCGGAGTTCAGGGCCCGGGTGCACGCAGACTTCACGAAAGGTCTTGACGTGTGGCACAACCGCCAGATCTCCGTGGGCTGGGAGAACATCGTCGTGACGGCCGTCCAGCTCGGGGAGAACAAGTGGATGGAAGGCCTCAGCTGCCGGGCAATAGCGGACCGGCTGGGGAAGGACCCCATCGACATGGTCATGGACCTGCTCGCCGATGAAAAGCTCGCGGTGACCATGATCAGCTTTTACGGATCCGACACGGTGCTTGAGAAGGTGCTCGGCCATCCCCGGGGGACCGTGGGAAGCGACGGCATTTTCGGCGGGAAGCCCCATCCCAGGCTCTACGGGGCGTACCCCTGCTTCTTCCGGCGGTTCGTGCGGGAGAAGCCGTTCTTCACGCTGGAGGAGGCGGTCCGGAAAGTCACGTCCTTCCCGGCATCGATTCTCGGTATCCCTGACCGGGGAAGGATCGAAGAGGGCTGCTGGGCCGACATGGTGATCTTCGATCCCGAAAAAATCGCGGACAGGTCCACTTACGACATTCCAGAGGCCTACCCGGAGGGCATTCCCTATGTTTTCGTCAACGGGACGGCCGTGGTGGAAGAGGGGGAAACGGTCACCTGTACCCCGGGGAAGGTCCTGAGGCACGGGAAGTGACGGGGAAAACGGGGGAGGTGTTTTTATGGATACGGGAACGCTGTGCCGGTTTTTCTTCTGGTGCACCCTGATCAACTACCTGCTCCTGGGGGGGATGACCCTTGGGGTTATCCTTTTCGGCGATAAAATTTACGCTCTTCACCGAAGGTGGTTTGATTTCGACAGGGGAACCTTTGAAGCGGCCATGTATTTCTTTCTGGGCATCTACAAGATACTGGTCCTGGTCTTTTTCTTTGTTCCCTGGATAGCCCTGCTTATCGCAGGCCGCTGAAATCTTCCTCTTTTGCCTCCGCCCTCTTTTCCTCGAGGCGGAGGCGTTTTTTCAGCGCCCTGTCGGCGGTGCGGGCCGCCATACAGGTGGCCGCGACGGTGGCCATCAAGCCGAAGGCCGACAGGGTCCAATGGAGATTCGGATCCCGGACAGCCTCCGGATGGAGACCGGCCATGTCCGCAGCCAGGGATCCCGAGTAGACATACATGAGCGTCCAGGGGATGCTCCCGGTCCATGAAGCCGCAAGGTAGACCGGAAAGGACACCGACGTAAGGCCGAAGGCGTAGTTCACGATGTTGAAAGGAAAAGCGGGGGAGAGCCGGGTAAGGAAGACGATCTTCCATCCGTCCTCCGTGACGGCTTCATCCAGGGCGAGGAACCTTGTTCCCCCTCCCCACAGCCTGAGCATGCCGGACCTGACGCGGTGCCGGGCAATGAGAAACGCCGCGGATGCTCCCGCCGCCACCGACACGGTGGCGACGGCAAAACCCTCCCACAGGCCGAAGAGGAGTCCTGCGGCGATGGTGAGGTAGAACGTGGGCAGCAAAAAGATGCACGCGGCGGTAAAAAGGGCGAGAAATACAAGGGGTCCGAAAGGGCCGGAACGCTTCACCGCCTGAAGGAGTTTCAGGAAAACCCTCCAGGCGTCTTCCCCTTCCGAAAAAAGAACAACAGCCGCCGCCACGGATGCCGCCAGGACTGCCGCTGCGGCGAACAGCCATATTTTTCTCTGCGGGCTTCGCACGTTCATCATGCACCACCCTTTCAAAAGGGCGGCTTCATCCCCGGATCATGTTCGTCTTCCCGGAAGGGAACCCGGACGAAATCCGGGGATGAATGTCTGCTCTTCAGTATGTTTCGACGAACACCTCGAAGTGGGCCTTTGGATGGGCGCAGGCGGGGCAGAGTTCCGGCGCTTCCCTGCCGGTGTGGACATAGCCGCAGTTGTTGCACTTCCATTCCACGGGGGTGTCCTTTTTGAACACCGTACCGGCGGCCAGGTTGGCATGGAGCTTGCGGTACCGTTTCTCGTGCCGTTCTTCCACCTCGGCCACTTCGCGGAACACCCGGGCCACTTCCCTGAAGCCTTCTTCTTCGGCGGTTTTCGCAAACTCGGGATACAGGGTTCCCCACTCCTCGTGCTCTCCCTCGGCTGCGGCGAGGAGGTTTTCCTTCGTGTCGCCGAAGGCCGCCGGATAATCGGCGTGTATGGTCACCATGCTGCCGTTGACATCCTTCACAAGGAACTTGAAGAAAAGCTTCGCGTGCTCCTTCTCATTTTCGGCCGTCTCGGCGAAGATGTTGGAAATCTGGACGTACCCTTCCTTTTTTGCCGCGGATGAGTAGTAGCTGTACCTGTTTCGCGCCTGCGACTCGCCCGCGAAGGCTTTCATGAGGTTTTCTTCTGTTTTCGTTCCCTTGAGTGATTTCAATGCGATTCCTCCCGGTGTGATAGTGATGACAAGTTCAGCAAATATTATACCATTCCTTTTCAGAGCGTTGTCGGTCATTCTCATGTGGTGATTTATTGGTATTTTTCTATATTTGTATTCTGATTTAGTGAAAAATGTAACTTTATAGTATCATTGCCGTGAAGTACGATCAAGGAGGCGCTGTGCGTCATGATGAAAAAAAAGAGGGAGATCACCCTCTGCATGGGCAGCTCCTGTTTTGCCAGGGGGAATGCCCGTACCCTGGAGGTGATCAGGACCTTTCTGAAGGAGCATGATATCGAGGCCGGGGTTTTTCTCAAGGGAAGCCGGTGCGAGGGGCTGTGTTCGAAGGGGCCCGTGGTGCGGGTGGATGATGCCGTTTATACGGGAGTGTCCCCCGATGGCATAGAGGAGATTCTGCTCAGGGAATTCGGGGAAGGGGAGGATGTTCATGACTGACCGCGTGGTCTCCCAGGACGTGGTGTCCTTTGGTTCGGAATGCCAGGGGTGCTACCGGTGCATCCGGGAATGCCCGGTGAAGGCGATCCGCGTCGAGCGGGGGCAGGCGGCGGTCATTCCGGAGCTGTGCGTGGCCTGCGGCCTGTGCGTGGAAGCCTGCCCCGTCCAGGCGATAAAACCCCGCCTGGATCTCCCCCGGGTGAAGGCTATGATCGCCTCCGGGAGGAGAGTGTACGCCTCCATGGCCCCCACGTGGGCCTGCGAGTTCCCCGGCCTGGATTCCTCCTGCCTGGTGGCCGCCCTGAAGCGCCTGGGCTTTTCCGGCGTGGGGGAGACGGCCCTCGGCGCCCAGGCGGTGTGCGAATCCCTGGCGAAGACCCTTTCCGACGCCGATCCCGGACTCTTCCTCTCCACCACCTGCCCGAGCGTTGTGTCCTACGTGGAAAAATATCTCCCCGAACTTGCCGGGACCCTCACGAAGGTTCCCTCTCCCGTGGAGGCCCATTGCCGGATCTTCAAGGAGATGGTGGATCCGGAGGGCGCCGTGGTGTTCATCGGGCCGTGCATCGCCCGGAAGGACGAGTCCGACCGGTCGGTGGACACCATCGACGCGGCACTCACCTTCCGGGAACTCCGCCGGTGGCTCCGGGAGGAAGGAGTTGCCCCGGAGAAGTGCGTTCCGGGGGAGGAGGACCGGTTTTTCCCCGAACCTTCCGGCGACGGTTTCCTGTACCCGGTGGAGGGCGGCATGAGCGACATGATCCGGGCCAGCGGAGTGGACAGGAAGGTCCGCTTTGTCACCGTGTCCGGACTGCAGAACCTGCGCCGCTATCTCCGGGGGCTTTCTCCGGAGAGCCTGGGGGCCCCCGTGTTCCTTGAGTGCTTTGCCTGTCTCGGCGGGTGCATAAACGGTCCCGGCGGCACGTGGGAGGAGCCGGGACTGCTCCGCCGGAACCGTGTCGAAGCCTACGCCAACCTGTCGGACGCCCCGGGGCATCTGCTCCTGCTGGGGTCGGACGCCCCGGAAGTGGGTGAAGATGATCTGAAGAACGCCCTGAGGAGAGTGGGGAAGAACCGGCCGGAAGACGAGGTAAACTGCGGGGGGTGCGGCTACGGGACGTGCCGGGAGCTTGCGGCGGCCCTGGCCCTCGGCCGGGCGGAACCGGAGATGTGCGTGATCCACATGAGGAACCAGGCCCAGAAGAAGGCGAACGCCCTGCTGCGGACCATGCCCTCCGGCGTGGTGATCGTGGACCGGAACCTCCACATCGTGGAGTGCAACGAACGGTTCGCCCGGCTCTTCGGCGAGCAGGCCATGCTGGTGTACCGGGCGGAGCCGGGGCTGAAGGGCTGCATCCTCAGCCGGATCCTTCCCTTTTCCCACCTGTTCGAGATCGTGCTGGAGAAGGGGCAGGACATCCACCTGGACCATTACCGCGTCGGGGATGTACTGCTCGACATCACCCTGTTCTCCATCGAGCCGGGGGAGACGGTGGGGGCGGTGATGCTCGACGTGACCCGGAGGGAGCTGAAGCGGGACAAGATCGCCCAGCGGGCCGCCGAGGTCATCGAGAGGAACGTCCTCACCGTCCAGGAGATCGCCTGCCGCCTCGGTGAGCACATGGCCGACACGGAGATGCTGCTGCGGTCCATCGCCGAAGGGTATTCCGAGCAGGAGAGCGACGACTGCGGCAGGGGGGAGGACCAATGAACTCAGCCGATCCCCTGTTCCTGGATGTGGACTTTTTCCAGAAGAGGAAGACGGGGCAGTTCGTCTGCGGCGACAGCTTTTTCTCCCGGAAAATCCCGGGGAGGAACAGGGTGGTGTCCGTGCTCTCCGACGGCCTTGGGAGCGGGATAAAGGCGAGCATCCTCTCCTCCATGACGGCCACCATGGCCCTCCGCTTCATGGAGGGGGACATGGAGATCCTCCGGTCCGCCGAGGTGATGATGGATGCCCTGCCGGTGTGCAAAGTCCGGGGGATAAGCTACGCCACCTTCACTATCGTGGACGCGGTGCTCCACGGCTGGACCCGGGTAATCGAGATGGACAACCCCCCCTTCCTTCTTGTGCGGGGCGGGAGGGTGATGACCCCGGGCAGGCGGGAAATGGCCTCGTCCCGGTGGAAGGACCGGAAGATCACGGTGAACGAATTCTTTGCCCGGCCCGAGGACAGGATCATCCTGTTTTCCGACGGGGTGACCCAGGCGGGCATGGGATCCTGGGCGAACCCCACCGGGTGGGGGGAGGAAAAATGCACGGACTATATCCTGCGTCTGCTTCGGGACAGGCCCGGGCTCTCTTCCCGGGAGCTGTCGAGGCGCATCGTCTCCGAGGCACTGGTCAGGGAGCCCCATGAGCATGCCGGTGACGACGTGACCTGCGCCGTCATGTATTTCCGGTCGCCCCGGAAGCTCCTGGTGCTTTCAGGCCCTCCCTTCGACGGGCAACGGGACAGGGAGTACGCCGAAATGCTCGGGAAATTCCCTGGAAGGAAGGCCATCTGCGGCGGCACCACCGCCGAAATCGTGGCCAGGGAGCTGGGACGCCCTCTTGTGACGGACCTCGCCACGGCCCGGGGGGGAATGCCGCCCCTGTCCTCCATGGACGGGGTGGACCTCATCACCGAGGGGATCCTCACCCTGACCCTGGTGTCCAAGATCCTGGACGGAAAGGAGATCGTCCGGGAGAAGAACTCGGCGGCGAGGCTGGCCTCCCTGCTGCTGGAGAGCGACCGGATTTCCTTTGTGGTGGGGACGAGGGTGAACGAGGCCCACCAGGACCCCACCCTGCCGGTGGAGCTGGAAATGCGCCGGAACATCATCCGGACCATCGTCCGCACCCTGGAGGAAAAGTACCTGAAGGAAGTGACCGTTTCGTTCATTTGAAGGGAAAATCCGCAGTTTTTTCCAGCAGGGAGCGTTACCGGTGCTCGCTTGGGCCGCCGGCGCACATTGTCATCCCTGACAACTGCTCAAGCGATCAACTCGGCTACCTTCGTTCGCCGGTTGCCTGCTTGTGAAACCGACATCCTTGTCGGTTTCTCGGCATGGCGCTGTCCCCCAGGGGATTGTCTCTTCGCCCCTGGGGGGCGAATTCACCTTATGCCCGGCAACACTCCCGCTGTTTTTTAAAAAAGGCCTGAAAAAGCATCCCCCTCCTTCGGGAGGGGGATGCCGTGCTTCGGAGGGGTTATTTCAGGGTGACGTCCTGTCCCTTCCGGATGACCCTGAAGGGGGCCTCGTGCTCCCAGATGGCGTGGTAGACGTCGTTGGCGTTCAGCACCACCAGGTCGGCGTTCCCGCCGGGCTCGAGGACGTGTCCCCTGATGCCCATGGCCTTCGCGGCGTTGGTGGTGATGAGGTCGTAGATGATCTCCATGTCGCTGAAGGTGGTCATCCACAGCAGGTGGACCGCCAGGAAGGCCACTTCGAGCATGTTGTTCCTGCCGAAGGGGTAGTAGGCGTCGGCGATGTCGTCCTGGCCGAGGGCGACGGCCACGCCGGAGTCGTAGAGGTCCCGGACCCGGGCGTGGAGGGGGCCGGTCTGGGGATCGCTCACCAGGCCGATGGAGGCCTTCTGGAGCAGGGCCAGGATCTTGCGGAAGTAGGGCTCCCGGTACATGGCCATGGCCCGGCAGTGCTGGGCGGTGACCCGTCCCTGCCAGCCTTCCTTCAGCGTTTTCACCGCCAGCATCTCGAGGGACCTGAGGCCCGGATCGCCGGCGTCGTCGATGAGCATGGAGACGTCCTTGTTGAACTCCTTGGCCAGGGCGAACATCCTGTCGATGTGCTCCTGCATGTCGGCGTCGGTGTACTCGATCCAGGGAATGCCGCCCACCACGTCGGCTCCCAGCTCCATTGCCTTCCGGATATAGTCCTCGGCGCCGGGGTCGCGCACCACGCCGTCCTGGGGGAAGGCCACCACCTGGAGGTCCACGATGCCTTTGAACTCCTCCCGGGCCTTGATCAGGGCCTTGACGCCCTCCAGCTTCGCCTTGGTGTCCGTGTCGGCGAAGGCGCGGATGTGGGTGTTGCCGTATTTCTGGGCGAGGCGGCAGGCTTTGCGGACATTTTCGATGATCCACTTTTCATCGTACCTGTCCTTCACCCTGGAGGCCTGTTCGATGGCCGTCATGGCGCCCCCCATGGAGCCGCCGTGGTAGGAGGAAAGGGCGTCCTGGCCCACCATCTCGAGGGTGTAGACTTTGCAGAGGTGAAGATGGCCGTTCACGAAGGACTCGGTGACGAGCCTGCCTTCGGCGTCGATGACCTGCGCAGCTCCGGCCTCGGGAAGGTTTTCCCCCACCGCGGCGATTGTGTCGCCCTCGATGCCGATGGAAACTAGCTTTCCGCCGGAAAACCGGGTACGGGCGTTTTTGATCAGAAGACTGAAAGCCATGGATATCTTCTCCTTTCTTGTGGGGAAGGGAGGAACTCCTTCTCCCGTTATTTCTTCATTCTCTCCCGGGCAAGCCGGGCGGCGGCGAGGATCGCCTCGTAGCCCGTGCAGCGGCAGAGGTGTTTGTTGATCTCTTCCGCAAGGATGTCGTCCGTAGCGTCCGGGTTCACGGTGAGGAGGGCGTACAGCCTCATGATGAGGCCGGGGGTGCAGAAGCCGCACTGGATCGCCCCGGCGTCCACGAAGGCCTGCTGGATGGGGTGGAGCACCCCTCCCTCGGCAAGGGCCTCGATGGTGAGCACGTCGGCGCCTTCGCACTTTTCAGCCGGCGTAGTGCAGCTGGTGACGGCCCTGCCGTTCAGAACCACCGTGCAGGAGCCGCACTGGCCCGTGCCGCACCCGACCTTGGTTCCCGTGAGGCCGAGAGAGTCCCGGAGGACCGAGGAGAGCATGACCCTCCCTTCCTCGAGATGGACGGTCCTGGGAACGCCGTTGACGGTGAAATTGAGGACGGGCATCTTACCGGGCCTCCTTTGCCCCGAGGGCTTCGAGTATTGTGTCCGGTGTCACCGGAAGGGTGGTGAATTCAACACCGGTGGCGTCCCGGAGGGCGTTGAGGATCACCGGGGCCACAGCCACGATGGGGTGTTCCGCCATGGGTTTGGCGCTCCAGGGGCCTTCGGGGTTGGGTGTCTCCAGCAGCACCACGGTCTGTTTTTCCGGGGCGTCCTTCAGCCTCGGAATCTTGTAGGCCGGGAAGTTGACGTTCTTTGCCACGCCGTCATCGGTGAAGAGGATTTTTTCCATGAGGGCCGCGCCCATGCCCTGGACCACGCCGCCGGTGACCTGCCCTCGTGCCGTGGCGGGGTTGACGGCCTTCCCCACGTCGAAGGCCGAGGCGAAGTGGAGGATCTTCACTTCACCGGTCTGCCTGTCCACCCTGAGGGTGCAGCCCTGGCTTCCGAAGGTCCAGCTTCCTGCCGCGTTGCCCATGCCCGTCTCCGGGTCCGGCTCCACGATCCCGGGGACCCGGTACCAGCCCGTGGCCCCGAGGGGCGCTCCTATGGTCAGCCCGTCAGGGGCCATGAACCCCCTGGCCAGCCTTCCCAGGGAGAGGGTCTCCCCGGTGTTGGGGTGGACGCATTCGCCGTTCCTGTAGGCGACCAGGGACGGAGAGCAGTTCCATACCTTCGCCGCCGTCTCCCTGGCGATGTCGATGATCTGCCCGCAGGCGTCCTGGATGGCCCGCCCGCCCCGGTAGGTCTGCATGGAGGCCACGGTCTGCCACTCCCAGGGAGAGAACTGGGTGTCCACGTCGGGATAGGACTTCACCTTTTCCATGGGGATCTGCAGGGCTTCGGCCGCCATCTGGGCGAAGACGGTCTGGACGCCCTGGCCCATCTCGATCCCCGAGAGGTTCACGAAGGCGCTCCCGTCGGCGTTGACCTGGACGGTGCAGGTGGAGGCGGCATTGGCCGCCATCTTGGGCGATTTCATCATGGAGGCGATGCCCCTGCCGTAGAGGAACCGGTCGTCGTTTTTCGGGAGGGGGGTCTCGTCCAGGGCCTTCTCAACGGCGGCGAGGCAGCCGGGAAGGTCTCCGTGGCTCTTCTTTATGACCTGCCCGAGGGCGTTCTGCCGCCCTTCGGACAGGAAGTTCTTCCGCATGATCTCCCCGGGTGTCATGCCGAGCTTCCGGGCCAGCCTGTCGATCAGGCGGCTCGACATGAGCTGCCCTTCGGGATGGCCGTATCCCCGGTAGGCTCCCACGATGGGGGAGTTGGTGTATGTTCCGTACACGTCCACCGTGACATGGGGGAACTCGTAGGGGCCGGTGCAGTTGTGACCAGCCACGGTGTCCACGGGCCATCCCGTGTCGCCGTAGGCCCCGTCGGCGAAGTACATCTCCGCCTTCAGCGCCGTGAAGGTTCCGTCCTTCTTCGCGCCGATCTTCATTCGTCCCTTCATGCCCCTGCCCACCAGGGCGCTTGTGAAGACTTCTTTCCTGGTGAGGACGAGCTTCACGGCATACCCCGGGACGAAGCTGGCCGCGTAGGCCACCAGAGGCTCGATGGAGACGTCGGACTTGCCGCCGAAGCCGCCGCCGAGGTAGGGAATGTGGACCCGGACCTTCGACGCGGGGATTGTGAACATGTCGGCCAGCACGTCCCTGAGGACGAAGGGGGCCTGGTTGGAGGCCCAGATCTCCATGCTCCCGTCGGCGCTGAAGCGGCATATCGCCCCGTGGGGTTCGATGGGCGCCTGGCTGGAAATGGGGAACTCGAACTCGCCCTCCACGGTGACGTCCGCGTCGGCGAAGCCTTTTTCGCTCTCGCCCTTGCGGAGCTTGTAGTGGTGGAAGATGTTGGTTCCCGGCACCGGATGGACCGAGTACTCCACCCTGCGGTACGAGCCGTTTTTCTCATGGATCAGGGGCGCCCCGGGGGCGGCGGCCTCCACGGGATCGAGGACGAAGGGGAGCTTCTCGTACTCCGCTTTCACCGCCTTCGCCGCAGCTTCGGCCTGGTTCTCCGTCTCCGCCAGCACCACGGCCACGGCTTCGCCGGCGTGGCGGACCTTGTCCACCGCCAGGGGCGGCTGGTCCCACAGGCAGGTGCCGAAGAGCATGGAGCACCCCTGCCCCGTGACCACCTTCTTCACCCCGGGCATGGCTTCCGCCGCCGAGGTGTCGATGGACAGGATCTTTCCGTGGGGGATGCCTGCCCGGACGACCTTTGCGCGGAGCATCCGGGGAAGGGTAATGTCGGCAACGAAACAGGCCTCGCCTGTCGCTTTTTTTACCGCGTCCACTCTGGGGACGCTTTTTCCAACGTGCTGAAGCGTCATGATTCACTCTCCCGTCATTCGATAGTGCGCTTTCTCCCCGGAGGGGAAAGCCTTTAGCCTTTTTCCTCCCGCCGGTAGGGTTTCAGGAGCCCCGCCGGGGCAGCGGCCCTCCGCGACACGCTGACAAGGGCGACAACGGTCATCAGGTAGGGGATGAGAAGGAACAGGTGGAAGGGGATGTCGAAGCCCAGCCCCTGGAGACGGAGCTGGAGGGCGTCGAGGAAGCCGAAGATGAGGGCTCCCGCCGCTCCCCGGGCAGGATCCCAGTTGCCGAAGATGACCATGGCGATGCTGATCCATCCCCTGCCTCCCACCACGTCGATGAGGAACATGTTCTGGTGGGCGAGGGTGAGGAATGCGCCTCCGATGCCCATGAGGGCTCCGCCGCCGGCGAGGCAGAGGGTCCGTACGAGGCTGACGTTGATGCCCACCGTATCCGCCGCCAGGGGGTTTTCACCCACGGTGCGGATGGCCAGGCCCCAGGTCGTCCGGTACAGGAGGACCCAGAGCGCCGGGATAAGAAGGAATGCCCAATAGACCAGGGTGTATTGGGTGAAGAACGCCGGGCCGATGACCGGGATCTCCGACAGGAAGGGAATGGCCGCCTGGGTGAAGGGGCGCACCGTGGGCGGGTTCACGGGGGATCCCACGCTGAGCCGGTAGATGAACATGGCGAGCCCCGTGGAGAAGAGCGTGATGCCGAGGCCGGACACGTGCTGGGAGAGTCCCAGGTAGACCGCCAGGAAAGCCATGAACAGGGCGAGGAGGGCGCCGACCAGTGCGGCCGCCGCCACGCCGAGCCAGAGGGAGCCGGTGGTGAGGGTGGTGAGGAACCCGGTCATGGCTCCCATGAGCATGATCCCCTCGATGCCGAGGTTGAGGACGCCGGCCCGCTCGCTGAGGATTTCCCCCAGGGTGCCGAAGATGATGGGGGTGGCCATGCGCATCATGGCGGCGAGGAGCCCGGTGATGAATGTAATGGTGAATACCTGTTCCATCAGTCTTTCACCGCCTTTATGCGGTATTCGGTGAGGAGGAGGGCGATGAGCATCACGATAAGGGCCATGCCCTGGATCACCTCGGCGATGTAGGTCGGGACCCCGGTGAGGCGGCTCATGGACTGGGCCCCCACGATGATGACGCTGAAGAAGAAGGCGGCCAGGGCCGTCCCCAGGGGATGGAGCCTGCCCAGCATGGCGATGACGATTCCCGAATACCCGAAGCCGGGGGAGATGTCCATGAGGAGATGGAAGTGGATGGCCGCCACCTCGCCGACGCCCGCCATTCCGGCGAGCCCGCCGGAGAGGAGGGCGGTCCTGATGATCACGGAGTTGACGTTGATGCCGCCGAAGGCCGCCGCCCGGGGATTGACTCCCACGGCCCTCGCCTGGTATCCGAAGACGGTCTTCGAGTTGATGAACCAGACGATGAGGACGGCCGCGACGGCGAGCACAATGCCCAGGTGGAACCGTGACCTGGCCAGCAGCACGGGGAAACGGGCGATCTCAAGTATCGCGGGAGACCTCGGCCAGCTCGAGTTGGGCATCTGGAGGGGGCCGAAGAGCAGGTAGCCCATAATGTGCCACATGACGTAGTTCAGGAGGAGGGTGGTGACCACGTCGTCCACCCTGTATTTTGTCTTCAGCAGGGCGGGGACGGTGGCCCAGAGTCCTCCGGCGAGGAAGCCCGCGGTGCAGACGAGGATGAGCACGGCAACCTTGGGAAGGGCGGGGGCGCTGATGCCCACCCAGGTGGCGGCGATGGCCCCGGCCAGGAGCTGCCCTTCCGCGCCGATGTTCCAGAACTTGGCCCGGAAGGCGAAGGCCACGGCCAGCCCGGTGAATGTGAGGGGAGCGGCCTTCACGCAGGTTTCGAGGAAGTTGTACCGGGTGCCCAGGGCTCCCTTGAAGAGGGACGTGTAGGAGAGCCAGAGGTCTCCGCCGGCGAACAGTATCGGGGCGGCGGAAAGCAAAAGGGTCACCAGGATGGCTCCCACGGGGACGAGCACCTGGACCCATCCCGGAAGGGGGGCCCGCTTCGTGATGATCATGCGCATGGTTCGTTCACCCCGCTCATCCAGAGTCCGATCTGCTCCCTGGACGCTGAGCCGCCGTCGGCGATGCCCATGATGCGGCCTTCGTACATGACGGCGATCCGGTCGCTGAGCTGGAATATTTCGTCGAGATCCTCGGAGATGAGAAGAATGGCGGCGCCGCTTGCCCGGGCATCCAGGATCCGCCAGTGGACGTATTCAATGGCGCCTACGTCGAGGCCCCTGGTGGGCTGGGCCGCAACCACCACCTTCGGCGACGCGGAAAGTTCCCGGGCCAGGATGATCTTCTGGAGGTTCCCTCCGGAAAGGGTCTGGGCCTTTGCCGTCCGTCCGTCGGTCTTTATGCTGAAATCGGAGATGAGCCGTTCGGCGTGCCGGCCGATGGCGCCGTGGTCCAGCATGCCCAGGGACCGGAAATCGGCGTGGTTTTCCAGCACGAGGTTTTCCTCCACGGAGAGCTCCAGGAGGAGGCCGGTGGTCATCCTGTCTTCCGGTATCCTTCCCATGCCGCTCTCTACCGACGCTTTCGGCCGGGCGGGCGGAAGGGGCATTCCGTTCACGGAGATGGTTCCCGACACGGGTTTCCGGAGGCCGAACAGGGCTTCAGCGAGCTCTCTCTGTCCGTTGCCGGACACTCCTGCCATGCCCAGGATCTCCCCGGAACGGATGTCCAGGGAGAGATCGTTCACGGCTTCGAGGTTCCTGTCGTTTTTTACCGTCAGTCCCCGAATTTCCAGGAGGGGGGAGCCCGGGGTTCCCCTGGGGGGACGCTTTTTCTCCGCGAGATCCCGGCCCACCATGAGGTTGGCCAGCTCCCGTTCGCTGGTCTCGGAGACCTTTCTCTCGGCGGTGAGGACCCCCTTTGTGAGGACCACCACCCGGTCGGCTATTTCCATGACTTCGTAGAGCTTGTGGGAGATGAAGATGATGGAGCAGCCCCCGGCGGCGAGGGTGCGGAGGGTCGCGAACAGCTCCCTGGTCTCAAGGGGGGCGAGCACCGCCGTGGGCTCGTCCAGGATCAGGATGCGGGCGTCCCTGTAGAGGGCCTTCAGTATTTCCACCTTCTGCTGTCCGCCGATGGGGAGGGTCCACACCGGGGCGTCGGGGTCCACGGAGAGCCCGAAGCGCTCCTGGAGAGCGAGGAGCTTCTTCCGGGCCCCGGAGAGATCGAGGAAGAATTTTCCTCCGCCGCTTCCCACCACCACGTTTTCAAGCACGGTCTGGGACGGCACCAGGGTGAAGTGCTGGTGGACCATGCCGATGCGGCACGCGATGGCGTCCTTGGGGGACGAAAAGGAGACCTTCTCGCCCCCGATGCGGATTTCTCCGCTGTCGGCGGCGTAATAGCCGAAGAGAATGTTCATGAGCGTGGTCTTTCCGGCGCCGTTTTCGCCGAGAAGGGCGCAGATTTCCCCTTCCCTGAGGGAAAAGGTCACATTGCTGTTCGCCGTGACGTCGAGGAACGTTTTCGTGATGGAGCGCATTTCCACGACGCAGGGAGGGGCTGTGTGCCCGGAGGCCGGGGCTTCTTCCGTCCCGGCGCTCATGGCGTGCCTGTCAGCGGGCATGGTATCCACCTCTTTCGGTAGCTGCGGATAAAAAAGGATAAGGACGAAAGGGGCGGGCAGGAAGGCCCGCCCCGGGAGCGGATGTCAGTCCGTCTTCAGCTCGGTCTCGATGATGGGCACGGTGAACTGGCCGTTCATGATCTTCGCTTCCAGTTCCCGGACTTCCTTGAGCACTTCGGGAGGAAGTTTCTGCTGGAACTCGTGGAAGGGGGCGAGATATGCGCCGCCCCGGGCCATCATGGACCACTCTCTCAGGTCTCCGGCTTTCCACTTCCTGCTCCTCACTTCGTCAATGCAGTAGCGTACGGTGGGCCCCATGTTCCATACCGGTCCGGTGATGACGACTTCAGGGGCGAGGTCGTGCTGGTCCATCATGTTTCCGAAGGCGAGGACGCCCTTTTCCTTGGCCGCTTCGAAGACGCCGAACCGTTCGGCGAAAATGAGGTCGGCTCCGGCCTCGATCTGGGCGAGAGTCGCTTCCTTGGCCTTGGGGGGATCGAACCAGCTGCCGATGTAGGCAACCTTCACCTTGACCTTGGGGTTGACCGAAAGGGCGCCTTCCTTGAAGGCATGGACGAGGCGGTTGACCTCCGCGATGGGAAGGGCGGCGACGATGCCGAGGGTGTTGGTTTTTGTCATGCGGCCGGCGATGATGCCGCAGAGATAGGAGGGTTCATGAATCCAGTTGTCGAACACGGAGTAGTTGGGTTCCTGGAACGTGAACTCGGATCCGAAGGCGAAGGCGACTTCCGGGTAATCTTTCGCGACCCGGCGGGAAGGTTCCTCCCCGGCGAGGAAGGCATCACCCACGATGAGATCGAATCCCCTCTCGGCGTATTCCCTGAGAACCCGCTCAAAGTCGGCAGCTCCGACCTTTTCGGTAAATTCATAGGTGAAGCCGAGTTCCTTCTGAAGCAGGATGCAGGCCTGGTGAATCGCCCCATCCCAGGGTTCCTCGATGGCCGTCTGGAAAACGGCGGCCAGCTTGAAATCCTTGTAGTCCTTCACCTCCGCCGACGCGGTTCCGGCGAGGAGCAGAACGAATACCATCAACAACGCCAATACGCTTTTCCTCAAAAGATACACCTCCCTGGTCTCGGTACCAGCGGCCGCCATGGATCGCGGACGCATGCCCCAACTGCCGTTCGGACGCACCCTTTCCCGGTGGATCGGCTTTTCCTGCTCACCTCCCCGTATGTTCCGGTGCAGGATAAGGGTTGTATCTTATTTTATCAGAAATGTACCGACGAAATGCTTATTCACTTCATTAAACGGTTGCCTTCGTCCCATGTCAATGGTGAGATGTAACGAGAATTCTCCGAAATTTTGTCAGCCATGGACACCGGACAGCCTTCGTGTTAAAATGCGCAACCGGTAGCATAGAAATGAGAGAGGGGAAATGACCATGGACCTGATTATTCGCCGGGCACGGCTTGCAAAGGGAGAAATCGCGGACATCGGCATCAGCGGCGGCGTCTTCGCCGCGGTGGAACAGCGGCTTGAGTGCCGCGCGGACCGGGAGATCGACGCGGGCGGCAGGCTGACGACACCCCCCTTCGCGGATCCCCATCTTCACCTCGACGCGGTCCTCACCGTGGGGTCACCCCGGTACAACGTCTCGGGCACCCTCCTCGAAGGCATCGCCATCTGGGGCGAGCGCCGTCCGGGCGTCACGAAGGATGAGATCCTCAGGAACGCCAGGGAAGCCGTCCTCTGGGAGGCGGCCAACGGCGTGCAGTTCATCCGGACCCACGCCGACACCACCGACCCGTCACTGGTTACCGTGGAAGCCCTGCTGGAACTCAAGGACGAGATGCGGGAGATTGCCGAAATCCAGGTGGTGGCTTTTCCCCAGGACGGGATCTACACCATCCCCGGCGGCGAACGGAATCTTCGCCGCGCCGTGGAGATGGGGTGCGACTGCGTCGGCGCCATCCCCCACAACGAGCTGACCCGGGAGGACGGCGTCCGGTCCGTGGAACTGGCCTTCGATCTGGCGGAGAAGTACGGCCGGCTCGTGGACATCCACTGCGACGAGACGGGGGACGACCAGTCCCGGTTTGTCGAGGTCATGGCCAAGTGCGCCATCGCCTCCGGCATGGGGACCCGAACGACGGCGAGCCATACCACGGCCATGCACAATTACAACAATGACTACGCCCTGAAGCTCATGGGCATTTTCCGGCGGGCGAGGATGAACTTCATCACCCTTCCCTTCGACAACTCGGTGCTCCAGAACCGGACCGACGGCTATCCCCGCCGCAGGGGCCACACCCGGGTGGACGAGCTGGACGCGGCGGGCGTGAACGTCTGCATCGGCCATGATTCCATCATGGACCCCTGGTACCCTCTGGGGAAGGGATCCATGCTCGCCGCAGCCAACCTGCTGCTCCACACGGCCCACATGAGCGGCTACGACCAGATATTCCGCCTCTTCGACATGATCACCGTCAATTCAGCCCGGACCATGAACGTGGAAAACCGCTACGGCATCGAACCGGGAAAGCCTGCCAACCTTCTGGTCCTGGACGCTCCGGACCAGTTCGAGGCGATCCGGCTCCAGAGCGAGTGCCTCTGGTCGGTGCGGAACGGCTCCGTCATCGCCGAAACGGTGCCGGCCCGGCGGACTCTCTCCTGGAGCGGGAGGAAGCGCCATGTGGACTTTTCCGTCCCCGGGGTGGCCGGAGAAGAGGAAGCTCTTCCCGTTCTTCTGCCGAGGATGGCCTGACAAACACCGGCGGCACGCCGCCGATGCCTGCTGAAAGTGAAGTGCGGGGCCCCGGGGCCTCGCCTTTTTTTATCGTCTATCGTATTATGAACTGGTTCTTTTCTTTATAACGAACAGGCGGGGGCGTGATATTCATGGCTTCAGTGATGGCCGTTTGCGTGAGCACGGAACGGCAGCAGCCGAAAACAGAGGTGGAGCGGGTCCTTTTCCTTCCCGGCGGGATTGAGGGAGATTCCCACAGGGGCGTGACGGAGCGGGAAGTGAGTCTTCTTCGTGCCGAGGATATCCGGAAGGCTGAAGAAGAGGCCGGTTTTCCCTTCCCTCCGGGATCCCTGGCCGAGAACCTGGTGGCGGAAGGGCTTCCCGAAGAACTGCCCGTGGGTGCCCGCCTGGCGGTGGGGAGTTCCGTCCTCCTTGAGGTTGTGGAGAAGGGGAAAAAACCCGGGGAACCCCATTCCTACGATTACCGGGGCTGGTGCCTTCTGCCCTCGGCGGGGTACTTTCTCCGGGTGGTCCGGGGCGGAGAGGTACGAAAGGGAGATCCGGTCACGATGGAGTAACCCGGAGAAAGGGGGGGTGTCCGCCGGTGCGCCATGTTCCCCGTGGCGGGCAGCCGCCGTGAAAGAGCTTTTTGGGGTACACATTCTCAAGAGGAGAGAGGTGGAAGAATGATCAGGAATTTCAAAATAGGGGCGAAGCTTGCCCTGGCTTTCGGCGTCCTGCTGCTCATTTTCGCCGGGGTGGGGGCGCTGAGCTGGTTCAACATGGGGGAAGTGAGCCGGGAAGCCCGTTCCCTCGCCGACGAGTATGTTCCGGAAATGGTGGTGGCCAACAGGGTTCAGAGCACAGTGCAGGAACTCATGTATGAAATACGGGGCTATGGCTACACCTACGACCGGACCTTTCTCGAAGCGGGCCGCCGGGCCGCTGAAAGTGCCCGGGCAGCCCTGGGGGAGGCGGCTGCCCTCGCCGGGAAGTACCCCGCCCTGGTCACCCTCAGGGCGGACGCCGCCAAGGCCCTGTCAGGCCTGGACGAGTACGTGAAGCTCATGGACGATACCGAAAAGACCGTGGAGATCATGAACGCACTCAG
>Ga0116152_10000973_pt1 | contig 23644 bp, 24 predicted proteins | sample AD_UKC119_MetaG_FD_89894 | JGI IMG/M metagenome (GOLD analysis project Ga0116152, IMG submission 89894) | Active sludge microbial communities of municipal wastewater-treating anaerobic digesters from Hong Kong - AD_UKC119_MetaG | ecosystem: Engineered > Bioreactor > Anaerobic > Digestate...
CCCAAGGCGGCAAAAAGCTGGACATCCGGTCAGATTTTACAACTCAAGATGTAAATTCTGTAAAATATATTATTTTTTTCGTTGACAAGAGCCGTGAATGTGCTATAATACTTTTTGCCTGCGGGAGTAGCTCATTTGGTAGAGCGCAGCCTTGCCAAGGCTGAGGTGGCGGGTTCGAGCCCCGTCTCCCGCTCCAGAGAACTTCTTCGCAACGCGATGTTCTCATTACGCCGGCAAGTTGCACTATGGGCCAATAGCTCAGTTGGTAGAGCACCTGACTCTTAATCAGGGTGTCCCGGGTTCGAGCCCCTGTTGGCCCACCAACAAAAAGCATCCGTTTTGCGGATGCTTTTTTATTGCTCTTTTTGTGGGCGGTTAAGCTAATACAAGTTGGACGGATTTGAACATGAAGCCGTATCCCGATACCCACAGCACGGCTCTAAACCGCAAAACTCCACTCCATTACATCTGAGAAGTTATTGTTCTCAACATAGTACACCCTGTTCTGCTTGGCGGAATAGACGAACGCGACTCTTGTCGCCCATATTCCCTCTTGGCTTACCGCCTTCAGAACTGCAAAAGCATCCTTCACGGAAAAGTCTTGGTCGGCCGCTTCAAGCAGCGCCTTTGTTCGCTCATAACGGTCATCGCCTTCAACAATGTAAGGACTTGTGGATTCGGGCCTTAATACCGAGTAATTGGTGATGAGCGAATACCGCTTGCGCTCATTTCGGTACCCTATCCCCGGCTCAACGATGAGGGTTCTGCCGTCCTTACAGGACAGCAGGGTCTGCATAGTCGCGTCGGGCGCATACACGATACGCTTGGTTTCGACTGTTCTCACCGCCTCGTCGAAGCTTATCCTGCCCTTGATGAATTCCTCGTTCAGCGTTGCCACGTTGACACAGCCTTCATTGGGACTAAACGTCGCCTTGTCATTGCCATGCACATAGAGCAGGGTCGCGGCGCTGCCGCTGCTGTTCACGCCGTGATAGGAGTGATACTCCCCGTCCGCCGCCCTTATGCCTATGAAAAACCTATCGCGTTCCGGAATCACCTTGTGGCTCCAGACGCTAAGGTCTATCTCGAAGTTAAAACCCGTAATCGTATCGTCACCGTTATACACGAATCGCGTACACATAGAACTGCCTTTCTAAGCCACTTGGCGCCGCTCCCGCTGCGCTCAATGCTTTATGGCATTATAACACCGCTATTCAACAGAACGCAAGCCCGTCATGGGTGACGGACATTAGGGGCGTTTGCGCGTTTGACCGTTGCAAGGGTGATTTTGCTCCGCGTGCGCCTTGACTTTGTATACCCCATAAGGCTATAATGTAGAAAAAATCAGCTTGGAGCTTTTATGGGTTCAAAGAAGAATAAACAAAAGAATGTCAATAAGCCGCCCTTGGATGTAAAAAAGGAGCGCCGTCCCTTCGATTACCGCGTCCTTGTGATACTTGCCGCGGCTCTTATCATCTTTGTTGCCGGCTGCTATTTCGGCGCTCAGCCCTTCGCGCTGTACAATTCCGATCAAAGCGACGCTAACTCGGCCTATTTTGCTCAGCTCGATCTTTCGCTTGACGCGAACCGCGCCCTGTTTGAGGGTGCGGATTTAGACGCCGATTACAGCTACACAGGCGAGGATAGCCAGCTCTACGAGTACGAATACGCGGTGGTCACGGCGGTAACCGCAGAATCATTGTTCGAGGACGAGAACACACAGAACGTGCATATCGGCTCGCAGGCTTTGGAGATACTCATCAAGACGGGACAGTACAAGGGGCAAACCATGACCGTCACCAACTACATGAGCAAGCTCTTCGACAAGCACTGCAAGGAAGGTACGGGGCTGCTCGTCAACATCTACACCAATTACGGCAGAATAGATGAGACCACGGGCGAAACCTACGTCTCCGTCTCCATCACCAACTACAACCGCATATTCGCGCTTGTCGCGGCGCTCGCCATATTCGCCGCGCTCACGGTGCTGATAGGCGGCAGGGTGGGCTTGCGCTCGATTTTAGGGCTTGCTTTCACCATAGCCTGTGTTTTTCTGATACTCATCCCCCTGCTCATTCGCGGCGCGTCGGCTATTTGGCTCACCGCCGCCATAGCGGTGTACTGCGCCGTAGTATGCTTTGTCCTCTTGGACGGCATAAGCGCAAAGACCGTCGCCGCCGTCTGCGGTACGGTCTTGGGATTCGTCCTTGCCGCGCTGTTCTCCAAGATGGTCGGCAGCTTCGTACACCTTGATGGTCTGCTGAACTCCACCAACGAGACGGACAGCCTTATACAGGCCAAGTACCAGGGCTACCCCATAGACATTCGCGGACTGTTCACGGCGGGCATCATCATTGCCGCATTGGGTGCCGTGATGGATGTTGCCATGAGCATAGCGTCATCGGTGACGGAGCTTTGGCGGGTCAACCCCGACATGAAGTCCGCTCAGCTATTCCGTTCCGGCATGAACATCGGCCGCGACTCGATAGGCACCATGACCAACACCCTCATCTTGGCGTTCACCGGCAGCGCGCTTGTGGACTTCCTTCTCATCACAATAAACGATTGGGATATCAAGGCCGTGCTGAACAACGACTTCATGGTGTCAGAGCTGATAAGCGGCCTCTCCGGCAGCATCGGCATCATCCTTGCCGTCCCCGCCACCGCGCTTATCGCCTCCCTGCTTGCGCCACACGCCTCGGTCTTTGAGCTGAAGCCAAAGCCGCTCAAGTCCAAGGACGGCAAAAACTCCGCCAAGCTGCATACCGAAGGCAAACTCAGAGCCTAAGCTCACCACACAAAACTCAAACAAAAGATAGTCCGAAAGGGCGAAGCAAAAGCAGACCACAATCGGCGCGATAAGCGCGGTGAGCAGTCTGTCCTTTGTGGTTTTGCCGTAAATGAAGCTGAGCAGCACCACAGGCACGCAGGCCAGCAGCTCAAGCTCAGGAAAGAGCGGAAGACTGTCGATGAGCCTCCACCCTATCACTCCGCCAAAGCAGCACGCAACGCATATCCGCATTATATGCGCCTTCCCCGACGCGAAGGGAATCGCCAAAAGCAGCAGCCATGATGACCAGAATATGCGAAGGTACGTCCCCGCCTGAGTTTCAATCGAGCTCAAGAGCAGCGCCCCCAAGCACAGCGCGCAGAATATAAAGCGATACACGGGTTTTCGAAGCGACGGAGTGAACACCCCAAAGAGCAGACAGAGCATTATGGCCATGCTCATCACAAGCGATAATTTCATAAAAAAAGCACCTCGTTACAGGTGCTATCATGCCCAAGACCCGCCAATGCTAAACGCTCGTGTTTCGTATTCGCTTCGGCTTGAGATTTTCTGTTTTCTTTTGAGAAATGAGTTTGCCCTTCGCCCCTTATAATCCTCGAACCACGCACACGCCAAGCTTTTCTCTGACCGCGTCGGCGGTCTCGTTGACATATGACGGAACATGCGGCTCCGGGTCGCTGTCGTTGCGCTTTCTGTATTGTTGCAGATAGTACGCCGGCGTTCCCTTTATAAGCTCCGCGGCGTCAAGTATGTCCTCTCGGCTCAGCTGCGGGGCGAAGGTTGTGCGAAACTCATAAGGCACGTCGCCGTTCATCAGCAGAAAAATGCTGCGCCTTATGGCGGACATATCTATCTTGGCGTCGGCTATCGCGGAATACTTGGCCTCGTTCGCCTTTATATCCATCGCCACATAGTCTATAAGCCCCTTTCCCATAAGCTCCTTGACGACCTCAGGCTTGGTTCCGTTCGTATCAAGCTTGACAAGATAGCCCATCTCCTTAACGCAGTAAATAAAGGTTTCAAGCCCCTGCTGCAGCGTCGGTTCGCCGCCCGTCACCACCACCGCCGAAAGAACGTCCTTGCGCTTGCCCAGATAGTCCAGCACATAGCTTTCGTCCAAGAGCGGAGTTCCCGCCTTTAGTATGTGATAGTTATGGCAGTAAACGCAGTTCATATTGCAAAACGGAACAAAGACCACGGCGCACATCTGTCCGGGGTAGTCCAGCAGTGAAAGCTTTTGCATTCCCGCAATCAGCATTTTCCCTCCTTGAAAATCAAATGGGGCAAGACGGCAAGCCTTGCCCCAATCGGGTACTGTCTATCAGATGACAAACTTCTTGCGGAGCATATACTCCTCGCGCTTGCCGGGGTTGTAATTCTGCACGGGTCTCAGGTAACCCACAACCCTGCTCCAAACCTCTGTCTCCTTGCCGCATTCGGGGCAGGTAAAATGCTCGCCCGCGATGTAGCCATGCTCGCTGCATACCGAGAAGGTAGGCGTGATGGATATGTATGGCATCTTGTACTTGGTGAAGATGCTGCGGATGAGGTTCTTCACTACATTGATGTCCTCTATGCGCTCCCCAAGGTAGAGGTGCTGCACCGTGCCGCCCGTGTAGAGCGACTGAAGCTCATCCTGCAAGTCCATGCACTCAAAGATATCATCGGTGTAGGTTACGGGCAGCTGTGTGCTGTTCGTGTACTGAGGCTCCTCTACGCCCGACTGAATGATGTCCGGATAGCGTTCCTTGTCAAGCCTTGCAAGGCGATAGCTCGTACCCTCGGCGGGTGTGGCTTCAAGGTTGTAGCTGTGTCCCGTCTCCTCCTGGAAGCTGACCATCAGCTCGCGCAGGTAGTTCATGACCTCAAGCGCGAAATCCAACCCTTCCTCGCTCCCGATGTCCTTGCCGATGAAGTTCAGGCAGCACTCGTTCATGCCCACAAGACCGATTGTGTTGAAGTGGTTTGTCCAATACTCACCCGTGCGTTCCTTGACGCTGCGCAGGTAGTAGCGTGAGTAGGGATACAGCCCCTCCTCGGTCTGTCTCTCGATAATCTTGCGCTTAATCTCCAAGGAGACCTTGCCCAAGGTGGCGATACGCTTTAAGCGCGCATAGAAGTCCTCCTTGCTTGTCGCAAGGTAGCCGATACGCGGCATATTGATGGTGTAGACGCCGATCGAACCCGTCATGGGGTTAGAGCCAAACAGTCCGCCGCCGCGCTTTCTAAGCTCGCGCTTGTCTATACGCAGTCTGCAGCACATGGATACCGCGTCCTCCGGACTGAGGTCGGAGTTGATATAGTTGGCGAAGTAGGGAATGCCATACTTGCAGGTGATGCGCATGAAGTCATCCACCACGGGGCTGTCCCACTCGAAATCCTTTGTGATGTTTATCGTCGGAATCGGGAAGGTGAATACCCTGCCCTTGGCGTCGCCCTGAAGCATGACGGCGCAGAAGGCGCGGTTGAAAAGATCCATCTCCGCTTGGAACTCGCCGTAAGTCCTGTCGGTGTACTCGCCGCCGATGATTACGGGCTGATCCTTTAAGGTCTTGGGAACCTTGATGTCAAAGGTGAGGTTGGAGAACGGACACTGGAAGCCCACCCTCGTCGGGACGTTGATATTGAATACAAACTCCTGAAGGCACTGGGTAACCTGCTCGAAGGTCATGTGATCGATGGCGATGAAGGGAGCGCAGTAGGTGTCAAAGCTGCTCCATGCCTGTGCACCTGCGGTTTCGCCCTGGGTGGTGAAGGTTGAGTTGACAACCTGCCCCAAGAACGAACGCAGGTGCTTTGCGGGCTTGCTTTCAACCTTGCCCGAAACTCCGCCAAAGCCCTCGGTCAGAAGCTGACGCAGATCCCAGCCCGCGCAGTACGGCCCGAAAAAGCCTAAATCGTGAATGTGCGCGTCGCCGCTCTCATGCACTCTGCGGATGTCCTCGGGATAAATCTCGTACAGCCAATACTTCTTGGTGAACGCCTCGCGGACATAGTTGTTAAGCCCGTTGACGCTTTTCTGCATGTTGGCGTTCTCGCGGATACCCCAATCCTTATCCTTGAGATAGTCGGCGAACATATCGATGGTAGCGCCGATGAGCGCGTTAATCTCACGGGTGCCGCGCCTCTTTTCACGGTAAAGGATGTACGCCTTCGCCGTCCTTGCGTGACCCGCCTCAATCAGAACCTTCTCTACTATGTCCTGGATGGCCTCTATGTCGGGGATTTGCTCCGAGAAGCGTTCGTCCGCGATGCGAACGACCTCGTCGGTCAACTCGTCCGCTATGGCCTCATTGGTTCCGTTGACAGCCTGAGCCGCCTTCCAGATGGCAACCTTTATCTTTTCTCTGTCAAACGGCTCGACCCTGCCGTCACGCTTTCTTATCTGTTGCAGCATTTCATTTCCTCCCTGATGTCGGTGTGAGCACATTATACGCGCAACAACATATTGTGTCAACCCTGCCGTTTTGCATACTACATATTGTATGTATTCAAGTATTCGCGGTATACTCACGAATCCTTCAGTTTATGAATTCGGCTTTTTGGGCGTGGTTTGCGGCCCATTCGCGGAAAACACCATGGCTTGTATGTATTCAAACCTTCTGAATTTGGGCCTGCAAACCCCGAATATCTATGAGAGAAGTTTATAATCTGTTCATAATTCGTTAACGCTTTGTTCCAATATGTGGTGTTATTATCTAATCACAACCACTACATATTGTGGTTCGGTCCCAATATCTTGGGATTTCTTATCAGAAGCTGCAACAAGGGCAGCCCCAAGACGAAGCAGGCTATGGCCTGACCGCCGCCCACTTGCAGCACGGCAAGCCCATAGGAAAGGCCATATTCATAGCAATAGGTCAGCACCGCTCCCACCACGAGCGCGTTAATGACCACCGACGGCAGCGGCGCAAGCCAAGTCGGGAGCTTGTGCTTACCCATGAAGTAGGTGCATAGGGCGGCAAGCAGCGTGGCAAGGCTTCCGAACACCACATCCAGCGCCACCGCGCCCGATATGAGGTTGCCAATTAAGCAGCCCACGAACAGCCCCGGCACGGCGCTCGGCATCAGGTACGGCAGTACGCAAAGCGCCTCCGATATCCTGCATTGCACAGGTCCTATGGACAGCGGCCAAACCAAGGTGAGCGCGGCGTAGATTGCCGCGACTATCGCACCCTGGACTAACATAATGATTGCTTTTCTTCCCTTTGTCATATCTTAATAATCGCCCCTTATGCGTCTTTCGCCGCGGTCAATTACCCTCACGCTTCCTTCAGCAGCCGCTTTATCTCCGCGTCCGCCTCGCTGTAAAGGCGATCCTCGTCCACGGATACAAGCTCTCCGTCCTGAACGGTCAGCTTTCCGTTGACAAACACCATGTCGCAGGGACGATGATAGCCCACAGTCCCAAACAGGTTGGCGGGATCTCCGTTGGCGCATAACAGGTCGGTGCGATCCTTCCTTATCAGGAACATATCGGCGGCACAGCCCGTCTCAATTCTGCCGAGCTTCTCAAAGCCAAGCAGCTTGGCGCCGCCAGCGGAAGCAATCTTCAGCAGCTCATAGCCCGAGGGCGCTCTGTCGCCGTAGGTCAAGCGATGCAGCAGGTAAGCGCTGCGTATCTCGTCCATGAGGTTGCTTGCGTCGTTGCTTGCGGAGCCGTCCACGCCAAGACCCACGGGAATCCCCAGGCGCAGCATGTCGGGCAGGCGCATAGTACCGCTTGACAGCTTCATATTAGAGCAGGGGCAATGCGCTATACCCGTCTGAGTTTGGGCAAGAAGCAGCAGCTCCTCGTCATTGAAGTGTATTCCGTGGGCGAAGAACACGTCGGGGCCTGTCCAGCCCAGGCTTTGCATATACTCAAGCGGCCTTACGCCGTACCTTTCGAGGGTGTAGTTCTCCTCGTCCTTCGTCTCGCACAGGTGGGTATGCAGTCTGACGCCCTTTTGCCGCGCCAAGACAGCGCTCTCCTTCAGCAGCTCCGCCGACACCGAGAATGGCGAGCAGGGCGCAAGCACGACCTTACGCATGGCATAGTCCCCATCGTCATGATAGAGGTCTATCAGCCTTTCGCTGTCCTTCAATATGGCGTCTATGGACTGCACCACGGAATCCGGCGGCAGACCTCCGTCCTTCCTTGACAGGTCCATGCTGCCCCGCGAGGCGCAGAAGCGTATGCCAAGCTCGTCCGCCGCCTCAAACTGCGTGTCAATCAGCTTCTCCTGTCCACTTGGAAACACATAATGATGGTCAAAGCAGGTTGTGCAGCCGTATCGCATAAGCTCCGACATCGCGCAAAGCGAGCTTAGGCGCACCGTATCCGCATTCAGCCCCTTCCAAATCTCGTACAGAGCGACAAGCCAGTCAAACAGCTCCAAGCCCTGTACCTTGGCAAGATTGCGCGTGAAGTACTGATACAGATGATGATGAACGTTCACAAGCCCGGGATAAAGGAACATACCCGAGCAGTCGTAGCTTGTATCCTCAACGCCGTCATAATCACCTATGGCTGCGATTACCCCATCCTCCATCCAAAGGTCGGTGTTGTGGTATATCCTGTCCATGGCGTCACAGCTGACTATGGTATCGATGTTCTTTAGTCTCTTTATCATCCTTACCTCTAAATAAGCCTTCAAGCAGGCGTTTTTAACATTATAACAAATGTCTTGATATTTTGATACCCCTAAGTTATAATGAACATCTGAAAGCGAGGATATAAATGATTTCTTTCGATCATATATCATTTCAATATGAGAACGCGGGAAAGCTGGCTTTGCGTGACGTTTCACTCACCGTCAAGGACGGAGAGTATCTTGCCATAGTCGGGCATAACGGAAGCGGAAAAAGTACCCTCGCAAAGCATATAAACGCGCTGCTGGTTCCAAAGAGCGGCACAGTCACCGTGGACGGTATGTCCACCTCCGACGAGGACAACGTTCTGAAGATTCGCCAGCATGTTGGCATGGTATTTCAAAACCCCGACAATCAGCTTGTCACCACCATAGTGGAGGAGGACGTCGCCTTCGGGCCTGAAAACCTCGGAGTGCCGCCCAAGGAGATACGCGGGCGCGTCGATGAGTCGCTTGCGATTGTCGGCATGACCGAGTACGCCGAAGCCGCGGCTCACCGCCTCTCGGGCGGGCAGAAGCAGCGCGTCGCCATCGCGGGTATGCTTGCGATGCACCCCGATGTGCTTGTTTTAGACGAAGCGACAGCGATGCTCGACCCCAAGGGACGCGAGGAGCTGCTGTCCACCATACTCTGTCTCAATAAAACGGAGGGGCTTACCATAATCATAGTGACGCAGTACATGGATGAAATCTGCGGCTGCGACAGGGTCATAGTGATGAATCACGGTTCCGTTGCTATGGAGGGAACGCCGGTGGAAATCTTTTCCGACGTCGCGGCTTTGCGCGGTATCGGCATGGACGCGCCCGAAACCGTCCTTTTACGCGACGCCTTGCTTGAACGCGGCGTCAAGCTTTCCCACGACATAATCACTGCCGATGAGCTTGCGGAGGCCCTATGCCCATTGTTGTAGACGACCTCTGTTATTCATACCCCGGAAATGTCAGCGGCGTGCCATCGGCCATCGCCAACGTTTCCCTTACGATAGACGAGGGTGAGTTTGTCAGTATCATAGGACATACCGGCAGCGGCAAGTCCACCTTTGTGCAGCAGCTTAACGGGCTGCTCCTGCCCACGCACGGCAGCGTGACTGTGGACGGCATGAAGCTTGGTGAGAAAAAGCTTCGCGCAAAGGCGCGTTCGCTTGTGGGCATGGTCTTTCAGTACCCGGAATATCAGCTCTTTGCGGAAACCGTAGCGGAGGACGTCGCCTTCGGCCCCAAGAATATGGGCTTATCGGAGAGCGAGGTCAAGGAGCGTGTCAGCGAAGCGCTTAGCTTGGTGGGCTTGGATCCCGATGAATTCGCGGCTAAATCGCCTTTCGAGCTTTCGGGCGGCGAGAAACGCCGTGCCGCCCTTGCGGGCGTCGTCGCCATGCGCCCGAAATACTTGGTGTTGGACGAGCCTATGGCGGGTCTTGACCCCAAGGGGCGCAGGGAGATACTCCTGCTGCTTGAGAATATGCGCCGGAAGAACGGGCAAACCATCATCATGGTTTCGCATTCCATGGACGATGTGGCGCGTCACTCCACCAAGATAATTGTTTTGAACAAGGGCGCCGTCGCCTATTATGGCACACCCCGCGAGGTTTTCTCGCACAGCGACGAGCTTGACGCCATAGGGTTGGCTCTGCCCCATGCCGCGAAGCTGGCGTTGCTGCTTCGAAAGCGCGGGATAGACGTTCCCTCCGATATATGCACTTATGACGCCATGCGGAGCTGGCTTGAAGGGAGGCTGATCCATTGAATGACATAACCTTGGGTCAGTTCGTCGCGGGCAATTCGGCGATACACAGGCTCGACCCCAGAACCAAGCTGATACTCATGATAGCGTACATCGTCATGACCTTCCTCGTCAAGAGCATGGTCATGTACCTGCTGCCGTTCGCTTTCGTCCTGCTCACGCTCGTCCTGTCCAAGATCAGTCCGAGCTATATCTGGAAATCCCTAAAGCCCCTGCGCTTCCTTATTGTATTCATGTTCGTTATCAACCTCTTTGTGATTAAGGGCGATACGGTGCTGTTTGAGTGGTGGATACTGCGTATAACCAAGGAAGGTATAGTTCAGGCTGTTTTCGTAACGTTGAGGCTTGTGCTGTTGGTTTCGGGGACGTCCCTGTTGACGCTTACCACCTCCCCAATCTCCCTCACCGACGGGATAGAGAAGCTGCTCTCGCCGCTGAAGGTCGTGAGGTTCCCCGCGCATGAGCTTGCCATGATGATGACCATAGCGCTGCGCTTTATTCCTACGCTTATGGACGAGGCGGTGAAGATACAGAAGGCACAGCTTGCAAGGGGCGCGGACTTCGAGTCCGGCAACATCATCAAGCGCGCAAAGGCAATGATACCCGTGCTCATACCCCTGTTCGTTTCGGCGTTTCGGCGCGCTGACGAGCTTGCTATGGCCATGGAGTCGCGCTGCTATCACGGCGGCGACGGCAGAACGCGCATGAGAAGTCTAAAGCTCGGTTGGAACGACCTTGCTGCGACGCTCATCACGGGCGCGTTTATCACCGCAATAGCTCTTATGGAACACTTCATCGATTTCAGTTTCTGATGCGAAGGATACGGATAATTGTCGAATACGAGGGAACAAACTACGTTGGGTGGCAGCAGCAGCCCAACGGTGTTTCGGTGCAGGAGCTTTTACAGAATGCGCTGTTCGAGCTGACAGGCGAAAGGCTGTGCGTACACGGGTCGGGCAGGACCGACAGCGGGGTTCACGCAAGGGCGCAGGTCGCACACTTTGACTGTGAGGCGAGGATGCCCGCGGACAAGTTCGCCATCGCCATGAACACGCACCTGCCCGCCGACGTCCGTGTTCTTTACTCCGATGAAGCGGATGAGAGCTTTCATTCACGCTTCACACCTAAGCTCAAATGCTATTGCTATACCGTCCGGTTAGGCGCTCATGCCGACGTCTTTTCGCGCAGCACCGCCCTGCATGTGCATAGACCGCTGTCGTTTGAGGCGATGCAGTGCGCCGCCTGTGACCTTGTGGGCAGGCACGACTTTCGGGCTTTCATGTCTGCGGGCGTCACCATGGAGAATACAGTCCGTACCGTAAGCCGCTGCGAATGGGTGAGGGACGGGCAGCTGCTGCATTTATATATCGCTGCTGACGGTTTTTTATACAACATGGTCAGGATTGCCGCGGGAACGCTTATAGAGATAGGCGGCGGAAGGCTGCCCGTCGATACCATAAAGAAAGCGATTGAGTCGCATGACAGAGCCGACGCGGGCGCGACAGCTCCCGCGCACGGGCTTATGCTGTACAGCGTTCGCTATGAGGGCGGATTTGACACCGAGGAGGCGTTGAATGGCGTCATATGAGCTGTGGATGAGAGAGGCGCTGAACGAAGCGAAAAGGGCGTATTTTGAGGACGAAGTGCCTGTGGGCGCGGTGGTGGTCAAGGACGGACAAATCGTTGCGAGGGCGCATAATCTTTGTGAACGGCGAAAGGACCCCACGCTTCATGCTGAGGTCTTGGCGATGAGGCAGGCTTGGGAGAGCTTGGGAAGTCTTGAGGGATGTACTCTGTTCGTGACGCTTGAGCCTTGCGCGATGTGCGCGGGCGCATTGACGCTGATGCGGCTTGAGCGGCTTGTGTTCGGGGCATTTGATGAACGCCTTGGCTGCTGTGGCTCGGTTGTCAACTTCACCGACCATTGGTTTTCGTCAAGCTGCGAAACCGCGGGGGGAGTGTTGGAGGATGAGTGTTCGCAGCTGTTGAAGAAATTCTTTTCGGAAAAACGTTGCAATTAGCGGGACTTTAGTTTATACTATTTTCTGCGGCAAATGGAAAGCCGCGAAAAGAGAATATGGAGCGGTATCGAAGCGGTCATAACGGGGCTGACTCGAAATCAGTTTGACGGAAACGTCACGTGGGTTCGAATCCCACCCGCTCCGCCACAAAGGTAGTCAGTCAATGATACAATTTGACTGACTACCTTTTAATTTTGCCTATTAGAAAACACTGTAATACAAAGAAAAAGCGATACAAGGGGGTGCAAAATGCCCGTCCTGTCTCGCTTTTTTTGTTTTATGCTAATTTATGCTTCTAAGTTGACCAATAAATTTTGCACCCCTCCTCAAACGGCAATAGAGGCAAAATTAAATTGTATAGGGCAAAATTAAAAGGTTTGAGCTACCGTCTGCGTTCTATCCTGCGAAGCACTTCATCGATGCGGAGCTGTGCCTTCTTTACCTTCATACTATCTGCCACGCGCTTTGCGTATTCGGTTGCGCTCTGTACCGTCAGCTGCCGCAGGGAAAACATATCCTACAAGAACAAGAAAAGCGTACCGATCCCCGAGCACGATTGGATCATCACTCGGGACACGCAGGAAGCCATCATCGACGAGGAAACCTGGCAGACCGCGCACAGAATCAGGGAAAGTGGCCGTAAGAAAAAGATGATCATGCACGACAAGGGGCCGCTGAATGGCCTACTGTTCTGCGACACCTGTCAGAATAAGCTCTATTTTAAACCCACTCCGAGGCTGAAGAAACACGATGGATGCTATATGTGTGGCTATCACCTTCATTACAATCTCTGCTCTACCCATTACATACGGCGGGATGACCTGGAGGCGGTCGTGCTCGCCCAGCTTCGCAAGATCACGGCGTTTGCGAAATCACATGAGGACCAATTCGTCAAAATGGTGGAGCGCAAGACAAGGCGCAACGGCGAGGACGTACTTCGTAAAAACGAGAAGGAGCTCGCCGAGGGGCAGCACCGCCTGAATGAAATCGACCAAATCATCAACCGACTTTACGAAGACAAAGTGGTCGGTGACCTCAGCGCGGAGCGGTTCGCCATAATGCTCGACGGTTTTGAAGCGGAGCAGAAGCAAATCCGCACCCGATGCGAAAAACTCCGAGTTGCCATTACGGAGGACAAGGAGAAAACGGATGACGCGGGACGGTTCATAAAGCTGGTCAGGCAGTTCACGGACATGTCAGCGTTGACTACCGAAATCGCGGCAACGCTGATCGAAAAAATCCTCATTAGCCAAGCCGAAAAGGTGGACGGTCAGCAACGGCAGAGGGTCCGAATCGTCTACAACTTCATAGGCGATGTGAGCGAGGAAATTTGAAGGGTAGCGGCTCTTTCGGGGATGGCGGAGCCGCCTGTATTTTGAAAAGCTGATTGAAAAACTTTTCTTAATGAGCGAGGATCTCGGACGCGTTTATTCAAACAAAAAAACCTCCCCCCATTGCTTTCGATACTCTGCGATCGTTTCGCATCTTAATGCGCACAAAGTCTACACGTTGCTCGCAAGATTACAATTGATATACCATACTCTCCCGCGGTATGCCATAATATAATAATTCGACGTGGTGCTGATGGTGCTCACCTTTTGGGAGCCCTCTTACTCACATTTTTACTTAACAAACACAACGGTCGCGAAGTACATTTCTCCCATAAACTCCGTAGCACTCGAAGAATGCCCTCAGGAACGAATGATTAAATCCCCAAGAATGGCTTGACACGCCCCAAAACGGTATGAGATAATGGAAGAAGAGAAAGTCACGCGGAGGCGAGCGGAAATGAACCAGATGAGCTTCAGCGATTATGAATACAGCAACCGGAAGAAGAAAACGAGGTGGGATGAATTTCTGGGTATCATGGAGGAAATTATCCCATGGGATGAATGTGTCAAGTTCGTAGAACCCTACTACCCGACAGGGGCACGCGGGCCCACCCCGAAGGGAATTGAGAAGATGCTGCGGATACCTACAAGCTACGCCTTCATTAAAAATCTGTTATGAAGGGATCGCAGATGCGGGATTGATTTATTCGCCTGAGTCCAATGCATTTGCCTTTGAAACATAGAAGTAATCAAGAAAAGCGAACTGTATATACCAGTTACAGAAATTAGGAGGAGATAGTATGAAGCGTATCGTATCAGTTATTCTTGCCACTCTACTAATCAGCATATTCTCGGCTTGCTCCGGGCAGGCTGTCGAACTGACAGAACAGCCGGCCTTGTCCCCGACGGCGACTGAATCTACATCAACGCAAGATAACAGTATGCCGACCGAACCGACTCCGAAACCCGCGCTGGAGAGAGAGTCCTACTCACTGATGGACATTTTCGGCGAAGAGTTCAATCCCTTTGGTATGGAGTGGCCTTGTACTGTGGTCGCAGCATCCTTCGATAAGGGCGCAGCAAAACTTGATGGCAGAAACCTATATAGGCTCCTCATGACCGGCAGCGGCATATATGCCTGCATCGCCTATCACGCCGATGTCGCGGGGCTGGGGCTTGACGAAGCCGGAAAACTTGAGCTTTTGGAGGAATACCGCACAAACGGCTACCTTGAGTTCACCGGTGCGGACGGGCGCATTGTTACCGTTCGGCAGGCGAACCCCGACGATGACCGCTACGAATATGTAGAAGCCGACGGTAACCAAGGCTTTACGGGCGCGGGCTGCGTCATCGAGCTGACGTATTTTGTTCCCGACTCCGACTTGGGGAAATATACGCAGCTTGTGCGAGATAATTACAGCGTGGAGGGTTTAGCCGTTATTTCGGATTACTTGAATGTTGAGACTGACTTTGCCGAGTGCAGTATCAATGCGAATCTCCATAAAGGTTCGGCCGACGTTTCGGTCGTCTATTCTGTTCCGAATATTGACACGGTAAGGGAAAACATTGCCGCAAACGTGAAAAGCGACTGGTGGGAATGGAACGGCAACATGGAAACCGAAATTGGCAATAGCGACGCAGCAGGTTACAAGCTCACTTTTGACAGTAATAGCGGCGTTATTACCGTCAGTCAGTGGACTAAGGGCTTCAATGCTCCCGAGGGCTCTCTTACGGCACTCGGCTTTGACTTCGACGAGGCGGGTGTGTGCGGCGTGTATGAGCAGCGCGAGCCACATTATATCTCCATCGCCATCAGGCGTCCGGAATGGAGCGAGCACCCCGATGGCTGGAACATCGAGTTTATGGATAGCGATGTGAACGGTTATAGCGTTATAATGTGGTATTACGCCGATGAAGACAGATATGACATACAGATTGACAGGGACAATGTCAGCGCCAAATACACATATTTCACAAAAGGCGAATTGGATTTCTGCTACCCTGATACGGATACCGTGCGTCAGATGTTCAACGCGGCCTTTGGCACCGAGGGCGACAGCTTTTACCATATGCCGTTTGAGCTCTTTATGCAGTATGTGAAGGAAAACTACGGCATGAGCGTTGACGAGCTGTACGCCGCGCCAAAACAGTAGGCAGAGGTGTAGGTCTGCAATACATCTTAGACAGTAAGCAACCAAATCAGAGTGAAGAATCAAAGCGCGCCTGTTATAGTTGAATTGCGACAACAACACAACGGAGGGAGCACGAAGATTCTTCATGGACATAATACGCACCTAAGGATACAGGTTTTATACAAAACTTACGCTCTCTGATGTCTATCTGAACTGCTGACAGTGTTGAGCCAGGAGTTTGAGTCTCATGTGCTCCCCCATATAAAAGAGCCTAAATATCGGCTCTTTTTTTGTTGCTACAAATCGAAATAACCCACTTTGTAACCCACTTTGTGGCGCAACCATCTGCGCTAATAACCCGCAAAAAAGAGCGGTTGCCCGCCCTTAGTAATCTATTAGCTCATTGAGCGCCGCCAGTGTTAAGGCTGCAAAAGCTTCGCCACGTTAATCCTGAGCGCGGTCGCAACAGCTATTAGCCGCTTTTGTGGGATGGGTGACCGCCCAAGCTCCCAATTTTGATATTGCTTTTCCGCAACCCCACACAGCTCCGCCACTCGCCGCTGAGCTAGGTTGACCTTCAGGCGCGATTCGCGCAGCACGCGTGCGTAGTTGGGCAACGCGGCGTCAGGGGGAATGCTGCTATCTCCCCAAACTCCCTTGTACGATAGTCCAGTTTTTTCCTGCGCATTTTTAGCGCGACTTTCCGCGCTTGATTTTGTCGGGCTTGCGCGTGAAACGGTCTGTATGCCAGCTGCGTCCCAGCGAGCAATTGCGGCGCGTTTATCGATGTCAGCCCCGATGGGGAACACATATCCCTTCATCTCGTCCCCCGCGTATGCGTACCAACTGCGCCCTATGCGCGATATGTACAAGTATTTCATTTGCCTTGCTCCTCTCGTTTGACTTATCTTCTGACGAATCAATGTTTGGCTCAATCAACGGTGAACCGTTTTGCATCCTTCCTGAAAAACCAAAAACCGGGGGCTTGGGCTCCGGTTTTGGTTTTGGTATGCGTCTCTCCAGATTCAGAAACAGCGCTGTTGTAACGGCAAAACATATAATTGCAACAGCGAGCGGCAAGTGAAGCAGCTGCTCGTTCAGCAACAAAGCAATGATTGTCCCAAGTAAAACCACAAACAAACAAACAAAACAGTCCCCGAAGCAAATATACCTTTTTTATAATTGTCCTCTCAATCGTCCAAGTTTCATTTTTTGTTTTAGAGGCGGTGCCAAGCCGCTTATTGTATCGCAGACGCAGCCACGAATTGTGGCAAAGCTTCAATTCACAACTCATTTTACAACAGTGTCGCCGTCACTGTCAACAATATTTTACTATATCACTTTTTGAAAAAACAAGGAAAAAGCTAAAAAAGTTCTTGCATCGTTGGGGGGAGCGTGTTACAATACGCAAGGTATCACGCACTCCGTGTCAGATCCGTGTCTCGTGCCCTTTTTGGGTTTTCACGGTAAAGAATCGGCCGGAGGTGGACAATAAAAACGAGGAGGTTTAATTATCATGTCCGTGATCTCAATGAAACAGTTGCTGGAGGCCGGCGTACATTTCGGTCACCAAACCCGCCGTTGGAACCCCAAGATGAAGGAATACATCTTCACCGAGCGCAACGGTATTTACATCATCGATCTGCAGATGACCGTCAAGAAAATCGAGGAAGCCTATGCTTTCGTCAGCGGACTCGCTGCCGATGGCAAGACCATACTCTTTGTCGGCACAAAGAAGCAGGCTCAGGAGAGCATTGAGCAGGAAGCAAAGCGCTGTGACATGTACTATGTCAACCAGCGTTGGCTCGGCGGTATGCTCACCAACTTCAAGACCATTCAAAGCCGTATCGCAAAGCTGAAAAAGATTGACCAGATGGAAGCCGACGGCGACTTCGATCTCCTGCCCAAGAAGGAAGTTATCGGCCTCAAGGGCGAGCGTGAGAAGCTTGAGCGCAACCTCGGCGGTATCAGGGAGATGAAGCGCCTTCCCTCCGCTCTGTTCATCGTTGACCCCCGTAAGGAGCATATTGCCGTTGCGGAAGCCCGCGCACTGAACATCCCAATCGTGGCTATCATCGACACCAACTGTGATCCCGACGAAGTCACCTATCCCATCCCCGGCAATGACGACGCCATTCGCGCCATCAAGCTCATCACCGCCAAGATCGCCGACGCTATCCTTGAAGGCAAGCAGGGCGAGCAGAACAGCGATGACGAGACCGCCAAGGTTGAGGAAACCACCGAAGAATAATCGAAGGAGGACTTACGATATGTTTACAGCTAAGGACGTAATGGCTCTGCGTGAGCGCACCGGCGCGGGCATGATGGACTGCAAAAAGGCCATGACCGCCTGCGAGGGCGACATGGAAAAGGCCGTTGATTTTCTGCGTGAAAAGGGTCTTGCCGCTTCCAAGAAGAAGGAAGGCAGGATCGCAGCCGAAGGTTTGATCGGCGGATACCTCTGCCCCGAATGCGGCGTAGGCGCTCTGGTCGAAGTCAACTGCGAGACCGACTTTGTTGCCAAGACCAATGATTTCAAGGCTTTCGTCAACGCGATTGCCCAGCAGATTGCCAAGAAGAACCCCGCGACCGTCGAAGATCTCATGACCGAGCCCTATTTTGAGGACGAGAGCATGACCGTAGACGCGAAGCTGAACGCGGTCGTCGCCAAGGTCGGCGAGAAAATCAAGATTCGCCGCTTCGTTCGCAGCGAGGGTATCGTTGATATCTACATCCACCTCACCGGCAAGATCGGAACCCTGATTGTAGCCGAGGGCGATGTTGACAAGACCGTTCTGCACGACATCGCGATGCACATCGCAGCCTGCAAGCCCGCCTACATCATGACCTGCGAGGTCCCCGAATCCGAGATTGAGAAGGAGAAGGAGATTGCCAAGGCCGCGGCCATCAACGAAGGCAAGACCCCCGAGGTCGCCGAGAAGATGGTTATGGGCAGGGGCGCCAAGTACCTCAAGGAGGTCTGTCTCATGGAGCAGCCCTTTGTCAAGGACGCTAAGGTCACCATCAAGCAGCTCATCGGCGGCAAGTTCTCAATAAAGAGCTTCACCTGCTACACCATGGGCGAGGGTCTGCAAAAGCGCGAGGACAACTTCGCTGAGGAAGTCATGAGTCAAGTTAAGTAACTTGTACGATAATCGGGGAACACGGGGGGTAATCCGTGTTCCCCCTTTTTAACAAGGAGGCAGCTACAATGTATACTAAGGTCATAATCAAGATCAGCGGCGAGGCCCTGTCCAACGGAATCGATCCCATTTGCTTTGACACCGTGGACAAGACCGCCGCGGTAATAAAGGAAGCTCATCTTGCGGGCGTGAAGCTTGGGTTGGTCGTGGGCGGCGGCAACGTTGTGCGCGGCCGCAACGCCAAGGCGCAGAACAGAAACCGCATGGATCAGATGGGGATGCTTGCCACAGCCATCAACTCACTCGCCTTACAGGATTCGCTGCTGCGCATGGGCGTTCCCTGCCGCGTGTTCTCCGCCGTCGCCATGAATCGCTTCTGCGACGAATACAGCTCACGCGCCGCCAACGCCGCCGTGGACTCGGGCGAGGTCGTCATATTCGCCTGCGGCACGGGCAGTCCCTTCTTCTCTACCGATACAGCCGCCGCCCTGCGCGCCTGCGAGATAGGCGCACAAGCGATGCTGCTTGCCAAAAACATCGACGCGGTGTACTCCGCCGACCCCAAGCTTGACCCTAACGCGATAAGATACTCTCACCTTAGCTATGACGAGGTCATAGAGCGCGGACTTCGCGCCACCGACCTCACGGCAATCACCATGTGCCGCGAGCAGAGCATACCCATTATGTTGTTCGCCCTTGAACGTCTCTGTGACGTCGTTTCGGGCAAAGATTGCGGCACGCTCATAGATTAGGGCTTGAAATCTTCGCTGACATATAGTAGAATAAACCGAAAAAGGAGGCTGACAAGATGGATTTATTAGATAACACGAAGGACAGGATGAACAAGACCGTTTCCGTACTGGTGCAGGAGCTTGCAACTCTCCGCGCCGGCAGAGCCAGCGCACAGGTGCTGGACAGAATCGCGGTTGATTACTACGGAACTCCCACCCCCATCCCTCAGCTTGCGAACATCTCCACGCCGGAGCCGAGGATGCTTATCATCTCGCCTTGGGACAGCCGCTCTATCTCGGCCATCCAAAAGGCTATTCAAAAGTCCGACCTTGGGATCAACCCCGCCACCGACGGCAAGGTTATCCGCCTTGTGTTCCCTGAGCTTACCGAGGAGCGCAGGCGCGACTTGGTCAAGACCGTCAAGAAGAAGGGCGAGGAGAGCAAGGTTGCCGTCCGCGCCATTCGCCGTGACAACATTGAGCAGCTAAAAAAGCAGAAGAAGGCGTCAGAGATTACCGAGGATGATCAGAAACTCCTTGAGGACAAGATTCAAAAGCTCACCGACGAGCGCATCAAGGAAATCGAAGGCATTCTTTCCGCGAAGGAAAAGGAGATACTTCAGGTTTGACCTGCGTTCTTGGGCGCAAACTTGACGAAGCCCTAACGCTCCTTACAAACGAGGGCTATACCGTAGAAACCGTTGAGGTACGAAGCCGAAAGGGTACGGCGGGGAGCGACGCCAGGGTTATAAAGCAAGAGCTTTTAAGCCCGAATGCGCTGCGCCTTCACTTCTCCCTGTTCGATACTCGCGACCCAAGGGAAAAAGCCTAAAGCAAAACACCACTGATGCAAGGCGGCAGCTTTGCATCATTTTTAAAAGAGGGACAATGGCAAAGCTTGTCGAAACCGAATTTTCGGCCTTGGGGCTTAACCCCGTAAGAATGCCCGCGCACGTCGCCATCATCATGGACGGCAACGGACGCTGGGCGACTAAGCGCGGCCTTCCCCGCGCCATGGGACACCGCGCGGGGGTCAACCGTCTGCGCGAAATCATACGCTTCTCCTCCGATTCGGGCGTCAAGGCGCTGACCATCTATGCCTTTTCGACCGAGAACTGGAAACGCCCCACCGATGAGATAGGCGTACTGTGCAATCTTTTGGTGGAGTACTTCAGCCGTGAAATTGACGAGCTGAACGAAAACGGGGTTCGCATACTGCACATAGGCGATATGTCGCTTTTCCCCGCCGAGGTGCGGGACGCTGTTGAGAAGGCCGAGCGCAGAACTCAAGGCAACAAGGGACTGAAGCTCAACATCGCCCTCAACTACGGCGCGAAGGCCGAGCTTTTGCGAGCCTGTCGCAGGCTCTGCGAAAACGCCAAGGAAACGGGGCGTATCCCCGACACACAGGAGCTTGAAGCCGAGCTGTACACCGCCGACTCACCCGAGCTGGATTTACTGATTCGCACGGGAGGCGATATTCGTCTCTCCAACTTCCTCCTGTATCAGGCGGCCTATGCCGAGCTGTATTTTACCGAAACCTATTGGCCCGATTTCACCCGCGACGAGTATATCAAGGCCCTTAGGGTATTTCAATCCCACAAACGCCGCTTTGGAGGTCTGTAATGTTGGTACGCACGATAGTCGGCTTAATCATCGCGGTGGTGCTGTTGCTCTGCCTGTACTTCGGGGACTGGGTGTTTGTCACCGTGTTCTCGCTGACCTTCCTGTTCTCCGTAATAGAGCTGAATCGGGCTTTCAAGTCCAAGGGGCTGAAGGTCTTTATCTGGCCGGCGTACATTCTTGCCGCCACGGGCGGTGCGCTCTACATGCTGACGGGCTATGACGCATTGCTGCTGTTCGCCTACGCGCTGGTGCTTTTAACCGCCTCTGTCATAGGACAGGTGCTTATCACCCGTGATAATTTCTCCTCGGTGCTGTACTGTCTTATACCCTTCGTCTATCCCCTGCTTTCCAACATCGTCATCCTTATACTTTACTTTGGGCTGCCGAGAGCTACCGCTCTCACGGCCTGCGGTCTTGCCGTACTTGCCCCGCAAGCGGCGGATGTGTTCGCCTACCTCGGCGGGACGCTGTTCGGCAAGCACAAGCTCTGTCCGCACATCAGTCCCAAGAAAACCGTTGAGGGCGGTGTATGCGCTCTTGTCGGCGGCGTCGCGGGCGGCGTTGCCATGTACTTCGCGCAGCTCTTTTGGGGCGGCCCCATCGGGCTTGTCACCCTCATGGTTTTAGGACTTGTCTGCGGCATAGTGGGTCAGTTCGGCGACCTTTTCGCCTCCTGCATCAAGCGCGATGCGGGAATTAAAGATTTTTCGAGCATTCTGCCCGGTCACGGCGGATTTTTGGACAGGATAGACAGTACGCTTTTATGTGCGCCCATCATACTTGCGTATTTTATGATACTTGTGGCATGATGTGAGGTGAGGGCTTTGAATGTAGCGGTGCTTGGAAGTACAGGCTCGATAGGCCGTCAGGCTCTGAAGGTAATAGCTTCGCACCCCGAACGCTTTCGCGTGGTGGGGCTTTCCGCAAAAAACAGCAAGGAGCTGCTTCTTGCACAGGCGGCGGAGTTCGGCGCGGGCTTTGTGTGCGCCGATAATCTCACGCAAGGCGAGCTTCCCCAAGGCGTGAGGCGTTCGGCTTCACCGTCACAGCTGCTTGCCGCCTGCGGCGCGGACGCTGTGGTGCTTGCCATATCGGGAGTTGACGCCCTAAAGCCGCTCATGACCGCCATTGAGCTTGGGCTGCGCATAGCCATAGCCAACAAGGAAAGCCTTGTGTGCGCCGGCGAATTGGTTCAGAAGGCGCTAAGAGGCAGCGGCGCCGAGCTTATCCCCGTGGACAGCGAGCAGTCCGCCATCTTCCAATGCCTTGCCTGCGGTAAGCGCGGCGAGCTTTCAAGGCTCATAATCACCTGCTCCGGCGGTCCATTTTGGCGGGAGAAGCGCGAAAACCTCATAGGCATAGGTCTTGACCGTGTGCTGAAGCACCCGACATGGAGCATGGGCAGGAAGATAACCTTGGATTCCGCCACCCTGTTCAACAAGGGGCTTGAGATTATCGAGGCGGCGCGGCTGTTCAACACGAGCGCGGACGAGACAGCGGTACTCATTCACCCCCAGTCCGTGGTTCACTCCATGGCGGAGTTCAAAGACGGCACCGTCATGGCCAACCTCTCCATGCCGGATATGCGCCTGCCCATACAATACGCTTTAAGTTACCCTGAGCGCATGGCTTCGACCGTGAAGCCCCTGCGCTTGGAGGAATACGGCAGGCTGGAGTTCTTCCCCGTTGATGAGGAGCGCTTCCCCGCCATAGCCATGGCGTATGAGGTTTTGCGAAGGGGCGGCGGCGCTCCCGCCGTCTACAACGCCGCCAACGAGGTCATGGCGTATGCTTACATCGATGGTAAGACAGACTTTCTGAGCATAGAACAGGGTGTAAGGTATGCCCTTGACACCTACGACAATTTCGATACCGTCAGCGAGCTTGAGGACGTTTATCGCGCCGACGCCTTTGGCAGAGCGGCGGCAGCGGCCTTCCTGAACGGTGAAAGGAGCTAAATGAGTATTCTGACAATAATCCTTGCGGTGCTTGCGCTGTCATTGATGATATTTCTACACGAGCTTGGCCACTTCATGGCGGGGCGCAAGCTCGGATTTACCATATTGGAGTTCTCTATCGGCATGGGGCCGAAGATATTCAGCCGCGAGGTCAAGGGCGTTACATACAGCCTCAGGCTTTTCCTCATCGGCGGTTCGTGCCGCTTCTACGGCGAGGATCAGGAGGTCGCAGACGAGCGCTGCTTCTCCGCGCACAAGCCTTGGAAGAAGGCTATCGTGCTGCTTGCGGGCGCGGCGATGAACCTGCTCACGGCGCTTTTGGTGGCCTTCGCCCTGCTGTGGGGCTACGGGGAACTCGACTCGTCCAAGATTATCGTACAGTCCGTCAACGACAGCTCGCCCGCCCAAGTCGCAGGCATAGAAAAGGGCGATCAGTTCTACTCCGTGGACGGGACTTTAGTGGACAGCTTTGCGACCATGTCCGCCGTGCTCAATGAGGCCGGCTCCGAACCCGCCGACGTGGTGGTACTGCGCGAC
>Ga0116152_10000977_pt1 | contig 23611 bp, 21 predicted proteins | sample AD_UKC119_MetaG_FD_89894 | JGI IMG/M metagenome (GOLD analysis project Ga0116152, IMG submission 89894) | Active sludge microbial communities of municipal wastewater-treating anaerobic digesters from Hong Kong - AD_UKC119_MetaG | ecosystem: Engineered > Bioreactor > Anaerobic > Digestate...
CCCCGGACGTGGCTGCCGAGATGCGTAATGGCCTGCGCAATTTCTACTCGGTCATCAAGGACAGCGATGAATACATGCGCTTTGCCTTTCTCACCGGGGTGAGCAGGTTCTCCAAGGTGTCGGTATTCAGCGGCCTGAACAATCTCAAGGACATTACCCTGGACCCGGTCTACAGCACGATCTGTGGCTATACCCAGTCGGAGCTGGAAAACGTGTTTGCCGAACACCTGCAGGGCGTTGATCTGATGGAAATGCAGAGCTGGTACAACGGCTATCAGTGGCTGGGAGAAGGCGTTTACAATCCCTTTGATGTGCTGCTGTTTCTGGATACCGGCAAGCGTTTTCGCCCTTACTGGTTTGAAACCGGCACTCCCACCTTTCTGGTGGAACTGTTCCGGAACCAGCGCTACCACCTGCCCGACCTGGATCAGGCCACCGCCAGTTCCGCTACCCTGGGTGATTTCGATGTGGGGCGTCTGCGGGTGGAAACCCTGCTGTTTCAGACCGGCTATCTCACCATCCGCAAGGAAGAGGCGCTGTTTGCCGCTGCACCGGTCTATCACCTCGGCTATCCCAACAAGGAAGTACGCTACAGCCTGAACGAGTATCTGCTGGAGCATTACCTCAGCGACCAGACACAGGAGCGCCACTCGGTCTATCAGGCCCTGATGCACAATGATTTTCCCGCGCTGCAGCAACGTTTTACAGCCCTGTTTGCCAGTATTGCACATGACAACTGCCGCAGAAACCCCATCGCGGAATATGAAGGCTATTACGCTGCCGTGATGTACGCCTACCTGTGCTCACTGGGCCTTGACACCATTGCCGAAGACACCGGCAACCGGGGCCGCATCGACCTCACCCTGCGTTTCAGGCTCCCGAGTGGACAACAGCAGGTCTGCATCTTTGAGTTCAAGGTCATTGATGGACAGGAAGGCAATGGCAGTGCCCTGCGCCAGTTGCAGGAAAAAGACTATGCCGCCAAATACGCTGACGGCTCAACCCGTATCTTCCTGATTGGCATGGAGTTCAGCCGCATGCTGCGCAATATTGTCGGGTTCGCGTGGCTGGAATGCTGAAACCGGCATTATTGAGCGACTGATTGACTCAGCAGGCTTATTGCCGTGTCAGCAGCCCGTAAAGCTGCGGCAACTTGCGCGGCAGCTCCTCCACCTTGCGCACCAGCACCCAGCTGCCCTGCCCGAACAGGCGCGGCAGGTAATTCCCGGCCCGATCATCGATAGTGACACAAAACGGTCGCATGCCCTGATGCCGCGCTTCCTGCAGGGCCATGCGCGTATCCTCCAGGCCATAGCGCCCTTCGTAAATGTCCAGGTCATTGGGCTTGCCATCCGTAAGCAGCAGCAGCAGCTTCTGCTGTGCCGGTTCCTGCGCCAGCAGGCGACTGGCATAACGCACCGCCGCCCCCATGCGGGTATAGTAACCGGGCCGGGCCGCGATAATCCGCCCGCGCACCGTGGCATCATGCGCTTCATCAAATGCCTTGAGCTGGTAAAAACGTACCTGCTGCCGGTTGAGGGAGGAAAATCCGTACAGGGCGAAACGGTCACGGGTGGCCGCCAGCGCCTCGCCGAACAGCAGCAGGGCATCGCGCACAATATCGATCACGCGGGCCTGATTGCTGACCCAACTGTCGGTTGACATGGAAAAGTCGGCCAGCAGTACACAGGCCAGATCACGCCCCTGCTCACGGTAGTCGCGGTAGACCGCCGGCACATCTACCTGCCCCCGGTAGCGGTCACTCAGGTGCAGGATGTAACTGTCGGTATCAAGCTCTGCCCCGTCCTGCTGCCGTCCCAGCCATTCGCGCTGCGGCTGCAGCGCCTCAAAGTGGCGACGCAGCTGACGGGCGCTGACCCGCAGGCGCTCGGGCAGGGCAGCCTCCTCCGCCCCGCGTGGCAACATGACCTGCAGGCGGCAGTGATCCGCCCGCAGTTGCTGCCGGCGGTAATCCCATTCCGGCAGGGCAATGCCCTCCTCCAGGGGCAGGTCATCGTATTCGGCAGACGGCAGGTCCAGATCCAGGCGGATTTTGTGCGAACTGGCCTTGCGGTCCCGTGCCACCGTGATCACGTTCAGGTCCTCGGCAGCACGGGCGGCATCCTCATCCGGTTCGTCATCCGTGGTGCGGTTGACCGGCAGGTACTCGGTCCAGGAAAAAAAGCTCTCCAGCCGGAACATCAGCAACCCGCTTTTACCATCCGGCATCTCGGTGCGCTCACCGCGATGGCGTTTGTCGCTGTCGGGTACCGGCCGGCTTTCCGGTGCACCTGGCGGCGGGGCCGGCTCATCCATCATGGCAGGCACTGCAGCAGCAGGGTGCTGTGGTGCAGCCAGCAGGGCCAGTGGCGAGTGCATTTCCCGTGCCTCCGGATACAGTGCCTGCCAGGCAGCCTGTAAACGCCGATAGCGCGGCTCCAGCGCCGGATAACGCTGCAACAGCCGCTGTATCTGCCCGGATAGTGCTGCTGCACCCGGCTCCCCGGCCTCCCCCCCGGACGATTCCGGCTCCAGGCTGCCCAGTGCGGTCAGCCACAGGTATAAATCCCGGTTCAGGACCCGCTGCGGAAACACGGCAATACTGTCCGGCAGGCACAGTGCCTCGGTCTCACGCCACGCAGCCTGTGTCTTCAGACCGGTACCGGCCACGCGCTGCAGCAGGGTGCGGGAAGCGGTATTGCCGATGTCGGTTGCAGCCCGCACCTGCAGGCCGCCCTCCCCGCTCAGCGCACGCAGCAGCAACCCCAGCGTCCGGTTCATTTCTTCCAGTCGCACCCGAGCCTGCGGATACTCGCGCCGGGCACTGCGGGTGATCACCCGGTCCCAGATTTTACCTACCCATTCTTCCATGGTTTCCGGTTTACCTCCTGGCCGGGCTGGCCTACACTGGGGCGCATGAAACCCGATCCGATCACCCTGACCCGACTGCGCCGCTCACCCCTGTTCCACGCCCTGGAACCGGAACAGTTCCATGCCCTGGTGGAAACAGCACGCCTGTATACCCTCAACGAGGGGGAACTGCTGTTCCGGCAGGGTGATGCGCTGAACGAGATTTTTGTCAATGTACGCGGCCTGATCAAGCTGTTCCGCCTGACACCCAACGGGGATGAAAAGGTTGTTGACATTATCAACCCCGGCGTCAGTTTTGCCGAAGCCGTGCTGTTTATGGGGGGACGCCAGTATCCGGTACACGCACTGGCCCTCAAACCCAGCACCGTCATCGGCATCCAGGCCGTCCAGTACGAGCAGATGCTGCGTGCTTCAGTCGATCTGTGCTTTGGCATGATGGGGCTGATGAGCCGGCGCATGCACTGGCTGCTGAATGAAGTTGATAGCCTGACCCTGCACAATGCCACTTTCCGGCTGGTGATCTGGCTGCTGGAAAACCGCAGGGCTGCCACCCCCGGCGTGACCCTGAGCATTCCCAAACATGTGCTGGCCTCGCGTCTGTCGATCAAGCCGGAAACCCTGTCCCGCATCCTCAAACGGCTGGCCGACCAAGGCCTGCTGGAGGTACGGGACCAGCACATCGCGCTGCTGGATGTGGCGGCACTGGAAGACATGGCACGGGTGGAAATCTGACCCACCCCGTCAGTCCGGTGTCCCCAGAAAGGTGCCAACCACCTCCATCAGGGCCAGCGCCGTTTCCGGATCATCGGTCAATGGCTCGACCAGGGCCGCCCGACAGGCTTCCAGCGGGTCAAAACCATCCCGGATCAGCGTTGCCGCATATACCAGCAGCCGGGTCGAGGCGGATTCCTCCAGATCATGCTCCTTCAGTGCCCGCAAGGCCTGTGCCAACTGCACCAACTGCCGCGCCAGCCCCGCGTCAACACCGGTTTCCACCTGCACGATGTGCGTTTCCAGCGCCGGTTCGGGATAATCAAAGCGCATCGCGACAAAGCGCTGGCGGGTTGAGGGTTTCATGCCCTTGAGCAGGTTCTGGTAGCCGGGATTGTAGGACACCACCAGCATGAACGCCGGCGGTGCCTGCAACATTTCTCCGGTACGCTCCAGCGGCAGAATGCGGCGGTTATCCGACAGCGGATGCAGAATCACGGTGGTATCCTTGCGTGCCTCCACCACCTCATCCAGGTAACAGATCGCCCCTTCCCGGACTGCACGGGTCAGGGGACCGTCATTCCAGTAGGTCTGCCCGTCACCGATCAGGTGCCGCCCCACCAGGTCCGCCGCACTCAGGTCATCATGGCAGGCCACGGTATACAGGGGGCGCTGCAGGCGTGCCGCCATGTACTCGACAAAACGGGTCTTGCCGCAACCGGTCGGTCCCTTGAGCAATACCGGCAGCTGGCGCTGGAATGCGTGTTCGAACAGGCTGACTTCCAGCCCCTGGGGCTGGTAATGGGGCAATGCTGCCGGTGCCCTGTCCGGTATGGGTTTCAAAGTTCGACCTCGGGGTTGAAACGGCTCAGGTACAGGGCCGTGACGGTGTCCATGGTACCGATATGCTGTTGCAGCCAGCTGCGCCACTCCTGCAGGTAATTCAGCAATGCGGTACGGTTATGCTGCTCCTGCCATCGCCGCTGTACCGCCTTCAGCTGTGCCAGCGCCCATTCATGCTCGCCCCGATGCACCGGGTAGGCAAAAAAATGGTACTCCTGCATCAGGCGCTCCTCACGCGCAAAATGCGCTCCGGTATGCTCAAGCCACGCCTGCAACCGGTCAGCAACAACGTCATCTGTCACCGTGTCCGGCTGCTCCAGAGCAGCCTTCAGTTCGGCCACCAGACTCAGCTCCTCACAGTGCACGGTATTCATGAAATCCAGTGCCACCTCGGGCAGCGTGGTGCAGTCGGTAAAATCCTGTGGCGTGCTCATGGCATGACTCCTGTGATACAACGGGAACTCAACCGGTGCTCCAGGCCCGCGGGCGCTGCATGCCGGCAATCTTGCAGGTCTGCTTCACATAACCATAGGGGAAAAGCTGAAACAACTGCTGTTTGGCGGCCTTCTTGTCGATCTCCTGCACTTCCGCCAGATGTTTGGCAACATGGCGAATATCCGGCGTGATCCGGTGCTCTTCCCAGTAGTCACGCACAAAACGCAACACGACCCAGTGCTCATCCAGCAGCTCAATCTGCTCCTCGGCAGCCAGCCGGGCGGCAATGTCCGTACTCCAGTCTTCCGGATGGACCAGATAACCTTCGGCGTCACGCGAATAAGTCGCTGATTCCTGCATGTGATTCTCCCGTTATCGGTAAGCTTCAAGGCTAGGGGAAGCCCGACCCTGATCGCCTTGATACAGGTCAAGTGCTCCTTCCCGTGGATTACAGCCACCCTGAAAGCAGGCTTTTCAATCCCGCATCAACTAAACAACGCACCTGCTAAAGCAGGCGGGTTTGCGATAGGGACTGAAAGTCCCGGATACACGGCGCATAAGCCAGGCCATTCACATACTCGCTGCGAATACCGGCATCACGTTTACCCGCCAGATAATCCTCAAACGGGATCAGGTCGTGTTTGATTGCGTGTACATGCCCTTACCTGCCTGCCTGATGGTGTCGGTCATTCAGCAATGATCAGCAAGGCAGAGGGGAAGCTTGCAACTACCAGCCTGGGCAGTAAGCCTGTCAGAACGACAGAAGTGGCAGACAGGGCGGAAGGTCTCAGCCGTCCCGCCCGTCCACACGCGGCTGCACCAGCATCGGTGCATAAACCCGGAGGAACAGCAGAAAAGCCACCATCCACACCAGCTGGCTGGCGATGACCCAGACCAGTTGCAATGACGGCCACCACCACACCGGAAATACCCGCAGTACCGCTGCACCCAGCAGCAACAGAAACAGGGCGGTCAATACCGGTGGCGGCTCAAACACATTGCGCCCGGTATGCCCCAGTATCACGCGCGCCATCATGCCAACCGTCATCATGCCGATCCCGCCCACACCGAAGGCATGCAGGGCCAGCCAGAACGATGCCATCCCTACCTGTGCCAGAAAGGTGAGTACAAAGCCCAGTATCAGCCAGCCATAAGCCAGGAACAGCACCCAGAGCAGGGGCCTGCGCCAGAGCTCACGGTGATGCCAGCCCCACAGACGCACCGCATGCAAAACCGCCTGCACCAGTGCCAGCCAGGCGGCAATCCAGGCCGCTGTCACATGACCGGTTCCCAATGCAGTCACCTGTGCCACGGCAAACACCAGAAACAGCGCCAGACTGGCACGATCAATCCAGAGATTGTTGCGGGCCTTGAACGGACTGTCGATGCCACGCTCAATGAAAAACGGAATCACCCGCCGCCCCATGGTCAGAATCAGTGCCAGAATGAGGTAGAAACCGGCATACAGCCCGACCATCACACCGGCAGGCCAGACCCCGAGCACGCCCAGATAAAACACGGCATTGGCAAGCAATAACAGCAGCAGTTTGCTGATGATACCGGCCTGAACCCATTGTCGGGTGCGAATGACGGGCAGGGCCGCTGCAACCAGCAACCCGGCCATGAAACCCAGATCAGCCCCGACGGTCCAGAGCAGGTGGGCACCGGTCAGGGGCAATAACCGCGCCAGCAGCCACAGGCCGGCAAGTACCATCAGTGGCCACTGATGCACGGTCTGCAGCCCGGTCCAGTTGCGGATGGCGGTCAGCAGAAAACCGGCGGCTACTGCCACGGCATAACCGAACACCATTTCATGCCCGTGCCAGAACACCCCCAGATAAGCCGGCGACAGCCCCGTCCAGCCAAAGCCGTACATGGCCATCCACAAGGCCATGCCAACCACGGCAAAGGCCCCCGCCCCCAGAAAGAAGGGACGGAAACCGAGCCGCAACAGGGCCGGATGGCCTGCAGCAGGTTGGCTCATGCGGCCTGTGGCTCCAGCTGCTCCTGCCGGACACGCTCAGGCCAGAAGCTGGCGATGAACAGGATCAGCCCGACCAGAAAGATCAGCCCGGAAACCTCGCGCATCCAGTAGAACAGGGCCACCTTGTCCTGTACCACCATGAAAGGTTGCGCGGTATCGGTATAACGCTGCAGGTAGGTCTGCACAATACCGGCTCCGGTCAGGAACAGGGTGATGAACACCATGGACACGGTCATGAGCCAGAACGACCACATTTCCATGACCTGCAGGCGGTTGCTCTTGGCCTCCTGCCCGCGCATGATTGGCACGGCGTAGGAAATAATGGTCATCACCACCATGGCATAGGCCCCGTAAAAAGCCATGTGCCCGTGCGCTGCCGTCAGTTGGGTACCGTGGGTGTAGTAGTTAACCGGTGCCAGGGTATGCATGAAACCCCAGACGCCCGCGCCCAGAAAGGCCATGACGGCGGTTCCCATGGCCCACAGTACCGTGGCCTTGTTGGGATGATCACGCCGCCGCCGGTTGACGGTATTGAAGGCAAACAGGGTCAGCAGGAAGAACGGAATCGGCTCCAGGGCGGAGAAGATCGACCCCCACCACTGCCAGTAGGCCGGCACACCGATCCAGTAATAGTGGTGACCGGTACCGATCAGGCCGGAAATCAGCACCATGGCCACGATGACATACACCCATTTCTCGATCACTTCCCGGTCAACGCCAGTGGTCTTGATCAGCACGAAAGCCAGAATGGCAGCCAGAATCAGTTCCCAGACTCCTTCCACCCAGAGGTGCACCACCCACCACCAGTAATACTTGTCCTTGGCCAGATTGTCGGGGTTGTAAAATGCGAACAGGAACATCAGCGCCAGCCCGACCAGCCCGGTCAGCAGCACGGTATTGATGACGGTTTTGCGTCCGCTCAGCACGGTCATACCCACGGAGTACAGGAAGGCCAGCGCCACCACCACGATACCGACCTTGGTGATGGTCGGTTGCTCCAGAAACTCACGTCCCATGGTCGGCAGGATGTGATTCCCCGTCAGCTCGGCCAGCCGTGCGTAAGGCATGGCCAGATAACCGACCACGGTCAATGCGCCGGCGATCAGGAACACCCAGAACATCAGCTTCGCCAGCCACGGGGCATGCAGTTCACGCCCGGATTCTTCCGGGACCAGGTAATAAGCCGCCCCCATGAAACCGAACAGCAGCCACACGATCAGCAAATTGGTATGCACCATGCGGGCAATATTGAAAGGAATTTCCGGAAACAGAAAGTCTCCGATCACGTATTGCAGCCCCATGATCAGGCCGAAAATCACCTGAGCGACAAACAGTCCGATAGCCGCAATGAAGTAGGGTTTGGCAATCGCCTGGGTTTGATATTCCATGATATGGTCCTCAGCCCTGGATGTTGGGCGGCCAGTTTTCGGTATTGATGCCGCTGACGTACTTCAGGAACGCCGCCAGTGCATCCAGCTGTGCATCGGTAAAATTGAACTGCGGCATGCTGCGCCGTCCGGGAATGCCCTCCACCGGACGCGTGCGGATGAATATCTTGATTGCCTCGGTATTCTCTCCGAAACGCTTGTAGACATTGCCAAGCTCAGGGGCGAAATAAGCCCCCTCACCCAGCAGGGTATGGCAGCCGATGCAGTTGTTTTCCTCCCACAAACGCTTGCCTTCCGCCACCTGCTCGGTGATGGCCTGACGGTTGTCACGCTCGGGCCAGGCCCGGTGCGTATCGAACGTCAGAGCCAGAAACAGCAGAATAAAAAACACCGAACCACCGTAATAGATGTTCCTGGCCATGCTTTTGGTAAACATTTCCCGCATGCGCTGCGCTCCTTTGAGGTAACAAGAGGGGTAGGAATCCTGAGTAAGGAAGTCAGAAACTCTAGAGCAGCCGAAGGGTGTCGGGCCTTGATCTGGGTCAAGCGCCAGCGACACAGGCATCCCGCCGGAAAAAATCCACAAAAGCTATTCAGATCATTATTTAAACAGTGTTATCATGATTTCAACTCGGGCTACAGCACTCTGATTTCCATGCCATTATTACCTACTGAGCAAGTACCAATATCCAGATCGGATATTACCGATACGCTGAATACACTGAAACGCCTGTTTCTTACTTACCATCCGGAGCGAATCAGTCATCTGTATCTGATCAATATCATTGAAATACTGTTTCAGTCCAGCCGGACCCGAATTTGCCTGTTTCGTGAGCCAGAACACAGCAATTCCGTCACAACATTAAAACAACAACTCATGTTCACTACCTTCCGAAACAGGGATTATGAACAAAAATTATGCTCACTGTTGGCCGAACGGCTACAGGAACATGGAAAGAAATGGCTGGAACAGCACACACTTACCCTTACATCACCAAGTGGCAAATATCCGTTGACATTTTTTCTGGTCAGGCTGGAACCCGACCACAGCCAGCTGCTGCTGGAGCGTGAATACAGCCATGTGTGTTATGCCCAGTTACATGCCCTGTTTGAAAAACTGCGGCATGAAGAACCTTATGTGCACGAGCGACTGCACACCTGTTTCAACACCATTCAGCCAGTGGCAAGGTATCACACCACAACCATACCTGCCACTTCTGATACTACATCCCCCCCGAAAGACACTTTATGGTTTGGTCATTTTCAGGATTATATGCTGGGGCACGTATTCGAGTGGGTCGCACATATTTATGCCGAACTACAGGATGTTCCCTTATTACAGTTTGAGAATGCACCGGCTGCTGATAATCATTTCAATAATCTGTTTTTTTTCATGCGCATGAATGCGGGGTCTCCTTCTAGGAGTCCGGAAGCACCACAAGTCGACAGCGATCAGCACCCATCCTATTTTGTCAGACTGCTGTGCCCGGAACAGCAGCGTCAGGAGTTGAGCAGGTACTTCCACTTCCAGCGGTATCACCATTGCCCATGGTACGCAGGTCACGGACAATGCAAGGCCCATGGTATCGGGCTATGCCAATTTGAGTCACTCTGGAATACACTGGATGAGCAGGAAACCGATGCCGACCGGATCAATGCACATTATGCCCCAGCCTGGAAAGCACTGACAAAATCATCAAGTGGCAGGCAAACCCTGGCAGGTAGCGCTTTTCGCAACTGCACCATGACCTTCGAACGCAAAAGCACCCTGGTTGGAGCCGGACACCAGTGGTCACAAAATCCGGACAACCGGGCCGACAAACTGTTCAGCTGCATCAAACATCGCACTCTACCACCCGATTTCGCCCAAGGGACCAATGAATCCTCCCGCCCCAAAATGATATTCATTCCCCTATATGGTACCCCTGCACCTTTTGTCATCGTCGGCATGGTTATGAATGCCGCCATTCCTGACAATCTGCAACAGGCACTGAACCGCTGGCAACGCACCTACCGGTTTGCGGAAATGGTGCAACGTTTCATTGCCGGACGTTTCCGGGAGCGTATCCGCAAAGCCTATCTGGGCCTGGCAGCCGACCGGGTACAGCAGGCATTTGAATCCTGTCGACAACAGTACGCAGCCTCCCTCTCCAATGGAGCTGTGTACTTCCTTGAGTCTGTCAATCATGACCTTGACATGCTGGCAAAAATTTATCCACTTGCACGCTTATACTTGCAACCAAAGACAAATTGTGTCATAAAATGCGAAAGACGCGACTGTTTCAATGCACCTGATTATGGGTGTTATTCTGTTTCTTCTGAACCCAATCCGTATTGGGAACATTGTATAGATCGCCATTTTCTGGATGCAACAGAGGTCAGCCGCAAATTTCACAGTGCGATTGCACGGGTACTTGCCAAAGATGAAAAGGAAGCCATTGATTGGTCTAGATTTCAGTTGTGGCATAAAAACAGATTTGACACTCTCCCACCAACAAAACCAATTGGAAGCAACTGGCGTGATATGGCCAAGGATTTGGGGTGGGATGGTACATAAAGGTTGAGATATGGTGAATTCCATTCGAGAACTGGCATGACAGGTCGAAAAAAAATAAATAACAAACCTGAAAAGTTGACACGAGTCCAGAACAAACTGTTGGATGAGGTCATCAAACTTGTTGAATCCTTCCTTCACCTTGATGAGTGGTGTAGTGATTTTCACATCAATGATGAAGAGCGGGAATTGCTGGTGCAGGAGCTGCTCCACAAATATGGTGGTACCCTGCCTGACAGTATGGATGATCTCGGTCAATTCAGGCAGATGGCACTCTTGGGAGCTCGAATCATCAGGCACAGCATGCGTTACCGACAGCTCAAGGAAAAACACTACAAGCAGAAAACCGCAGAACATCTACAACTTCACGGCATTCCACTCAGCCAGTTTCCTCAACTCTCCCATACTATTGATAAAAAACAACTAACCCCGGCAGACTGCTCTGCTTTCAGGGACTGGCCGGATTACCGGCGTCACGCGAACGGCTATTCAGGGCGACTGGAAAATGCCGGGCAGTTCATGCATCGCCTGCTGAAGTCCGGGCTTTATGATGAATCCACCTACGGCAAGCTGTATCTGCATGACCTGCGTAGTATTAATCCAAAACTCTACTTGGCATTGGCCCAATATCAGAACCGTACCGACGATCGTATTCTTGAAAACAAACAGGATGAAATTGACAAACTGAGTCGCCAGGAAACATCAGGTCAGGACAACAATTTTCAGGAAAAAGCCCGGATCACAAATGCCCGCTGGCGTAGAAGGCGGACTACCAACAGCAGCTGATACAAACCTTGTGTGACTGAAGCAGTCATAATAAAAATTATGAATTTCCATATAATTTGTCTCATTTTATGATTGACAATGTTGACAAAATAACCACCTCCTGATACATTGATTAATGTCAGTAATGACGAGTCATTGAGAGGTGATTACCATGAGTGAGCGATTATTTCAGCAATTTGAAGCATATTGCCTAGACAGCCAATGTGGCGACCCCATCGCCACCACCCGAGGGGAAGTTTATTTCAGCAAGCGCCGCATGGTCTATGCAGGCCGCTCTCTGCTGGGAAGCTGGCTGTTCCGTTGCCCCGTTTGTGGCAAAAAACGTGGATTCCACTTAAGTTTCTTCGGCAACACCATCTGTGAGGATTAAGGTTATGCAAAACATACCGATAACCCGGCCCAATGCCCCTCCCATAGGGAAACAGGATCCGGCTCCCGATCACTTAACCCGGATTTCGCAGTTGCTTCTGTTTCTGTTTTTTCTCGGTATTGAGCTGCTTGCCATCCACATCCTGTTTGACGACCCGAATATTGTATTGTTTGTCAGCACTCTCCTGATATTGGAGTGCAGCTTTATTGCCTGGTTCCAGTGGCGCTGTCACCAGCATCACTGCAACGATCAGATTCGGCAAGCCATCAAGCACTTCAGTCGTGTATTCCTGATTCTGGGTATTGGCAGCATGATGGTATTTGCCCTGCGTGACTTTGAAGTGCTTGAAAGTGATGTTGGCAAAGCAATGCGACTGCTGTTCTGGTTCATGTTTGCTGCCCTGACCCTGATCGGTATCCGGCTGACATTGACCCCTCCTGATAATGGTGATGACAATGACACACCCGATACAACCGACGCTGATGTCTATGGAAAGTCTGGCTATAAAAACTGAAAAATACTGAAGGGAAGTCATGAACAGTTTGCTTTAAACCCCCACAACCGGGGGTTTTCTATTTGAGGTCCACGAAGTAAATCCGCTCAGGCCAGCAAGGCAATGGTGGCGGCGCAATCCCGCAACTTGTCCAGACGCTGCTGCTGTGCTGCCGGATCATCCAGACGGGGATTCGGTCCGGCAATCCCCAGGGCACCAACCACTTCCGTTCCGGCCCGCAGGACCGGTACCGCCAGCGAAGTGACTCCAACCTCAAACTCATTGCGCACCAGTGCATAACCACGCTCCAGCGTGATACGCAGCACCTCGCGCAGCGCGGCGGTATCCATCCGTGTTTCCGGTGTATACGCCACACGTGGTACCTGTGCCAGCAGGGTCTCGCGCCGCCCCTCCGGCAGAAAAGCCAGCAGAGCCCGGCCAATGGCTGTGGCCAGCAGGGGTAAACGGGTCCCCACCGTGAAACCTTGGGTAATCAGGGTCGGATCGCCCGGCGAGTGCGCCACATAAATGGCCTGATCCCCATCCAGCATGGCAAAAGAAACACTTTCCCGGATCTGGTCCGAGTAGGACTTGAGGATCGGTGTGACATGCTTGCCCAGATCGCGGCCCTGCAGAAATCCGCTGGCCAGGCTCAGCACCCGTGGGGTCAGGCGATAAATCCGGCTGGTCTGCTCCAGATAGCCGAGATATTCCAGGGTGAGTACCAGCCGTCGCGCCACGGTGCGGTTCAGGGCCGTTTTTCGGGCAATCATCGGAATGGTCATTTCCGGGTCCTGTGCATCAAACGCCGACAAAACTGCCAGCCCCTTGATAAAGGTGCTGGAAATATCCTTTTCGTTCAGCTTTTCAAGCATCGGTTTCAGCCACCAATCATCCCCTGCAATACCGTAATGGCGAACAGACACGACAGCCCCGATTGTAATGACTGGTAACAGACATTGCCATGCCCGCCCCACCCGGCAACGCCTGTCACTGCCGGCCTCCCCCCAGACAGGGTCTGGCATGCTGATCACGGTGCTTGACTTAAGTCAATGAAAGCGGTAAAAAAATCGCTTCAAGTTCGATAAAAGACCATAAGTTCGATTATCGAACAAACATCAGGACAACCTGATGTGCCAGAAACGGGGAGAGGAGGAAACGTCCCATGATGAGCCAGGAGAAAAACCGGCAACTGACCCAGGTGGGTGCCGGAACGCCGGGCGGCAGACTGCTGCGTCAATACTGGATGCCGGCGGCATTATCCGAAGAACTGGAAGGTGAACGTCCGGTAATACCGGTGCATCTGCTCGGTGAGAAACTGGCACTGTTCCGTAACCAGGAAGGTGAGCTGGTGCTGATGGAGCGTCACTGCCCGCACCGGGGGGCGGACCTGTGCTTCGGGCGCATTGAAGCGGGTGGCATTCGTTGCCCGTTTCATGGCTGGAAGTTCAACAACAGCGGGCAATGCACCGAACAGCCGGCGGAACCGGAAAATTCCAGAATGCACCGCAATATCCGGGTCGCCAGCTACCCCCTGCGGGAGGTGAACGGCATTATCTTTGCCTATCTGGGAACGGGTGAGCCACCGGCCCTCCCGGATTTTGACTGTTTCCGGGCCCCATCCTCCCATGTGTTTGCTTTCAAAGGGCTGTGGGCATGCAACTGGCTGCAGGCCCTGGAAGTGGGTATCGATCCGGCTCATGCTTCTTTTTTGCACCGTTTCCTGCAGGATGAAGACCCCGAAGCCGGTTATGGCCGGCAATTCCGTGACAGCGCTGCTGATACCGGCATTCCCATGACCCGACTGCTGCGGGAGTTCGACCGCCCCGAAATCCGGGTGGAAGATACCGACTACGGCATGCGCCTCATTACCCTGCGCGACCTTCAGAACGGCCAGACCCATGTGCGCCTGACCAACCAGATATTCCCCTGCGCCATCACCATCCCCATGTCCAACGAAATGACCATCACCCAATGGCATGTACCGGTTGATAATGAAAACTGCTACTGGTTCTCGCTGTTCACCAGCTTCGGTCAGCCGGTTGACAAAACCACCATGCGCGCCCAGCGCCTGAAAGAGCACACCTTGCCCGACTACGCACCGCTGCGTAACCGCCACAATAATTACGGCTATAATCGTCAGGAACAGGAAACCCTGACCTGGACCGGTATGGGGCTTGATATCAATGTGCACGATCAATGGGCCTGCGAGTCCATGGGAGCGCTTCAGGACCGTACCCGTGAACATCTGGGCAGTACCGACCAGGCCATTATCCGGCATCGCCGCAAGCTGGTGGCCGCCATGCAGCAGCTGGCGGAAGGGGCGGAACCCGGCTCACTTCCGCTGCAGGTGGATGAAGCCCGCGCCAAAACCATCAAAGGCCCGGTGGCAATCGATGCCATTGCGGCCAGCACCGACTGGGAAAATGCCTGGCAGGCACGTGATAATGAACGCCGCCGGGCCTGTCCCTGGGATGCTGGACTCTGAAACCTGTGGAGACTTCATAATGACACCTGCCCCCGCACCCAACAAGAAGGATCAGCAAGGGTTTGTCGACCGGTACTCGCTGTGGAACGAGACCCAGTATCAGGCACGGGATACCGCCCTGGCCAGGGTCAGGGAACACAAGCTGGAAGTGGTGCGCATCGGATTTGCCGATCAGCATGGTATCCTGCGTGGCAAGACCCTGGTTGCCGACGGGCTGGCCTCAGCCTTCAAAAACGGCATCACCATGACTTCGACCCTGCTGCTCAAGGATACCTCACACCGCACGGTATTTCCGATCTGGCAGGACGATGCCGGTTTCGGTGCCGGGCACATGACCGGGGCCAGTGATGTGCTGATGCTGCCCGATCCCGCAACCTTCCGGGTACTGCCCTGGTCTCCGCATACGGGCTGGGTTCTGGCAGACCTCTACCACACCGATGGCAGGCCGGTGGCAGTTTCCACACGCACCATCCTGCGCACAGCCCAACAACGCCTCAATGCACTGGGCTTTGAGTTTATTGCCGGGCTGGAAGTCGAGTTTCATGTCTTCCGTGTCACGGAAAACCCCATGTCCAGTAGTGATGCCGGCCAGCCCGGAACACCCCCGAAAACGGCGCTGCTGTCACATGGCTATCAGTACCTGACCGAGGAACGTTACGACCAGACCGAAGCGGTATTCGACCTGATCCGGCGTAATGCCGAAGGATTGGGGCTGCCGGTGCGTTCACTGGAAGTGGAGTTCGGTCCCAGCCAGTTTGAGGTCACATTTGACCCGGCCCCGGCATTGCAGCAGGCGGACAATATGATGCTGTTCCGCACCATGGTCAAGCAGGTCTGCGCCCGCCACGGCCTGCATGCCACCTTTATGTGCCGCCCGCGCTTCAGTGAGTCCATGGCCAGTGGCTGGCATCTGCACCAGTCCTTGGTGGATGTGAAAAGTGGTGAAAACTGCTTCATGCCGCAGCCGGGTGAGAGGATTTCAACCACCGGCCAGCACTGGATTGCCGGCCTGCTGCAACATGCGCGCGAAAGCTGCCTGCTCTCCACCCCCACGGTCAATGGCTACAAACGCTACCGGCCATTTGTGCTGGCTCCCGACCGGATTCAGTGGGGGCAGGATAACCGCGGGGCCATGATTCGCTGTCTGGCGCGCCCTGGTGACCAAGCCAGCCGCATTGAGAACCGTGTCGGTGAGCCCGCTGCCAATCCGTACTTGTACCTGAGCTCTCAGATACTGTCCGGCATGGACGGTATCCGTCACAGGCTGATGCCTCCCGAACCGGTAACGCATCCTTTTGAGAGTGAGGCCGAACGGCTGCCGACCTCGCTCAGTGAAGCCTTGAACGCCTTCCGTGCCGGTGGCTTTTATACCGGTCAGCTGGGTCAGGAATTCGTGAATTACTACAGCACCCTGAAACAGGCAGAATGGGACCGCTATCTGGCAACGGTCTCCGAGTGGGAGGAACGCGAGTATTTCACACTGTTCTAACCCGAACCGCTTCAACGGTAATAGCGCCGCACCTCAACCCGGCAGTTTCCGGCCAGCCCGCAGGCCTGCTGGGCAGTGAAGGTATTCATGCGGAAGTTCATGTCATTCATGGTGTTCTGGTAGCTGCGACTGGCCATATCGTAGGCTGCCTGCTGGCGTTGCAGGGCCTGCATCAGCTGCAGCTGCTGTTGCGGTGTCAACTGTGCATTGCGGTTGCGAACCGGGGCACGACGCGCCGGACGCGGTACAGCACGGCGGGCCTGCTGGGGCGGACGATAAATTGAGCGGGCCGCATGCCGGGGCGGGCGATACCGGGTTCCCTGACGCTGGCGCTGCAGTGCTGCAGCACGGCGGGCCTGTTGACGGGCAATGGCCTGAGCATGGGCGGCCTGGGCACGCTGGCGATTGACCTGTAACTGCCGGGCTTTCTGGGCCTTGATGCGGGCATAACAGGCGGCATCACAACCACCGGCATACACATCCCCGCTCAGAACCAGCCCCAGCACCAAAGGCAGGGTGACAGACAGATAACGCATGGATGACTCCTGGATTTGTTATGGAATACCCATACATAGTCCAAATCCGGCAGCCGGTCATGCCTGATGACCACACTAATCCCGTGCTGGCGACAGGCGTCACCAAAATCCGGATGGGCAGCAGGGTTTTCTGCTGCCCGTTGATCCATTGAAACCGGGCAGCCCTGGCCCTGACACTAATCCACCAGCTTCAACAACTGCTCCAGTGAAGCCCGCGCATCACCGTAAAACATGCGGGTATTGTCCTTGTAGAACAGCGGATTCTCGATTCCGGAATAACCGGTGCCCTGCCCGCGCTTGGACACAAACACCTGACGCGCCTTCCAGACCTCCAGTACCGGCATGCCGGCAATCGGTGAGTTCGGGTCTTCCTGTGCCGCCGGGTTGACGATGTCATTGGAGCCGATCACGATCACCACATCGGTATCCGGGAAATCGGCATTGATCTCATCCATCTCCAGCACAATGTCATACGGCACCCGTGCCTCGGCCAGCAGCACATTCATGTGCCCCGGCAGACGTCCGGCCACCGGGTGGATGGCAAAACGCACGGTCTTGCCCGCAGCCCGCAGACGGCGGGTCAGTTCTGAAACCGGCTGCTGGGCCTGTGCCACGGCCATACCGTAACCCGGCACAATCACAATGCTGTCCGCATCCGCCAGTGCTGCTGCCACCCCTTCCGCATCGATGGCCACCTGCTCGCCCTCAATCGCCTGCGCCGCTCCCGAGGTATTGCCGAAACCGCCCAGAATCACGCTCAGGAACTGGCGGTTCATGGCCCGGCACATGATGTAGGACAGGATGGCACCGGAAGAACCGACCAAGGCACCGGTGACAATCAGCAGGTCATTGCCCAGCAGAAAGCCGGTGGCTGCTGCCGCCCAGCCGGAATAGGAATTGAGCATGGACACCACCACCGGCATGTCGGCCCCGCCGATGGCCATGACCAGATGTGCGCCCAGGACAAATGCCAGTATCGTCATCAGGTACAGGGTCCAGCTGCCGGCATGATTCAGGTACAGAATCAGCAGCAGCAACGACACCAGCACCAGCGCCAGATTCCACACATGCCGCCCCGGCAGGATCAGTGCCTTGCCACTGAGGCGGCCGGCCAGTTTACCCCAGGCGACAATGGAACCGGTAAAAGTGATGGCTCCGATAAACACGCCCAGGAAAATCTCCACTTCATGAATAACGCGCTCAGCGGTGGACAGCCCCAACGGCGGATCAAGGTCGGAGTTGATACCGATCAGTACGGCAGCCAGTCCGACAAAGGAGTGCAAGGCAGCCACCAGCTGCGGCATGCCGGTCATTTCAACCCGCTGCGCCAGCAGGACACCGATCACGGCCCCGATAATCAGCGCCACCACCAGAATGGTGTTGAGGGTCACCTGTGGCCCCAGAATGGTGGCATAAACGGCGATCAGCATGCCCACAATGCCATACCAGACCCCGCGCTTGGCATTTTCCTGACTGGACAGTCCGCCCAGAGACAGGATGAACAGTACGGCGGCAGCAATATAAGCTGCAGTTTGAAGTCCGCTTGTCATGATCATCCCTCCTTCAGGATTTCCGGAACATTTGCAGCATGCGGCGCGTGACCATAAAACCGCCGACAATATTGATGGTGGCAATCAACACCGCAATCCCGGCCAGTATCTGTACCAGGCCGTTAGGCGAGCCGACCTGCAGCAATGCACCGAGGATAATAATGCCGGAAATGGCATTGGTCACCGCCATCAGCGGCGTATGCAGGGCATGGCTGACATTCCAGATCACCTGGAAGCCAACAAACACTGCCAACACAAACACAATAAAGTGCTGCATGAAGGCTGGCGGTGCAAACAGGCCAATCACACCCGTCAGCAGCCCGCCGACAATCAGCAGTGCCAGCTGCTGTCTGCCGGTCTTGCGTAGCGCGGCCTCTTCCTCGGCCTGGCGCTGTTCGGGCGTCTTTTCCACTGCCTTGGGGCGTGCCCTGGCAATGGCCTGAACCTTGGGTGGTGGAGGGGGGTAGGTGATTTCCCCGTCAAACGTGACCGTCGCACCACGAATGACATCATCCGCCATATCGTGCACCAGCACCCCGTCTTTGCCCGGTGTCAGGTCCGCCAGCATATGGCGGATATTGGTGGCGTAGAGCTCGGAAGACTGGGCGGCCATGCGACTGGGGAAGTCGGTATGGCCGATAATGGTGACACCGTTGTCGGTTTCAATGGCCTGATCCGGCACGGTCAGGTCACAGTTCCCGCCCCGTTCAGCAGCCAGGTCGACAATCACCGAGCCGGGTTTCATGGCTTCCACCATATCAGTCAGCCAGAGCTTGGGAGCCGGACGCCCCGGAATCAGGGCCGTGGTGATGACGATATCCACCGCCGGGGCCTGCTCGCGGAACAGTGCCAGCTGCTTTTCCCGGAATTCCGGTGAAGAGGGTGCAGCATAGCCACCGCTGCCGCTGCCATCCTCCTCAAAATCCAGCAGCAGGAATTCCGCGCCCATGGATTCAATCTGTTCCGCCACCTCAGGGCGTACATCAAATGCCCGCACCACCGCGCCCAGCGACTGCGCAGCCCCAATGGCAGCCAGGCCCGCAACACCGGCTCCGATCACCAGCACCCTGGCAGGCGGCACCTTCCCGGCAGCCGTGACCTGCCCGGTGAAAAAGCGTCCGAAGTGGTTGCCGGCCTCAATCACGGCACGATAACCGGCGATATTGGCCATGGACGAGAGGGCATCCATTTTCTGGGCTCGGGAAATGCGCGGCACCATATCCATGGCGATCACATTCACGCCTTGGGCACGGGCCTGCTCCAGCAATTCCGGATTCTGGGCCGGCCAGAAAAAGCTGATCAGGGTCTGTCCCTGGTGGAGTTGCGCCAGCTCATGCGGCTCCGGTGCACGCACCCGTACCACCAGCGCCACCGTGTCATACAGCACCTGTGCCGAATCCACAACCGTCACACCGGCTGCGGCATAATCCGCATCGGCAAACCGGGCTGCGGCCCCGGCTCCCCGTTCAACAAAACAGTCATGCCCCAGCTTCTGCAACTGCAGGGCCGAGGCAGGCGTCAACGCCACTCGCGCCTCACCGGCAAAGTGCTCCCTGGGTACCCCGATCTTCATTCAGACCTCCTGATGATCCATTGATCTACCCCCGGAAGCACTCTGGGCACCACGGGGGAAACCTGCCAACTTTACAGGCTGGATGGCAGCTTAACCACCCTTTTCAGGGAAAAACCGGCCTGAGGCCCTTGTTTGCCGGGTGTATGCTGACGGTACCAAAAAATGAAAAGGGAGCCATCAAGCTCCCTTTTCCTGTTACGTCATGACACTGATCCGGAAGACCGACAGTCCTCCGGCAAATGAACTCAGCGCAGGCGGTAACGCACACCCATGATCAGGGCGCGGTCGGTACCATCCGGATTGGACGCATCCGAACTGCCGTTGATGTGCTGTACGCGGGCAGTGGTGGTGAAATCCAGGGTATTGTTGATTTCATACGCGAAAGTGGAGCTCAGGTTATTGGTGGTCACGTCATCGTTGTTAACCGAGTTCTTGGCGTAGTTCAGGTTCCAGACGTTTTCCCAGTCAATGCGGTCATCCACTTCATAGGTCAGGCTCAGGTTGTTATTGAAGTTATAACCGTTGTCACCGTCATTCAGGACAAAGTTGACTGTCGCCACATCAGACAGCTGGGTCTGGTTGTTGAGCGGGTGATGGTATTCAGCACCCAGCAGTACCCCCGGCTTGTCGGTCAGCCCGTCAAAGTTGCTGCCCACATAGCTCAGACCGGCACGAACCTTCCAGCCATAACGACGCAGGGAAATGTTCTCGTTCACCAGAACATGCTGGGTCCGCAGGATGCCGATGGCACCCAGGCTGTTGACAATACCGGCAGAGCGCAGTACCGCTTCAACATCCCCGATCCACTTGAGCTCGTAGTCGCTGCCGAAACGGGCATAGTACTCGGGCTCCTTGGAGATCACGGAGGCCATCTGCTGATAGACCGAGACCGGAGGACGTGCCTTGATGACGCCGTACTTGACCAGTTCATCAACCACACGCATGGCTTTGGCCATCGGCGTTACGTTGGTGACACGACCGTAACCGACACCGATGGTAGCAGTGGTTTCCAGATCGTCAAAGGCATCATTGGCGCGCACGGAAGCACCGCCAAACCAGAATCCGGTGTTACTGCCCGGAACAAAGTAGTTGTCCACGGTAACGGAAGCACCAGCGGTGTAGCTGTCTACTTCGTCAGCATCCTTGGTGCCGGCCCGGCTGATGGCACCGTCAATATCGGTCTGGAAATTAAGGTCACGGCTCGGAGAGCTCAGGGTACGGTCATAGCTGACACCCAGATTCAGGTCATAGGCCGTCTGGTCGTCCGAACGGGTTCTGCCGACTGTCAGGCCACCATTGACATAAGCCTCTTCATAGGCACTGGTTCCTTCCTTATAGTCATAAAGCGTAACCTCGGCCTGCGCCGCTGAAGCCAGCACGGTTGCAACAACAAACGAAATCATCCGTTTTTTCATTGGATTTACTCCTGAAATATAGTTAAAACTGTTGTCTGTTAATCATTCAAGGTCGCGCCAAGCCTGAAGCCCAGAAAGCAACAATGGTTGCATTTTAGCAACAATACAGGGATAGCGTACCGGTAAAAAAATTGATTGACAAGCCCTGATTTCTTTCCCGGCAGTAGCGTACACTACTGTTGTAAAAAAGTAACATTAAATATGAACCAGTAAAGCAGAACCATTGATGAACCAGTATAGGCGGTAATGAAAATCGCCAGTAATTATTACCAATGGCTATTATTATAGCCTCTCACATCAACAAAACAGCAACATTTTTCATGGACCTAAACGCCAAACAGGAACAACTGCACCTGCTGTACGTCTGGATCACCCAGTGGGTGTTGGGTCCGGGCACACTGCTGCAGATCTGCATCATTCTGCTCTGTCTCGGCCTTGCCACCTGGATCAGCCGCCAGCTGAACCAGAAAATTACCATGCCGAAGAGCTTCCACAAAAATCACCCAATCCTGCAGCTGTCATGGCGCATTGTGCTGAGCATGATATTTCCCCTGAGCCTGCTGCTGCTGCTCGGGCTGATCATGCTGGGCTACAAAACCATGGGGGTTCCCTACCAGCTGCTGCAGAAAACCTCCAACATTGCCATGGCCTGGGCCCTGATCCTGTTCGGCTCCACCTTTATCCGCAATGTGTTCTTCAGCCGCCTGGTGGCAATCCTGATCATCAGCATCACCACCCTGCACATGCTGGGCTACCTGCAGCTCACCATTGACTGGCTCGACGGCCTCAAGCTCGGCGCGGAGAAAAACAGCCTGTCGGTTTATGACCTGATGTCCTCGACCTTTGCGATTGCCGCCTTTGTCTGGGGAGCGCTGTTCCTGTCAAACCAGCTGGATAATGCACTGCGCCACAAATCCGACATGAGCCTCTCGACCAAGGCGCTGCTGGGCAAACTGATCAAGTTCCTGCTGGTGGCTTTCGCCTTCCTGATCGGGTTGCACACCGTCGGCATCGACCTGACGGCTTTTGCTTTCCTGGGTGGTGCAGTGGCGGTCGGTATCGGCCTGGGCCTGCAGAAGGTCTTCTCCAACCTGATCGCCGGCATCATCCTGCTCTCGGACAAGTCCATCAAGCCGGGTGACACCATCGTGGTTGCAGGCTGCTATGGCAAGGTCGACCATCTCAGCGCCCGCTATGTTTCCATGATCACCCGTGACGGAATCGAGTTCCTGATCCCGAACGATGAGTTGATCAACAACAGGGTGGAAAACTGGTCCTACAGCGATGAAAACGTGCGCCTCAGGATTCCACTCAGTGTGCATTACCAGAGTGACCTGAATCTGGCCATCCAGCTGTGCCTGGATGCCGCACGGGAAACACCGCGGGTGATCAAGTTCCCCAAACCGGCCTGCCTGCTGAAGGGGTTCGGTGACAATTCGGTCAATCTGGAACTGCGCATCTGGGTTCGGGACCCCATGAATGGCTGCGCGAATGTCAAGAGTGAAGTCATGCTGCTGATCTGGGAAAAGTTCCATGCCAACGAAATCCGGTTTCCCTACCCGCAGCGCGATATTCATATCCGAACTATTGACACGGGTGTTCAAAACCCGTTTAGTGCTGCTAACGACCTTTAAAAAGATTCAGGAACTCAAGGAAAACAGCGAGTGGCCATGGAAGCACAAGACCCAACAGTAAACACATCCGGCCTGATCGTCGGCTGGCGCGAATGGGTGGCCCTGCCCGACCTTAGCCTGCCCGCCATCAAGGCCAAGGTCGATACCGGCGCCAGAACCTCGGCCCTGCATGCCTTCGAGCTGGAACGGTTTCAGCGTGACGGGCGTGACTACGTGCGTTTTCTGATGCATCCGCTCCAGAACCGCAAGCGACTGGTGGTCAGTTGTGAAAGTCCGCTGCTGGAAATGCGTGAAGTAAGCGATTCCGGCGGCCATCGTGAACTGCGTCCGGTCATCGAAACCCGGCTGACGCTGAAAGGAATGAGCTGCAGCGATTCCCGGTCATAGAAAAAATCCTGTATAATCAGTGCTCTTGAAAAACGGCTTCCGTGCAAAATCGTGCGACTGAAACAGTACCCCTTACCCAGGCCGGGCTCATTGCGGTTCCGGAA
>Ga0116152_10000978_pt1 | contig 23593 bp, 21 predicted proteins | sample AD_UKC119_MetaG_FD_89894 | JGI IMG/M metagenome (GOLD analysis project Ga0116152, IMG submission 89894) | Active sludge microbial communities of municipal wastewater-treating anaerobic digesters from Hong Kong - AD_UKC119_MetaG | ecosystem: Engineered > Bioreactor > Anaerobic > Digestate...
TCCGATTTAATAACATTCTAAACCGATAAAAATGAACGCAGATAACAAAAATATTTCAAGACGAAAATTTGTTGGAATGACGGCCTCCGGTGCAGCAGCCGTTACAATTTTACCCAGTTTCACCGTTAGCGGGCTGGGACATGTGAACCCGAGTGATAAATTGTACATTGCAGCTGTTGGATGTGGCGGCGAAGGTGCTGCTGATATTAGTGTCCATGCGAGGGCTCCGAAAGGAAACGCTGTTATCTCGCACTTGTGCGATGTGGACGACAGGATGGCTGCTCCGATGATCAAGCAATTTCCGAATGCACCATTTTATCACGACTGGCGTGAAATGTTTGATAAGGAAAGCAAAAACTTTGATGCAGTAACTGTGGCTATTCCTGACCATAACCACGCACCTGTAGGATTGAGTGCCATGCAACTCAATAAACATTTATACTTGCAAAAACCTCTGACACATGATATTTACGAGGCCCGGATATTAACCGAGGCAGCTAAAAAATACAAGGTAGTAACTCAAATGGGCGACCAGGGAGCTTCCACCGAAGGAATGCGCACCTTGCGCGAATGGATTGAAGCCGGAATTCTTGGCGACATCGAAAAAGTATATTGCTGGACCGACCGCCCTGTTTGGCCTCAGGGAATTCCATGGCCAAAATCAGGTGCTAAAATTCCAAAAGAACTAAAATGGGATTTGTGGCTCGGAACCGCGCAGGAAACCAATTACATCGAAAACCTGGTTCCTTTTAACTGGCGTGGCTGGTGGAAATTCGGTACCGGTGCACTCGGAGACATGGGTTGCCACATCATGGGCCCGCCTTTCAAACTTCTCGAACTGGGTTATCCGTACGAAGTCTCAGGAAGTGCCAGTACTATTTACGATGGCATCTTCTCTGAAGCACAGTTTCCGGAAAGTGGCCCGGTATCGAGTTCACTCAAATTCAGATACAAGCTCAAAAACGGTAAAAACATGGATTTGTACTGGATGGACGGCGGAATAACACCCGAACGCCCGGCAGAACTGGATGGCGACGGAAATATGAATGACATACTAGGAGATTATACAAAACTGAATGATTACGAAGGAAGTACTTTGTTTATTGGAAACAAAGGAAAAGCAGCCTGTGGCTGGGGAGGCCGCGCTCCTGTATTACTCCCGTTGAAACTCAATGAAGTTGTAAACGTTCCGAAAAAATATCCACGAGTTGAAGGTGACATGGACGGTCATTACTGGCAGTGGATTGATGCCTGTATCGCAGGTTACGGAAAAGCAGAGGTAGATTCACCTTTCGAGGGATATGCGGGCCCGCTTACTGAAACTGTTCTGATGGGGAACCTGGTACTGCGTAGTTTCGACATACGAAACAAGGTAAAAGTGATGGACCCGGTATATGGCGAAATGGAGCGATTTGAATTCCCGGGTCGATATATCAATTATAAATGGGATGGCGAAAACATGCGGATCACCAATTTCGAACAAGCAAACCAGTTTGTTAAACGTGAATACAGAAAAGGTTGGGGCGAGTTAAAACTCTGATCCGATTCTTAAACTAAACATATTTCATCAGGAAGGGGGATTTTCTCCTTCCTCTTTTCTTTTAACCAAATAAGATGCAAATCAAATTTGTAAACTCATACAACGAACTCAGTCGAATTGCAAATGAAAACGTCATGCAATTACTGGAAGCAAAGCCTGATCTTCTTTTGTGTGCGGCTACCGGTAATAGTCCAACCGGCGTGTATAAAATGCTTGCAGAAAATTATCACAACACCCCGGAGAGATTTTCGAAAATGAGAGTCATAAAACTGGATGAATGGGGAGGCATTGAACCTGAAGAAAAAGGAAGTTGTGAAACGTACCTTCAGGAACATGTGCTTCGTCCTTTGCAAATTTCAGGGAAACGTTATATCGGATTTAAAAGTAATCCCGAAAATCCACAGGAGGAGTGTAACCGAATTTCTTCTTTTCTGGCTGAAGAAGGCCCAATCGATCTTTGTATTCTCGGTCTTGGAAGTAACGGGCACCTGGCATTGAATGAACCTGCTGAATTTTTGCAGGCTCAGTGCCATGTTACAGAACTGTCTCCGTCATCACTCAAGCACAAAATGACTTCGGGAATGAAGCAAAAACCGTCTTACGGATTGACACTAGGCATGGCTGATATCCTTCATTCAAAAAATATTCTGATCCTCATCACAGGTTCAGGAAAATCAGAAATGGCTCAGCAACTAATGAGGGGAAAGATCAACAGCCAGCTCCCTGCATCCTTTTTATGGCTGCATCCAAATACCATTTGTTTGATCGACAGAGAATCGATAAATTTATAAACCTCATTTAAATCTAATCTGATGAAACGAAATCTTGTTATCGTTGGCCTCATCCTGCTCACCTTCTTTATTATATCATTCATGACCAACATCCTGGGAGCACTGAATCCGAATGTTTCGCAAGGTTTTAATCTTACCGAAACCATGGCAGGATTCCTTCCGTTTGCGTTTTTCATCGCGTATGGAGTTATGTCAGTTCCATCAGGATTACTGGTTGAAAAATGGGGCGAGAAAAAGATGATGATCCTGGCTTTTGCTTTGGCTTTTGCCGGAGCGATCGTTTTTGCCATCAAACCGGGGTTCAATGTATTTGTGATTTCGCTTTTTACTATCGGAACCGGAATGGCAGCCCTGCAGGTGGTGATCAATCCGTTGTTACGGGTTTCGGGTGGAGAAGAACATTTTGCCTTTAATTCAGTACTTGCTCAGCTCATTTTTGGTTTGGCGTCGTTTATCAGTCCGCAAATGTATTCCTACCTGGTTTCAAACATTAACCAGGGCAACCTGCAAAAACCATTCATCAAACTAATGAACGGCCTGGTTCCTGAATCGTTATCGTGGGTGTCGGTTTACTGGGTGTTCGCTCTGCTTGGATTGCTCATGATCGTCCTGATTATATTTATCAGGTTTCCGCATGTTGAGTTGAATGAAGACGAAAAGGTGGGGTCGAAAGCCAGTTTTGTGGAACTATTTAAAAACAAATTCGTGATCCTGTTTTTTATCGGAATGTTCTGCTATGTTGGAACCGAGCAGGGAATCTCTTACTGGATGTCGAAATTTCTTCAGAATTATCATGGCATTAATGCAGACACAACTGGTGCCGATGCAGTTTCCTATTTCTGGGGATTGATGACAGTGGGAGGAATTCTTGGCTTGCTGCTATTTAAATTATTTGACACCAAAATTGTACTTCGCTATTTCGTTGTTTTGGCAATGATTTCGGTTGCTCTCGGATTATTTGGAGGCGCACAGCTCGCTTTGTGGGCTTTCCCAATTTCAGGATTCTTCCTTTCAATAATGTATCCGGCAGTGGTTTCGCTGGGATTGAACTCGGTGGCCAAACATCACGGTTCTTTTGCCGGGATTCTTATGAGTGGGATTGCCGGCGGTGCGATTGTACAAATACTTATTGGCGGGCTGGCTGACTTGTTTACTCTTAAAATCGGGATGCTTTTTATTTTCGTAACACTGGGTTATATCCTGAGCATTAGTTTCTGGGCAAAACCACTGGTAAATAATAAAACATTCAAACTTTCAGAGCTGCTCGGAGGAAGAAAAAAGAAATAAATATTAATATGAAAATAATTGGAGTTGATGTTGGAGGGACCAAGATAGGAGCTGCGCTAATCGAAGATGGAGTGATTCTGAAAGAGTATAATTGCCCTACCCCGTTTGACCAAAACAAAGAAGTGGTGATTTCCGCTTTATCTGATGCCACTTCGGAGGTTTTTAGCGACGAAGTTGCAGGAATTGGAATCGGGGTTCCGGGCTTGGTAGATCTTGAAACGAACGAAGTGTTGGATGTGGTAAATATTCCTTCGTGGGACCGTGTGTCATTAAAATCAGTTCTGGAAAATCATTTTAAAAAGCCGGTTTTCGTAAATAACGATGCCAACTGTTTTGCAGTTGGTGAAAAATATTTTGGTGAAGGAAAGCCATTTCACGATTTTGTTGGACTGACAATGGGAACCGGGATGGGTGCTGGAATTGTTATCAACGATCATTTATACTCCGGGAGGTATTGCGGGGCCGGCGAATTTGGAATGATTTATTACAGAGACAGCATTGTGGAAGCCTACGCCAGTGGACAGTTCTTTAGTGAAAGACAGGGTGGAATGTTAGCAGAAAAAGCAGCATCAGGAAATGCTGAGGCTAAACAATTATTTTATGAATTGGGCATTCACATTGGGCGGGCCATTGCCAATATTTTATACGCACTGGCTCCTGAGGCAATTATCCTGGGAGGTTCGGTAAGTCGTTCCTTTCCGTTTTTTGAAGAAGGAATGCACACGGTTCTTCAAAACGAATTTGCTTTTCAGCGACTGTATCGATCACTTACAATCAAAGTTTCAACACTTGATAACAGTGCCTTGCTCGGGGCTGCATCGCTGGTGTTGGATGCAATTCCCTCTAAAAAATAAAAATTCTATCTTCAAAACTGAACTGTAACCAAGTTTTCTATTTTGCAAATGTTAGAGAATTTTAAGAGATACTTTCTATTAAAAACTGATACAGTTCGACATTCGTGGTAATCGCTTTCTCCAAAACCTCTTTTAGCCCAACTGAGAAAAAGTTTTCATCCATTTCTTTTTCGCATTTCAAATACAGGTTCTTTTTCTGAATCCACTCCTGAAACTTTTCGGGTAACGAATTAGGAACGGCTTTTTTATAGCTTTCTCCTTCCAGCACAAAAACATCTTGTGCTCTATAAGCATCGATTATCTGTTCAAATTTTTCAGGATAATAAAGAATAGTACTCCGTATTCTTTCCATATTTTGCGGGGTAGCCGAATAAAATCCCATGCCGTATTCGTATTTCTCAGGAGTAAAGTAGAAGTAAAATTCAGGTACATTTCCCCAGGTCTTTGCAGGTCGTTTAAACGACAACCACTGCATGGTACGAAACGGAGATTTATCGGACGAAAAACGGGTGTCGCGGTAAATTTTAGAAATGGTTTTATTTATTGCCGGGGTGGTTTCAATCTCAGTATCAATGCTTTTTAATGTCAGCTGCAAATCTGTTGCCAACTGCTTCAATGGGGTTAAAATATATTCTTCGTAAACATGCCGGTTTTGTTCAAACCATTCTTTTTTGTTATTCGCGGCCAAATCTTTCAGAAACACTATTCCTGTTTCTGAGAATCCTTTAAATATCATTTTATCACGTTTTGTGTTTCTGTCCAGTAAACATCATCATTCCTGTAAATAAATAAAAACCTTTCGTCCGGCGAAATATCGAAAGAATCATCATCTTCCGGCGTATTCAACCGTTCTCCAAAATTCTTGGGCACCGACCATTTTTTATTTTCACGGAAAGAAATAAAGGTATCGTATTTACTTTGACTGTTTTCTGTTTGGATTGAAGTGATGATGAATCTTTCATCGGGATCAACAAAGGGATTTGTTACACTGCCATTACCTTGAACAGGTATATTTTCTTTTACCGGTTCAGAATAAACACCATTCAAATATTCCGATTTATAAATACTCCCGATATTGGTTTTTGAATCCCAATAGCAAAAATAAACCGTGCCATTGTTGGTTACACCCGGATGAAACTCCCAGACATTTGAATCGGTAATATCAATTACTTTTGTTGCATTTCCCCAACTCTTCCCTACTTTTTCTACTCTCCAAATTGAATACTGATTAATGTCGGTCATCCCCTTACTTGAAGAAAAATACAGGTATTTCCCGTCGGGCGAAAAAGCAGGCTCGGTTGAATAACAGTCCTCAGAAAATGTTGCAATTTCAGGTTCCGGCCATTTGTTATCAATCTTTTTCATGTGTATTATTTTGCATTCGGGCCAGGTTCCTTTCGAATAAAAGACCTCATCACCTCCAGGAGAAATAGCCAGTGAATATTCCTTTACGTCTTGTTGTGAAATAATACCTGGTGCAAAAAGCTCGATTTTCTCCCCGGGACTGGAAAATCCGAAGTAATCAAATGTATTGTTTTGGCCTGTTGCTCTCAGAATGAAAAACATAAATAGGAAAAGGATTATTGTTTTCATGGTTAAATTGATTTTGATTTGTCATCGTCGTTTTACAAGCTCAAAATTAGGTTGCTGAATAAAATGCGGGGTACAAAAACGTTGGATTAAATGGTACTTTTTAAGGATTTTCTGTATTCTTCCAAGAATGCGGAGTATAACCGGTTTTCTTTTTAAATGCCCGTACAAAATAGGAATCGTCCTGAAAATTGAGCTGCCATGCAATTTCAGAAACCGACATCGACGAATACAACAACATTTTCTTTGCCTCCAGGAAAATCCGGTTCTGAATAAACTGCTTTGCCGAAATACCAAAATGTTGTTTTACAATGTCATTTAAATGTCCGGCCGTTATATTCAGTTTATCGGCATAAAAACCTACGGAGTGCTGATTTTGAAAATTCAGGTTAACCAATTTTCGAAAATCAAAAATATATTTGCCCGGAACAGGTTCCGGTTCCTGAACTGAGTGCGATTGAAGATACAAGCGATTTAACCAAACCAAAACCTGGTATAACAAAGCCCTTAAAATGTGATCATCCTTTTTCTGGTGTGCTACAATTTCCTTTTCAATGTTTTTAAGGACTGATTCGAAATAAACAAAATCAGGATCAGTCAATAAAAGCGCAGGTTTATGAGAAGTAGAATCAAAATATGACAGGCGCTGAAAAAACTCAGCATCATTAAAAAAGGTGTTTAAAAATTCTTCTTCAAATAGCAGAACCAAACCCGCTGGAATTTTTTCAAACTCCCATTTACGAACCTGCATTGGTGAAGTAAAAAAAACTGTTTTCGGGCACACATTGAAGTTGTTTTCATCGAGATGAAATGTTCCGCTTCCTGCCGTAATCAGTGTTATATCATAATATGATAACACGTGAGAATTGTTCCTGATATTATATTTCTCAAGCGATTCGAGCTTCACCAAATCAATCAGTAATTCGGAGCCATATTTGATTTTATGAAAGTCGTAACGATCCATCTGTGTTACTTCTTATCACAATTTTTTAAGAAAATTCAATACTTCTTATTTTTCAAACACCTTTTCCCCTGCACACCAGGTACTTTCTACTTTAGCATTTAATACTTGCTGCGGAGTGGCAGTCATTAGGTCGGTGTCGAGTATTACAAAATCAGCCTGCATTCCGGGAACGAGCTGTCCTTTTTCGTTTTCTTCGAAGGATGATTTTGCTGCCCAGGTTGTCATTGAACGAAGCGTTTGTTCACGCGTCAGTCCTTCATCGATGTGCCATCCTCCTTCGGGCCAACCGTTGTGATCGGTGCGGAAAACAGCCGAGTAAAAAGTAAAGAGTGGCTCAATGTTCTCAACCGGAAAATCAGTCCCATTCGGAATCCAGCCATTTTGTTGTAACAAAGTTTGATAAGCGTAAGCTCCTTTTATACGCTCCGGGCCCACACGGTCTTCCGCCCAGGGCATGTCGCTGGTACAGTGTGTTGCCTGCACCAAAGGAACAATCGAGTAGTCTCTAAACTTTTGAAAATCGGCAGGATGTATGATCTGTGCATGTTCTACCCGCCAGCGACGATCGTTTTTTCCCTTTAAAAATTTAGCATAGGTGTCCAATACCAGGCGGTTCCCGCCATCTCCAATCGCATGTGTAGCAACCACGTAATTGTTATCGTAAGCCAGCTGGCAAATTTTGTCGTAAAAATCCTGCGATTCGATCTGAAGTCCTTTGTTTCCCGGATCATCGGAATAATCTTCCAGCATCAGTGCTCCCCTCGAACCCAGTGCGCCATCGGCATAAATTTTAATGGTATTTACCAGTAAACGATCGGTTTTATAAACCCCTTTTTTCACAAAATATTCAGAGTTTTCTTCGCTGGGATCCAACATGGCATCGATACGTATTTTCAACTTGCCTTCTTTTTGAAGTTCATCCATTAACAGAATTGTGTTTTTACTCAAGCCGCAGTCAGTGACAGATGTCAGTCCGGCAGCAAAGCAATTCTGTTGTGCTGCCAGCAATCCTTTTTCCTGTTGTTCACGGCTAATCTCAGGAAGATGCCGGGTTATCAAACTTTCAGCGTTGTCAATCAGAATTCCGGTCGGTTCTCCGTTTTTCAAAAGAATTTCCCCACCGTTAATTTTTGTACTGCCCGTAATTTGTGCAATTTCGAGTGCCTTTGAATTGCACCAGCCTGCATGCCCGTCAACACGAACCAGGTACACCGGAATATCAGGGAAAAGTTCATCCAACCGTCCTTTTGTTGGAAATTCTTTTACTTCCCAGTCGTTTTGATCCCAACTGCGGCCCAGTATCCATTCTCCGCCAAAAGTATCGTGGTGTTTCTGTAAAATTTCATAAATCTCTTCAGGGCTTTTGGTGTCCCGTAAATCAGCATACTGCATCAGGTTGATTCCATAACCGTTAAAATGACAATGTGCATCGTTAAATCCCGGGTAAACAAAACTGCCGGATGCGTCTATTTTGTTTTCACTGTCGAATCTGCCCTGTATTTCCTGATTTGTGCCCACCGCAATAATTTTTCCATCAATCACGGCAAATGCTTCAGCTTTCGAAAAAGCTTCATCAACGGCATAAATGGTTGCATGATAAACCAACAGGTCAACTTTTTCTTTTGGGTTACAGGCATTCATAATAGCCATAAAATTCAATATTATTACGAAACACAGTGATTTCTTCATTTTCAATTAATTCGGTGCAAACAAAGATAAAAAAATCGCCTGCTTTTAAATGTACTTCTCTTTATTCTGACTTCTGCGAAAATGACTAGAACTAACTGATGCTAAAATTAAAGTTTTTTGTTTTTTGAATTTTTGTTCAAAACTGAGAAAACAAAACTTATCAACAACTGTTGATATAAATCAATGAAACGAATTATTTCAGAAAATACTGATGGTGAAAGTTTTATATTTTATACTTTAGGCGGCGATTTCAATTAAAAAAATTAAAAAAATGTTTACAGTTGGCATATTTACCACCCACATACCATACGTGGCTTTCGTGGTTTTCTATGCCTATTTTTTAATTTTTGGAGTTGAAAAAGCTTCAAAAGGTGAGATCAATACACAGGCAAAAAGCATTACGGCTGAATATCAGGTAACCAACTACGTAAATACAGATAACGTATCAAATTACTATTATAATCAGGCAAATACGGATGCTTTTGTTCGTGAAATTGGTTCACTTCTGCTTAAGCCCAGGATAATGCATTGGGAGCGTGTGTCTTCTGTTTTCCATTATTTCGACCTCGTTTCCTCGCTTTCAAACAGGCCTCCGCCATCTTTCAATTAACTCTTTCGTTTTGTCAGGGTCAGAGTTGACCAGGTTTCAACTATGACAGACACCTTTTTCTAATCTATAAATCGAAAAGTTAATTTTATGATTGGCCTGATTGGTATAAGCTATAAAACCGCTCCAATTGATAAACGTGAAAAACTTTCTTTTTCAAAGGAAGAAATCATTCCTTTTGCAGATTTTCTTGCAAAAGAAACCGAAATCAACGATATCGTTTTGTTGTCAACCTGCAACCGAACTGAATTGTATTTTTCGCAAAATCATTACGACAGGTTAACTGCCATTGAGAAAGTAACCTATGCGTTAAAAAAATTCAAAAATGCAGAAAACGAGTGCTCACGATATATTTATCACAAGTTTGATCTTTCGGCAGTAAAACATTTGTTTAGCGTTGCAGCAGGACTCGATTCGATGATAATCGGGGAAGATCAGATTATTGGACAAATTAAAGATGCTTACGTCTATTGTACCGATGCAGGCCTAACCGACGCCATTTTAATGCGTTTATTCCAAAAATCGTTCGAGGCCGGTAAAAGAGCGCGTACAGAAACAGGAATTAAACTGGGTAACCTTTCGGTGAGCAGTACTGCCGTTGAAATGATTGCCCAGGAATTGGGCGATTTAAAATCGAAATCTTTGCTCGTAGTTGGTACCGGCGACACCGGAAGCCTCGCTCTGCAAAACATGGTGAAAAAAGGGATTGGAAAAACAGCCCTTATTAACCGAACTGTAGAATCGGCAGAAGCTGTTGCCAAAAAATATAAATCTGAAGTTCACAGTTTTTCAAATCTGCAGTCGCAACTTGCTGAACACGATGTGATTATTGTGGCCACAGGAGCACCGCACCATTTGATCACACATCACATGGTACAGAAGGCACAAGCACAAAATCAAAGAAATCAAATTTATATTGATCTTTCTGTTCCAAGAAACATTGATGAAAAAGTGGGTGAGATTGAGAATGTAAAACTTTGTGCGGTGGACGATCTGCAAAAAACGGTTGAAGCCAATACACAAAAAAGAAAAGAAGCCGCGGAAAAGGCTGAACATATCATTAACGAGGTTGCAGAAGAATTTAATGAATGGGTTGTCAGCCGTTCGCTTCGCCCGGCCATTAAATCCATTTCCAACAACCTGGAAGAAGTGTATCGGCAGGAACTGGAGAGTTTCAAGCACATCGAATCGAAAGAGATAAAACAAGCTGTTGACAGTTACACACGCCACATTACACAGCGTTACACACGTTTGCTCATTAAAAATTTAAAAGAGATTACGGACAATGGTCGTAATACCGATTCGTTGAATGTTATCAACGAATTGTTTAAATTAGAGGGTAACAGGCGAAATCATTAGTCAAAATTTCAATGAAAAATAAAATAATCATTGGTACAAGGGGTAGCCAACTAGCCTTGTATCAAGCCTATAAGGTAAAAGAAACCTTAGAAACGCAATTCCCGGAATTGAGGGTCGAAATTGAGATCATTCATACAAAAGGAGATAAAATATTAGATGTTGCTTTATCAAAAATTGGCGATAAAGGGCTTTTTACAAAAGAATTAGAAGTAGCAATTCTGGAAAAAACTGTCGACATTGCTGTGCATAGTTTGAAAGATCTTCCTACCACTCTACCAGATGGTTTAAAGCTGGGTGCCGTTCTGCCGCGCGCCGAATTTAGAGACGCACTGGTTAGCCGCGACGGACGTAAACTTAGTGAGCTGACTTCAAAAGATATTATTGCCACTTCGAGTTTAAGAAGAATTGCCGGACTTCGCCGAATCAATAAGAATTTTCAAATAGTTGATATCCGCGGAAATGTAAATACCCGTCTGAAAAAAATGGAAGAAGGTTACTGCGATGCTATGATCATGGCAGCTGCCGGTTTGCAACGTCTCAAACTCGATCAGTATATTACCGAAATTCTGGAACCGGAAGTGATGATTCCGGCAACCAGTCAGGGGGTAATTGCGATCGAATCAAGAATCGATGATCCGGCAGTGGATGTCATTCTTAAGGAAATTAATGACCAGACTTCCTGGAATGCCATTGAAGTGGAACGGGGCTTTCTTCGCAGCATTGAAGGCGGATGCCAGGTTCCGGTGGGTTGTTATACAAAATCAGAAGGTGATTCTATTACCATTACTGGATTTGTGGCTTCCATCGACGGTTCAGAATATTTGCTCGACAGCGAATCAGGGCCGGTAACAGATGGTGAAAAAATTGGACAAAAACTGTCTGAAAAACTCATCGCCAAAGGTGCAATAAGAATATTGGACGAGATCAGAAAATAATGTGTGCCTTACTCCAAAATAAACTATTTATATCCACCCGGCCCAACGGACAGTCGGATGAATTGAAGCGCCTTTTTCTTAAAGAAGGAGCCAGTTTATTGGAGATGCCTTTAATCGAGATTCAGACAATTCAACCAGACGAAAAGGGAAAAGACCTGCTTAAAAAACTAAACCTATTCCAGTGGTTGATATTTACAAGTCCGAATGGTGTACGCAGTTTTTTTTCTATTTTGAAAGATGAAAGAATTGAAATTTCCACAAACTTTCAAATTGCTGTGATTGGCAAAAAAACAAAAAAAACAGTGGAGGCTTTTGGTTTTGATGTAGCTTTTCTGAATCCCGGAAATACAGCTGAAGAGTTTGTGCCGGCTTTTATTCAGGAACTAAAAAACAACACTGAAAAACCAAACGTTTTACTGCTACTTGGCAACCTTGCACGAACCTTTATTCAGGATGAATTAAGCAACGTTGCAAATTGTACCCGAATTGATGTTTACGAAACTCTTGCACCCAAAGATATTAATGAAGAATCGATGGATCTGATCAGAAAAAATTGTTATGAAATGCTGATATTTACAAGTCCTTCTACGATTCAAAATTTTATGAAACTAAATACGAACGTTCCTGCAGCTAACATCCGTTGTGCATGTATTGGTGAGATTACTGCTAATGAAGCAAAAAAACAAGGCATCACGAACTTAGTTGTTGCCGAGGATGCTTCTGCAACAGGAATTGTTCAATCAATAATTCAATCTTATTCAAAAAACTTTTAAAAACTATAGTTATGACATTTCCGGTAACAAGACTTCGTCGTCTGCGCAGAAACGCTACCATCAGAGACATGGTGCGCGAAACCATATTAACCCGTCACGACCTGATCATGCCCTTGTTTGTTTGTCCCGGGACTAAAGTGGATAATCCCATTTCATCAATGCCTGGTAACTCACAACTTTCGGTAGATCTGTTGGTCGAAAAAGGAAAGGAATTATTTGATAAAGGCGTTCAATCGGTCCTACTTTTCGGAATTCCCGAAACCAAGGATGAAACTGGTGAAGTGGCTTGCCAGCACAACGGAATTGTACAGCAAGCTGCCCGTGCATTGAAAAAAGCAGTACCGGAACTGTACCTGATTGCAGATATCTGTAATTGCGAATATACAACTCACGGGCACTGTGGAACAATTGTGGATGGTGATGTGGACAACGATCTGACACTAGAAACACTGGCTCATCAGTCGGTTTCACTGGTAGAAGCCGGAATCGACATGGTTGCTCCCAGCGATATGATGGACGGACGCGTGGGAGCCATCCGAACTGCACTCGATAAAAACGGTTATCACAATACTCCAATCATGGCTTATTCAGCCAAATATGCCTCAGCATTTTATGGCCCTTTCCGCGAAGCTGCTGAAAGTGCGCCACAGTTTGGCGACCGAAAAACCTACCAGATGGATCCGGCGAACGGAGATGAAGCATTGCGTGAAGTGGCACTCGATATCCAGGAAGGCGCTGATATTGTAATGGTAAAACCCGCTCTGAATTACATGGACATTATTCATCGCGTAAAAACTACGTTCAATATGCCGGTTGCCTGCTACAACGTTAGTGGTGAATTTGCAATGGTGAAGGCTGCCGCTGCCAAAGGCTGGATTGACGAAAAACGAATTGTTCATGAATTGCTGACAGGTTTGAAACGTGCCGGTTCCGACCTGATCATTTCATATCACACACAAGATATTATTCAAGATTTATAATTGCATTGAAATAAAACTATGGACTATCATAAAAGTAAAGCAGCATTTGCAGAAGCTCAGAAACATATCCCCGGAGGGGTGAATTCGCCGGTGCGTTCGTTTAGAAGTGTCGGCGGAAATCCACTTTTTATTGATTCCGCGAAAGGTTCGAAAGTAACCGACATCGACGGAAATGAATTTATTGATTACGTGGGTTCCTGGGGCCCGATGATTTTAGGCCACACTCATCCGAAAGTAGTGGCTGCTATTCAGCAGACAGCAGCACTGGGTGCCAGTTTTGGTGCTCCTACCCTTCTCGAAACAGAAGTAGCTGAACTCATCAAAAAAATGGTTCCTTCCATCGACAGTGTTCGAATGGTAAACTCCGGAACTGAAGCAACCATGAGTGCTTTGCGTTTGGCCCGCGGTTACACTAATCGAGACATGGTGATTAAATTTGAAGGTTGCTACCATGGCCACAACGATAGTTTTCTGATTGAAGCAGGATCGGGTGCCCTGACCTTTGGCGTTCCGAATACTCCGGGCGTAACAAAAGGAACGGCGCACGACACACTCACCGCCAAATACAACGACCTGGCATCGGTGGAACAATTATTCGAGCACAACAAAGGCAAGATTGCTGCTGTTATCCTGGAGCCGGTTACCGGCAACATGGGCGTAATTATTCCTGAAAAAGAATTTATTGAAGGTGTTCGAAAACTGTGTGATGAAAACCAGACTTTGCTGATTTTCGACGAAGTAATGACCGGTTTCCGGCTGGCAAAAGGAGGCGCGCAAGAAATTCTGGGTATCACTCCCGATCTGACTACTTTTGGAAAAATCATCGGTGGTGGACTTCCGGTGGGTGCTTATGGTGGAAAACAGGAAATAATGGATATGCTTGCACCCAAAGGTCCTGTTTACCAGGCTGGAACATTATCTGGTAATCCGCTGGCCATGGCTGCCGGATTAACGACCCTGCAACTATTGAATGAAACGCAAAACTTTTATGAAGATCTTGAAAAATCATCGGCACTGCTGGAGGAAGGGTTGCAAAATAATTTGAACGAATTGAATTTTAAAGGTGTTATAAACCGGGTAGGCTCCATGTTCACTTTGTTTTTTACTGAAGAAGAAAGTGTGAAATCGCTGGCTGATGTAAATAAATGCGATACCAAGTTGTTCGCCCAATATTTTAAACTGTCTTTGGACAACGGAATTTACCTGGCACCATCGCAGTATGAAGCAGGCTTTGTTTCAGCAGCGCATACACGGGAAGACATTGAAAAGACAGTGAAGGCTAGTTACGAAGCGCTAAAAGAACTTAAATCATAAAAGAAAACAGAATATGACAGATTCGATATTATTACAAACACTTCGGGGAAAAGCAACTTCGCGCCCGCCCATGTGGTTTATGCGACAAGCCGGCCGGGTTTTGCCCAATTATCTGAAACTAAAGGAAAACTACACTTTCTGGCAAATGATGCAGAAACCTGAAGTGGCCGCCGAAGTTACACTGATGCCGGTTTACGATCTGGGAGTCGATGCTGCTATTCTTTTTAGTGATATCCTTGTGATTCCTTATGCACTGGGAATGGGACTCGATTTTACGGATGCCGGTCCGGTTTTTGAAAAACCACTTGCTCAGCGTAGCAATCCACTTGAAGGTTTGAATCCCGATCCATCGAAGCTGAATTATATCTATAAAGTAGTGGACGAAATTATAAAAACCCGTCCGGCAAATACTCCGTTGATTGGTTTTTGCGGAGCACCACTTACTGTCTTGTTATTTATGTTGCAAGGTCTTGGAAGAAAAGGTGATTTCCCGGATGCAATTCAATTCATCTACCAGAATAAAGAAACAACGAAGAAACTAATTGAGGAATTGACCAATTTGTCGATTATCTATGCACAGGAGCAGATCAATCACGGCGTTGAAGTTTTTCAATTATTCGATACGCATGCCGGTCTGGTTCCTTTCGATTTGTATGAAGAACTGTTTCTGCCGGCCACCAAAAGAATGGCAGAAGCCGTACGAGAAAAAAATGTTCCGTTTATTTATTTTCCGAAAGGACTGGGTACAGGAATCGCTTCGATTACCCCTGACTATTGTGATTACCTGAGTATCGACTGGCAAACTTCTCTTCCAACAGCACGTAAACTGGTTCACAAAGAGATAGGCCTGCAAGGTAATGTCGATCCGCGTCTTTTGCATGCTTCAAAGGATGAAATTGAAAAAACACTGGAACAATACATTGAGTTCGGGAGTAAAAACCAGAACTGGATCTTTAACCTGGGACATGGTTTTATTCCAGGATTACCATATGAAAATGCTAAGTTTCTTGCCAATTGGGTAAAATCAACCGATTGGAAACGAAACATTTAGTTATTAAAAGATAGGAAATGATAGACAATAAGTTGCTTCAGAAATACAATAATCCGGTTCCCCGCTATACAAGTTATCCGCCGGCAAACTTCTTTACAGAAGAATTTTCGCAGGCAGATTTTAGAAAAGCATTGACCGAATCAAATGAATTCGATCCGCAAAATATCTCGTTCTATTTTCACATTCCGTTTTGTAAACAGATCTGTTATTTCTGTGGATGTAATCATTACGGAATAAGCAACGACCATATTATCGATGATTATATGCAGGCTTTGAAGGTGGAAATCAAAACCATGCTCAGCCACATCGATAAAAATCGTAAGATCTCGCAAATTCATTACGGCGGAGGAACGCCCAATGCCATTCCGGTAGAATATTTACAGGAAATCAACGAAATCCTCTTGTCAGAATTTTCAACCATTGATCAACCTGAAATTGCCATTGAATGCAACCCGGCTTACCTGACTTTCGATCAAATGGATGGTTTGAAAAAGGCTGGCTTCAAACGATTCAGTCTCGGTATTCAGGACTTCGACACAGACGTACTGAAAGCGGTGAACCGTGAAAAACCCGGAATGCCGGTAAAAGAAATTATGGATTACCTGAAAAATGGCGATCCGGAAGTAGCTGTTAATCTCGATTTTATTTATGGCTTGCCTTTACAGAGTGCAAGCAGTTTTGCAAATGCGATCGAAAAAGCCATCGAGCTTAGACCAGATCGTTTGGTGACTTTTTCGTATGCACACGTTCCGTGGGTGAGCCCGATCCAGAAAAAGCTCGACAAAGTTGGTTTGCCCGAAAGTGATGAGAAGATGAAGATGTTCGAAAACGGAACCCGTTTACTTACTGAAAATGGTTACCACGCCATTGGTTTCGATCATTTTGCACTGGAGAATGACGAGCTAACACAAGCGTATCAGAATAAAAAACTTCACAGAAATTTCCAGGGCTATTGCACCCGTCGCACTACGGGACAGGTTTATGCACTCGGGGTAACTTCCATTAGTCAGCTAAGTAATGTTTATGCACAAAACACCAAGAAACTGTCAGAATACATTGAACAGGCCGAGAAGGGAGAAATCCCAACACTAAAAGGATATCGCCTGACCAAAGATCAAATGGTGATCCGTGAGGTGATTAACGAACTGATGTGCAACGAACAAATTGTTTGGAGTGAAATTGGAGAGCGTTTTAAAATGAGTGGCGAGGAAGTAAAAAAATCGGTTGTTTACGATACTGCCAAATTAAACGAATTTGAAGCCGACGGACTGATCAAACTTACAGATGAAAAGCTGGAAATGACAGATGAAGGCCTGATCCTGATTCGTAACGTTGCTGCTTCGCTCGATCCTTTGTTAATTGAAACAACTAAAACCTTTTCAAAATCAGTATAAATGAACTCACTAACCGAAAAAGATGTAGTAGTAATTGGAGCCGGACTAACTGGTTTAACACTGGCTTTCTACCTGAAAAAAAACAACGTGAATGTTTTGGTACTGGAAAAATCGGACAGAACCGGAGGTGTTATTCAAACCGGAAATGAGAACGGTTTTGTATATGAAAACGGTCCGAATACAGGTGTTGTAGGTAACCCGGAAGTAGCTGAACTTTTCGAAGACCTGGAGGGACTGTGCACTTTTGAAGCTGCCGATCCGAGCGCCAAACGCCGCTTGATCTGGAAAGGTAAAAAATGGCATGCCATTCCTTCGGGATTAATTTCGGCCGTTGGAACACCGCTTTTTACATTAAAAGATAAATTCCGTGTTCTGGGTGAACCATTTCGGAAACCGGGCACAAATCCGGAAGAAACACTCTCCGAACTGGTAAAAAGAAGGCTGGGGGTCAGTTTTCTGAATTATGTAGTAGATCCCTTTATTTCAGGTGTTTATGCTGGAAATACTGATTACCTGATCCCAAAATACGCTTTGCCAAAATTGTATGCATTGGAACAGGATTATGGCAGTTTTGTGCGTGGTTCAATACAAAAAGCCAAGGAAAAGAAAAACAATCCGCGTTTGCAAAAGGCAACCAAAGACGTTTTCTCAGCCAAAGGAGGATTAGGCAATCTGATCGCTGCACTTACTCAAAAAGTAGGTGAAGAAAACATTCTGCTGAAATCAGAAGAAACGACCGTAATGCCTGAAAAAGACAGCTTTAAAGTTACCACAATTGTGGCTGGCAAAACTGTTGAAATCAAAGCAAAAAAAGTGGTAACAACTACCGGTGCTTATGTACTTCCGGCAATACTTCCTTTTCTTACCAATGAAGAAAAAGCATCGTTTGAAGAGTTGAAATATGCTTCGGTTGTGCAGGCGATCATTGGTTTTAAAAGATGGAAAGGCATGAATTTAAAAGCCTTTGGAGGATTGGTGCCGACCATCGAGAACAAAAAAATACTTGGCGCGTTATTTACATCGTCGTTCTTTGTTCAGCGCGCACCCGAAGGTGGAGCTGTTGTTTCGGTATTTATGGGAGGAACCAAGCGTCCGGAAATCTATGAAATGAGTGATCAGGAAATTCGCTCTTTGCTTGAAGACCAGGCGAAGACAATGCTTGAAATACCTGATTTCAAACCCGACTTATTAAAAATATTCCGATACAAACATGCTATTCCGCAATACGGTTTGGATTCCCCCAGACGTTTTGAAAACATCGAAAAATTGCAGAAAAAGTACCCGGGACTGGTTCTCGCTGGTAATATCCGCAACGGAATTGGAATGGCAGACCGAATTAAGCAGGCGCGAACACTGGCGGACGAGTTGTCAAAATAAAAACTAAAATAGATTTGGATAAAATCAGTCAAATTGCGAAAACATTTTCTGAACTCCAGGAAGAAATTTGCCAGGTACTTGAGCTTGCCGATACGAAGGGAAAATTTAGCAAAGATAAGTGGGATAAGGAAATTGGAAGTGGCGTTACCCGGGTGATCCGTAACGGGAATGTAATAGAAAAAGGTGCTGTTAATTTTTCATTCGTAAAAGGAAAATTTACCGAACGGATGGAACAGATTTTAGGCGAAAAAGCAGAGAATTACGCCGCCACCGGTATTTCATCTATTTTACATGCTACTAATCCCTGGGTTCCGACCATTCATATGAATGTTCGTTATTTTGCTCTCGACAATGGTGTTTCGTGGTTTGGTGGCGGTATCGACCTCTCTCCTTCCATTATTGTTCCGGAAGAAGCCAGTTGGTTTCATCAGGAATTAAAAGAAATTTGTGATCGCTTTCATCCTGATTTTTACCCGGAATACAAAAGTTGGGCCGACGAGTATTACTTTCTCCCCCACCGGAATGAAACGCGTGGAGTTGGTGGCATATTTTTCGACCGCTTGAAACCCGGAGAAAAATATAACTTTGAAACACTATTTGGATTTGTAGAAGCACAGGCAAAAGCTTACCCACAAATCTATTCAGAACTGATGAAAAATAACGCGAAACCGTTTTCCACGAGAGAGAAAGAATGGCAAAATTTACGCAGGGGAAGATATGTGGAGTTTAATTTACTGAATGACCGGGGAACGAAATTCGGGCTTGAATCGAACGGAAATACTGAATCTATTCTGGTTAGCATGCCCGCCAATGCATCATGGGAATACAATTATACTCCGAAAGTAGGTTCTTTTGAAGCACAAACACTTCAGCTATTGAAAAAAGATATCGACTGGATTGGTTTTAAAACAAAATAAATCATGAAAACAGCCATTCTTTTAATGAATGTGGGAAGCCCGGACGCTCCAACGGTACCTGCCGTGCGCCGTTATCTCACCCAATTTCTTAACGATAAACGCGTGATTGATCTGCCATGGTTATTACGAAAATTCCTGGTTAATGCCATCATCATTCCGTTCAGGGTAAAAAATTCAACCAAGTTATACCTGCGTTTGTGGACAAAAAAAGGTTCTCCTTTAATTTATCTGACCGAAGAATTAAGGGAAAAACTGCAACATAAACAAAAGGATGGTGACCAGGTTTTTGTTGCCATGCGCTATGGAAATCCATCTATAAAAAAAGTGCTCAAAGAAATCAAACAGAAAGGTTTTGATAAACTGATTTTGGTCCCGCTTTATCCGCAACATGCCATGTCCACTACCGAAACCTCGTTTGTAGCGGCTCAAAAACGAATCAAAAAACTCAAGATTAAGTCAGAAGTTTTGGAGGTTGGACAGTTCTATGATCATCCAAAATTTATTGATGCTTTTGTGGCACAGGCAAAAAAATACGATTTTTCGAAGTATGATCACATTATATTTTCTTATCACGGTCTGCCAAACCGGCACCTCGAAAAATGCCATCCGGGGATAACTGTTGATAAATGTACTTGCCAGAATGCGTTACCTGAACACGGGAAAATGTGTTACCGTGCCACCAGCTATGCAACATCCCGTTTTATTGCTGCAAAACTCAATCTTAAGCCAGAAGATTACACGGTTGGCTTCCAATCCAGGTTATCAAAAAACTGGCTCACGCCGTTTACTGATTATGTGCTACAGGAAAAATTAAAAGAAGGAAAAAAGAAAATCCTGGTTTTTACACCATCTTTCGTCACTGATTGTTTGGAAACCATCCTGGAAATTGGCGTAGAGTACGGCGAAGAATTCCTGAAAAACGGCGGAGAAAAACTACAACTGGTTGATAGTTTAAACGCTGAAGATCAGTGGGTGGAAGCACTCGATACGATCATTAAAGAACAAACTTCTAAATGATTTTACTCCATAAAATTCAATTACTGGAAGGAGCAGCAGCAAACGAACTGTGGTGGAGGGTATTAATTACCTGCATTGCCACATTTCTGGTGAACCTGCCTTTTGGCTATATGCGCGGAAGTTTCCGAAAATTATCTTTCTGGTGGTTTGTATTTATTCACCTTCCGGTGCCGCTCATTATTTTTATACGCAAATTTCACGATCTGAAACTTACCTGGGGATTGGCTCCGTTTCTTTTAGGTAGTTTTTTTCTGGGTCAGTTTGTGGGGCGAAAAATGTATTCCCGCTGGCCATTATGGAAAAAAAAGACGGAGAATTAATCTCCGCCTTTGTTATTTCATTAAATGGTCGTTGTTCCTGTTACCAAACCTTCTGATTTGGCAGAGACAGAAACTTGTCCACCTTCTCTTCCCATGCGTACAATCAACTGGCATTTTCCACGGAATGTCTTTACATGAGGTTGCTGAAAGCTTTTCATATCTGTCGGGTTTCCATTTCCAACAGCTTGTAATTTCCCATCTCCCTGTATTTCAAAATCAACGGGAATTACCGCATTGGGAACCAGAATTCCATTTTCATCCAAAACTTCTACATTAAAATAAGCCAAATCGTTAACGCCGTTTTTTACCTTTTCTGCTGAAATTTTTAATACTGAAGGTTTTTCTGCTGTTCTCAGGCTTTGCCTGGTTACTTCTTGTCCGTTCTTCAAACCAACAGCTACCAATTCACCTGCCTGATATGGTACTTCAAAAACAGCTGTCAATGCATTTACTTCTGTCAATTCCATCGGGTTATTCATTTCTGTAGCCGCAGAATTTTCCTTTGGAACATCTTTTATCCCAAGCACTTGGACATTCAGTTCCAGGCGAATTTGATCACAGCTTGAATACACCGAAACTTTCATTGGTTTTCCTTCGTTTCCTTCCCAGTTCCAGCTTTTCCATTCTTCGGGCCAGCCCCACATGCTTACTACTTCTTTTATACCTTCCGGAACAGGAGCATGAACCAGCATTTCCAGTTCGCTGTTGTGCCAAACCACATTGCGATAAAACATTTGTGGCTTTTTATAACCCAAAATACTGATATCGCCACAATAGGCATTAAACCAGGGCCATGGAGGTGAAAATGCAAATGGTTCATTATCCAGATTGGTATGGCCTATTCCGGATTCTCCCAAATAATCCCATCCTGTCCAAACAAAGTCTCCGATCACATATGGATATTTTTTAACCATCTGCCAGTTATCAAAAGCTTCCAATGGGAATGATTCAGTTCCAATCATAATCCGTTCAGGATACTTTTCATGGTCTGGCACGTACTGCTTCCATTGGTAATTATAACCATGAACATCCATTTGCGCAAAAGCAGGTGCTGTTTGATCCCATTCTCGACCGGGATGATCCCAGAAATGACAAATAGCCTGCGTAACCGGCCGTGATTTGTCGATTGACAGGATTTTTTCTTTAAGATTCCTTGCTATTTCTAATCCCGATGAATCGGCGCGTTCGTTGATTTCATTGCCAATACTCCAGATTATAATAGAAGGATGATTTCGGTCGCGAAGAACCATCGATTCCAGGTCTTTTTCCCAGCAGTTATCGAAATACAGGTTATAATCCTCCGGGTTTTTAGGTCGCTGCCACTGATCAAATGATTCGTCCATGACCAGCATTCCCAATTCATCACAGGCATCTAAAAACGCTTTCGAAGGAGGATTGTGCGAAGTACGTATTGAATTAAAACCATTTTCTTTCATGATTTTCACCCGGCGGTATTCCGCTGTTTCGAACGCAGCAGACCCTAGTATTCCATTATCATGATGCGCACAGCCTCCTTTTAACAAAACATTCTCACCATTGAGAAGAAATCCTTTTTCAGGTGAAAAATCAATAGATCGTATACCAAACTTTTCACGCGTTTCATCCATCAGTTTATTCCCATCCCAAAGTTGAGCCACCAAAGAATACAGATTTGGATTTTCGATGGACCACAAGCCCGGAGCGGTAATTTCAAAGGATTGATCAAATGTAAAATCAGCACCAGCGGAGAGTTGTTTATCGTCGCTAAAATGTATCACCTCTCTTCCTTCTGTATCCAAAAATTTCATTTTTAAAGTAAAATCTTTATCCTCTTTACTTTCATTTACCAGCTTAACATCCACCGAAACAGTTGCTTTTTCTGTTGTCACTTCTGGTGTTGTAATGTAAACACCCCACAATGCAATATGAACCGGATTGGTTTTTATTAGTTTTACATTCCTGTAAATTCCCGAACCGCTGTACCAACGCGAATTCTTACCTTCGTTTTTCACCTGAACCGCCAATACATTCTCTTGTCCGGGTGGGTTGAGAAAATCACTTAAATCATACGCAAAAGCAGTATATCCGTATGGATGATTTCCCAAATGATGCCCGTTAATCCAAACATCTGCATTCATATAAACTCCATCAAATAAAATTTGAATGATTTTGCCTTCATCCGTATTATCGAGGGTGAAATGTTTGCGGTACCAGGCTGTTCCTCCAACCACATGTCCGGTTGATGATCTTCCGGCACTTTCTTCAGAAAACGGACCGATTTGTTTTACACCTTCTTTTTCAGGAAGGTCTTCAATGCTGTAATCATGAGGTAGGTCCAGAATTCTCCAGGAAGAATCATCAAACGCTGGAGTTTGAGCATTTTCAACATCTGCGCGGATAAACTTCCAGTTATCGTTAAAGTTTGAATCCCTGTTTACTTGTTGATTTTGTGTCGTGCAGGAAGTGAAAAGTAAAACGAAAAAAACGGCGAAATAGAAAATTGATTTCATTAGTTTTGGATTAGATTCGTTAGAAGTGTAAATATAACGTTTTTATATTTCGCAGAATCAACCGGAATAACTCATGAATTAATCGAAGCAACATTCTATTTCACATACACTGTTTTAATATTCACAAATTCCTTGATTCCATGTTCGGAAAGTTCGCGGCCATAACCACTGGTTTTTATTCCGCCAAATGGTAATCGAGGATCTGATTTCACAAATTCATTCACAAAACATGCCCCTGCCTGAAGCTGTATTTCGGCAATATTTTCGCCTTTTAACAAGTCGGAGGTAAATACGGCTGCCCCTAACCCAAATTCGGTGTCATTTGCCACATGAATGGCCTCACGA
>Ga0116152_10000980_pt1 | contig 23502 bp, 17 predicted proteins | sample AD_UKC119_MetaG_FD_89894 | JGI IMG/M metagenome (GOLD analysis project Ga0116152, IMG submission 89894) | Active sludge microbial communities of municipal wastewater-treating anaerobic digesters from Hong Kong - AD_UKC119_MetaG | ecosystem: Engineered > Bioreactor > Anaerobic > Digestate...
TCTACAAAGAATCCCAACAACGCTTAAGCTGGCAATTGCAGGTACGATTATCGGTCTATTGATAGCGATTCCTCTTGGCATTACAGCTGCAGTCCACCAAAACACATGGAGGGACAGCAGTTCTACGGTACTGGGATTGCTCGGCTTGTCGATGCCGAATTTCTGGCTCGGGCTTTTGTTGATTATTGCATTTTCGCTTCATTTAAATTGGTTTCCGTCAATGTATGACGGTACGCTGAGGGGGTTGATTCTTCCCGCAATCACACTGGGAACAGGGCACGCAGCATTGACCATGCGTACGACGCGATCTTCGATGCTGGAAGTCGTTCGTCAAGATTATCTTCGAACGGTTCGCGCAAAAGGTGTTTCGGAGAAAGTGGTCATCAACAAGCATGCTCTGAAAAATGCGCTGATTCCCATCATCACAGTCATAGGAACTCAGGTGGGACATGCCATGGGCGGAGCCGTTTTGACAGAAACAGTCTTTGCGTGTAACGGTGTGGGGAGACTGATCGTTGACTCAGTGAACTACCGCGATACGGAAATGGTCTGTGGAGCGATCATTCTCACGACGTTCTTGTCTTCTTTTATTATGCTGATTATCGATTTGATCTATGCCTTTATCGATCCCTCTATCAAGGCACGTTATACGAGGTGAAAGTATGAAAAATAAAGGGAACAGGCGCATGAGGAGTCGCAGTGCCACAGCGGAAGTATGGCACAATTTTGTGCGGAATAAAGGAGCTGTCGTCGGGCTGGTCGTTTTGGGCCTCATAGTAACGATTGCGATCTTCGGTGCAATCTTTATTGACTACCAGTCGATCGTCAGCGTAAATCCCCAAGAGATGCTGCAGCACCCGAGCTTACAGCACCCCTTTGGAACGGATCAGTATGGGCGTGATATCATGTTCAGAATTATCTACGGAGCCAGATATTCATTGTCGGTTGGTCTTGTTGCGGTGTTTATTGCGCTTGCCATCGGGGGATTTTTAGGAATGTTGGCAGGCAACGTGGGAGGAGTTGCGGAAACTATCATCATGCGCGGTTGTGATGTTTTTGCGTCAATCCCTTCTCTGCTGCTAGCCATTTCCATATCGACTGCACTGGGCAGCAGCACATGGGTGCTGATGCTGGCCGTGGGACTTGTTTCAGTGCCGGCTTTTGCACGTGTGGCCAGAGCCTCGGTCATGACTGTGCGTGACAAAGAATTTGTCGAAGCATCTCGTGCCGTCGGCGCAAGCAATATGCGAATTCTTTTTACACATATCATTCCAAATGCGATGGCGCCGGTGATTGTACAGGCAACGATGCGTGTCGGTACGGCGATTATCGTTGCAGCAAGTCTCAGTTTTCTTGGCATGGGTGTTCCCATCCCAGCCCCGGAATGGGGTGCAATGCTCTCTGATGGTCGCAGTATGATCCGAGATTACAGCTACATGACAGTTTTCCCCGGCCTTGCCATCATGATAACGGTCCTTTCCATCAACTTGATTGGCGACGCTTTGCGCGATGCTATGGATCCCAAGTTGAAGCGGTAGAAAGGAGCGTTCGATGGAAACGAAAAAGCATGTATTGGAGATCAAAGATCTCTCTATCATATACGATACAGAGGAAGGCGTCGTCGAGGCTGTCAATGGCGTGAACCTTCATCTTGAATCTCGCCACACGCTGGGTCTTGTGGGCGAAACCGGTGCCGGAAAAACAACCACCGCGCTGGCACTCCTACGACTTGTGCCGGATCCGCCCGGGGTAATCAAAGGTGGGGAGATTCTAATCAACGGAACAAATATTTTGTGTAACAGTGAGAAAGAGATGGAGCGTATTCGCGGTAAAGAAATCGCAATGGTGTTTCAAGATCCCATGACGGCACTTGATCCGGTATTTACGGTTGGGGAACAGATCGCAGAAAGTTTTTTGCAGCACGAAAAGATGAGTAAAGCAAAGGCGGATGAGAAAGTCAGTCAACTGTTGGAAATGGTGGGCATCCCCGCATCAAGGGCCCATGAGTACCCCCATCAGTTTTCCGGCGGAATGAAGCAGCGTGTTGTGATTGCCATTGCTCTTGCTTGCAATCCTAAGATTCTTATTGCAGACGAACCCACTACGGCACTTGATGTTACGATTCAGGCGCAAGTCCTGGCTTTGATGAAGCGCCTCCGTGATGATAACGATACTTCAATGATCATGATCACGCACGATCTCGGCGTTGTTGCGGAGACTTGCGACGAAGTGGCCGTGATGTATGCAGGACGCATCGTCGAATACGGAACGTTGCGAGATGTGTTTAAAGGCGTTAAGCACCCTTATACAGAAGGTTTGTTCAATTCATTGCCTGATCTAAAGAATCGGCAGCAAAAGCTTCGTCCGATTCCCGGTTTAATGCCTGATCCTACCGATCTGCCCGCAGGATGCACATTTTCACCTCGTTGTCCGTATGCTACCGAACGGTGTAAAAAAGAGCGGCCGGCACCGTATAGATTCAGTGATACGCATGTGGTCGAATGCTTGCGGTATGATGAGCCGGACTTTCACATTGACAGGGGGACTGAATGATGCCGGATATATTGCTGGAAGTTAAGAATCTGAAAAAATATTTTAAAACTTCAAAAGGGATGCTTCATGCAGTAGATAACATCAGTTTTTCCATTGAACGCGGTAAAACGCTGGGCGTTGTCGGTGAATCCGGTTGTGGAAAATCAACGGCAGGCCGTTCGATCCTGCGTTTGATTGAGCCCACATCCGGGGAAGTATTCTTTGACGGAGCGGATATACTTAAGCTCAATGAGCGTGAGATGAGGCAAAAGCGCAGCAATATGCAAATTATTTTTCAGGATCCTTTTTCTTCTCTTGATCCTCGAAAAAGCATTGCCCAGATCATAGCGGAGCCTATCGATATATACAAGCTTGCTTCAAATAAGAAAGAAAAAGAGAAAATGATCCTGACATTGATGGATACTGTTGGATTGGCACGACGTCTTTACAGTACCTATCCCCATGAACTGGACGGCGGGCGCCGTCAACGGATCGGAATCGCCAGAGCTCTTGCTTTAAACCCTCAATTCATAGTTTGCGATGAGCCGGTATCTGCGTTGGATGTCTCAATTCAGGCACAAATACTGAACCTCATGGATGAATTGCAGAAGGAACGGGGCTTAACGTATATGTTCATTACTCATGATCTCTCCGTTGTTCATTATTTCTCTGATGAAATAGCCGTTATGTATCTTGGCGGCCTTGTTGAAAAAGCCTCTGCAGAAGAACTTTTTGCGCGTCCGTTGCACCCATATACACAAGCATTGCTTTCTTCGATCCCCAGCTTGGATATCGACGCAAAGACGGAACGTACTGTATTGGCCGGAGAGGTTGTATCTCCAATTAATCTGCCGAATGAATGCAGATTTGCCAAGCGATGTCCGTATGCCACTTCACACTGCCGCGATCATGTCCCTGAACTAAAAGAGGTTTTGCCTAATCACTTTGTTGCGTGTGATATGGAGCGTCAATGAGATGCATGATTTGGAGTATAGGGTATCTGAAAGCAGTAAAATTCGCATGGATACAGTATCGGCTATGCATCCGGTCCGCATCGCACTGGATTTTTTGGAAAAAGATCAAGAGAATTCTATACTTGAACAAATCTCGATCGCTGAGGTGGAATCCCCGACTTATTTCGAGCATACACGGGCACGCTTTTTTGCAAAAAAGCTTCGGTCGTTGGCAGTGCGCCAAGTGACCATCCGAGCTGATGGAAATGTCGTGGGGATTTTAGAGGGTACCGAGAAGGGGTGCATTCTTTTTGAGGCACATATGGACACCGTTTTTCCTTTCCATACAGTCGGAAGAATCAGAAGAGAAGAAGGCGTGTTGTATGGACCGGGAATCTATGACAATGCGCGCGGATTGGCATCACTTCTGGCTACGCTTCGAGCGCTGAAGTTTTCCGGATTACAGACTCGCAAAAGTATCTTGATCGCCGGGACTGTGCAAGAGGAATCTCCCGGAGGCAGTGCGGGAATGAAGTCTTTATTGGATGCGTATCCCTCTCTGGAAGCCTCTGTTAGCGTGGACGGAGGGTTTGTAGAAGGTATCACGTACAATGCAACGTATGGTGCGAACGTAAAGTATACGTTTTACGGAAGTGGCGGACATGCCGGAAACTCATTCAAGCTATGCACGAACCCCCTTGCAGCGGCCTGTTATGCAGTCTCGATGATCGAAGAGATCTCTGTGCCCGATACACCTCGCACCACCTACGCATCAACAAGATTGTGCAGCTCCGAAAAAAGTGCGATTAATGCGATTCCCTGGGACTGTACACTTTTTGTGAATTATCGTTCAGAAGATGAGGGCATGTTCCATGCGCTGGACGAAAAAATTGAAACTTGCATAAAGGAAGCATGTGCAAAGGAGACAAAGAACCAAAACGGAGATCCGGTCACATATGAGAAAGAGCTTCTGACATATATGCCCGGTGGAAAGCAGGACCTTCATTCTCCTCTTGTCGAAGCATATTACCTTGCCGGGAAATTTTTGGGCGCTCAGCCGTTTTTCAGGTCTGGTGGCAGCAGTAATGCAAACATCGCCATTTCCCGGGGAATTCCTGCTGTAACAGCCGGTGCGGGAAGAGGAAATCGCAAGGGTCATACGTTGCAGGAATTTTTTCCCGAAAAAAATGCTTACCTATTTCCTCAGGGATTGCTTATACTTTTATTGATGGTTGCAGGAATCGATGGTTCGATTACATCTTGTCTTGAATAAAACGAAAGAGGGTGGATCATGATCATTTTAAAAGGTGGGACCGTAATGCCGATGCATACGGATCCGTTTGTCGGAGATGTCGCTTTCGAAAACGGCAAAATAGTGGAGCTGGGCGCCGACTTAATCGGCGGCGATGCAGAGATCGTTGATGTAAAAGGTAAGTATATACTCCCGGGGCTTGTGGATCCGCACAGCCATATCGGCTTGCAGGAAACGGGATCAAGAGAAGTAGATCACAATGAAAAAGGAGTGCCTATCACACCCGAAATGCGGGCGATCGATGCGATACACCCTGGGGATCCCGCCTTTGAGGAATGCCGCAGGCTTGGGATCACAACAGCAGTTACGGGACCCGGAAGCATCAACCTGATCGGAGGAACCTTTGCCGCAATCAAAACTGCAGGCACGACGGTCAAGCAAATCTGCCTGCGGGATTCCGTGGCAATGAAAATGGCTTTGGGCGAAAATCCTAAGTTTCGCTATTCCGAACTTGGCAAAGAGCCCCATAGCCGTATGGGAAGTGCTGCTATGATCCGCATTGCGCTTACAAAAGCATACGAGTACAACGCACATAAGATATCGGGGAAATTAGCGGAAGTCGATCTTAAGATGGAGGCTCTTGCCGGCGTACTTCGCGGGGATATCCCGATGAAGATCCATTGTCACAGAGCGGATGATATCGAGACAGCCATTCGTATCATGAACGAGTTTGGTATCCGTTATACGCTGGATCACTGCTCGGAAGGCTATTTGATCCCGGATACTTTGCACGATGCTCTCAAGGACAAGTGCAACGGCATCATCATCGGACCGATCATTTCTTTCGCAAGGAAGCTTGAGTGTCGATATAAACTCCGGACGCAGTATGCGGCAAAGCTTTATGAACAAAAACTCCCCTTTGCGATGTGCAGCGATTTCCCTGACAGCACACCGGAATGTCTTATGCTTGCCGCAGCGCTCGGAGTAGCGGAGGGCGTTCCGGAGGACATTGCGCTTCGATCGATCACTATCGATGCTGCCCGTGTAACAGGTATTGCAGACCGCGTCGGAAGTTTGGCGCCCGGTAAGGATGCCGATATTGCAGTTTTTAGCGGGAATCCTCTCAATTGTTTGAATCCGTGTTGTGCTACCTATATCGACGGTAGACAGGTATACAGGAGAGATTGATCTTTCTCCGGCAAAGCAGTGTGTCTCGATTTGTAATCAGCAGGTCAGCGGTTCGAATCCGCTCAGTAGCTCCACGAAAACCCTGTAATTTGAACGGTTGCAGGGTTTTTATTTTCATCAGACGAGCCTCCCAATATCAAAAATTCACAAAAATTCACAGGACTTTTGAAAACATAAAAAAACTGGGGGCTTATTCCCCCAGTTTTAGCTTCTCTAGAGCGTCTTTTTTGAGTCCTTTTGATATGTGACTGTAGGTATTTGCCGTTTGTCGGTAATCAGAGTATAAATGGTAATCTAAAAGTGAGCCATTTTTCAATGAAAGGCGAAGGACGTCGAGATTGATGACGAGCTGGTAGCCGATAGCGAAGGAACTGGCGAAAGGTCTCGCCGGATGAATACGAATTGCGAGTAGAGGAATATTTTGGTATAATGAGTCTAAATTAAATGGACTGTACGGAAAGTTCGTACAGTTATTGCGAAATATAAAACAGATGAAAATCCCGGCTATGTGATCCAAAACTGGATGAGGAATCGCAATGTAGTGCAATTCCTTGGCTTATGGGAAATGTTGAACAATCCTAATTTCAATTGCCTCGAATTCGAGGCAATTGAAATTGAAGCTGGTCTAAACAGCTTTGTCTTAACACCTAAAAAGTGGATTGAAAAAACTAAAGCTATCGGAATGACGTCAAAGCAAGGCCGTTATGCTGCTACTTTTGCGCATTCGGATATTGCTTTTGAGTTTGCTTCTTGGATTTCACCGGAGTTTAAACTCTACATCATAAAAGACTATCAACGCTTAAAATCGGACGAAAATAGCCGCCTGTCAATCGGCTGGAACCTCAACCGAACACTTGCAAAAATAAATTATCGGATACATACAGATGCAATAAAGGATGTATTAGCCCCGCCGGATGTTACTCCTCAAAAGCAAAATATAACATACGCCAACGAAGCTGATCTTCTGAATGTTGCGTTGTTTGGTATGACGGCTAAGGAATGGCGACAGGCTAATCCGGATGCAAAAGGCAATATCCGTGACGAAGCGTCTCTCCAGCAACTTATAGTACTGTCGAACATGGAGAGCCTGAATGCGGTGTTTATGCGTCAGGGTTTATCTCAAAAAGAGCGCCTTCTTCATCTCAATGCCAATGCCAAGCAAATGATGAAATCTCTTTTGGATAGTGCAGGAATAGAGCGGCTGGAACAGTTTGGGGGGGGGAAGGCGCAAACCCTTTTTTTACTGGACTTACAAGACACAAAGTATCTTTTTATAAGGGCATAAGGAAGAAGAAATGATATTTATACTACCTTTCGAACAACCAGCAGGTCAGCGGTTCGAATCCGCTCAGTAGCTCCAGGAAAGCCCTGTGATCGTCAAGATCGCAGGGCTTTCTGTTTTCTCCGGGGCCGTCTGTATTGATTTTAAGCTCTTTGGTGACAAACTGATTTATAGGAATGAAGACTTATGTTACAGATCCCAAGGAGGAACACATGCCTTTTACCATTGTCAGCCAAGATATTACAAAGATGAAGACCGCCGCCATCGTCAATGCGGCGAATACCCAGCTCGCCATGGGCGGCGGCGTCTGCAGCGTCATATTCAGTGCGGCCGGCGTCCGGGAATTGGAGGCCGCCTGCCGGAAGCTGGCCCCGATCCGGACCGGGCAGGCCGTCATGACGCCGGGCTTTTGCTTGCCGGCCAGGTTCATCATCCATGCGGCAGGTCCGGTGTATCGCCCGGAGCATGGGAAGGAAAGTGAGAAGCTCTTGCGTTCTGCTTATACTGAAGCCCTTCGGCTTGCTGTGGACAACCATTGCGAAAGTGTCGCTTTTCCTCTGATATCTTTAGGATCAACGAAGTGCTGTTTCAATATGACCAGCTCCTGCTGGGCGGTTTCTAAGAAAAATTGTCGCTTTGAAAGCGACCCGAGGCTTTGGAGAACTTGCTATCTTAAAGGCACAAGAAAGCAAAGGAGGACAAAGCAATGAAAAAGGGTTTGACAGAGCTGGTATTCATCCTCGACAAGAGCGGTTCGATGAGCGGACTGGAACGGGATACCATCGGCGGTTACAACACGATGCTCGAAAAGCAGAAGGCTGCCGAGAAGAAAATGCAAGCCGGGAATATTCTGCGGAGAAGATAAGGGCGCAGATCAAGCGGCAAAAGGAAAGGCATGGATGGGAATTTATTTTCCTGGGCGCGAATATCGATGCGGTGGAAGCTGCCGGCAGATTTGGGATCAACGCCGACCGGGCTCAAACCTACCATGCTGACAGTCAAGGCGTAGCCCTCAATTTTGATGCGGTGGGAGAAGCCGTCACTTCGTTTCGGATGTGCACTGCTGTGCCGGAAGACTGGAGCGACAAGATCCGGGAGGATTATGATAAGCGCACGGGACGATGATTGATATGATGTCTTATTCAGGGCTTTCTTCTGTGGCGGATGCCAGCGCAACGAGCTGGATCTCCACCGGGGCATCACCGGGCAAGGATGCCACGCCGACGGCCACGCGGCTGCCGATCCCGGCTTCGCCCAGTTCTTCGTACAGGTATTCCGATGCGAGATCTGCCATACGGGCGTGGGCGGTGTAGCCTTCCTCCGCATTGACGTAGACCGTAAGGGACAGGATCTGTCCGATGCATTCTTTTTCTTTCAGCATATTGACGGCCGCTGTCAGCGCATTGGCAGTAGCTTGTCTTACGGCTTCTCTGTATATTTCAATGGATTCGGACACCTTTACTTTTCCGGTAAGGATCAGCTCCCCGTTTTTCCTCGGCGTCATGCCGGCTGTATAAATGAAATTTCCGCCTCTGGTCGCAGGAGCATAGTTCCCCTGGGGGATCGGATTATCTTTAATGCTTTTCATTTTCAATTTCACTCCTTTGCATGCAGAATTTCTGCGATGAACTCGTGCCTCTGAAAAAAATTATAGTCTTCGAAGCTTTCGGAATCAATCGCTCGTTTTTTTTAGCTTCTCTCAATGTTTATGTAGTACAACTTTAGCGTGTGATGCTATAATGATTATGTGATTAAACAGCGCAGTAATGTTTTAGCTAGAGATAAGGAGAGAATGTATGAGGATTCCATCATTATTTTGGAGAAGAGTGCTCAGTTTTTTTTTGGCGATCGTTCTGGTATTGGGGTTATTTCCCAATTTTTTATGGCTTCCGGCATCTGCCGCGGATGATCTTGAAAACTCGAATGCTTTCGACGCCATCGGGATCGATACGGCCACACCGGAAAATGTGGACCTGAACAGTACCGATAATCCCTACGGGCGAGACAAAGTGGATGTTCTTCCGGTCTATGAGCTTTTCGAAGGAATGGTGGACCCCGGAGACAGCAAGCAAGATGCCACGCTGTTTGGGCATAACGCTTCCATGCTGGCTTCGCAGGATAGCTTTTATCAAAATCAAGGAGCGGCCAAGAATTCCGGATCGGCCCTCACTGCGGGCGGCTACTCCAATTATTCAGCGGTGTCCGGAGACTTTACCGAAAGCGATCAGGAGGACATGATCGTGACCGTGGCCGCAGGAAACTGGGACAAAGCTTCCGCGGATGAGACCGTGGCAAAGGGTGCGTTTGCAGGAGTTTATCTGTATATTACCGATCCTTCGACCGGAGCGACAGGCACGGTCAAAACGCTTCTCAATACAGATTCATTTATCGGTAACATCGGCAGATACGACGAAGAAGATTTCGGAGATGCCTCTTACCAGCTTCAAAACTATCTGCAGGTGGAAACCGGCGACTTCGACGGTGACGGTATCGATGAGATCGCCGTGTACGTGCCCCAGGGGGGCGGCGGAGCCGTCACGTCCAACTCCCGCGTGGAAGTCTACAAGCTTGAATATACAAGTGATGCAGGAAACACCCCGCAAGACAATTATCTGAATGCAAGCAAATGGAAAAAGGCCTGGACGTATTTCTTCCTGGAAGGTTACTATGTGTCGAACATGGTTTCTCTGCTTTCGGGCGATTTCAACAGGGATGGGACTGACGACCTTGCCATGTCCTGGGGCGTCTATTATTCCAGTGAATACAAAAACACCTCCAAGGCTGTGATCCTTTACGGTGACAATAAGAATGAAATGCTGCAGCGGGACAAGTGGTTCGATCTTTCCTACGGGAACAGCCAGATCGTACGCGCGGCGTTTACTTACGGCGACGTGAACGGTGACAACACCGACGAAGTGATCCTCGGCGGACAGTCCGAAGACGATATCAACAACGGGAAAATGTATACGCGTCTGATCAATATGTATACGTATAACGGTGACAGCGACAGCTTTGCGCTGTATTCTTCCGACAATTTCAGTCTGATCGACTACGAGGATGACGAAGGCGTGCTGCAGCCTTTAGGAGACGGGCAGTATTACAGTTCTCCGGCAATGATTTCAAATATCGCTGCCGTATGCTTTGGCGGAAGGGGCACGGATCATTATATTTATCTGGACAGCGTACTCTATGCCTACGGCAACGACGGGCTGGAAATTTACGATATGCTGGAAGATCCTTCAGATGGCGGCGCACTTTCTGTGTTCTATAATGACGATCGTCTGGACGGCATCGCGCATACGACGCCTGCCCAGCTGGAAATGGCCAGATATTACGTGGAGTATGGCGCCTTGTCCGGAGATTTTACCGGTGACAGCAAAGAGGCGCTCCAGGTCAGCCAATACTATTTGATGCAGGAATTCAGCACGACGTGGACAGAATCCTCTTGGCTGAAAATCTTTAAACGCTTCTGGTGGTTCCGCTGGTGTCCTTGGTGGCGGCTGGACACCGTAAAGTTTGCCGATCATGTCGTTGCGGGCAAGATGAATGTCTGGGCCTTCAGCGCAGTGACAGATGCGGCCGGGACCATCCTCTCCATTGCTGCCAGAAAGCAATACGACGGCGGCAGCACGTTGAACAAGTACTATTGCAAGCTCAATACGGACAATGATACGTCCTTTATGTCCTATACGGGGAATCACTATGTGGTCTACACCGATCCCAAAGTGCTGGCGGTGATCGCTTCTGCGCCTTATTTCGAAGATGTGGCCAATATGCCCGGCGGTGACGATCACGTTGGCAATTCAGACACCAGCTACAGCTCCACAACGGGAAGCGAGCAGGGTTCCTCCAGCTCCAACACCATCTCTGCAGGCGCCTATTTCGGCATCGACGCCGATGTGACCGTGTTCGGTGTCAAGGTGGCCAGCTTCGAAATGGAGACAGAGTACAGCCACGGCTGGACCTGGGCGACGGAAAAAGCGTCCTCCCTGGAACAGACGATCACCTACGGCACCGCAGCCGGAGAGGACGCTGTGGCGTTTTATTCCATCCCGATGGAGGTCTACGAATATACGCTTTCCACGCCGGTCACCAATGAGAGCAATGTCGTGACCGGATACACGGATCAGACAATGACGGTGAATATTCCCCATACCGCCGCTGTTTCCGTACTCTCTCTTGACAAGTATGAATCCATTGCGGCGGACTATCCCGAATTGCCGCAGATCTCCGGCGTAGCGCTTAAGCATACGATCGGGGACCCCTCCACGTATCCGGCCAGTGCCAACGGCTATCGCGATGCGCTGGCCTACAGCGGAAACTGGGCTGCCGTAGGGTACGGAAATGGCTATATTGCGCAGGAAATTGCCATGAGCAGTTCCACGACCAAGAGCTATGAGCAGACCAATTCCTTCAGCTTTAAAATCGGCGGCGGCGCCGGTGTCGTGAAAGCCGGTGTGACCGTAGGCACGGAATGGGGCCGCGGTTCGGCTACCACGACTACCGAAGGTTCCACCTTTGCCGCAACGCTCGTGAATATGCCTGCAGCCGCCGAGGATTACGGCTACTACTATGCCTGGAAGCTGTTCACCTACGAATATTCCGACGGCAACTCCGAATTCCCGGTGGTGAATTTTATGGTGACCGATGTTACGGCGCCTCCTAAGGTCCCGACGGATTTCGACTGGGATATGGAACAGACCACCGACCTGTCCATCGATCTGACCTGGAGCTATGCCGGGAATGCGTCTAAATTCGCCATCTACCGGGAGTACAATTTCTCGGGAAATACCGGCATGGTGAAGATCGCAGAGGTGGCATCTTCTGAAACCGAGGGTTACGATGCGGATACCAATGCGCGACTTTATCGTTATACTGTGAACGGATTGAGCGCTTATCAGGACTATAATTTCCAGATCCAGGTCGTCGGTACGGCGCAGCCGGCCACCAGCGCGCCCGGCGTTGTACTCAACACAAGAACTAAAACAGACAGCGGTTATCCGGAGCTTACGCTGAGCACCGGCGAACTGCTGGTTTATCCCGATGCCGTGGGAACCGTTGGTCTTGATGTGCGCTATGACGGTCAGGATGGCGATGATGCGTACAGAGCGATCCTCTATCAATGGCAGAAATGGAACAACGGGCAGTGGACCAACGTAGCCAATACCAGTGACTTCACTTCATCGACCATGTATATCCGAAATGCGGGGATGGCAACGATGGGCGATTACCGCTGCATGGTGAACGTGATCTATTACGATGATGAACGAGGGCAAGAATATTACATCACAGCCTATTCGGATACAGTGGAAGTCAGCTATGCAAAGCGTACTTCCTTTGTGCAAGGCGCCATTACGGCCGAGAGTGCCGGGGATGTGAGCAGACCGACTCTTTCGGTGGTGATCGAAAATGCCCACGGCGACAGTGCGGCCACCCCCGGAGGCGCGGTCACATTCTTTGTGGAGGGTGTCGATTATACCAAGAGCTATGAAGCGGAGCTGATTCCTGTTTCAGGCGAAAGATATTCGACTGCCACTATTTCCTCCGCAAATGTAACAGAATTGCCGGAAGGCATTTATGAAATCACCGCTTATTACGGTGGAAGCCGAATCTTCCGCTCTTGCGAATCCGATACGATTATGTACAAATCGGGCAATGTGGACGGATATTGGATGGAGCTGAGCGAAAATGCGGTTTATGGAGACACCATCACGCCGGCGCTTTATCTGGTGACCGGTCTGGGCGCGGATGCGACTCGGACTCCGGTTACTGAAAGCGTATCCTTTGCCGTCGACGGCACCGTGGGTTGGACCGATGGTTCCGCTATTCAGGCAAAGGCTGTGGGATCCTACACCGTAACTGCTAGCGTGGAAGGCAGCGCTGTCACATCGAAGCAGATCCTGGTGTCGCCCTTCAAACTCACCCTGGCGGCGCCTTCTTACACACAGACGTCAAATACAGCGTCAGTGGGGCATCCTTCCGTCGATACATTGACGGCGTATGCCGGGGACGATCCGGAGCTGTCTGCGCCGATCAATTTGCCGAACAATGATACGCTTGCCGCTTTGGGGCTTTATGTGAAGGCAACGAACTCGGCATTTAAAGAAGGAACGATGCTGCGCCATGATCCGGATTCCGGCGTGGCGCCCGCAGGCGATCCGATCCACGGTGAATTGTGGTTTTATTCGCCCGGCAAATATACGCTCGCGGGCACACCGGGCGCGGCTGCCGATGCGGAGAAGCTGAACAATTATGAAATCACTTATCTTACCGGCACTTATATCCTGACGGCGGAAACCTATCCTGCGGTTCCCAGTGCTCTCCTGTTGAACGGGCAGGCGCGGGGCACCGTGGAAGTTGTTTCTCCCGCGGATTATACAGCGGGAACAGAATATCAGAACGGCACGCAGGTCACATTCAAAGCCACACCGCTGGCCGGCTACGAAGTAAAAGCATGGTATATCGCAAACACGGCGGATGTCTTGTCTGCCGTGCCCCACGAAGTGGCGGGAGGGATCTATACCGGCACCTATCTCAATTACACCATGAGTTCCGAGGCGCTTTATGTTGCCGTGGAATTCCGTGTGGCGCAGCGAAGTCTTACCTTTGCGCCCAACAATGCTGCCTATGGATCTGTGACGTGCAATTCTTCTCCCTATATGACGAGCGGCGCGATTTTCTCCAGCGGCACAACATACACATTCACCGCAGCGCCGCAGACAGGATACCATTTTGTCAACTGGGTGGTCAGCGGTGGGGCCTCTTATACGGATACGACGAGCCCGACCATTGCGGTGACCGGGGGCAATACGAGCATCACACTTCGTGCCGTGTTTGAGCGGGACAGCTATCAGCTCACGCTGAACGGCGATCTGCAGGGCTATTATTTCGATGATACCGACGATAATATCAGCACGCCGGAGGTAAAGATCGTGGTAGAATCCGGGTCTCTGATTCCCGGAGACAAGAGCGTGACAGTACTTCCCAAGAGCGGCTATTCCGTTGAAAGCTGGACGAATGTGGCAAGCGAAACCCAATCCTATACCTTTGCGATCACCGGAAATACAGAGATCACGGCAGTGACTTTTTATAACGGATATGCGGTTTCCCTGTCGATCACTCAGGCCTCCAACGGCGATTCCGAAGTGACTTGCGACAAGGATATTGCAGGAAATATCGTAGGGGGTACGGCCATTGTCTTTGAGGCAAAGCCGGCCTACGGCACAAAGTTTGCCGGATGGAAAGTGAACGGCAGCGCCGATTATTTCGCAGCGTCTGACGAAGCCCTTATCCTGTCCGCCAACGGAAGAAGTCTGACGATCCGGGCAACGGGAAGAGATTATGCCATTGAAGCCGTTTTCGTGAACAACGACACCTACACGCTTCGCGTGACGAAGGCCGCCCACGGAACGATGGGGATTACGATTACGAATCCGGTGTTCGGCACCGTGAATTCCCCGTCCTATACTTATAGCGGGGATGCTGTCAGTGAAGAACTGACCGTGTACCAAGGAGATACGATCCGATTTGAGACGACGGCGGAAAGCGGTTTCCAGGTGATTTACTGGAAAGAAAATGGCCGTACGACCCAGACCTCTGTCTCCGACTGGACTGTTGCCAATATTACAGCCGAAACTTCTGTTGAGGTGGATTTCAGTTCCATGGGGTTCTATACGGTCACCTACGGCACGATCGGAGAGGGTCTGTATTCCGCAGCGAAAGTGGACGGTGTGGACTTCGAAAGCGGCAACCAGAGCCTGGGTGCCGGCAGGATGATCAGCTTTACGGCGAGCCCCGGCCCAGGCAATATGATCGACCACTGGGAATCCAACGGGACCACGGTCCTGAATTCCTATGGAGTTCCCAGCGTGAATCTGGAATATGCCTTTGTGCTGGGTCGAAATACAAATGTCACAGCGGTGTTTGCCCCCCGGGAAACATACGGCATCACATCTGCCGGAGATCATGCCGCCGTAAAGGTCATCGAAGCTGCGCCAATGGATTACGCTTCCGGCGACCCGGACAGCGGATACACTGCTGTTCGGAAAGGCGCCTATGCGAAGATGACCGTTACGCCGGAATCCGGGTACTACATCAACAGTGTTACGGTTGCCGGCAGCGGAGACAGCTTTGATCAACTTACAAAAGAAGACTGGACTCCCGGCGGCGCCACCGGAGAAAGCTGGACGGGAGAGATTTATGCCGTTACGGAAGATACCATCATAACGGTGGATGCAAGGCCGATCTACGAAATCAATTTTGCGCCCGGAAACGGCAGGATCCTTGCGGGAGTGGAACATATTCCCCCTTACGACGGCCAAGCCGACGCGCAAGAGCTCGCGGAAGACGGGAATATCTTTGTCAGGGAAGGCACACAGCTTGATCTGACCTTTACGCCGGGCGACGGTTTTGTTCTGACCGATGTGACAGATACTTCGGGTTCCATAACCGGCCGCATCGGATTCAGTCACGATGCCTATACCGCAAACACCGGGACCGGCGAGTCCTGGCAGCTTACGATCGACTCGGTCCAGGCTGCCAATGCGTTTACGCTAAGTACTGCCGCACCCCATGCCATGACGATCCGGGGGACGGGGATCAGTTCAACGCTGACCCTTAACGGACCTTACGCATGGTGGAGCGAAAGCGACCCCATCACGCAAGGATCAACGCGGCTCGTCCGGAACGGCGCCACCGGGATCCTGGTTATAACGCCAAACAACAGATATACCATCGATGATGTGACGGTCACCGGAAGTGGGGATTACAGCATAACGCAGGAGGTCATCGATCCGAACAATCCGAACGTGAAGAGGTGGACGCTGACCATCCGTGATATCAGCGCAGATATCGCCGTTGAAGTGGAGACGCAATACCAGGCGCCTTCCGGCGGCGGCTCCATCGCCCCGCCGGCTCCGCCGGCGCCGGAACCCCGGGGCAACATCATCAGCCCGAAGGTGACGGAGAACAATGGCGCTGCGGCTGTTGAAGTCAGCGAGAAGGATGCGGAAGACAGCATCCAGGCTGCCATCGACAATAAGGATGATCAAATCGTGGTTTCGGTGGGCGACTCCCTTGCTGTATCCTCTGTGGCAGCAAGAATGCCCGCATCCCTGATCGAGCAAATCGCAGATAATACGAAGGCCGGATTGGTCATGGAATCGGGCATTGCGTCTTTGAGCATCCCGAATCAGGCGCTCAAAGAAATCGCCGGACAGGCAACGGGCGAAGATGTGACGCTCTCTGTGGAAAAGATCGACAAGGAAGTGCTGACAGCGGAGCAAGCCGCCGCAGTGGGAGATTCCCCCGTATATGACTTCAATATGATGAGCGGAGGACTCCGCATCAGCACCTTTGGCGGAGAAAGCCTGACCGTGACGCTTCCCTATACGCCTGCAGATCCTGACCACATTTCGGTCTATTTCATCGCTGATGACGGCAGCTTGGTCAAGGTCGAGGCAACGTATGATCCCAAAGCGGGAACCGTGGTGTTTGTAACAGATCACTTCTCCTATTACATGATCACAGAGAACGAAGCGCTGGGCTGGGAAAATCCCTATCTGGATGTCGCTTCTCAAGACTGGTATTACAACAACGTATTTTATGTCCATGCCAACGGTTTGATGACAGGCACTGAAAAGGACAGGTTCAGCCCGCACAACGCTACAAACAGAGCGATGGTCGTGACCATTCTTCACAGGCTGGAAAATCAACCCGAAGCAGCTGCTGCGCAATTCAAAGACGTTGCAGCAGACCAGTATTTTGAAAAGGCAGTTTCCTGGGCTGTGGCCGCAGGCGTTGCGACCGGATACGGTGACAGACAGTTTGGTCCCTTCGACAATGTGACACGGGAGCAGTTGGTAGCGATGCTCTACCGGTACAGCTTGTATAAAGAATACAATCTGTCTGCGGACGGTAGCATTACCCGGTTTACGGACGCAGCCAAGGTATCTCTCTGGGCAACGGATGCCGTCAAGTGGGCGGTAGGCGCAGGGCTTCTCAGCGGAAAAGAAAACAATATTTTAGACCCGAAAAATACGGCAACCAGAGCAGAGGTCGCAGCGATTTTCCAGCGACTGTTGCTGAACGTGGTACAATAAGAAACAAGAAATAAAGAGCGCCCCGAAGAATGGATTTCTTCGGGGCGTTCTTTTTAACTATCTCATTCCTCCAGAAAAGATTTCAGCCTTTCTTCGTCCACGATACGGAAAGTGTTTTTGTGGAATTCGATGATCCCTTCGTCCCGCAGTCGGCCCAGCTCCCGGGACATAGACGGTCTGGAGATGCTTAAAAAGTCTGCCAGCTTTTCCCTGTTCAGGGGCAATTCGAAAGTCATTGAGCCTTTCATTTCCTTTTGTTCCAGCAGGTACTTGCTCAGCTTTCCGTTGATCGTTTTCAGCAACAGATATTCCACTTTGCGATTGAGGTCACAGGCCTTCTGCGCGATGACGCGGATCATGTTGGACAGGATGGTTTTATGGAAAATACAGGCTCGTTCGCAGACGTTGATGATCCTTTCCGGATGGACGACCATGACTGTGCTGTCCGTCAAGGCCTGATAGGACATGGGCCACTGTTTCAGTCCGCAGAAAGCCAGGGCTTCCCCGCAAACATCTCCGATGTTGAATAAATTGACGATCGAACGCATTCCGCTGTATGTTTCCCGCACGATGGCTGTTTCCCCTTCCAGAACGAGATAGATGCCCTTGAACGGTGTGCCGATTCGAGCGATATATTCATTTTTTTCAAAGTGCGCGATTTTATACTCCAGACAACCCATCACGTGAAGGATATTGCTGCGTTCGATTCCCTGGAACAGATTCGATCGAGATGCGATCTCAATATACTTTTCCTGCATTTCTTGCATTTTTTCCTCCTGTGTATCCCGGGATACGGGCGTTGCCGGTTGTGATGTTTTATAATCAGCATACCTTAGAAACAATCGATAAGAAATTATTAATTAAATGAAAAGAGTTGTCAATAAAAAGCAAAAGAATTCAAGCTTTTTACGCAGAGGAGAGTACAGATGAGTCACAAAATCGTCGTCATTGGAGCGGGATATGCCGGTGTTCTCGCAACCAAAAAGTTGGTTCGCCGCTTGAAGAAAGAGGACGTGGATATCACGATCATCGACAGAAATTCTTATCACACGATGCTTACGGAGCTCCATGAGGTGGCTGCCAATCGCGTGCCCGAAGATCATGTGCGCATCAGCATCAAAAAGATTTTTGCGGGGCGTCCTGTCAACGTGGTTCTGGACACTATCCAGACTGTGGACTACGACAATAAAATGGTAGTCGGGAATGTGGCTTCCTATGCCTACGACCATCTTGTAGTGGCCTGCGGTTCGAAACCCACTTTTTTCGGTACGCCGGGGGCAGAGGATAACGCATTCTATATTTGGTCTTATGACGATGCTGTGTGGCTGAAGCACCACATCGTAGAGGTTTTCAAAGATGCCGCTTCGGAAACGGATCCGCTTCTGAGACAGCAGCTTTTAACGTTTTACGTGGTGGGAGCCGGATTCACCGGTGCGGAAATGGTCGGCGAGCTGGCCGAATGGGTGCCCGCTCTTTGCGCCGAACATGAGATCGACCGCAACGATGTGAGGATCGTCAATGTGGATATGTTGGACCGCGTGGTGCCCACCTTCCCCGAGCGCCTGTCCGCTAAAGTGGAAAAACGCCTTCGCAAGATGGGTGTGGAAGTGCGGCTCAAAACCGGTGTGGCAGCCGTAGGTGAAGACCACATTGAACTGAAACAGGGCGAAACGATCACCAGAGATGCCACGTCTACTGTAATATGGACTGCCGGCGTAGAAGGCGCAGAGGTTGTATCCAGACTGAAGGATTTAAAATTGATGGGGCGCAAGCGTCTTCAGACCGATGAATATCTCCGGGCGGAAGGGCGCAGCGATATTTACGTTGCAGGTGACAACATTTTTCATCTTCCGGAAAATCAGTCAATGCCGGTTCCTCAAATGGTGGAAAATGCCGAACAGAGCGCAGAGGTCGTAGCTCACAACATTGTTGCTGCCATCACAGGGAAAGGACAGCCCGAAAAATATGCCCCGAAATTCCACGGCGCTATGCTTTCTGTGGGTGGACGCTATGGGACAGCCTATGTGGGGACCCACAATAAAAAAGTTGCGCTTCCGTCTTTCCCTGCCATGTTTGTGAAACATATGATCAACGTGTTCTACTTTGTTCAGGTTGCGGGATGGAATAAAGTGATCCATTATCTAAAGAATGAATTCTTTACCATTCGGCACTGCAGAAGCTTTCTGGGCGGACATTTCTCCAACCGGACGCCGAGCTTCATGCTGGTGGCATTCCGGATCTGGCTGGGGGCCGTGTGGGCTTTCGAAGGCACGATGAAGATTGTCGAAGGATGGCTGAAAGAACCGAAGTTGGAGGGCTTTTTCGGAGGCGCGACGGCATGGTTCGACGGAATTTTGGGAGGTTCCGGGGGTTCCGAAGCCGTAGATGCGGTTTCGTCTGCCACCGCTGTCGGCAGCGAGGCGGGTGCCTCTGCGGGAACCATTTTGTTTGATTGGGATTTCCCGGGCTTTTTCCGCGCCCTGTTCGTCAGCGGCAAGCCGCTGGCCGAATCCACTGTCTCAGATGTGGCATTCAAGATGGATATTCCTTTGATCAACGCCTTTGTTTCCAATGTGATACTGGGATACCCAAGCATCGCTCTGGGCATGCAGATCGTGATCGTGATTGCGGAGATCCTGATCGGGCTGTCCATGATGGCCGGTTTGCTCACCACCTTCTCCAGTCTGCTATCTTTGGTTTTATTGTTCATGTTCATGTCCACCACAGGGCTTTTCCTGTCCAGCTTCTGGATGCTCTTCGGCGCCGTCGCCTTGCTTTTCGGAGCCGGAAAAGTATTTGGACTGGATTACTATGTCTCCCCCTTGCTCAAGAAGCGGTGGGCGAATATCGGTTGGGTAAGGCGGTTGTATCTCTATCATGATTAATCGGACAAAAGAGGCGCTGACCTCGGAAAAACTGAATTACGAAGAGGCTGTAGCGGAAACCTCTGGGCAGATCAAACAATTGCTGAAGAGCGCGCCCGTTCCCATTCGAAAGATGACGGTGCATCTGTCCGCTGCGCCCGGAAAGATGATCCGAGCGAAATCACTGCTGGCCTGCGCTATGGAAGAGGCCGATCGCATCTCTCCGGACGCGGTAAAAGCAGCAGCTGCTGTCGAACTGATCCACCTGGCCACGCTGGTCCACGACGATGTGATCGATCAGGCGGACAAGAGGCGCGGAATCAAAGCGCTGCATCAGAAATTCGGACAGAAGTATGCGGTGCTCTGCGGCGACTGGCTGCTCTGTGCCGCCCTGGAATGGGTTTCGACCATGGATCCTGACGGAAACGACCGGGAAGAGCTTTCCCGTGTACTCCCCAAGTATATGACTGCAGTCTGTTTGGGAGAATTGCGCCAAAATCAAAACATGCACAACTATCGCCTTTCAGAGAGGCAATACTATCAAACCATCCGCGGCAAAACAGCCGCGCTCTTTGAGGCGTGTTTTTACGGAGGTCATCTGTTTTCCCGCGAGCCGGAGCTTTATAAGGAAATCTATACGGAAATCGGCAATAACATCGGTCTGATTTTTCAGCTCGCCGACGACTGCGCAGATTACGAATTTACTCAAAAGGAGACAAAGAAGCCCGTATTGTCCGACTGCAGTTCCGGAGTGATCACGCTGCCGCTCATCTATGCTTTAAAGAAAGACAGTACGCTGAAAGAAAAAATCGAGGCAGGCATGGATCCGATCCGCCTCAAAGAAGCGGTTGTTGCTTCCGGAGGACTCGTTTATACCCACGGAAAGATCCATCGGCTGCGCCGGGATACGGCCAGACTGATTCGAGTTTTGGATATCTCACCGAAGAAAAGCGCTCTTTTGGAGCAGATCCTGGACCGGGCCGCGGGCAAATTCCAGGGCTGATAATGGAAAGGATGCCCGTCGACACGATGATGAACAGATTCCTCAGCTATATTGAGATACGGACAAAGATCACAAGCGTCCTTCCGTTTTTCATGACACTGGCTTACCTCGTGTTGAATCATCGACCCGTGGATCCCCTGCGGTCCGGTGTCTTCTTTGCCGGGATGCTTTTATTCGATCTGACGGCAACGTCGATCAACAATTACAGCGATACCAAGAAGAACGATCTGGCATTGCCGCTTCCGCGGCGAAAAGCGCTGGGAATCACGCTGATTCTCCTGCTCCTGAGTATCGCTTGCGGACTTTGGCTCGTGGCGCTGACGGACATCGTCGTGCTCCTGGCCGGCGCTTTGTGCTTTCTCTTCGGCATTCTTTATTCCTGGGGACCGTTTCCTCTGTCCTACGGCCCTTTCGGCGAGATCGCTTCCGGATTCTTCTATGGCGTGATGATCCCTTTTATCCTGGTACGCATCAACGATCCCGGATACTTGTTCACATACGGGCATACGGCGGAACAAATATCCGTTCACATCAACATCATGCCCGCAGCAGGGTTTGGGTTGCTGACGGTCCTGCCCTTTTGCCTGACTGCAGGGATTATGCTGGCCAACAACATCTGCGACGCGGAGCATGACGTTCGCGTCGGACGCCGCACCTTGGTCTTTTATCTTCAAGACAGGGCGCTCCCTCTGTTTTCGGGGCTGTATTACACGGCCTATTTCTCGGTGGTGATCATGGTTGTGTCGGGATTTCTCCCTTCATTGAGCCTGGCATTGCTTCTGACATTGATACCGGTGCAGCGGAACCTGAACGTCTTCCGGCAAAGGCAGCTCAAGGAAGAAACGTTTTCTGTGTCTATTCAGAATTTCATTCTGATCCTTTCTGCGCATACGGCCTTGGTATTTTTAGGCGGTCTGTTGCCGACGTGGAGAGCGTAATGAAGTTTGCAGGGAAAAGAGATATCGTTATCATAGCGATCCTGGTTCTGGCTGCAATCCTTTCCCGGGTGCTTTACACTGACATCCTGGGAAAGAAAGGGACTTATGCGGAGATCTATTACCGCTCGGAACGGGTCAAGACCGTGGCGCTTACTCCCGGTCGCGAAGAAAGTTTTTCCATTCCACAAGAGCCGGATGTGGTCTTCCGCCTCTACGAAGACGGCAGCATAGCCTTCGTCCGGTCAGACTGCCCGGACCAGGTCTGTGTCCATTCCGGAAAACTGAGCCTGGCGGGGCAGCAGGCAGCCTGCCTTCCGAACCTTGTTTACGTCAAGATCGTTTCGGACAAAGCAGATCCGGACGCACCTGATTTATATATTTAACCACAGCAAACACACAAAGGACGTGTATTCATGGAAAAAACCATTGCAAGCAGTAATCACAGGACAACGAAAACCAGGCGCATCACTCTGTTGGGTCTTCTGTTTGCCTTGGCGATGGTTTTGTCCGTGCTGGAAAGCCTTTTCCCGGTACCCGTACCGGTGCCCGGCGTCCGACTGGGGCTGGCCAATATCGTCGTGATGTTTGCTCTGTTCCATCTTAAAAAGAGCGATGCGCTGACTCTGGTGATCCTGAAAGCGATGTTCATCGCTGCGACCCGGGGACTCATCGCCGGCGCGCTGAGCCTTTCGGGGGGCTTGTGCGCTCTTGGTGTCATGGTGCTCATCTTGCTGATGATGAAGGAAAAGACTACGATTCTTCTGGTCAGCATTCTGGGCGCTGTTTTTCATAATTTCGGGCAGATCGCGGCAGCCTCCGCCATCATGGAGACCGTCCTTTGGATCTATCTGCCCACACTGATCCTATCCGGTATCGTGACAGGTTTTGCGACTTCGGTGATGCTGAAGATGACTTCTTCGGCATTTCAGGGGCTGCACCTTAATAAATTCTAAAATTCTCAGGAGGAAAAAATGAAAAGAACAATAGCACTACTCATGGTTGCCTTAATGGCAATCGCACTGCTGGCCGGCTGCGGCGGAGCGCAACAGCCCCAGGAGGAAACTCCGGAATCCGTGATGACCGGTCTGGCCGTTCTCAATTCTGTGGCAAAGTCCGCTGACGCCGCCGCAGACGCCGACGGCCTTGCTCAGGCGGACTCCCTGATCGTTGCCGTAACCGTCGACAGCGAAGGGGTGATCACCGATTGTGTGATCGACCAGGCACAATCGAAAGTGAACTTCAATGCCGCCGGCGAGCTGGTGACCCTCTTGGACGCCACGTTCAAGACGAAGAACGAGCTTGGCACGGAATACGGCATGAACAAAGCTTCCGCGATTGGTAAAGAGTGGAATGAGCAGGCCGAAGCGTTTGCGCAGTACGTGATCGGAAA
>Ga0116152_10000982_pt1 | contig 23484 bp, 13 predicted proteins | sample AD_UKC119_MetaG_FD_89894 | JGI IMG/M metagenome (GOLD analysis project Ga0116152, IMG submission 89894) | Active sludge microbial communities of municipal wastewater-treating anaerobic digesters from Hong Kong - AD_UKC119_MetaG | ecosystem: Engineered > Bioreactor > Anaerobic > Digestate...
AGGCTTTAGTTATTTAAGGGTAATCTATAAACCAGCCAACGTTATAAAAAAGCCTAAACAACTAAAGCCTCCCAAAAATATACCTGTAAAAAATTTTTTAGGCGTTAAATTTTTTACAGGTATATTTTTGGGAGGCTTTAGTTGTTTAGGCTTTTTTATAACGTTGGCTGGTTTATAGATTACCCTTAAATTGGAAAAAAAGGCATGACGGTTAATTTTATTATTTCCATTGGAGTTATCATATATCCAACCTTTTAAATGAGTAGCTAGAGTGTTTTCAAGATTAAGAATAAAAGAGTGATGGTAAACTTTCCCATCTTTTTTGTATGTATGAAAAAGCATGTTTGTTCTTACTCCTGAAGGAGTTTTGTCATCAAGATAAAAGAACACGGAAAGTTTACAATTTGTTGACGAATCATCAGGAAAGACTTGTGAGTTATATGATAAACAGTATTCTCCTTGTCCTTTAAGAGGAATTTCAAATCCAAGAGCAGGATCTAGAACATAATCAACGGCCATATTCCATGTTGTTTTCAACGGCCATAAGTTTAAGCTGTCGGCTATGGCAGAATCTTGTATGTTGTGTTGCAAATCAACCTGATCGTCAATTTGGGTGAGTTCAATGATAACTTGATCCATAATCTTATCAAGTGCTTCGGCTTTTTGGGCGTAATACTTTAGTGAACTATCGAACTGTTCTTTGCTGTATCCGTATTGCTTTAGTATTGGTTCGTAGTAACTTATGGTGTCCTTTGCGAAAAGTTTTCCATTATTTACAACATTAATAACTCCGTCGGTAAGGTACATCTTCTTTAAAATTTCAACCATATCCTTTTTAGGGATAATGTCTTTGTTAGTACAAGCCGACAAGGTAAAAAGCAATCCGAGTAGTAAACATTTCAGTGTAGCCGATTTCATCCTTTTGCAGTTTTAATATGTGCAAATCTAATGTAAAATAAAATAATGACTTGCATTGATGATGAAAAATGAGTTAATGCAATTTATGTGTATTGCTTTCAAATGGGAAAAAGAACATTTAAAAAAGATTTGTTGAAAACTATTTAATAAAAAATGAACAAATTGGGACTATTATACATCCTTCAATGTTTAATTTTGAAGCGTATTTGGTTCATAACCGATTAAAAGGGAATTTGGTGTAAGTCCAAAACTATCCCCGTAGCTGTAAGTTCCGATAAGGGTTTAATCAATTTTGCCACTGTTTTAAAAATGGGAAGGCGATTAAACCGGGAACAAGTCAGAAGACCTGCCAAGTACTTAGTATTCGTAGCTTTCGGGTGAAAGGCGATAGAAATTTCCTATTAAAAGGTATTCTATTTTTATCCCCGCGAGTTACCATTTATTAACCTTTAAATTCATTAAGCAATGAATGGTGAATCTCGTATTAAAAAAATTGTCAAACGGAATGGCGAGGTTGTTAATTTTGACCAAGGCAAAATTGAACATGCCATTTTTAAAGCCATGCGGGCAATTGGCAAGCCGAATCGGAAAAAGGCCAGCGAGTTGAGTTGGCAGGTGGTGAGCGCCCTCGAACAGAGCATTTCTGAAAAAACGCCAACGGTGGAGCAAACGCAGGACATTGTGGAGCGCATCCTTTTTCAACAGGCGGATTTCGATTTGGTAAAAGCGTATCTATTATACCGAAAACAGCGGGAACAATCGCGTAACGTTAAGGAGTTGTTTTCGAATATCGAGGTTATCGACAATTACCTTTCGATGGACGATTGGCGTGTAAAGGAGAGTGCAAATTCGGCGTACTCGTTGCAGGGGCTGAATCAGCACATATCAACCGTTACTACTGCGCAGTATTGGTTAAAGAAGTTGTACCCCGAAAACATCTCGAATGCCCATCGGCAGGGATATTTTCACATTCACGACTTGGGCTACCTGAGCGTTTATTGTGTTGGCTGGGATTTAAAGGATTTGCTTTTAACCGGATTTAAGGGGGTGTTGGGAAAAACCGAGAGCAAGCCGGCTAAGCATTTTAGAACAGCATTGGGACAAATAGTCAACTTTTTTTACACCATGCAGGGAGAGGCGGCAGGTGCGCAAGCTTTTTCGAATTTCGATACATTTCTTGCTCCGTACATTCGATACGATAACCTTACCTACGAGCAGGTAAAACAAGCAATGCAGGAATTTTTATTCAACATAAACATTCCAACACGGGTGGGCTTTCAAACGCCGTTTACCAATATTACCATGGATTTGGTTATTCCCGATTTTTTGAAAAATGAACCAATTGTTTGGGGTGGAGGGGTAAGGGAAGGTGTATATGCCGATTTCCAACCCGAAGTAACCATGTTGAATAAGGCGTTTGCCGAGGTGATGATTAAGGGCGATGCTAACGGGAGTCTGTTTTCGTTCCCAATACCTACTTACAACATAACTCCCGATTTCGACTGGGATAACCCCAATTACGAGGGAATTTGGGAAATGACGGCCAAGTATGGTATTCCTTATTTTTCAAATTTTGTTAACTCCGACATGAAACCCGATGATGTTAGAAGCATGTGTTGTAGGTTGCGGCTCGATAAGCGCGAGTTGAACAAACGTGGAGGAGGCCTTTTTGCGGCAAATCCGTTAACGGGGTCGGTTGGCGTAGTAACCATAAACTTGCCAAGGTTAGGATACGAATCCACTTCGGAGGAGAATTTTTTTCAACGGTTGAAAAACCTTATGGAGTTGGCTAAGGATAGCTTGGAGATTAAGCGTAAGACCATAGAAACATATACCGAAAGGGGCTTGTATCCTTATTCTAAATTTTACTTGCGCGATATTTATTCACGTTTTCACTGTTACTGGAAGAATCATTTTTCGACTATTGGAATAAACGGTATGAACGAGTGTTGCTTGAACTTTTTGGGTGTTGGCATTGCCCAGCCCGAAGGGAAGGCTTTTGCTAAACGTGTGATGCTATTTATGAGAGATGTTTTAAAAGATTTTCAGGAAGAAACCGGAAATATTTATAACCTGGAAGCAACTCCGGCCGAAAGTGCGGCGTATCGTTTTGCGAGAATCGATACCATGCAATACCCCGATATTATTACGGCCAACCAACAGGCTTTTAAAAGCGGAGCAGCGCCTTACTATACAAATTCAACTCATTTACCGGTTAATTTTTCCAACGAAATATTTGAAGTGTTAACTTTGCAGGACGAATTACAGACGCTATATACTGGTGGCACAGTTTTGCATGTCTTTACGGGTGAAAGTAACATGCCGGCAGAATCGGCTAAGAATTTGGTGCGGAAAATAACCGGTTCGTTTCGATTGCCGTATATTACCATTTCGCCGACTTTTAGCATTTGCCCTTCGCATGGTTATATTCGTGGCGAGCATTTTTTGTGCCCAAGGTGTGGTTCGGAATGCGAGGTGTATAGCAGAATTGTTGGTTATATGCGTCCGGTTAGACAATGGAATGCCGGAAAGCAACAGGAATTTAAGGACAGAAAGTTCTTTGACACAAGGGTAGGTGAGCAAGGTATAAATATTGCAAAAAGCACATTAACGCATGAAAAGGTTGTATAGCGCTGTTTCGCCTCAGGAGTCCGTAAAGGCCATTAAATCGGGCGATAACGTTCATATTAGTTCTGTCGCAAACGCGCCTCAATGCTTAATAAAAGCCATGTGCGATAGGGGAAGGGCTGGAGAATTGCACGATGTTAAAATATTTCATTTGCATACCGAGGGTTCTGCTCCATACGTAAGACCTGAGTTTGCCGGGATATTTAAGCATAATGCGTTTTTTGTTGGGGCAAATGTTCGATCCGAAGTGCAGCAGGGCATTGCCGATTATATTCCTGTTTTTCTTGGCGAAACTTCAAAATTATACAGGGAAGGATACATAAAGTGTAACGTTGCGCTAATTCAGGTTAGCCTTCCCGACGAGTTTGGGTATGTTTCGTTGGGGACTTCGGTCGATGCAACGCTGGCTGCGATAGAAACGGCCGATTGTACCATTGCTGTGGTAAACAAGCATGTGCCGCGTTCAATGGGCGATGCACTTATTCCTATGAGTCTAATCGATTTATTTGTTGAAGACGATACGCCGCTTCCGACATCTTTGTGTGGAGAGCCAACGGATGTTGAGAGGAAGATAGGCGAAACATGTTCAACATTAATTGACGATGGCGCTTGCTTGCAAATGGGAATAGGGTCTATTCCCAATGCGGTTTTGTCATGTTTAGCAAACCATAAAAATTTAGGCATTCATACCGAAATGTTTTCCGATGGTATTTTAAATTTGGTTGAAAAAGGGGTAATTAATGGTACCAATAAAATTCTTGATAGAGGAAAAATTGTTGCGACGTTTGTAATGGGTTCGCGGAATATTTACAATTTTATCAATAATAATCCGCAAGTGCTGATGAAGGATGTGGAATATACCAACGATCCGTTTATAATTGCCCAACAACCTAAAATGACAGCAATTAATTCGGCCATACAAATTGACATTACCGGACAAACGTGCGCCGATTCCTTGGGGAAAAAGATATATTCGGGAGTTGGCGGTCAAATTGATTTTATTTACGGTGCATCGAGAGCAAAAGAGGGGAAAGCCATTATTGCCATGCCATCGACTACGCTGAAAGGGGTGAGTAAAATTGTACCTACTTTATCAAAAGGGGCCGGTGTAGTAACAACCCGTAGCCATATTCACTGGCTTGTAACGGAATACGGTGCTGTTAACTTACATGGGAAACCCTTACAGGAGAGGGCAAAGTTAATTACCTCTATTGCCCATCCTGATTTTCGGGATGAGTTAGAAAAAGAAATTTATAATCGTTTTGGTTCAAATAACTATTTTATTAATAAAAATTAGAAGGAAATGGATACTGTTGAAATTATTAAAATAATATTGGCTCCCGCAGTTATGATCAGTTGTTGCGGGTTGTTTCTCTTGGGAATGAATAATAAGTATTCGGTTGTTGTTGGCCGAATTAGAACCTTGGAGGACGAAAAAAGAAGATTGATTGCAAAAAAACGTGATGAGAAGTTAAACGATAACGAAGATGTTCGGTATAACAGCATTTTAAATCAATTGGCAAAGTTGTTTTACCGGTTAAAACTTGTTCGGAACGCAGTTATTTTTTATAACCTTGCCGTTGCATTTTTTATTATTACTTGTTTACTAATTGGGTTCGAGGCTATTTTTAACATGCCTCATTCTTCGTTTTCTGTTTACATTCCATTTTTCGTAGGGCTATTTTTCGTTTTTCTGGGAGTTTACTACGCTACTCGTGAAATAATAAAAGGGTACGATATTGTTAAAATCGAAATAAGCGAGAACTAATGTTTATGGTAACAATTAAAACACAGAATCATGAGGATTGGTGCTCTGGTCAAGCAGAGTTTCATTGATTGGGAAGGCAAAATTGTGGCAGTAATATTTACTAAAGGTTGCAATTTTCGATGCGGTTACTGCCATAACCCTGAATTGGTTTTACCTGAATTGTTTAATCGGTCATCGGATATTTCGGAAAAGGAAATTTTCGATTTTTTAAAGTCGAAGCAAAGTTGGTTGGATGGCGTTGTTATTACAGGAGGCGAACCTACGCTTCATCCCGATTTGGAAGATTTTATTCGATTAATTAAGGCGATTGGCTTTCCGGTAAAGTTAGATACCAATGGTACGAATCCGTCAATTTTGAAGAAGTTAATTCAGGAAAACTTGGTCGATTACGTTGCCATGGATATAAAGAATGTACTTGAACATGACCAGTACAACAAGGTTGCTAATTGTAACTATACGGATTTAGTTAATAGGATTCTTCAGTCCATAGAAATTCTAAAGGAGTCATCAATTGGCTATCAGTTGAGGACTACCGTAATTCCCGAAATTCATACTAAGGAAATTATCGACAGGCTGAAAAGCGAATTTTCATATTGCAACTATCGGTTACAGGAATATAGGGAAGGGGTAACTGTTGATTCTTTTTAAGAATATAAGATGTAAAAAAGACCGGCTATACAAGTCGGTCTTTTTCTTTAAAGGAATATTGATGATTACTTAATTTTATCGAACATATATCCAAGCATAATTTCGTGTGATCCGGAGTTGTACTTGCTTATACCCAACAGGCTCCAATCGAAAGAGTAACCTAACTTATACTTTTTATTGAGGTCAATACCCATAAGGATTGAAATGGCGTCTTTCCAGCGAAGCGATGGTCCGCCCCAAACAAAGCTGGTTTTCAGTCGGTATTCCAACTTTCCATTTATTTCAACCTGCATTGGACTATTAAACATGTACTTTATAATTCCGTTGGCTTCCAGGTTCATATCCCTGTTTAATGGAACAAAGTAACCTCCGCTAACCATTATGTGTTGTTTTAGTCGGTTTTCTTTTATTGGTACTTGGTAAAACTTTAGACGTTGACCAAAAAGTTGATGAGCGGCAATTCCTACATTGAAGCTGGAACTGTATAGGTAAAAACCAATGGAAGCGTCTGGCGTAACTACCGTTTTGGTGGAACCAATAATAGCCGGATCGTACTGAGGGTCGGCTTCTTCACCTACTGTTAATTTAGACCCATCGAGTTTGTAAAGTAGCATACCAAAGGAAATACCACCCGAAACTCGTAACCCATCATCGTTTAGTTGAAGGTTATAAGTGTATGTTCCCATTGCCGAAGTACGACTGGTTGGTCCTGTAACATCGTTCGAAACGTAAGCACCCCAACCCATATCCCGTTTCGAGAAGGGTCCCCAAAAACTAATGTTTACCGTATATGGAGCATCGGTAAAACCAACCCACTGATAGCGGTTATTCAACCTCATTTGGTAGCTGTTGGAAGTTCCGGCTACTGCAGGGTTGGTAATGTACGTGTTAAACATGTACTGGGTGTATTGGGGAATTTGCTGTGCATAAGTTCGCTTTCCGTAAACTAAAGCAAAGCCAATTAGCACGCAAATAATTATGTTTTTCCCTTTAAAAATTTTCATGACTCAAAATATTAAGTTGAATCAACATTATCGAACAATTGTAACAGAACCCGTAACCGGTTTCCAACCGGAACCCTGTGTTTTAACGTTAAACTTAATAACGTAATAGTATGTTCCCAATGGTAATTCTTTTCCACTATTGGTTTTTCCATTCCAGCCCTTAGCGGCTTTGTCGCCTTTGGCCGACCAAACTAACGATCCCCAACGGTTAAATATTTCTATTGATAAATCGGGGAAAAGGTAATCTTTTGGTACGCCCCATACATCGTTAATTCCGTCTCCATTTGGAGAGAAAACGTTGCCAAATCCTAACTTGTCCACAATGCGAGTGTAAAGCCTGATGGAATCGGTACACCCGCGTTCGGTTGTTGCAATTACATCAACAATGATGAAATTAGTTGGGCGCTTGGTTATTGGGTCCACAAAAATCGTGTCCCTATAAGCAGGTATTTGGCTTATAACATCATCGGTTATGAAGAGGCTAGAATTCCAGCTGTCGGAAGGGTTGAACATAACGCTTGGTTTCCATTCGAAAGCGGTTGCGTATTCAACGCTCTTTGTAATAACATCTACGTTGAATTCTTTACCCTTAATAACCGAAATTATGCTATCCTGAACTGCAGAAATATACAGCGGAACTTCCAACCCGATTTCGGGAAGAACATCTAATGTTATTGTTGCAGAATCTCGGCAAGTTATATTAGAATCAATCCACAAATCAACCCACAATGAGTATGTTTTGCTTGCAGTTAACGAAACGGTTGTGTCTTGACCTATATATATCGGATTACCGTCAAAATCATCGCCCCATTTGTATGTGAAGTCAAGGTTGGAATCATCCCCGCTTACGCTACCATGGAGCATAACAGGGTTATTATAGCAAACTGTTGTATCTTTCCCTGCCGATGCATTGAAGTTATATTTTGTAGGAATGTTGTATTCAAAGGTATATTTGCAATTTTTTGTATCAGTAACAAGCAAAGTATGAATACCTCCTTGTACTTTTCCCAGAGGATCAATACTCCCAAGTATTTTTCCTTCCGTTTCAGTTTGAGCATCTTTATCCCAAAGGAAAATTAAATGGTCGAAACTTCCATTGCCACCTGTAGAACCTGTGAGTTCAATACGGCCAATATCTAAGCCATTAAGAGATATTTTGCAATTAGCAGAATCTATAATAGGGGCAAATAATTTAAGCATTTGAGGCCCTTTAACCGTGAAGGTTTTCGAAACCTGACAGTTTAGTGCATCGGTAACCGTAACGGTATAATCGCCCGAGGTTACATCTTCCAAATCCACGGAAGTTTGTCCGCTCGACCAAAGGTACGAGTAGTCTGGTTGGCCGCCGCTAACCTGAATTCTTACAAATCCCAAAGAATCATAAGGGCAGATTAGCGAATCTTCCGGAGTTAACCCCGATATTACAATTTGGGCTGGTTCGCTAAGCGTAACGCTAACAGGAGGCGCAAAGTTTGCCGAGCAGCCATTTTCGTCCTGAACATCTAAGTTGTAAACACCGGCCGGGAGATTTTCGAATACGCCTGTTGTGGTGGTATCGTTTAGCATTCCCGAAATAATATACCTTAACACTCCGGTTCCTCCATTGGCAGTAGCATTAATAGTACCGATTGCCTCCCCGTAACAGGTTGGGTCGAACTGGTCGAGGCTTACCAGTTTAATAGGTTCAGGTTCGATCAATTCGGGAACATCAACGTCGGTTGAACATCCGTTCTGATCGGATATGGTGAATGTATATAAGCCGGCGCCAACGCCTGTAGCAATGGTATCGGTAACCGATCCTACAACGGTGCCGTTATCTTTCCACTCAATTAGGTAAAGGGAATCGGTTCCGGTTACAAACGGGGTTCCCCCTTCAATATTAAATATTACCTCTCCGTTTGTATCTCCGTTACATAGCGGATTGGTATGGCTAACGTAAGTAGCAATCAGCTGTGTAGGTTCGGTAACTATTTCCTGATAGGTATATACCGTGGATAAATTATCGGTTATGGTGATTAAACATGTGTCGGCCGATAGGCTGTTAATGGTAAATACTCCGCCTCCTTCATCTGTTACGGGTAAATCTGTCATTTCGGATATTCTGGTTCCAACCACTGTAAACGGAGGGAAACCCCCTGTAATTGTTACTGTAATTTTTCCATCGGTTCCACCATGGCAATTAACGTTGGTGTGGGTAATATTAATATCGATGCTGCTAATTACCAATGCTCCTGTTTCAACATAGCACCCATTATCGTCGGTAACCCTTACGGTATATGTTCCGCTACCTAAGCCCGTAAAATCACCGGTAGTGTTATCTGGTAAAACGTTAGGTGTAATGGAATAGGTTAATGTTCCGGTTCCACCGGAAGCGGTAACAATAATTTCGCCGTCGCTTGCTCCTGGGGTACTTTCTTGGTTAACAGTTGTGTTATCAATAGTAATTTCTGCCGGTTCGGTTATCGTAACAATGTCCGACTGAGGACAATCGTTAATGTCGTTAACCATTATGGTGTAAGTTCCTCCGCCAAGTCCGGTAAAGGTATTTGTGGATTGATAGGTTGTTCCGCCGTCAATCGAGTACGCTAACGGAGGCGTTCCTCCCGAAGCAATAATTTCAATTTCGCCGTTTGTGTTGCCATAACAACCCGTAACGTTGGTAACATTTACATTATCGATGGAAATGAGCGATGGAGAGTTTATTACAATTGGGGCGGTACTTATTGGGCCACAACCGTTTTCATCGGTAACATCAACGGTGTAGGTTCCTGCACCAACTCCCGTAAATTCGCCAGTTGTATTGCTTACTGCGCTAGGATTTAGCGTGTAGGTGAGAGTCCCGGTTCCTCCGCTGGCTTCAACTTTAATGGAGCCTAATGTAGAACAGGTTGGGTCAACTGTTGTAACATTGTCGATGCTAATAGCCGTTGGTTCGACAATTGTAGCGTTGTCGCCAACCATACAGCCCTTGGAATCCATAGCCTCAACTAGGTAGGTGTTTGCGGTTAGTCCCGCAAAAGTTCCTGACGATTGCCAAGCACCTCCATCCAGTCTAAACTGCATAGGATCTACTCCACCCGTTGCCGATGCATCAATTTGCCCATTTGTATCGCCGTTACAGGTAATGTCGGTGGCTGTAACGGTTAAGGCTATTGCATCGGGTTCTATTATGGTTACATCTTGCGAAGAAGTACATCCGTTGGCATCTCTTACAATAACGGTATAAGTTCCTCCGCTTAGGGTGTTTATAGTATTGCTTAAGCCAAAAGTTGCTCCTCCATCGAACGAATACTCGTAGGGAAGGGTTCCTCCTGAAGCGGTAACTGTAATTTCGCCGTTTCCATCGCCATTACAAACTAAATCGACGGTTGTATATGTAAAAGTGAGCTCTGCAGGTTCGTTAATTGTGAAAGGACCTGCTACAATCGGGCCACATGAATTTAAGTCGTTAATTTCTACTGTATATGTTCCCGGAATGATGTTTTCGAAAAGCCCTGTTCCGTTTGTTGCTATAACAGAGGATGAAGCGTCGAGTAGAGTATAGGAAAGCGGTGCTGTTCCACCAATCCCTTCAACGGTAATAGTTCCATCGTTTGCTCCAAAGCAGGTAATATCCGTTGATGATTGGCTGTTAATGGTTATTGCATCCGGCTCAACAATGGTAATATTCGAACCCACTGTAATACACCCGTTTGCATCCTGAACGGTTGGAATATACGTTCCTGCGGATAAACTGGTAAAATTGCCCGTTGCATTGGGGAATGGAGCGCCGCCAGTTATACTATAGTTGTAAGGCGAAGATCCTCCTGCGGCAACTAGAGTGATTGTTCCGTCAACTAATCCGTTACAGGTAATATCGGTCTTATCTAAGGTAGAGAAGTATAGAGCTGGAGGTTGTCCAACCGTGAAATCTTGTGTGAGAATACATCCGTTAGCATCGTGAATGTAAAGGGTATAGTTGTTTGCAGATAACCCGCTAAAATCACCGGAAGCCTGGTATGTTACTCCGTCTATAGAGTATTCAAGTGAACCTGTTCCGCCACTTGCACTGGACGAAATACTACCATCAACAGCACCAAAGCATGTAGCATCGGTAACGGTTAATGCGTCGATAACAATTTCGGGAGGGCCAGAAATTACGGCAGGTTTAGTAACGATACAATCATTTTCATCCTTTACATAAACGGTATATGATCCAACACCAACGTTAAATACCTTTGTTGTAGGATAGTAGTTTATACCATCAATAGAAACCAATAAACTTCCAGACCCTCCACTAGCATTTGCTACTTTAATTGTTCCGTTATTATTATACCAGCATGTTGTAACATTGGTAGTCGTAACATCAAATGTGATTAAAGATGGCTGGATTAATATTTCAGGATTACCCGACCATTCAAATAAACAACCATTTGAGTCTCTTACTTTTGCATAGTAGGGATAGGATGCTCCTCCAGGCAGACCTGTAAAAATTGGATTGGATGACCAAACTTCAGGTTGATATATTGAAAACTCGTATCCTGTTCCAGTTCCACCAGTTACATTGCTAAACGTTATTGAACCATCGTTTTCACCATAACATGTTGTAATTGGAGAAAACTGAACAGATGCATATAACGATGGGGGATTTTTCATATTAATTAGGGTTGGCCAAGTGGATGTACAGCCATTTGCATCACGAACTATAATTTCGTAATATCCACTACTTACTGTAAATATGTTGCTTGCTTGGAAGGTTGAGCCATTATCAATTGAATACTCTAGAGCACCAGTTCCACCACTTGCAGTTATTGTTATAGTACCGTCGCTTGAACCATAACAAGAAATTGGTGTGGTTTGTACATCGGAAATAACGATAGCTGCGGGTTCGGTTACGTCTATGTCTTCCGTATAAGATGGGCATCCGTTTGCATCGGTTATGCTTATGGTGTATGTGGTTGCAGTTAAACCATTAAATTGAGCTGTAGCAGGGTTAACCGGATTTTGAGTTCCAACAACGGTAACACCATCATACAAAGTATAAACGTAGTCGGGAGTACCTCCATTAGCCAACACTTCAATAAATCCGTTGGCATCCCCTGCACATCCTGTAACTGGTGTTACAGTTTTCGATGCAACTCCTATTGCATCGGGCTGGGAAAGTGTAACATTATCGGTAGCCTGACAACCAAATATATCTGTAACAACTACAGTATAACTAACTCCGGCTAAAAGGCCAGTAGCAGTTTGAGAAGTTTGTTCGGGAACTGTATTCCAACTGTAAGAATATGTTGGAGTTCCTCCGGTGACATTAACGGTTGCTTCTCCGTCATTATATCCATTACATGTTGGGTCGGTTGTATTAAAACTTGATACATTAAAATCGGGGCTAACCGTCACCTTAATAACGTTGCTATAGTAATCGGTACATGGTCCGCTGTTTACAATCCTTCTGTACCAAGTGCTTTGCGTTAACGGAGAGGTTGGAGTATAATTTTGACTTGTAGCACCGGCTAAATCGCTAAAAGGTCCGGTTTCGTTAGTCGTGCTGCTTTGCCATTGATAAGTATATGTTCCATCGCCTCCGGTTGGCGTAGAGCCGTCCAGTTGAGCAGGTGTAGTGTTATAACAAATATCCTGATCGGCGGTTATTGTGTTGTTATCAACTGCAGGAAGAACGGTAATAGCAATAACATTGCTATAGTTAATGCACGAGCCCGAAGTTACTAATCGTCTATACCATGTATTTTGGGTTAAGGGCCCCGGAGTATAATTTTGTGCTGTTGCCCCGGTAATGTTGCTAAAAGGACCCGTTGCTCCTGTAGTGCTTTTTTGCCAACGGTAGGAATATGATCCTGTTCCGCCTCCAGGAATAGGTCCCGTAAGTTGAGCGGGAATACTATTGTAACAAATGGTTTGGTTTGCTGCAATGGTGTTGCCTGTTATTTCGGGAACAATTGTAATAGTAACCGTATTTGAGTATGTAATTCCACAAGTATTTGTTTCAACTCTTCTATAACAGCGGGTTTCTGTTTGTCCTGCTGGAGGATCGTAAGATTCTCCGGTTTCTCCTGAAATGGCAATCCAACCGCCTGCACAGTCGCTTTGATATTCCCAAGAGTAAGTAAAATTATTGTCACCTCCCGAAGGGTATGTAACATTATTAATGGCAGTAGGATCAGAGTTATAGCAAAGCGTTTGATCTCCGTTGATTGTTCCCGAGGTTATATCTGAATATACGGTAACGGTTACTTCGTTAGAATAGCCAGTGCCACAACTGTTTGTAGCAACTCTCCGGTAAGTTCGGGTAGTTGTTTGAGGTGCCGGTATGTCGTAAGTTAAGTTACTTTCGCCAGCAATAACAGTCCATGCGCCTGCCCCTTCCTTATATTCCCAAGAAATGGTCCAAGCTCCGCTTCCTCCCGATGGTGAAGTTAAATCCACAAACGCATCAGGATCTCCGTTGTAACAAACAGGGTCGGGAGAGTTTATTTGACCGCCATCAACAGCGTCCGAAACGGTTACAGTAATCGTGTTTGAATAGCCTGTACCACAACTATTGGTTGCGCCACGTCTAAAGTTGGTTGTTTGGGTAATTCCGGAAGGCGGATCGTAGGTTGTGTTGGTTTCTCCTGCAATAGAAGTCCATCCTGAACCCGTGTCTTTTTCCCAGAAATATGAAAAAGCACCATTTCCACCAGAAGCGTCGGTTGTGCTTGTAAATGCAACAGGATCATCGCCATTACAAACTGTTTGGTCGGAAGCAATTGTGCCTCCGTTAATGTCTGCATAGATGGTAACGGTAACCGTATTAGAATAAACCGTTCCACAATCATTAGTTGCAACCCTCCGGTAACAGCGGGTTTCTGTTTGTCCTGCTGGTGGGTCAAAATCATAGCCCGTTTCACCGGCAATAGTAGTCCAAATCCCTGCACAGTTAGACTGGTATTCCCACGAAATTGTCCATGGGCCATTGCCTCCCGAAGGATCAAGCGTGCTAGTAATTGGATCTGGATCAGAATTATAGCAAAGGGATTGGTTGCTTACAATGGTTCCTCCATCCATTTGAGAATAAACAGTAACGGTGAGTTCGTTGGAGTTTGCAGTTCCACAAGCGTTAGTTGCGACTCTACGATACATGGTTGTTTGTGTTATCCCAGCCGGAATGTCGTAAGTATAACCATTTGCTCCTGCAATAGTACTCCACGAGCCAGCACCTACTTTTTCTTCCCAGTTAATTGTCCATGCGCCTGTTCCTCCAGCAGGAGTAACATCGTCGGTAAATTCCACAGGATCGCTTCCGTAGCAAACCGATTGATCGGCAGAAATGGTTCCTCCAGTAATATCGTCATAAACAGTAACGGTGAGTTCGTTTGAATAGGCAATACCGCAATCGGTTGTTGCTACCCTGCGATACATTGTAGTTTGGGTTAATCCTGATGGGACATCATAAGTTTTGGCAGTAGCCCCGCTAATTGTCGTCCATGCACCTGCGCCTACCTTTTCTTCCCAGGTGTAGGTAAAAGTATTATCGCCGCCACTTGCGTCTGCATCATTGTTAAAAGCGGTAGGGTCTCCTCCGTAGCATATTGACTGATTGGAACTTATTGTTCCGCCATCAAGGTCAGCGTAAACAGTAACGGTAATTGTGTTGGAATAAACCGTTCCACACGAACTTGTTGCGACTCTGCGGTATTGCGTGGTTTGGGTTAGGCCCGGGGCAATATCATAAGTATATCCATTTTCGCCAGCGATGGTAGTCCATGCTCCGGCACCCACTTTTTCTTCCCAAGTTATAGTCCAGGTTCCGTCACCTCCCGAAGGCGAAACTTCGTTTGTGAAAGGGTTGGGATCGCCGTTGTAGCAAATGGTTTGATCGGAGCCAATGCTTCCTCCATTTAGCTGATTATAAACAAGTACCGGTGTTATTGCTGAGTTTTGGCATCCATTAGCATCCTGAACTGTTACGGTATAGTTTCCCGAATTATTAGGTGTAACATTGGTTATTGATGGGTTTTGATCGGACGAAGAGAACGGAGTGGTTGCATCGGTTGTCCAACTGTACGAGACCATTCCGGCTGGGCCGGAACTAAGATTTACAGTTCCGTTGTAGCAAACAGGTCCATCGTTATTTGCAGTTGCAGATGGGAGGGAGTTAACGGTTACGGAAACGATTGTACTTGAGTATTTGTAGCAACCATTTGTTCCTGTAACCTTTATTCTGTAATTGCCAGAAGCGTCGGCGTTGTATATATAGTTGTTAGCACCTGAAATGTCGGAAAAATTTTTTTGCCATTGGTATGCAACACCTGTTTGGCCACTAGTTTCTTCAAGTTCTACCGAATTTCCTTCACAAAAAGTGGTTGCTCCATTTGCAACTATATTAGCTAATGGACTCGGTTTAATTTCTACAGTAACACTTGCCGAGCCTGTAAACCCTCCATCATCTTCAACATTAACAGTTAAGTTATATATTCCGGCAGGTGTAGTATTTTTATACGAGACTAAATCTCCAAGGTCGTTAAAATATAAAGGATTGGTATCTCCTGTCCAAGTAAATGTTTGTCCAGAGCCAGTTCCTCCAAAAGCTTGAACAGTTAGAGCGACAGTGGAACCCTGACAGGCTTCCACGTAAGAAACGGCGTCTTCTCCATAAAAAATAAAAACACTTAATGTTTGTCCATAAACAGGACTAAATAAAGAAAGGACATATATAGTAAGAACTGCTAATATGCGTGAAATATACTTGTAAACCTTTCTCATTGTCATATTTATTTTATTTTATTTCAATTACATTGGTGATGCTTATGCACCCATTTTCATCATTGACCAGTGCTTTATATTGCCCCGGTTTTGGTTTTTTAAATGGTTTGTTTAAAAATTCGTTTGTTAAAGAATCATTGAAAAACCATTTGTACCTGCATGTAGAAGAGTTTTCACTTAAAACAGTTATTGTATTATTTGAAATTTGTATAAGAGTATTGGGTTTAGGCAATACTTTAACAATAATTGTTGTATCTAGTTTTTGGTCATTATTTAAGATAATATAGAATTTTATTTTTTTATTTCCAGCATTGGAGGTATTAACTTTTGCTATTTCTTTTTTTGTACTATATAAGGCATCCTTATCAGCATCCCAGTTAAAATTCTTAATGTTTTTGTAATTAGGATTAATTATAGCAATGATTCCAAGAACACTACCTTGACAAACAGAAAAAGCATTGTTTGTTGTTTCAAATGAAACAAAATCTTTTTGTCCATAAACTATTAACCCATTGAACAAAAGATAAAAAACTTGTAAAAAGACAAGGAATTCTTTCATTTTAGTTTTCGATGTATTTTTAATTTTTACGTTACTCCAAATGTTATTGTTATAAACCAATATATCAATTTTTGTTTTACACAACAACTTATTAAGGAACACCAAACCTAAATTAACTTCGAAAGTAAGTCATTTTTTTTATTTTGTCAGTACCTTACCCCTAAAAAGTATCAAAAAATCAGATACTTTAGAAAAAATTCAACTCTAAAATTGCTTAAAAACAAGGGAAAATATTATTACGGAATATAAAGCAAATATTTTGCCAACAAGTGTAACTGTCATAAATATAGACAAATAGTTGAAATAAAGAAAACCGCAGTGTCCGTTTTCGGCTATTTTGTGTCCGATATTCTTATTTTGTCAAAAAAAACACTGTTTTTGCCTTATGAAAAAATACTTCCGTCAAAATGCGGAAACTTACTTTAATTTCAAAAGTGTAGAAAATTTATAAAACCAGAATCATAATACTAATCCCTAGTAGAAATCCTAAATAAACCTGAATGGGAGTATGTTCGTTTTGTTGTAATCTGGCTGATCCTAAAAAGCCTGCAACAATAATACTTGAAATTAGCAACATCGGAGTCGAGAGGTATCCTAACTCTATAGCGTTAAAGATAAACCCTACTAATGCTCCTATACCCATAGAATGAAGGCTGATTTTCCACCAATATGAAATTACCGCTGAAAAAATTAGGAGGTATATGCCAACTCTTAAAACGTTTAAAAAGATTAAAGGTAAGCGTAGTTTGGCAAAAAAGACAATGGTAAGCATGAACGGTAAAGTATTTATCAATAACGGAATTAACCGTTCCCGTTTATTCGATAGTTCAATGCTGGAAACAGCCTTAATTTTTTTGAGTATAAATAAAAAAATTAAAGGGAGAAAGGCCGTGTTGATAATAACACAAACCAATATTAACAACTTGTATGTAAAGGGTAAAAAGGAGATGTGCGAATTCGAGTTCAACAGAATTAGGTAAGCGTAAAAGGGCATAAATACCGGATGAAACAAAACTGATAATATACGAGCCGATGTTGAATTCATAACCGTTAAACTTCTTTGCGTAAACGTGCCACAGGAATATTTAGCTGTTCGCGATATTTGGCAACAGTACGGCGTGCAATGGAGTATCCTTTTTCTTTTAAAACCTGCATGAGTTCCTCGTCGGTGAGTGGTTTCCTTTTATTTTCGTTATCGACGCATTCTTGCAGAATTTTTTTAATTTCTCGCGTAGAAACTTCCTCGCCATCCTCGTTTTGCATGCCTTCGCTAAAAAAGTGTTTCAACGGGAATATTCCAAAATGCGTTTGAATATACTTGCTATTTGCTACTCTGGAAATTGTGGATATGTCTAACCCTGTTGCTTCGGCAATATCTTTAAGAATCATCGGCTTTAACTTTGTTTCATCACCATCCTTAAAGTATTCCTTTTGGTAATTTAATATTGCCTGCATGGTGAGTAATAGCGTATTTTGCCGTTGCTTAAGGGCATCGATAAACCACTTGGCCGATTCAATTTTTTGCTTGACAAAAACCATGGCGTCCCGTTCCTGGCTGTTGGTTTTATCCTTGTTTGTGTTGTAGGATTCAAGCATGTTGGAGTAATCCTTGCTGACACGCAGTTCTGGAACATTTTTGGAGTTTAGGCTAAGCCTTAATTCACCATCTTCGTATTCAAGCGTAAAATCGGGAATAATGTGCTGTGCCGATTGATCGTAAGGGTCGGTAAATCCTCCTCCCGGTTTTGGGTTTAACTTCAGGATTTCTGCTATGGCTTCCCTTAATTGCTCATCGGTAAGGTTTAACTTTTGCGATATTTTATCGTAGTGTTTCCTGGTAAATTCGTCGAAATGGTACTTAAGAATCTTATAAGCAGTTTCGCTAGATTCAGAAACACTCGATTTTGCCTTAAGTTGAATTAACAAGCACTCCTGTAAATCGCGGGCACCAACTCCGGGAGGATCAAATTCCTGAATAACGAAAAGAATTTTTTCCAGTTCATCTTCGTTGGTTTCAATACCCAAGGCAAAGGCCATATCATCAGCAATAGCCGATAACTTTCGGCGGATGTAACCATCTTCGTCGATATTGCCTATCAAATATTGGGCAATTTGCTTTTCGTACTCATTAAGGTTGGTCATTCCCAACTGGGCGGTCAGGTGCTCGTGAAACGAAACTCCGGTCGAAAATGGAATTTCCTCTCGCTTAATGTCGCGTGAGTTGTTGCTAAGGTTTAACTTGTACGAAGGAATGTCTTCTTCGTTCATATAATCTTCCAAGGAAAACTCATCGTCGTTACTGTTGGTGTTTTCATCGGACGAAGGAGTTTCCTCTTCTTGGCTTAATTCCGAAGTGCTAGTTTCTTCCAGCACAGGATTTTCTTCTAATTCTTTTTTTATGCGTTGCTCCAACAACATTGTAGGAATCTCCAGCAACTTTATCACTTGAATTTGCTGGGGCGATAATTTCTGTAGTAACTTCTGTTGGAGTCTTTGTTTAAGCATTTTATTTAAAATTCGCAGTTTTTAGGAGTACGGGGGAATGGAATAACATCGCGGATGTTTCCCATGCCAGTAATAAAAAGTAACAAGCGTTCGAAGCCTAAACCAAAACCGCTATGGGGCGCTGTTCCGAATTTACGGGTTTCCAAGTACCACCAAACATCCTTTTCGGGAATGTTTAGTTCTTTAATTCGATTAATAAGTTTGTCGTAGTTTTCTTCCCTTTGCGATCCTCCAATAATTTCGCCTATTTTAGGAAATAAAACATCCATTGCTCTAACCGTTTTTCCATCGTCATTTTGTTTCATGTAGAAGGCTTTAATGTCCTTCGGATAATCGGTAAGTATTACCGGACGTTTAAAGTGTTTTTCTACGAGATATCGTTCGTGCTCGGACTGGAGATCTACTCCCCAAAATACCGGGAATTCCCATTTTTGGTTGGCTTTTTCGAGAATATCAATGGCAACAGTGTAAGGAAGCCGTTCAAATTTGTTGTTCATAACAAATTTGAGCCTGTCGATAAGTTCGTTGTCGAACATCTTGTTAAGGAATTCCAAGTCTTCCATACAATTATCCAGAGCATATTGAATCAAGAATTTCAGGAAATCTTCGGCAGTATCCATGTTGTCCTGAATGTCGTAAAAAGCCATTTCGGGCTCAACCATCCAAAATTCTGCCAGGTGACGTGGAGTATTCGAATTTTCGGCACGGAAAGTAGGGCCAAAGGTATAAACTTCCGATAACGCCAATGCACCTAACTCTGCTTCGAGTTGACCGGAAACTGTTAACTTGGCTTCTTTTCCAAAGAAATCCTCATTCCAATCTATTTTTCCATCTTCGGTTTTGGGAATGTTGTACGGGTCGAAGGTGGAAACCCTAAACATTGCCCCAGCACCTTCGGCATCGGAGCCGGTAATAATTGGTGTATGAATGTAGCAAAAGCCTTTATCGTTAAAGTATTTATGAATTGCAAATGCCATGGCATGGCGAATACGGAGCACTGCACTAAAGGTATTTGTACGAGGACGTAGGTGGGCAATTTCGCGAAGGAACTCCATGCTATGTCCTTTCTTTTGTAGAGGATATGTTGCGGGATCGGCAGTGCCCAACAATTCTAAATTCGTAGCCTGAATTTCGAATCGTTGCCCGCTTCCGGGAGATTCTACCAATTTGCCCTTTACTGCAATACATGCTCCGGTAGATATATCTTTAAGTTGATTTTCGGTGAAAACAGCCATATCAAAAACAACCTGAATATTATTTATTGTGGAACCGTCGTTAAGCGCTATAAAGGAAACGCTTTTATTTCCACGCTTTGTTCTTACCCATCCCATGGCAGCAACTTCTGTGCCGGCAACTCCGCTACTTAGTAGAGTTTTTACCTTGGTTCTTTCGCTGTTTCTCATAATTTTTTAAATGAAAAGTCCATTAACGGACAAAAATAATAACTTTTGTTGATAAAATCAGGAGAAAGTTAAATGATGAGTTAAGAAGATAAATGTTGGTTGTGCAAATGAAAAAATTGAGCGCTAAGTATTACTACATAGTTAGTAAAATAAGGATTTTTGGTTAACCTTTTTCCGGGTCGAAAAATTTTCGTAATTCTTTTAAAACAGGCTTTACTTCTTGGCTGAGTCGTTCGAAGTATAGTTGCAATGCTTTAAACTTGTTGGGTTTAAGTTCTTCTATTTTTTGCAGTAGGGCGGCAATGTGATATATTTTAAACTGGCTAAAGCCCGATTTCATTTTATGGGCAATCTCGGAGGCATCCTTTATTTTTTTTGTTTTTACAGCCTTACTAAGTTCGTTGAGGTTAACGTATGTATTATCTAGGAACGAACGGATTATCAGTTTTAGTGCTTTGGGATCGCCACCGGTAAATCGGTATAAATCGCTTAAATCGAAGTATCGACTGGGAGGTGTTGCAGCCTTTTTTGTATGGTGTTGTACTGTTTGAGGAATGCCAATTAATGGCGAAAGAGCCTTTTGCAGGTCGGTTTCGACAAATGGTTTTATTAAGAAACCGGAAAATCCGTGCTCCGTGAAATGTTCGGGGCTGGTTATCATGCTGTTTGCCGTTATTGCGATAACGGGAACGGAGAGAGATGCTTCCGAAACCATTTTTACCACGTCGTAGCCGCTAATTTCGGGCATGTGTAAATCGGTAAGTATGGCGCAGTATTCCTCACTTTCGATTTTTTCTAAAAGATTTTGAGGGCTGGCAAGCGAATCGGCAAGCAAGCCTATGGATTTAGCCATTTCCTCAACAATCATCCTGTTTACATCGTCGTCGTCAATAATTAAAATTTTCTTTCCTTCGGGAATAATATTTAAGTTTTGTTCTACTTGTTTTTCTTCTCCTTGAAGGTTAAACGGAAGTGTGATTTTTATAATTGTTCCTTCGTCGGGTTTACTGGTTAGGTAAATTTCGCCGCCTTGCAGTTCAACTAACTTTTTTACAATGGTTAGCCCCAAACCGGTTCCTCCAAATTTTCGGGTAACACCGGTTTCGGCTTGTGTAAATTCTTCAAAAATTAGTTGGTGTTGTTCCTTAGGAATTCCAATTCCCGTGTCGGCAACAGTAAATAGTATTCGTGCAAATTCGTCGGTTTGCCTTACTACCGATACGCTTACAATAACGCTTCCGGTTTGGGTAAACCTAATGGAGTTACTAAGCAAGTTCATTATTATTTGCTTGAGCCTGAACGAATCCCCCCAAAGGTGGCTGGGAACCTCAGAATCGATATTGGCCAGCAGTTGTAATCCTTTTTCGGTGGCCTTTACGGCAAAGAGGTCGATAGCATCGTTTACAACTTCCGAAGGCGAGAATTTATCTTGCTCGAACTTAACCTGCCCGCTTTCGAGTTTGGAGTAATCCAAAATGTCGTTGATTACCGAGAGTAGATGATCGGCCGATCGGGAAAGTGGTCCTACTAAAGCGTCTTGTTTAGGTGTAAGCGTTGTTTTTACCAGTTGTCGGGTGAGTCCTATTATTGCACTTAACGGCGTTCTAATTTCATGGCTCATATTAGCCAAGAATTGCTCCTTGCTTTTTAAAAGCCTTTCGGCATACTGTTTAGCTTCGAAAAGTTGAGTTCGGTATAAGTTTCCTTGGGAAATATCTTTAAAAATAAGGGCAATAAGAATTATTAGTAGAATTAACGTGAACGAGCCTAGCACAATTAGCTTAATTACCGAACGGTTTAATGTTTCGCGAAAAGCAACTGTTTGCCTTGTGCTTTCGGCAAGTTCCTGTTTTTCTAATAATTGGGTAAGATTTTGAATTTTTGATAAGATATCCCTTTCGCGAATCATCAATTCATACTCTTTTGAACTTACCTTGTTGAGGTATTGCTTTTGGTCGGTTCGTATGGTATTTAGCGCTTCGGCTAAACGGTTTATAATAGAATCGGAAACGTAAGCGCCATAGTCGAGCGTATCAACGGTGGTGGTAACACTTACGCTGGAACTTACGGTATCAACTTTTTCGGGACCTACAAAAAAACGCTTAACGGCATCGAAAAATGAGTTTCCTTTATTGTTTTTAGTAATAACGGTATCCTTAAGCCGATTGGTTATTGTTGTTGTTTTGGCCATTGCTAACCGTTGTTTCCGTTGGCTGGCCGCATCGGCAATTTCTCTAAAAGCCTGATCGAAAAAGTAATCCGATTTTTGAGCTTTATTTATTTCGATTAAATCTTTTACAATAACCTCTTTTCGTTTTAAGAGATTTTCAATTTGAGATATATTTTGCCTCTGACTGTAAGAGCCTTCGGTTAGTAGGTACAATGCCCTAATAGATTCGTTTATTTTACTCGATTTCGACTTATAGGATTTAAGGTAAAGGCTGTCGTTGGTTATGGTAAAAAGCCTTAAGTCGGCTTCCTGTGAGTAAAGCGCATTGGTAAGGTGGCTGATGTAAACAAACTTTTGTCCCGGGATTGCCAACTTTCGTTCCGATTGGCTTAACTCCCAAAATCCGCGGTATGTAATTACTACCGAAAATATCGATACCAGTAAAAGTAATGCAAAGCCGGCTACAACCTTTGGCTTTAACCAATACTGATCCGATTTTTTAATTTGGTTGTTCATACACAGCAAAATCTATTTCAAAATTAGCTAAAAATGTAAAGTAATTTGGGATAACCATTACTTGCAAATTTATTCGATTAAATATTTAATTATGATTAACAGTTATAAACACTGTTTTACGTTTGCTGTAATTAAATTTAACTCCTTAAAATATTGTATATTGTTCAACTCGTAAGTCTCATAGATTCTAATGTTCAATTAACGGTAAAGGGCAAATGGGGAAAATACCAGTAAGGATAAGTGTCGGGCATTTGTTTTTTATATTTTCTACGCTTGTGTTAGTTAACTATGCCACGGCATCGTATAAATTTCAATTTAACAAAAGTCCTAAATTACCCGAAAAAAGGGAAGGAACGGCAGTAATCATCACAGGGGCCGCGGCTAAGATTGCACAGGAGGCAGCCTTGCTGCAAACGCTTTACGAAAAAGGAGAACTAAAAAATGTAGTGTTCATATCAGGAGCAAGTTCTGGCGCGTTAAATGCCGTTTTACTTAATGGGATTTTAGAGGGAAAAATAACGTGGGACGATTATAAGAATATTCTTGCCGATATAAAAAATAGCGATGTCTTTAAGTCGGATGGCGATAAACTTCCTGTAGATAACGAGCCGTTGCGAGAGTTG
>Ga0116152_10000983_pt1 | contig 23466 bp, 19 predicted proteins | sample AD_UKC119_MetaG_FD_89894 | JGI IMG/M metagenome (GOLD analysis project Ga0116152, IMG submission 89894) | Active sludge microbial communities of municipal wastewater-treating anaerobic digesters from Hong Kong - AD_UKC119_MetaG | ecosystem: Engineered > Bioreactor > Anaerobic > Digestate...
CCTTGAACGGGAACGGTATCTCGGAGCCCATCAGCACCAGCGGCTGCCAGCCTTGCGACGCATGCTGCTGCATCCAGTCGGCGAGGAATATCATTGGCGGAATACCGACGCCGCCGCCCACTAACAAGGCGCGTGGCCGCGCGGGGTCGGGCTTGAAGCCTTGGCCGATGGGCCCGAGGACGCTCAGCACGTCGCCGGTCCTGCGCTGTGCCAGCGCGCGCAAGCCGGGGCCGACGATCTTGTAGAGAATTTCTATCCAGCCGGCGGCGGCATCGACGCGCTGGATCGAGAGCGGCCGGCGCATCGGCACTGCCGGATCGCAAGTAAGGTGCACGAAACTGCCCGGCTCGGCGCGCGCAGCGCATTGTGGCGCCTCGATACGTAGCACGAACTGCTCGCCGGGCCACGCCGATTGCTCCAGGACTCGGCCTTCTTCGAGAAATATGCTGCCGCGGTGGGCGGGATGCTGGCCGGCGCTGCGGCCGGCGAGCGCCGCTGGCGGAGCGGGCACTACGCTCATCGCCCCTCCATGATCATCTCGAGCACGGCCATGCGTACGGCCACGCCGTTGCTCACCTGTTCGCGGATCACCGACTGCGGTCCGTCGGCCACGTCCGACGAGATCTCGATGCCACGATTCATGGGTTGCGGGTGCATCACGAGCGCGTCGGGTTTGGCGCGCGCCAGGCGCTCGGCTGACAAGCCGTACTCGGAGAAATAGTCCTCGGCATCCGGCACCGCAGCGCTCTGCATGCGCTCCTTCTGGATGCGCAGCATCATCACGACGTCCACATCCTGCAAACCGCGCTCGATGGATTCGTACCGCGTGCAGCCGGCGAACTGATCGGCATCGGGCATCAACGCAGCGGGCGCAACGATACGGATGTCGGCAACGCCGAGAGTCGTCAGTGCCAGCCAGGCGGAGCGTGCGACCCGTGAATGACGGATGTCGCCGACGATGGCGACGCTCAGGCGCTCGAATTGTGGCTTGTGATGACGAATCGTCAGCGCATCGAGCAGACCCTGCGTGGGGTGCGACAAGTGTGCCTCACCTGCCGACAGCACGCTCACGTGCGGCGCGACGTGGCCGGCCACCAACATGAGCACGCCTGGCTCCGAATCGCGGATGACGAACACGTCGACCTGGCAGGCCTGCAGGGTATAGATGGTATCGAGCATGCTCTCGCCCTTGGCGCGCGAGGAGAGCTGCACTTCGAGGTTGACGACGTCGGCGCCAAGGCGTCGCGCGGCCAGTTCAAAGGAGACGCGCGTGCGCGTCGACGGCTCCGTGAAGAGGTTCGCGACCGTGATGCCCGCGAGGCTGTTAGTGCGCGCCGGCGGTGCGCCGAGTGGCGTGACGAATCTCTCAGCGCGATCCAGCAGGGCCACGAGTGTGGTGCGCGGCAGGCCCTCGAGCGTCAACAAGTGCCGCAGACTGCCGTTGGCACGCAGAATCTCCTGCGGTGCCGGTGGTTTGACCGCCAACGTGTTCAAGTACTTACCCCTCCTAACGACTGCCGCTCGAACCAGCGCTCGAGGATCACCGCTGCGGCGCGCGCGTCGATGTCCTCGCGCCTGACGCGGCGCTTGCGTTCGCCGCTCGCGCGCTGCGCCGTCAGGCGTTCTTCAGCATCGAGCGACGACCAGCGTTCATCGATGAGTGCGACCGGCAGGCCAAAGCGCCGCGCGAGTTCCGCAGCGAACTGGCGCACGGTGGTGGTCATGCCGCTGGCGGTACCGTCGGCATTATACGGCTCGCCTACAACGAGCTGGGCCGGTTGCAAGGCTGCGATCTGCTTGCCGATTGCCGCCCAGTCCGGCACGCCGTTGTGTGCCACAACCGTCGCCAGCGGGGCGGCCGTGCGCGTTAGCGTATCGCCGCTCGCGAGACCTATACGTTTGTTGCCGAAGTCGAAGGCGAGAACCAGGCGTACGGCGTCAGGCATGACCCGCGAAGGCTGCCAGCTGGCTGGCTTCGACGCCGAGCAGGCGCAGTGCGGCGGGCCAGCGCTCATCGAAGGGCAGATCGAATATCACGTCATCGGCCGCTTCGACCGCCAGCCAGGAATTGTCGCGAATCTCCTGTTCGAGCTGGCCGGCCTCCCAACCGGCGTAGCCCAGCGCGATGCAGGCCTTCGCCGGGCCCGTGCCGGTCGCCATCGCCGCCAGCACATCGCGGGAAGTGGTCACCTGGATGGCGTCCGAAATCCGGTGGCTGGAATCCCAGCTACCGCCGGGCGGGTGCAGGACGAAACCGCGATCGGTATGGACCGGACCACCGCGCAGCACCGGCAAATCAGCGACGCCCGGGTGCGTCGGCTCGATCTTCATCTGGTCGAACACCTCTGCGAGGGTCATCGGCAATGGTCGATTCAACACGATGCCGAGCGCACCGCGCTCACCGTGCTCGCACACGAGGGTCACTGTCTGCACGAAATTCGGATCCGCGAGCTGGGGCATCGCGATCAGCAGATGATTGGAGAGACTGGTAGTGGGGTCGGTCATGCAGACTTGCTCGACATCAAGCCTCGGTTCGGGAGTTGCAGTATGGCGGTGCGACGGCTCAATCGCCACCTTCACTCCGCGTCGGCGGGCGCTGTCAGCACGCCGCGGCCCGGCGTGCTGCCCTCGAAACGCCATTCGTACGCAAAACGCAACACGCGATAGCGCGCGGCGAGGTCTTTCGGGAAGGGGTCGAAGGGACTCGCGAGCTTGAGTATGTCGAGCGTCGCCTGATCGAGCGGTAGCGAGCCGCTGGTTCGGCGGATCTTCGCCTCATGCAGCGAGCCATCCGCGGCGATGGCTACTTCGAGTACCGGGTTGCTATTGGCTTTGTGCCGGCGCGCCGCCACCGGGAAATTGAGCGTGCCCAGTCGTTCGATTTTGTCGCGCCAGGCCACGAGATAGGGTGCCAGCACTGCTTCGCGCGTGTCCGGCGTGGTCCACAGCTCGTCGCGTTGGGGGCCGCGCAGGCTGGCATCGTCGGGATTCGAGTCCCCCGGACGGATCTCGCGGCCATCGCCGTCGACGAGCAGTGGCATGTCCCGCGCGCTGGAGGCTTCGGCGGGCGGCGAGAAATAGAGGATCTCGGCCTGCGGCGCGTTGGTGGTCAGGACGCGCTCGCTGGGACTCAGATCCGGACCGCCGTTCCGGTCCGTTGCGACATCCCCGTCCGGAATGCCGGTTTGCGCGACTGATTCTGCGGCGGGTCGTGGCACAGCGCTGTTCTTGCCGTCTTCCCGGCCAGAACCAAGCTGCGTGCGCTGCGCGAGGTAGCGTGCAGCAGGGTTCTCACGTGCCTCAGGCACATCATCGGAGACCAGCAGCACCTCCAGTCCGGGCGCTGTTGAGCGTTCGTCAGCCAGCCCGCCGCCAAAGGTGACGCCGACGATGATGACCGCGTGCAGCAGCGCTGCCAGCAACACCGTGGTCGTCAGTCGGTCGCGGATCGGCGCCGCGCCCTCATGCATCGGCAACGCGCGGGCCGTCATGCGTTCGCCACCCCCCGCGCCTGCAACTTCTCGCCGATCTTGTCGATCAGCATGGCGCCGATATCGAGCTGGAACTGCTTGTCGAGCTCGCGGATTCCGGTCGGGCTCGTGACATTGATCTCAGTGACGAAGCCGCCAATCACGTCGAGCCCGACGAACAACATGCCGCGGCGGGCCAGCTCTGGACCAATCGCCGTCGCGAGCTCGCGGTCGCGCTGGTTGAGCGGGCGGCCGACCCCGGCCGCACCGGCGGCGAGGTTGCCGCGATTGTCACTGGCGGACGGCATGCGCGCCAGAGCATCGGGCACGGGTGCTCCGTCGCTCAGCAGCACCCGTGAATCACCGCTCGTGGCGATCTCCGGCAGATAGCGCTGCACGATCGCGTAGCGTGTGCCGTAGTCGGTCAGCGTCTCAAATATGACCTGCATGTTCTTGTCGCCAACCTCGGTGACGAAAATCGACCGCCCGCCCATGCCATGCAGCGGCTTGATGACGATCTTGCCATGCTCGCGTGCGAACGCCGCCATGTCAGTCATATTGCGCGATATTAGGGTTGGTGCGCAGCACTCTGGAAACCAGGCTGTGAAGACCTTCTCGTTAATATCGCGCAGTCCCTGCGGTCGATTGACGACCAGAGCGCCGGCTAGCTCGGCACGCTCCAGAATGTAAGTGCTGTAGATGTACTCGGTGTCGAACGGCGGGTCCTTGCGCATCAGAACCACGTCGAAGTCGCCGAGCGGCAGGTCGGCTGGCGCCCCAAGCTCAAACCAGCGCTCGGGGTTCGCCATGACGGTGAGTGGCCGGCCGCGACCATGCGCCACACCGTCGCGCAACCATAGATCGCGCTGCTCCAGGTATGTCAGCTGCCAGCCACGTTTGGTCGCTGCGAGCAACATCGCAAGTGTGGAGTCCTTCGCAAATTTGCAGTCTGCGATCGGGTCCATCACCACGGCGAGACGAGTGTTCTGGGTCATGGCGGCTTCCTGGAAGTTGTCACGAGTGGAGCATGTGGAGTCAGGTTCGCAAAACGTGACGTGGATGGCATGGCGAGGGGTATACCGATATGTTAAAAATGCTGGTCAGGTCGCGTTGCGTATCGGCATTTTAGTCGCTGCAGCCGCTACCATGCGCGTCTCTATTACGGAGTGATCAGGGTGTGACGGACGACAATCAGGTTCTGAAGGGTCTCAAAGTGCTGGTCATCGACGACAGCAAGACGATCCGCAAGACCGCAGAGACCCTGCTTGCCAAAGAAGGCTGTGAGGTCTTTACGGCAGTCGACGGCTTCGACGCACTCGCCAAGGTGGCGGACCATTCGCCCGACATCGTGTTCGTCGACATCATGATGCCGCGGCTCGATGGTTACCAGACTTGTTCGTTGATCAAGCACAACAAGGTCTTCAAGTCGATTCCAGTGATCATGCTGTCCTCCAAGGACGGTCTGTTCGATCGCGCCCGCGGGCGCATCGTCGGGTCGGAGCATTACCTGACGAAACCGTTCACCAAGGACGAATTGTTGTCTGCAATCGAGACTCACATCGGGGCCAGGTAGCCATGACTCTCATTCTCATCGTGGACGATTCGCCGACCGAGGTGCACGTCATGAAAAGTGCGCTCGAGAAGTCGGGTTATCAGACGGCGAGCGCGGCCGACGGCGCGGAAGGCGTGCGGCTGGCGCGCGAGATGACGCCGGACCTCATTTTCATGGACGTCGTGATGCCAGGTGTCAACGGCTATCAGGCCACGCGCACGCTTTCTAACGACCCGACCACGCGGGGCATTCCGATCATCATGGTCACTTCGAAGGGCCAGGAGACCGACAAGATCTGGGGTTTGCGCCAGGGCGCGGTCGATTACATGGTCAAACCCGTCTCGCCCGACCAGCTGGTGGCGAAGGCACAAGCCACGCTCGCGGCCTGAGATGTCCGATTCGGTATCACTGAAGTCCCTCCGCGACCGACCGTTCGAGCTCCTGTCGGAACTCGAGCGTCGCGGGCGGGCGGTCACCGCCGCGGCCGCTACAGAAAATCCCGCCGGCCGTGAGTGGGTCGGCGTCGCTTTCAAGATGGCGGGCGAGCTGTATCTGGTCGCACGCGAGGAGACCCGCGAAGTACTCGCGGTGCCGACCAACATCACACGGATTCCGGGGGCCAAGACCTGGATCAAGGGGCTCGCCAATGTGCGCGGTCAGTTGCTGCCGATCATCGATCTGCGGCAGTTCCTCGGCAGTGGCACTACGCCCGCTACCCGCAACGCCCGGCTGATCGTCGGCTCGCACCGCGAAGTGCCGGCCGGCCTGTTGGTCGATGAAGTGCTGGGCTTCCGGCGCTTCGCCGACGGCGAGTTCACGGGTGACGCGCCGCCGACTGTGGTGCGCTGTGATCGATATCTGGCCGGCGCTTTTCGTCGCGGCGCCGAACAGTGGCCGGTGATGTCACTGCGGACGCTGCTCGAGAGCGCCAGCTTTCAGGATGCAGCCGCCTGATCGGCGCGAGATAACACTATGCCGAGCCAAGTCAATTCCGCGCAGACTGTGAAGGCCGCCGCAACGCTCTTGTTAGTGTCGGCCGTCGTCAGTGCGCTCGCCGGTATTGCCTGCGCCGTCGGTTACGCACAGACACAATCGCCGATCTTCGCTGGTGCTGCGCTGGCGGCAGTCGTCACGCTGGTGCTGGCATTGTTCGCGTGGCAACGCATCCGCCGTATCGAGCGGGAGGTCGTCGAGCGCGAGCGCGCGGTGCTCACGCAGCGCAAGGAAAGCGAGCGCAATCAGGAGGCGATCCTGCGGCTGCTCGACGAGCTGGCGCCGCTCGCCGATGGCGATCTCACCGTGCAGGCAACCGTCACCGAGGACATCACCGGCACCATAGCCGACTCGATCAACTACGCGATCGGCGTGTTGCGCGATCTCGTCAGCACGATCAATCAATCGGCCATTCAGCTGGATGGCGCCACCCGCCAGACGCAAGGATTGTCGCAGCATCTGGCCAAAGCCGCCGCCGCCCAGTCGAAGCAACTGATCGCCGCCACGGAATCGGCTGCCACCATGGCAGGTTCCACGGAAGAGATTTCTGGCAATGCGGAGCGGGCATCGGATGTCGCGCGGCATTCAGTCGACGTGGCACATAAGGGCGGCGACGCCGTGCGACGCACGATCGACGGCATGAATACCATCCGGGAGACGATTCAGGATACATCCAAGCGGATCAAGCGCCTGGGTGAGAGCTCGCAGGAGATCGGCAACATCGTCGAGCTCATCAACGACATCGCCGAGCAGACCAATATCCTGGCGCTCAACGCCTCGATCCAGGCGTCGATGGCCGGCGATGCGGGGCGCGGTTTCGCCGTGGTCGCAGATGAAGTGCAGCGACTTGCGGAACGTGCGGCGGCCGCCACGCGCCAGATCGAAGGATTGGTCAGAACGATCCAATCGGACACCAACGAAGCGGTGGTGTCGATGGAACGCAGTACAACGGACGTAGTCGGTGGCGCATTGCTGGCAGAGAACGCCGGGGCCGCGCTCGAGGAAATCGAACAAGTGTCGAATCAGATCGCAAGCCTCGTGCAGAATATCTCGGCGAGCTCGCGCCAGCAGGCGGGCGAAGCGCAGAACATCGCCCGCAACATGCAGGTGTTGAAGGAAATCAGCGCGCAGACGGCAGAATCGACCAGTGCCACGTCGCAGGGCATCGCCAAGTTGGCGGAGTTGTCAGCCGACCTGCGCGAATCGGCGGCCGGCTTTCGGTTGCCGGCCGATGCGCCGACCATCATTTCGGATACGCAGCGCGTACGCGCGCTGGCGGCCAGCGACCAGTCCGGCTCGCGGCCGCGTCCAATGCAGGCAGCTTCGTAGTTCCAATGTCCGAAGTCGCCATGCAGACGCTGGATCTCGTCGGTCGCGAGATCAACCACTCGCTCAACGAAGCGCGCAACGCGCTCGAGACCTACGTCGAGCAGCAGGAGAACATCTCACTGCTGGAGCGTTGCAGTGCCGATCTGCATCAGATCCAGGGTGTGCTGCGCGTGCTCGAGATCTATGGCGCCGCATTGCTCGCCGAGGAGATGGAGCACGTCTCGCACTATCTGCACTCCGCGAGTGCGCGCAAGAATCAGGCGGAGGCGCTCGATGCGCTGATGCGCGCGATGGTGCAATTGCCAGGCTACCTCGAGCGGGTACTCGCCGGCGGCCGGGACCTGGCGCTGGTGCTGCTGCCGCTGCTGAACGATCTGCGCGCCGTGCGCGGCAGTCCGCTGCTGTCCGAAGGGACGCTGCTGCTGCTCAATCTCAAGTCCGACAAGCAGGCTGCGCCGGCTGCCGGTGGTGGTGACGAAGCACTCACGGCGGCGCAGTGGGCGCGCAAGCTGCGGGCCCGCTTCCAGGTGGGGCTGATCGGCTGGATCCGCGGTGAGCGTACCGAACAGAATCTCGACATCCTCACCGCGGTTTCGCACCAGCTCGAACAGGTGGCAACCACCCAGCCGGTCTTTCAGCTCTGGTGGGTGGTCGGCGCGGTGCTCGAAGCACTGCGCGAGGATGGGCTCGAGGCCGGCGTATCGGTGAAGCGCTTGTTAGGGCTGGCGGACCGCGAGATCCTGCGCCTCTACAAAGTGGGCGAAGCACGCTACGCGCAGACGCCGTCGGTCGATCTGCTCAACAATCTTCTGTATTACGTCGCGCGCGCGACCAGCACAGGCCCGCGTATCACGGCAGTGCGGGCGTCGTTCCGGCTCGGTGAGCTGCTGCCGGTCGACGACAGCATCGAGCAGGAGCGCGAGAATCTGTCGGCACCCTCCATCAAGCTGATGCAGACGGTGGCTGCCGCGATCCGCGAGGACCTGGGCAAGATCAAGGATGTGCTCGATATCTTCGTGCGCCGCGGCGGGCAGGGCGCGGAGCTCGAGCCGCAGCTCGCCATGCTGCGCAAGATTGGCGACACACTCGGGGTGTTGGGCTTGGGCGAGCTGCGGGCTCGAGTGCTGGCCGAGACGACGCGCCTGGAATCGATCGTGGGCGGCGAAGCGCCGGCCGATCATGCAGCGCTGGTGCAGATTGCCGCGACGCTGATCAACGTGGAGGACCGGCTGGATCGCGACCTCGTCGGTCTGATCGTCCCGAAGACTGGCGCGCCGGGCGCCGAGGTCGGCGGCGGCGACGTCGATTTCCAGCAGGTGCAGGCGGCAGTGCTGCGCGAATGCAGCGTCAACCTGGTCCGCATCAAGGAAGCGATCTCGCAGAACGTCAGCGGCACGCTCGACGCAGCCGCGCTCGATAGCTGGCCGGATCTGTTGCGAGGTATCAAGGCCGGGTTGCTGATGTTGGGCAAGTCCCGCGCGGTGGACATCATCGATCGCATCGGCCAGCACCTCAAGAACATGCTGCAGCCCGGCAGTATGGTGGCGCCCACGAGCTATCTCGATCGCCTCGCGGACGCCATTGTCAGTGTCGAGTACTACATGGAGACGCTGCAGGCCGGGCGTGCCGACCCGTGGTACATGCTCGATAACGCCGAGACTTGCCTCGAGGCGTTGGCCAACCTGCCGCGCCGTACAGTGCCGACGGTGGCGCCAGTCGGCCCAGAAGCGTTTGCCGCCACGGTCAAACTCGAACCCACCGAGATCGACGACGGTGAGGTGCTGCTCACTGATGTGGCCACCGCGGGCCTGGACCTGCCGGTGCTGAGCCGTACGATGACGCGTGCCGATCTTCCGCCCGAGCCCGTCGATCCCGATCTGCTGGCGCTCTTCATTGAAGAGGCACGGGAAGAAGTCGCCAAGATCGGGCGGCTTTTTCCGGAGTGGGACGCCAACCCGCTCGCGCTGGATGCGCTGGCTGACGTGCGGCGCGCCTTCCACACCCTGAAAGGCAGCGGCCGGATGGTCGGTGCGCTTGATGTCGCCGATTTCGCCTGGTCGATCGAGAATCTGATCAACCGCATCCTCGAGAACACGCTGGCGCGCTCGCAGGAAATTCTGGTGACCTTGCGCGAGGCAGTTGCGATCGCACCTCAGCTGGTCGATGCGTTGGCCGCCAACAGCGCGCCGCCTGCGGCCGTGGCGCCGGTGATCGACAGGGCGCATGCGCTGGCTGCCGGCAAACCGGTCGATGCCCGAGTGGCTGCCACCGGCCGCGTCAAAGCAGCGGAGTCGCGGCTAGATGCAGATACGGCCAGCAGCATTGCCTCGGGCGAATTCGCAACCAACACGTCGACGCTCACGCTCGATGCGGCCGAGCTCGACGCACCCATCGGTGCAAACGCCGATACGGGGATCAACAGATCGCTTCAGCCCCGATCGGTCGACGGTCCGTCCGGCGGCATGCAATTGAACGAGATCTACGTGCGGGAGACGGCCACGCATGTTGCCGCCGTGCGCGCGTTCATCGCCTATGAACGCGACCGCTCGGAGCCGCATGCAGTCAGCGAGGCGGTCTACCGTGCTTGCCATACGCTCACTGGTAGCTCGCGTATGGCAGAGGTTCGGCAAGGCATCCGCTTGATGGCGCCGTGCGACCACTGGCTGCGCAAGGCGTTCGACAGCGGTGTTGGCATCGAAACAGCAGATCTCGATCTGCTGGAGCAGTGCATGGACGCGATGGAATCCGTGGCTAACAACCTCGACGAGAACACCGGATTCTTCGTCTCGCACATTGCTCTGGTCGAGCGCATCGCTTTGGCCGAGCGCACACTGGATCGCCGGATCGTCGACGCCTCGCAGCAGATCGATATCGGCGGATTCCTGGTGGATGAAGACACTACCTCAGACGAGGCAGCATCGGCTACGGTCGTCGCAACCGAGACGCCGGCGCCGGCCGACGCAGACGATGACGATCTGCTGACCGATTTCGATCCGGAGATCGCCGGGATCTTTACCGACGAAGCCACCGAACTGATCGACTCGGCCGAGGGCGCGCTCGCGGCATGGAACAGCGACCGGGGCGATTCTGGCAATCTGCTGGCGCTCAAACGGCCGCTGCACACGCTGAAGGGTGGTGCCCGCATGGCCGGCATAACGCCGATGGGCGATCTCGCACACGAACTCGAAACGCTGGTGATGCAGATCGAGAGCGGTATCGTGCCGGCCGACGACGCTGCGTATTCGGTCGCGCAATCGTCACTCGATGAACTGGCGCGGATGCGCGAGCTGGTCGTTGCCGGCAGCGGCATACCGAGTGGCAGGCGCTTGATCGAACGTATTCGCGCGTTGTCGCAGCCCCGGCCCAGCACTGCCGCCCAGGCAGCGGAGCAACCCTGGGTCGAAACAGAGGTCCTGCCCGAGCCGGAGCCGGAGGCAGAGCCAGAGCCAGAGCCAGAGACCGCAACAGAGCCTCAATCAGAATACGAGTCGATTGAAATCCTGGCGGAGGACGACGCTGAGATCGATTTCGAAGTCGGGCCGGAGTTGTTAGCGGAGGGCGCTGCAGCGGTGCCGGTGGCCGACACGACAAGTGCCGGACCGGATTCGATCTCGACGGAATTCGTCGACTTGTCAGAGCCAGCTGAAGTCGTCCAGCAACCGCCTGCCGCAGATCTGGTGGAACGCCCTGCGGCGCGCGAGCAGGCGGGTTTGTCCTGGGTCGGTCGGACGGGCGAGAACGACATGCCTGCCCCTGCGCCGGTTCCGCCAGGCCGCGAGCCCGTGGCACAGGTCGACCGCCCGGAATTGGCGCGCGTCGATGCGGAATTGCTCGATCAACTGCTCAACAGTTCGGGCGAAGCCAGCATCGCGCGTGCGCGGCTCGAACAGCAAATGGGCTCGATCGACTTCAACGTTGGCGAGCTGTCTCGCACCGTGGCGCGCCTGAAGGAGCAGCTGCGCAAGCTCGAGATCGAGACCGAGGCCCAGATCCTGCATCGCTACGAAGAAGAGGGTGGCGCGCGGGGTGATTTCGATCCGCTCGAGCTGGATCGCTATTCCGCCATCCAACAGTATTCACGTGCGTTGGCCGAGACTGCCAACGACGTCGCGAGCATTCAGCAACTGCTCGAGACGATGACCAAGGATACGCATGGTCTGCTGCAGCAGCAGGCACGCACGATCACCGAATTGCAGAACGGGCTGATGCGCACGCGCATGGTGCCGTTCCAACGGCACGTGCAGCGGCTGTCGCGAATCGTTCGGCAAGCTGCGTCGGACAGCGGCAAGCGCGCCGAACTGATCGTGGAAGGTGCTGCGGGTGAGCTGGATCGCCAGGTCCTGGAACGAATGCTGCCGCCGTTCGAGCACATGCTGCGCAACGCCGTGGTGCATGGCATCGAGCTGCCCGACGAGCGGCGCGCACGCGACAAGCCCGAGACCGGGCGTATCACCGTTTCACTGCATCGTGAAGGCTCCGAAGTGGTGGTGGAAGTGGCCGACGACGGCGCAGGGATGAATCTGCGCGCCATCCGCGACAAAGGCGTGGCGCTCGGCATGATCCACAAGGAGCAGCAGCTGTCGGACGCCGACGTCATACAGCTCGTGCTCGAGCCAGGGTTCTCTACGGCCGGTACTGTCACGCAGTCCGCCGGTCGCGGAGTCGGCATGGACGTGGTGGCCACTGAGATCAAGAAACTCGGCGGTGCGCTGCACATGGAGACGCGCGAGCACGAGGGGTCACGCTTCACCATACGCTTGCCGTTGACGCTCGCCATCAGTCACGCGTTGATTCTGCGTACCGCAGACGAGTTCTACGCGTTGCCGCTGCCGACAGTCGACGGTGTGGTGCGTCTGGCACGCAGTGAAGTGGCAGCGCATCTCGGCAGTGATGCCGAACCATTCGATTATGGCGGACAGAAATATCGCTTCCAGCACCTCGCCATGTACATCGGACGCGAACCCTCGCCGCTACCGGACAACGATGTCACCGTGCCCGTGGTGCTGGTGCGCGCGGGCGAACATTCGACGGGCCTCATCGCGGACGAGCTGGTCGGTAGTCGCGAGATCGTGGTCAAGTCGGTCGGGCCGCAGATCGCCGCTATTCGCGGCATCTCGGGCGCGACTATCCTGGGAGATGGCCGGATCGTCGTGATCCTGGATATCGGTGCACTGGTCCGCGCTGATTGGCGGCTGCGCTCAGAGGCGATGTTGCCGCGCGAAAAAACGGACAGCCGCACTTTCGTGCTGGTGGTTGACGATTCGATCACGGTGCGCCGCGTCACGCAGCGCTTGCTGGAGCGCAACGATATGCGCGTACTCACGGCGCGTGACGGCGTCGATGCGATGGAAGTACTGGCCGAGAACACGCCGGATATCATCCTGCTCGATATCGAAATGCCGCGCATGGACGGCTACGAGGTGGCGGGCCAAGTACGCAATGATCCGCGCCTGGCCGACGTGCCAATCATCATGATCACGTCGCGAGTCGGCGAGAAGCATCGCGCGCGGGCCATCGAGCTCGGCGTCGACGACTATCTCGGCAAGCCTTACCAGGAGGCGCAGTTGTTGGAGGCGATCGAGCCGCTGGTGCAGCGCCGTCGCAGCAAACGGGCAGGGCACTGACCGTGGCAGAGCGAGTTACCGAGATCTACAGCCTGCTGGTGCCGTTGCTCGACGGGCGGCTGATCGTGCCCCGCGCCTGCGTGGCCGAAGTCGTCGGGCACCAGACACCTACCGAGATGCCCGGTGCGCCGCCATGGTATGTGGGAACAGTGGAATGGGGCGGGCGACGCATTCCATTGGTATCGTTCGAAGGCTGTTGTGGCCAGACGATTCCGCCGGTCACCGGCCGCACCCGCATCGTCGTCATGCACGCTCTATCCAGCTCGCTGGAATTGGGTTTCTACGGCATCATTTCGCAGGGCTTCCCGCAACTCGTGCGGGTGAGCTCGGATGTATTGCGACCCGACAACTCGCGCGTATTCGCGGAACGTATCCCCATCATCTGTCAGGTGCGGATGGTGAACGAAGCGCCGTGGATCCCGGATCTGGAGCGTATCGAGGCGATGATCGCCGATGAGACGTCGGTAACTGCCGAGTGAACGACTTGCTCGAGTAGTTAGTCCGCGGCGGCTGAGTCGCCCAGGAATTGCAGGACACTGACAGCGGCGACCGCCGCTGTCTCGGTACGCAAGACACGTGCGCCAAAGTTCACGGCCTTGAAGCCTGCTGCGACCGCAGTGGCAGTCTCCGCGCTCGTCGGCCCACCCTCCGGGCCGATCAGGAGACTGACCGAATCCCCCATTGCGCCGCCATGCGCTCGCAGTGGTTGCGTTGCGTCCGGATCGAGCAGTAGCCGCAAGCCCGTCGCCAGGTCCAACGCAGCGGCCAGTGATGCCAGTGGCGCGATCGCAGGCAGGCGATTGCGACCGCACTGCTCACAGGCGCTGACGGCGACCGCACGCCAGTGCGCCAGTCGCTTGTCGGCCTGGCGCTCATCGAGCTTCACCACCGAACGCTCGAGCGCGACTGGCACGATGCGATGGACCCCGAGTTCGGTCGCCTTTTGAATGATCCAGTCCATCTTCTCGCCGCGCGCGAGTGCCTGCAGCAGGGTAATTTCGAGTCGCGTCTCCCGTTCGATAGCCTGATGGCGCAGCACGGCAGTGCGCACCGCGCCGCGCGTCGAATGCACGATCACGGCGTCATACTCGCCGCCGTGTCCGTCGAACAGCAGCACTGGTGCGCCGACCGCCAACCGCAGGACTCTCACTATATGCAGACTCGCAGCCTCGGGCAGCGTCACCTCGTGCCCGACCGCGAGCCGTTCGGGCACGTGTATGCGCGTCAGTCGCATGTGGCCAGCTCAATGCCTTCCGTGGCAATCTGCGCTAACAGCTCGATCTCGTCCGGCGTGATGACATAAGGAGGCATGAAATACACGACATCGCCGACCGGCCGCAGCAGTGCGCCGCGGGTCAGCGCGTGCCGATAGACGCGCCGGCCGCGGCGTTCGCGCCAGTCCCACGGCTCGCGGGCGGCTTTGTTGCGCACCAGTTCGAGCGCGAGAATCATGCCGTGCTGCCGGACCTCGGCGACATGTGGATGATCGGCCAGGTGTGCAACGCTCGAGCGCATGCTTAGTGCGAGTTGTCCATTACGCGCCAGCACTGGCTGGTCGCGGAAGATGTCGAGCGTTGCGAGTGCGGCCGCGCACGCGAGGGCGTTGCCGGTGTAACTGTGCGAGTGCAGGAACGCGTTCAGCTTCACGTATTCGTCATAGAACGCGTCGTAGACGGTTGCGCCCGTCATGACCACCGATAGCGGCAGGTAGCCACCAGTCAGGCCTTTGGAGAGGCACAGGAAGTTTGGGCTGATCCCCGCCTGCTCGCAGGCGAACATCGTGCCAGTGCGGCCGAAGCCCACGGCGACTTCGTCCGCGATCAGATGCACGTCGTAGCGATCACAGGCGGCGCGCAGTAGCTTCAGGTAGGCAGGATCGTACATCCGCATGTTGCCGGCGCATTGCACCAGCGGCTCGACGATGACGGCCGCCACCTCGTCGCCCTGTGCCGCAAGAACTGCTTCCATGTGCGCGAACTGGCGCACTGAACAGTCAGCCCAGCTCTCGCCGTGCTCGCGCGCAAAACAATCCGGCGACGGTACGGTGATCACATCCATCAGGAGCGGGCCATAGGTGGCCTTGTAGAGCTCGACGCTGCCGACCGCCAGTGCACCGAGCGTCTCGCCATGATAACTGTTAGCCAGCGTCACGAACCGCGTCTTGCGCGTCTTGCCGACGTTGCGCCAGTAGTGGAAGCTCATCTTGAGGGCTACTTCGACTGCGGTCGAACCGTTGTCGGCGTAGAAGCAGCGCGTCAGTCCCGGCGGGGCGATGGCTGCCAAGCGTTCTGCGAGCCGTACCGCCGGTTCATGGGTGAACCCGGCGAAGATCACGTGCTCCAGTTCGGCGAGTTGGGCCGTGACCGCGGCATTGATTTGCGGGTTCGCGTGGCCGAAAAGATTGACCCACCAAGAACTGATCGCATCGAGATACTGCCGGCCGTCGTAATCCTCGAGCCAAACGCCGCGGCCACGCCTGATGGCGATCGGCGGCAAGTCTTCGTGATCCTTCATCTGCGAACACGGATGCCAGATATGGCGCAGATCGCGCGCCGCCCACGTGGCGTTGGAGTCTTTGCTGGTTGGCTTATCTGTCATGCTGAATCCGATTCGAGCGTCTATTGTGGCATGATCTACGCTGGCTTCCCGCTACCGACCGCATGGCGCAAACTCTCGACGCGAACTCGCTGCAGATCGATCCGAGCACGGCACTGCTGGTCGGCGTACGACAGGTTCTGTCGCCGCACTGTGACGATCGGCCGGCTGGCATGTCCATCGATCTCGTCGTCGTACACTCGATCAGTCTGCCGCCCGACGAATTTGCGGGACCGTGGATCGACCGACTGTTCACCGGGTCTTTGCCCGCGGATGGGCATCCCTACTTTGCAACGCTAGCCGGCTTGCGGGTTGCCGCGCATACGCTGATCCGACGTGACGGCGAGATCGTGCAATACGTACCCTTCACGGCGCGCGCCTGGCACGCGGGGCGCTCCAGTTGGCAGGGGCGCGAGAACTGCAATGATTTCTCGGTCGGCATCGAACTCGAAGGTACCGAGAGCGCACCGTATGCCGACGCGCAGTACATAGCGCTGAACGCGCTGCTGGGGGTGCACTTCGCCGCTTATCCCGGCCTGTCGCGCGCGGCGATCGTGGGGCATAGTGACGTCGCGCCGGGGCGCAAGACCGATCCGGGGGCGAGTTTCGATTGGCAGCGCGTGCGCGCCGCCTGATTCGCCGTTTTCTGCCACCAACAAAACAAGCAAGGCCAGACCAATGAACAACAGCGCCAGCTCCCGCAAATGGTATCCCTGGTTCGTCGCGTTCGTCGGCTTGGCAGTGCTGTTCATCAGCAACGGCTACACAGCCACCGCGCTCTCGGTGTTCGACGAATCGCTGCTGAACGAATTCGGGTGGGATCGAGGACCATTCAAGTTCCGCGACCTGCTGACCTTCGCGATCACAGCTGTTGTCGCGCCGTTCGTCGGTATCGTCATCGATCGCGTCAATCTGAAATGGCTACTGATCACCGGCATGGTGCTGCTGTCGGCCGGTTATTTCGGCTACAGCCAGTTGACAGCGGACGGCAGCGGCGGTCTTGCTACCCCGCTGGCGCTCGTGGCACTGGCTGGGCTTGCGGTGATGGCAACGATCGTTTGGCGCGAGGCCCAAGGGTATTTTGCGCGTACTGCGGCGTTGGTGGTGATTGCGGCAACCATGGCGGCGGTTGTCTACTACCGATTCATCGATCCGATGGCATTGCACCAGGTCTACATCATTCACGTGGTGTTCTCGCTGGCCCTGTCGACGGCCGGCACGATGGTGGTCGTCGTGCTGGTGACGTCGTGGTTCTTGAAAAGCCGCGGTTTGGCGATCGGCATCGCTCTGTTGGGCACCAGTCTAGGCGGCATCGTACTGTCACGTGCGAACATCGAAATCATCCAGTCGACCAGCTGGCGCGAGGCATTCGGCTATCTCGCGCTCGTGCCGCTGCTGTTCGCGGTCTTGATATTCTTCTTCCTGCGCGGTTCGCCGAAAGACGCGGGCGTGGTCGCGATCGGCCAGGAGGCGGGCGCCCGCGATCTGAAATCCTATGGACTGACGTTTGCCGAGGCGATCAGGACGCCCACGTTCTGGGTGATCGGCATCAGTGGCTTTCTCACTTACTACTCGATTCTGGCACTGTTCAATCACATGTTCCTGCACATGCGGGGCCTCGGCTTCGAACCGGCGCAGGCTGCGAACGCGCTGGCTCTGCTCGGTACACTTGCCACGATCTCCAAGCTTGCGATCGGCTGGCTGGCGGACCACATCGACCGCAAGCTGGTGTTCCTCGGCGCTCTGGCGGTCATGTTCGTCGGCGTACTGCTGATCGCGATGGGCGGTCGCGAATGGGTCTGGATCGGCATTGGCATCACTGGCTGTGGGTGGGGCGGTCTTTTCACACTCTACAACATGCTCACAGTGAACAATTTCGGTTTGAAGGAGATTGGTCGTATCAATGGCACGGTCAGTTTGCTCGAGTCGTTAGGCGGGGGGCTGGGAATCTGGCTGACAGGCAAGCTGTACGACGTTTTTGGCAGCTACGAAGTGCCTTTCGATGTGATCGCCGCGGCAGTATTGCTCGGTTTCGCGATTGGGCTGTTCATCAAGAGCGGTTCTCCCGAGGCGATGGGCCTGCAACCGGCGGCCGTCGGACGGATCAAGGCCGGCAGCCTTCGATAACGACCCCACGGATGTCCTCGGGCGGCGTATCTGCCAATGAATAGCCAAGCTCCGCCGCAGTTGCCAGTTCGGCTTTTCGGACCTGATCCTCCTGCCAGGCAATTCGCGCCTGCCGCAGGACCCGATCGAGTGGCTCGCCCGCCCGGGCGGCGGCCGCAGCGTCGAGCGCAAGCTGCACGGCTTCAGCACACTTTGCGCTGTCTGCGACATTCTCAGGCAACACGGCTGCTGCCGGATCAACCGGCGCCGGCAGGCTTCGTGCGTCCTTCCTGCGCTGCTCGTCAGCGCGCTCTTCGAGGCGGGTGCGGATATCATCGGAACGTTCGTTCACTCGATAGGCGTAGATCAAGGCCGAGATCGCGAGCAGCCCAAACACGCCCCACCGCAGGAATACGGTCATCCCTTGCGTTTCTTGGCAGGCTTGGCTTGTTGGATCAAGCGCTCTTCCGGGGTGCGACCGGCGCGTAATCCAAAGCGCTCCTCGAAGAGCGGCCGTTTGCTGCCGGCGCGATACCACGTGACCAGCAGCGGAATCTTCGCCAACCGGAAGACACCCAGTTGCGGGCAGCGTCGGTGGGTTTCCCGCGCCAGTTCCTTTATTTTCGGGGTACTCGCTTTGGTGCGCAGCGTGAGATCGAAGTTGACCTGTTGATACTTGGGCTGCAGATGCAGATCGAAAAAGAAACCGCGGATATCGATGAGAGAGCGGATCTTGGTACTGAGTTGTGAGTACTTGAGTTGCTGGTCGCGTGCGACGACGGCGATAGTGATCGACGTGCAACCCGCGAGCGCCGCGAGTTGTGCATGCACCGGCGTCCAGCCGCGCGATCTACCGCGCAGATCTGGTGGATCGCCGATATCGAAACCCTCGGGCTCATCGAACATAATCGACGGTTGACCATCGAAAAAAGCTTCGAGACGCATATGTTCGTAAGACTGAGTGGTGACGTCTGACACCCCCACATAATCCGGATACCGCACGCCTTCCTTCACGATAGTGTCCTCGCAACGCTGATTGAACCCAAAGCGACGTCGTCGGTGACGTCCCTTCGAGCGGGAGCGTCGATCGTACAACCTGCGGCGCCTTGCGCGAAACCGTGACGCATTTGGCGTGCCTGCCGGCTAAAGAATCCAGCTCTGGGGACGACAAAGACTTCGAGTAAGCGCGCACGTCATGTGCCCGCTAGTCGTACCGTCAACAAGCCGAGAGAGTCGCCGTCATGAAGTTGAGAGCCAGTCCTGTCACTGTCCTGGCGGTTGCCGCGTTCGTCATCGGCTCCGCGCAGACTGCGGGCGCGGAGCAGCAGTCGGACGCCCATGATCTGCTGGATCTCAGCGTCGAGCAGCTGCTCAATACTGAAGTGACCACCGCCTCGCGGCGCGCGCAGGCAGCCGGTATGGTGCCGGCGCCGCTGTATGTCATCACGCAGGCGGACATCAAGCGCAGCGCCGCTCGCAGCATCCCAGAGTTGCTGCGTGCAGTACCGGGCCTGCAGGTCGCGCAGGTCGATGCCAACAAGTGGGCCGTTGGCGCGCGGGGCATCAATCGCCGCTTCTCCAACAAGCTGCTCATATTGATGGATGGCCGGCCGGTCTACAGCCCGCTGTTCTCGGGAGTGTTCTGGGATATCCAGGATACCGATCTCGATTCGATCGAGCGAATCGAAGTGGTCAGCGGTCCGGGAGCAACGCTGTGGGGGCCGAACGCCGTCAATGGTGTCATCAACGTCATCACACGTCGCGCCAGTGACACCAGCGGCCGTGCGGTGCATGCAAGTCTGGACGGCCTGGGCTCGAGTTCGCTGCAGGCTCGATTTGCCGGTGAACTCGGCAGCTCTGCCGCAGGACGCGTGTTCGTCAAGCGCAGCGAGCTCAATGGCAATGAAAATGTGCTCGGTATGCGCGCCGATGACGCAGCCCATACGCGTATCGGCACGCGACTGGACGGCGAGCGGGGGAATTCCCGCTGGCTGTTGAGCGCCGAGGGTTACGACGGCAAGAGCGGTTCGATGACGACACTGGCCCTGACGTCGCCGCCGTTCGTCAACCTGCGCGCAGTGGATGATACGGTCACCGGCGGATTCCTCAATTCGCAATGGAGTCACACGGATGCGGCAGGTCGCGACACCTCGCTGAGCGCATCCTTCGAGCGCTCCATTCGTGACAGCTACTTCTTCGATGAGGTCCGCAATACTTGGCAAGTCGATCTGCAGCGCTCCCAGCAGACCGCGCTCGGCCGCAACGTCATGTGGGGGCTGTCGTACCGACATAGCCAGGATCAGATCGATGGTGAACCACCCATTTCAATTCGTGTGCCACGGGCTACGGTCACCGTGGCCGGTGGCTTCGTGCAAGGTGAGTTCAATCTCATACCGGAACGGCTCGACCTGGTAGCAGGTGCGAAGCTCGAGTATGAGTCGCTCTCGGATGAGACGCACTTCGAACCAAACCTGCGTCTGCGCTATCGAGTCGACGATCGCAGCATGATCTGGGCATCGGCCGCACGTGCGGTCGGTATGCCGTCGAGGGGCGAACGCGACGCTGAGATCGTCGGGCCTTTCATCCCGCCGAACAGCGTGCGTAACCCGTCGCCGTTGCCCATCATCGTAACTGTATCGAGTTCCGGCGACATCCAGGCCGAGCTGGGCGATACCTTCGAATTGGGGCATCGCTGGCACAGCGACCGTCAGCAAGTGCGCGTCGAGTCGAGTTTGTACTACACGAAATACCGTCGCCTGATGCGCGCGCAGCCGGGTCTGCCCCTCTGCCGGCCGGCCGGCACACCAGCTGGTCCGCTCGGCTGTCCGCCCGGCACCGGCTTTCTGATCGCGCCGAACTTGCTGCAGCCAAATGGCAAAGCCAACAGCTACGGTCTCGAGTTGTTTGGCGAATGGTGGCCGCGCGAACGCTTACGCCTCACTGGTGCTTACACTTTTCAGCGTGTCGCCAACACGACCGACGTACCCACGTTGGAGCTCGCTGCGACATCGCCGGAGCACCAGGCGTATCTCAGGGCGTCGCTGGACTTGCTGCGCGCTGTGAGCGCGGACGTCAATGTCCGCTACGTAGATGTGAATGTCTTCGCCGGTATACCTTCGTACGTCGCCGTGGACGCACGTCTGGCATGGGCACCGCGCGTTGCCGTCGAATTCGCACTGGTCGGCCGCAACCTGTTCGATCCGGAACACCTCGAATACGTGTCCGAGATCGGCGACTTAGTGCCAACGCCCATCGAGCGGACGGTACAGTTCGAGTTGCGGTACCGGTTCTGAATCGAACCTGGTTCACGCAATGCGGTACCGAACGGCAATACTCGCTGCAGCCAGTCTGCTCGGCTGCGTGCTCGCGCAAACAGCGACGGCCGCGCCATCGGAGTACGACGTCAAGGCGGCACTGGTCTTCAAGATTGCGAAATTCGTCGCGTGGCCTGCCGCAGGCGCGCGGGAGCCCGAGAGCTTCGCGCTGTGCTATGTCGGCGACGCGGCGGCGGGGCGCAGCTTCGACGCCTTGACTCGGGAGCGGCTCACTGGGCGAGCAGTCAACGTGACACAGCTCGCCAGCGACGGCGACCCTCGTGACTGCCAGATTCTCTATATCACCTTGGCGCGCGAAGCTGCCACTACCGAGATGCTGCGTATCGCAGCGGAGCATTCGATTCTGACTATTGGCGAAAGCGCGGCTTTTGCCTCGCGGCTCGGTGGTGTGATGGCCCTCAGGACTGACGCCAAACGCGTCCGCTTCGAAATCAACCTGCTCGCCAGTCGGCGCGCGGGTCTGCAAATCAACTCACAGCTACTCAATTTGGCAACGATCGTCGGCCGCGACGATGCTACGTCAGCGAGCCAGATGCCCGTCGCTCCCGCCAGGAGCTCACCGTGAGATCGTGGTTTGCGCACATGCCGTTGAAAACCCGCCTGATCTGGAGTGGCGCGTTGACGGCAGGGGCCGCCCTGCTCATTGCTGCCATCGCCCAGATGACCTCGCTCTACTACCAGCAGCGAGACGATGCGCGGGCGCGGATCGAGTCAGTCATGAGTGTCGTTGCGGCCAACAGCACCGCCGCCATCGCATTCGATGACCGGCTCTCAGCGGAGCAGTTGCTCAACTCGCTGCGCGTCGAATCAGAAGTGCAGGAAGCACGTATCACGACAGCCGCCGGTGGAGTGCTCGCCACAATGGCGGCACAACCCGGCGTGCGGCTGACTGAATCGGAGCGGCGGCTCGCGGCTGAGTGGCTTGCCGATGCGCAATCCCATTCCGAGGCGAGCCATCGTTTCGATGGACTCATGTCACTGCATGCGGTGCGTCCGATCTGGCTGGATGGCGAGTTGCTCGGTCATCTGTACGTACGCGCCAATCTGCATAGCCTGCAGCAAGGGCTGCTCGCGCAGCTGGGAATCGTAGTCGTTACGACGCTGGCTGCGCTGACTCTGGCCTACCTGTTGGCGGTTCGCCTGCAGGCGGTCGTGAGTAGGCCGTTACTCGAGCTGGTCGGCTTGATGCAGGACGTATCGGATTCGCGCGACTACGGGCGGCGGGCACGGGTGAGCTCGAGTGACGAGATTGGTTCGTTGATGCGTGGCTTCAACGACATGCTCGGGCAGATCCAGACGCGCGATATCGAGCTCAATCTGCATCGCGAACAACTTGAGTCGCTGGTGGCCGAGCGTACGCGCAAACTGGAAGAAGCCAACGACTCGCTCCGCGCAGCCATGCAGCAGAATGTGCAGGCGCGCGAGCAGGCCGAAGCTGCCAGCAAAGCCAAGAGCGAATTCCTGGCGCGCATGAGCCACGAGATCCGCACGCCGATGAATGGCGTGCTTGGCATGACCGAGTTGTTACTGGGTTCCAAGCTGGATGCCAGGCAGCAGCGCTTCGCGGACACCATTCAGCAGTCGGCAGACGCGCTGCTGGCTATCATCAACGACATTCTCGATTTCTCCAAGATCGAGGCTGGCAAGCTGCGGCTCGAGGAGCGGGACTTCGATCTGCGTGCGACGGTGGAGGAAGTCGTTGCATTGTTCGCGCACCGTGCCAATGAGAAAGATCTGGAGCTGCTGATCGACTTTGCGCCCGATCTGCGGCGCTGGGTGACTGGCGACGGCCTGCGGATTCGGCAGGTGCTCATGAACCTGGTTTCCAACGCGATCAAGTTCACCGCCAGCGGCCACGTACTGGTACGCGTTCGCGGACGCCAGGATGACGTCGGTCCCTGCCGGTATGAACTTGCTGTGGTCGACACGGGTGTCGGTATCCAATCGAAGAATCTTGGGGCTATTTTCGACTCGTTCGTGCAGGAGGATGGCTCGACGACTCGCAAGTACGGCGGTACTGGCCTGGGTCTCGCGATCAGCCGCGAACTCGCTCGACTGATGGGCGGTTCGCTGGACGTAGACAGCTCCCCGGGCGATGGTTCTACCTTCACTCTCAGTCTGCGGCTCGCTGCCGCCCAGCCGCAGGAGCAACCGACCGGGCGACGCCAGCAGATCCCGCTCGGCACCCACGTGTTGGTAGTCGACGATCATACGACCAACCTCGAGATACTCGAGTCGCAGCTGCGTGCGTGGGGACTGCGTGTCACCGCCGCCAGCGGCGCTGCGCTTGCACTGCGTGCAATGGCACGCTGCGATACGGGGAACGACCTGCCGCAGATCATTCTCGCCGATTGGAACATGCCCGAGATGGATGGTGTGGAACTGCTGCGTCGGTTACGCCAGAATTCCCGCTGGCGGACCATACCCGCCGTCCTGCTGAGTTCGGTCGCCGACGACCTCGA
>Ga0116152_10000985_pt1 | contig 23458 bp, 21 predicted proteins | sample AD_UKC119_MetaG_FD_89894 | JGI IMG/M metagenome (GOLD analysis project Ga0116152, IMG submission 89894) | Active sludge microbial communities of municipal wastewater-treating anaerobic digesters from Hong Kong - AD_UKC119_MetaG | ecosystem: Engineered > Bioreactor > Anaerobic > Digestate...
AGAGGCTCGCCGGCGGTGACGGCGTACTTGAGGGTCGAGAAGTCGTACTGCGACATATCCTCTTTTATCATGAACCGATAGATGGTGGGAGGAGCGCAGAAGGTGGTGACGCCGTACTTTGCGGCCATCTCCATCATCCGTCCGGCGTCGAACCGCTGGTAGTCGTAGACGAAGACCGCAGAGCCCGCGATCCACTGGCCGTAGAGCTTGCCCCAGACCGCCTTCCCCCAGCCGGTGTCGGCGACGGTGTAGTGGAGGCCGCCGTCCTCGACGTTCTGCCAGTACCGTGCGGTGAGGATGTGGCCGAGGGCGTAGGTCTGGTCGTGGTTGACCATCTTCGGGTTTCCGGTCGTCCCGCTGGTGAAGTAGGCGAGGAGGGTGTCCGAGCTCTTCGTCGCCCCGTCGCCCGACGGCCTCTCGAACTCTGGAGATGCGGCTTCGACCTCCTTTCTGAAGTTGAGCCAGCCGTTCCGATCATCGCTCCCCACGAAGGCCTTCAGGACCCGGCCGTCCGCAAGCTCCCGGCAGGCTCCGTCCACCTCATCGGGGACGCCCTCTTCCTCGATGCAGACGATCATCTTGAGGTCGGCCTTTCTTATCCGGTAGACGATGTCTTTTGTCTTGAGCATGTGAGTTGCGGGGATGGCCACGGCTCCGATCTTGTGAAGGCCGATCATGGCGATCCAGAACTCGTAACGGCTCTTGAGGGATAGCATCACCGCATCGCCCTTTTTGATCCCCCGGCACGAAAAGAAGTTTGCCGCCTTGTCGCTTTCGCGCTTCATCTCCCCGAAGGTCATGATCTTCTCCTCGCCCGGATCGTTACACCAGACCAGGGCGATCTTATCGGGGTCTATGTCGGCGTACGCGTCCACCACGTCGAAGGCGAAGTTGAAGTTCTCGGGGACTATTATCTTGAAGTTATCTACGAAATCCTCGTAAGACTCAAAATCGATCCTTGAGACGAACCTGTTCAGTAAAGACGACATTTTTTGTTCCTCTTTCTGCTGTTACATCACCACGACGAGCATCTTCGCAGGCCTGTCGTTTTGAGCCTCCATAGCGTGCCGATACGACGAATCGAAGAATATCGAGTCGCCTTCGTTCAGGACGATCTCATGATCGTGGATCGAAAACTTGAGGGTTCCCTCCAGGACGTAATCGAACTCCTGGCCCGGATGGCTGTAGCCGGAGGGCTTCTCTTTTCTCGGCTCGACGGTGACGATGAAGAACTCCGCCTTCTTGTGAAGGAACTTTCCCGCCAGGTTCTGGTACCTGTACTGCTTCCTCCTCTCCACCTCCACCCCTTCGCCCTTCCTGGTCACCGTGAATACCCGCATCCTCGGCTCTTCGCCGGTGAGGAGCAGGTTCATGTCGACGTCGAGCCTCTGCCCGATCTCGATGAGCTTGCTCGCAGGGATATCGGTCTTCCCCTCCTCGTAACAGGAATAGGTCTCCAGGGGCACCTGGAGGTGCTCCGCCATCTCCTCCGCCGTCACCTTGGACAGCTCCCGCATCTCTCGGACCCGGGATGCGATCTCATCAATCGTCTCCGCCATGCCGATTCACCACGAGAATCACGATATACCTATGGTATATATCCTCTACCACCCGGAGGGGCTGTGATCTTCGATAATAAGGAGACGATAAAAATTGGATGCCGATTTGGGCGTTCTCGGCGGAGCAAGAGGCACGACCTCAACCTATTAATAAACGGCTGCCCTTGATTTATCCCGATATGGAACCTTTCGAGTATCTCGAGCACACCGCCGACGTCAAGTTCCGGGCACGAGGCCGGAGCCTGGAGGAGGTCTTCGAGAACGCAGCCCTGGCGATGATGACCTCCATGATAGACCCCTCCACCGTCAGGCTAGAAGAGACCTGGCCCGTCGAGACGGAGTCGGAGAGCCTGGAGGCTCTTCTCTACCAGTGGTTATCGGAGCTGCTCTTCCTCTTCGATGTGGAGCTGGCCGTCTTCTCGAAGTTCGATGTGGCCCTCGAGGAGGCGGAGGGCAGGTGGAAGCTCTCGGGCCGGGTCGGCGGGGAGAGGGTGGACCCGGAAAGACATCTCTTCGAGACGGAGGTGAAGGCGGTCACCCTCCACCAGTTCGAGATCAAAAAAGAGGACGGAGAGGGAGAGGGCGAGGTCTGGACCGCTCAGGTGGTTTTGGACGTTTGAGGTGATCTCATGCTGAACAAGGTTGATGATTACATCTTTGAGGTGCCGATGGACCACCAGAAGGGGATGCTTGTGCCGGGAAGGATATTCATCTCCGAGAAGCTCCTCGCGCAGGTGGAGCCGGGAACCATCGACCAGGTGGCAAACGTCGCCACCCTCCCAGGCATAGTCGACTACTCTATGGCGATGCCCGACGCCCATCTCGGCTACGGCTTTCCCATTGGCGGCGTCGCCGCCTTCCGGGAGGACGGTGGGGTGATCAGCCCCGGAGGCGTCGGCTTCGACATAAACTGCGGCGTCCGGATGCTCAGAACCGACCTCGGAGCGAACGACGTGGCCCCGATGATCTCAAACCTCGTCGAGGACCTCTTCCACGATGTCCCCTCCGGGGTCGGGGCCAAGGGGAGGCTCCGGGTCTCCGAGCACGAGCTGGACGAGGCCTTCACCCGGGGGGCGGCCTGGGCGGTGGAGGCGGGCTTCGGCGTTCCGGAGGATCTCGAGCACTGCGAGGAGAACGGGAGGCTTGCGGGCGCAAAGACCGACCAGGTGAGCCTCAAGGCGAGGAAGAGGGGAAGGCCCCAGCTGGGGACCCTCGGGAGCGGAAACCACTTCCTAGAGATCCAGAGGGTCGACAAGATCTTCGATGAGCGCCTGGCAGAGCAGTTCGGCCTCTTCGAGGGGCAGATCACAGTCATGATCCACTGCGGATCGAGGGGGGCGGGCCACCAGATCTGTACCGACCATCTCCAGGTTCTGAGCGGAGCTGTCCGAAAGTACGGGATAGAGCTTCCCGACAAACAGCTCGCTTGCGCGCCCCTGGGAACGCCGGAGGCGGATAACTACTTCGGGGCGATGGCGGCGGCCGCAAACTACGCCTGGGCCAACCGCCAGATCATCTCCGCCTGGACTAGGGAGGTCTTCGAGCGGTACTTCGCCGACGCCCGGCTCGACCTCGTCTACGACGTCGCCCACAACGTGGCGAAGGTGGAGGAGCACAACGTCGACGGCTCGAAAGAGAGGCTTTACGTCCATCGGAAGGGAGCGACGAGGGCCTTCGGGCCGGGGAGGCCCGAGATCCCGGCCGCCTACAGAGACGTCGGCCAGCCCGTCATCATACCCGGGTCGATGGGAACCCCATCTTACGTCCTCTGCGGGAGCCGGGGCGCGATGAAGCTCACCTTCGGAAGCGCCTGTCACGGCGCCGGGAGGATCATGTCCAGGACCCAGGCGAAGAAGACCTATGCAGGGACCGAGGTGAAAGACGGCCTGACCCGGCGTGGGATCAAGGTGATGGCGACCTCTCCGAAGATGCTGGCCGAGGAGGCTCCCGAGGTCTACAAGCCGAGCGGCGAGGTCGTCGACGTCGTCCACCACCTGGACATAGCAAGGAAGGTGGCGAGGGTCGTGCCCCTGGGAGTCTCCAAGGGATGAGGCTATGAGGCTCCGGGTCGTCCTGGTGGAGCCGCTCTACGAGGGGAACGTCGGCTCTGTGGCGAGGGCGATGAAGAACTTCGGCTTCTCAGACCTCGTATTGGTCAAACCATGCAAGATCGAGGATTTCGGCCTCGCCATGGCGTCGCACGCAAGAGACCTGATCGAGGGGGCGAAGGTCGTCGACGCCCTCGAAGATGCGGTGGCTGGCGCAAACCTGGTCGTCGGGACGACCGGGGTCAGGGGCAACAGCACAAACCGCCACCTGAGGATTCCGAGCCTCACTCCCCGAGACCTGGCCGTGAGGCTCGGCGGGACTGCAGGCGAGGTGGCGCTCCTTTTTGGGAGGGAGGACGACGGCCTCACCCGCGATGAGCTTTTGGCCTGCGACGTCGTCGTCACGATCCCCACAGGCAGCGAGTATCCGATAATGAACCTCTCCCACGCCGCTGCCATTCTATTTTACGAGCTATCTTCGGTGCCTCCCGGCGACATCCCCCTGGCGAGCCCCGAGAACGTCGCCCGCCTCCTCGACCATTTCCGGGCCGCCCTGGAGGAGTCGGAGTACTACGAGCACAAGATCGAGAAGACGATGTTGATGCTGAAGAGGATCTTCGGGAGGGCGAGGCTCACCGACCGGGAGGTTCAGACCCTCCGAGGCGTCGTCCGAAACCTCCGGTGGGGGGCGGAGCATCTAGGAGGCGATCTGGAGGAGGGGGAAGAGGAGGAGGGCCGTGTCCAGGAAGACGGCGAAGATGAAGGGCTGCCGAAAAAAAGTTAAGCTTGAGATCTCGGCTCTCCAATTCGAGATTCAGGCTTTGACGACGTATGTCCCGGCGATCTTGTCGTGCCACCCCTGCCTCTTCTTGTCGATGAGGATCCAGATGAAGCCGAGGAGGATCACAATGGCAGATATGATCATGCCGATCCACCGCAGGAAGCCCTTCCCGTATCCTATCGGATATGTCCCGTCGGTCCCGATCAGCTTGATCTTCATCGCCATCATCCCCGGAGTCTGGCCGTTTCCGAAGAAGTAGGTATAGTAGCCGACTGAGACCAGGAAGCCCAATAAGGCGATTATGCTGCTCAGGGCCCCGCCAACGTTCATCGAGGCGTAGCTGAGGATCGATCCGATAACTCCAACAATGATGCTGTCAATCAGGTAGCCTATAAACCTCGACCCTACGCTTGCCAGATCCGGGGCCGTCTCCTCCTTCTCTACGGCAATTTCTGTCTCCATCTTCTAGCACCTCCACGAAATTTCTGCGATACTTAGTTACATAACACTCGTATAAATAATCTCTCTTACTTTGTCCCAGTTGTCGTTTCAGGGCAGTATTTCTTAATTTAACTCGATATGATCGAAGATATTGCTGGGAAAGTTTCTGGTGATCAAATGCCACATTCTGATTTATGATATAAATTGGGTGAATGTACCCGGATGGTGGAGATCACAGTCTGCCTTCGTCCAGATGGCGGGTCCGGGAGAGTAGGCGGGTCCAGGAGATCTCCTGGACCATTCCGGGGAGTCGTCGGTTACGCCTTCGTCGGTTATGCCTTGACGACGTAGGTTCCGGCGATCTTGTCGTGCCATCCCTGCCGCCTCTTGTCGATCAGGATCCAGATGTATCCCAGTAAAAATACCATCCCCGATATCTCCATCCCGACCCACCGGAAGAACCCCTTTTTATATCCGACCGGCTCGACCCCGTCCGCCCGGATCAGCTTTATCTCCACCAGCTTCATCCCCGGAGTTTGCCCGTTGCCGAAGAAGTAGGTGAAGTATCCTATCCCGATCGCCGCCGTGAGGACGTAGACCGCGTAAAAGGTCATCGGGAATTCGCCGCCGGAAATGGCCTTCTCTTCGATCGGGACTCCGAAAAGAAAGGTCATGGCGATGTAAATGATGCTCAAGACCACTGCGTCCACCAGGTAAGACGCCAGCCTCTGCCCGACGCCGGCAAGATCCAGATCTGGACCCACTTTCTCCGCTTGGGGAACTGCTTCATCCATTTTTACCACCAGCAACAAAAGGCCTCTGGGAGCTAATTTCGCCAAGCCGATATAAGTAATTATCACATCGAGAATTTTAAATGAAATTTTTCTGAGGAATGGAGAAGCCCTCCGGGGCTGCCGTTCGAATGACGAAAATTGAAAGAAAAGACCGCTACACGCTACAACCGGGGATCGTTCGAAGAGGAAGATTAACGAGGAAGATTAAAGAGAAAAAGATGAGAACGGACCCTGAGAGGTCATACCTCCCAGGCCGCGATCACCTTCTCGATGTTCACGTAGTCCCTTCTTCCTTTGCTCTCCAGGACCAGGACGCCGTCGGCGGAGCCGACAACCTTGCCGCGAAGCCGCTGGTTTCCGTCTCCGCCGAAGTAGACCTCTACATCCTTGTTGTACAGATGCTCGGATATGAATTTGTCCATCATGGATTCCTCACCTCAAAGGAGCCTTTTAGCAATAATAAGGCTTTAAACTAGATATAACTTGTGGTTAAGCTCAAAATGAAGCCTGAAATCCGAAAAAACAACTCAAAATTTAAATCAACTTGATTAAATGATTTTACGTCGGATCAACCGAGGTTGTTGATCTGAAACTCTTTCTCCAAGTCAAGTTGGGTTTAAGCGGACGATCCAAGGGGGCCGGATGGTGTTCGAAATGAGCTTAAAAAAGAGAATCACAGAATCACGACGGGAGCCGGCATCTGATCAGCGCCCGCGGATTTTATCCGTCAACTTGACGGGGCTATAATCCGGATACTTTGGGCCTTCCAGAGCCCGAGAAGGTCCCCGAATCCCTCCATTCCGTCCTCTCCGCCCGCCTTATGGCGTCCTCAACCGCCTCCCTGATTATGTAGCCGGCCTTGTGGAGGATGGTGTCTTTCAGCTCGGGGTCCTGGTCCATGCTGGCGGTGCAGGGGTAGGCGTGGTGAGCCTCGGAGATCCTCTCCCGGAGGTCGGGCTGATCGGTCTCAAGGCCCGTCATCCTCTTTGCGACGTACCAGGTGGAGCCGCACGGCGCGCTGCGGATGACGTTGGCGGCGAGGATCGTCTCCTTCCCCGACCGGCTTCGCTGGGTCAGGATCTCGATCCTCGGCTCGCCGAAGTGGGCCTTCTCCATGAAGGCCGCGATGGTGGGCATCGCCGGATCGGGGACGAGGGCGCAGAAGGGCTTGGCGAAGGCGGCCTCTAGATCGATCCGTTTCGCCTCCTCGGCGAGCTGGGTCCGAAGCCCCAGGGGCAGCTCCTGGGGCCGTTCGGACCCGCCGATGATCCCACGATACCCCTTTTCTTTTAGCACTGGGAGGAGGCCGAAGATGATGTCTGGGTGGACGTTGACGACGATGGCGACGTCGGCCTCCGGTATGTCCTGAGGGATGTGGGGCTCGACGTCGTCGATGAAGTCGTCGAGGGTCTCAGGGTCGGGCATCTCGATGATCGATACCAGGTCGTCGGCCATGCCGTACTTTCCCGACTTGCAGAGGGTGCAGGCGTCACCGCAGGATATGCAGAAGCCCGAGAAGTTGATCAGGTTGCCGATGAGGGTTCGTCCAAACTCGCCGCTGTAGAAGACCACGACCTTCATGTTCCTCCTCTTTTGTGGTCCATGGTATCTATTCCTTCCTCTCTTCCCTACTCCCCTCTTCCATGCTCCCCCTATCCCCTCCCCTCTTCCTCAGATCGCAAAGCCCTCGCCACCAGCTCTTTCAGCCCCGGGACCTCTGCGAGAAGCTCGTCGAGGGAGACCTCCTCTCCACCGACGTCCAGGGCCACCGCCCCTCCGGGCCCCACCGCCACCACCGCATTCGCCCTCTTCGTCCCGGCGAAGGTCGCCGTCTCGCCCCGGACCATCGAGAACGAATGGACTTCAGCCACTGGGATGAGGGCGAACTCGCCGACCTTGAGGGTTTCGTCTGCTCGAAGCGTCCTTCCACTCATCAGGTCGTTCATCCGACCGTCCATCTGACCGCTCATCCGATCACCATTTATCTATAGTTGCGTTTTCGTACAAAAATGGCGAGGGTGAGAGGATGGACGACGATCTCAGCGGCATAGAGCCCCAGATCCTCTGGGGGCATTTCGACGAGCTCAGGAAGATCCCCCGCTGTTCCAAGCACGAGGCGCGGGCGGCGGAGTACGTCGTCTCCGTCGCAAGGCGGCTTTGGCTGGACTGCGAGACCGACGGCGCCGGGAACGTCCTGGTGAGGGCTGCTGCGACCCCCGGAAGGGAGGGGTCGCCAAAGGTCCTCCTCCAGTCCCACCTGGATATGGTCTGCGAGAAGAACAAGGATGTTGACCACGACTTCTCAAAAGATCCCATCAGGGTCGTCGTCAAGGACGGGTTCGTCTCGGCTCGGGGTACGACCCTGGGCGCCGACAACGGGATCGGGGTTGCCGCGGCCCTCACGGTCCTGGAGGACCCCGAGGCGATCCACGGGCCCCTGGAGCTTCTCTTCACCGTCGACGAGGAGGAGGGGATGTCCGGGGCGAGAGGGCTTCAGGATGGCGAGATCGAGGCGAAGATGATGATCAACCTGGACACCGAGGACCCCCACGCCGTCTACGTCGGCTGTGCCGGCGGCGAGAGTTCTCACCTCCGACTGCCCGTCAGATGGGTGCGCCCGGCGCGCCCCGACCGGGGCGAGGTGGCGGCCACGGAAGCCTTCGAGGTCGCCCTCAAGGGGCTGAAGGGCGGCCACTCCGGCGTCGACATCAGCCTTGAGAGGGGGAACGCCATCAAGCTCCTCGGCGTCATCCTCTGGGAGGCGGGTGAAAGGGTCCCCTTTTGCCTTGTGTCCATCAGGGGCGGGGACAAGCACAACGCCATCCCTCGGGAGGCTGAGGCTCACGTCGTCCTGCCTCGGGATGGGGCTGAGGAGTTTCGATCTCTGGTGGAGGCGGCCGGGCGTGCCCTCCAGGAGGAGTACCGCACGGTGGATCCGGATCTGGCGGTGGTGGTATCGCCCCTGACCCCTCCTGAAAGGGTCATGACCCCTGAGGACTCAAAGCGGGCCGTCGGCCTCATCATGGCCCTTCCGAACGGGATCCTCCGCTGGAGCCCCGAGATCCCCGACCTCGTCGAGACCTCGACGAACCTCTCGTTCGTCTTCACCGAGGAGGACCACATCTTCCTCCAGCTCGCCTCCCGATCGTCATCGGGGGTCGGCCTGAAGACGACGACCGGAAGGATCCGGGCGGCGGCGGCTCTGGCGGGGGCGAAGGTCGAGAGGGGGGACAGCTATCCGGGAAGGCTTCCAAAGCTCGACTCAAAGCTCCTCGCAGCCTGCAAGGCCGCCCATCGAGGGCTATTCGGCCGGGAGCCGGAGGTAAGGTCGATTCACGCCGGCCTTGAGATAGGGATCATCGGTGAGAAGTTTCCGGATATGGATATGGTATCTCTGGGAACGACGATCGAGCACCCCCACTCTCCGAACGAGAGAGTGAAGATCTCGGCGGTGGAGGAGTTCTACCGGTTCGTCCTGGCGGCGCTGGAGAAGGTTTCAGAGATGGAAGGGTAAAGCCAGGAGGGGTGAATCTAAGGGGAGATCGGCGGCGAAGAGCGGCTCGCTTTCACTTCCGGCGCCGCTCACCTCAAGGGCGCCGATGACCTCCAGATCTTCAAACAATTTGCTTCAGGGCTGGCCATCGCCTTATTCTAAAATTGTCGTTCGATTTACGCGATTATCGGCACGCCGAACCAAAGCTTTATCGTAAGTGCTGACAAAAAGAACGATCCGATGAGTAACGAGGCAGATACCTGTCGAAAGTACGTCGTCCCCGAGCTCGTTCAAGCGGGGTGGGAAGATCCTCCTCATTCCATCGCCGAGCAGAGGGCGTTCACCGACGGGCGGATCGTCGTGACCGGAAATAAGGTCAGGAGGAGGAGACAGAAACGCGCGGACTATCTGCTTCGTTACACCCGCGATTTAACGCTGGCAGTCGTCGAGGCGAAGGCGGGTTACAAGTCGGCTGGGGACGGGATGCAGCAGGCAAAAGAGTACGCAGAGATGCTCGGGCTCAAATTTGCCTATTCCACCAATGGTGAGGGGATCGTCGAGTTCGACTATACGACCGGCATCGAACAGGAGCTGAATGCCTTTCCATCACCAGATCAGCTCTGGTCGCGGCTGAGATCTCATGAAGGGATCAAAGACGGGAAGGTTGCGGAGCGCTTTTTGTCGTCCCTGGATCTCAGCGCCGGAAAGACGCCCCGGTACTATCAGGAGATCGCCATCAATCGAGTTGTTCAGTCGATATTGAAGGGAGAAACGCGGATCTTGCTCACGATGGCGACTGGGACGGGAAAGACCTTCGTCGCTTATCAGATCTGCTGGAAGCTCTGGAACTCCAGCTGGAATCGGGCCGGGGATTTCAACCGGCCGAAGATGCTCTACTTGGCAGATCGGAACGTTTTGGTCGACGATCCGAAGGACAAGACCTTCGGCAAGTTTGGGGACGCCCGGTGGAAGATCGAGAAGGGTGAGGCGAAGAAGAGCCGGGACATATACTTTTCAACTTACCAGTCGATCGCGAAAGATGAGCGCAGGCCAGGCCTTTACAAGGAGTATCCTCCAGACTTCTTCGACCTGGTGATAGTCGACGAGTGCCATCGTGGGAGCGCTCGGGACGACAGCAACTGGCGCGAGATTCTGGAGTACTTTGAGCCGTCTTATCAGCTGGGTATGACGGCGACGCCTTTGAGAAAGGAGAACCGGGATACCTATCGCTATTTCGGAAAGCCGGTCTACGAGTACAGCCTTCGGCAGGGGATCGAGGACGGATTTCTCGCGCCCTATCGGGTTCATCGGGTGGTCACGGAGTACGATGCCGAGGGGTGGCGGCCCACCCAGGGGCAGATCGACCGGTACGGCCGGGAGATCCCCGACGGGGTGTACGGCACCAAGGACTTCGATCGGATCATCGCCCTGAGGGCGAGGACGGAGGCGATCGCCCGACATCTGACCGGCTTTTTGAACGAGACGGATCGGTTCGCAAAGACGATGGTCTTCTGCGTCGACCAGGAGCACGCCGACGAGATGCGAAGGGCGATCAACAACCTGAACGCGGACCTTGCCAGGGATTATCCGGATTACGTCTGCCGGGTGACCTCGGAGGAGGGGGATGTGGGGCGGGGCCATCTCAGCGATTTTCAGGATGTGGAGACGAGGGTTCCCGTGATCCTCACCACCTCGAAGCTTCTTTCCACAGGGGTTGACGCTCCCACATGCAAGAACGTGGTCCTGGCGAGGGTGATCAGCTCCATGACCGAGTTCAAGCAGATCATCGGGAGGGGGACGAGGGTTAGGGAGGACTACGGCAAGCTCTTCTTCAGCATTCTGGACTACACCGGGAGCGCCACCCAGCTCTTCGCCGATCCCGAGTTCGACGGCGATCCGGCGATCGTCACCACCGAGGAGATGGACGGAGAGGGGGGGACGAAAGGGGGCACAAAGAAGGTCGTCGGGCCCGAAGAGGGGGGCGAGGGGGTGGGCGGGGGCGAAGGCGAGTCGGACGCTGGGACCCCGGAGATATTCGAGCCGCCGGAGGGTGGGTCCCGGAAGTACTACGTCGACGACGGGTACGTGGAGATCGTGGCCCAGGTGGTCCACGTCCTGGCGGAGGACGGTAGTCTCCTCCGGGTTGTCAAGCTGACGGACTACACCGCGGAGAAGGTGAGGACGATCTATCCGGCCGCGGAGCTTCTGGAGAAGTGGGCGGACCTGGAGGAGCGGGCCGAGATAATATCCCGGCTTGAGGAGAGGGGGATAGACTTCGGTGAGCTGGCGGAGGCGGCGGGAAGGCCGGAGGCCGATCCCTTCGACCTGCTATGCCATCTCGCCTACGACGCCCCTCTCCTCACCCGCCGGGAGAGGGCGGAGAAGCTCCGGAAGAACAAGAGGGACTTCTTCGACCGGTACGGTCCGGAGGCGAGGGCGGTTTTGGAGGAGCTGCTCGAAAAGTACGCCGATCACGGGATAGCTGAGTTTGAGATCCCGGAGGCTCTGGAGCTTCCGCCGATCTCGGGTTACGGGAACGTGATGGAGATCTCGGGGTTCTTTGGCGGACCGGAAAGGTTAAGGGAGGCGGTCAGAGAGCTGCAGACGCTCTTGTATGCGGTGTAGGGTGAACTAGCGATGGCGCGGGGAAGGAGGAGCGAGAGGGGAGGGGATCGGCCCCTAACGACAGCCCAGAGGCTGGGAAGCATCGTGAAGTCGGCGCGGGACATCATGAGGAAGGACAAGGGGCTGAGCGGGGAGCTGGACCGTTTGCCGATGCTGGTCTGGGTGATGTTTCTCAAGTTTCTGGACGACACCGAGAGGATTCGGGAGACGGAGGCTCTGCTCGCGGGCGAGAGGTTTGTTCCCGCCATCGAGCCGCCTTACCGGTGGAGGGACTGGGCCGCAGATCCGGGCGGGATAAGCGGCCCGGAGCTGATCTCCTTCATCAACAACGATGATGTGATGCGGCCCGATGGGGTAAGGGGGCCGGGGCTCTTCGCATATCTGCGAAATTTGCACGGCTCCGAGGGGCGGGACAGGAGGGACGTCATCGCCGAGGTCTTTCGAGACACCAACAACCGGATGATCAGCGGCTATCTCCTCCGGGACGTGATCAACAAGGTCGGCGAGATCCACTTCGACTCCTCGGAGGAGATTCACGTCATGGGCCACCTCTACGAGTCGATGCTGAAGGAGATGAGGGACTCCGCCGGGGATTCTGGCGAGTTTTACACCCCGAGGCCGGTGGTCAAGCTGATGGTGGAGGTGGCTGACCCGAGGCTGGGGGAGACTGTTCTCGACCCGGCCTGTGGGACGGGCGGGTTTCTGGCGGAGTCGTACCTGCACCTGGAAGATCAGTGCGAAACGGTGGAGGATCGGGAGGTCCTTCAGAAGAGGAGCATCTTCGGAGGGGAGGCGAAGCCTCTGCCGTACATGCTCTGCCAGATGAACCTGCTCCTTCACGGGATGGAGTCGCCAGAGATCGATCCCGAGAACAGCCTCCGGTTCAACATAAGGGAGATCGGCGAGAAGGATCGGGTGGATGTGATCCTGACGAACCCGCCCTTCGGGGGCGAGGAGGAGCGGGGCATTTTGACGAACTTTCCCGACGACAAGCAGACCTCGGAGACGGCCCTTTTGTTCCTTCAGCTGATCATGAGACGGCTCCGGCGCCACCCCAAGCCCGGCAGGGCCGCCGTCGTCGTTCCGAACGGAACATTATTCGGCGACGGGGTAGCCGCTCGGATCAAGGAGGAGCTTCTGAAGGAGTTCAACCTCCACACGATCGTGAGGCTTCCGAACGGGGTCTTCGCCCCCTACACCAACATCCCCACAAACCTCCTCTTCTTCGACCGGTCCGGCCCCACCAAAGAGATCTGGTACTACGAGCACCCCCTCCCCGAAGGGAGGAAGAACTACACCAAGACGAAGCCCCTCTCGTTCGAGGAGTTTGCCCCGCTCCTGGATTGGTGGAAGGAGCGCGAGGAGGGCTACCGGGCCTGGCGGGTTTCTGTCGAAGACGTCCTGAAGTACGACGAGTCAGGAAACCTCGTCTCGGCGAACCTGGACATTAAGAACCCTGACGGCGGCGAGAAGCTGAAGCACCTCCCGCCCGAGAAGCTGGTGGAGAGCATCTTGGCAAAGGAGGAGCGGATCATCGAGATTATGGACGAGATCAAATGGGTGCTGGGGGAAGGAGCGAGATGATAGAATCATTGCAAACACCTTTTAAAATGACTCAAGAAGAAGTTTTAACTTCCACAGCATTGTCTTTAATTCTAATCCGGTTAAAAAATGCAGACACTCCAGAATTTGTTGTAAAAGAGCTATGCTCTAAGCCACAATATGGATTTACCGCTTCCGCATCAGAAACACCTTTGAATTCGCGTTTTGTTCGGATAACAGATATTCAGCAGGGTTCTGTTGATTGGAACTCCGTTCCATTTTGCGAATGCAACGATATAGATAAATATAAACTAATACAAAATGACATTCTTATTGCTCGTACAGGAGGAACGGTTGGAAAATCATTTTTTGTATCTAATGTTCCAGAAAAAGCCGTTTTTGCTTCTTATTTAATTCGTCTTAGTGTAAATTCAGGAATTTTGCCAAAATACATGTATTTGTGTCTCCAAAGTCAGCAATATTGGCATCAAGTTATTGACGCCAGTCGTGGATCTGCTATAAAAAATATTAACGCCAAAATGCTTCAATCACTCCGATTTCCCCTGCCAGCAATGCCGATACAAGAACGAATTGTCGAATTTGTTGAAGCGTTTCAAAAGAGATTAAACGGATCCGACGTTGATTTACCTGAACTCCCTCCGCCCCTCGAAGAGCAGCGCTGGACCGTGGCGCGGATCGAGGAGCTGGCCGCCAAAATCGAGGTGGCGCAGAAGCTCCGGCGGCAGGCGGCGGAGGAGGCGGAGTGGCTGGCTGGATCTTATGCCAAAGAAATGTTTGATTTAGATGGTAAATATCAGAAAAATTTAATTGAAAAGATATGCGACGTCCGAGGTGGCATCCAAAAATCAAGTGCCAGAATCCCTGGGGCAAATCCAAGGAGATACATCACAGTAGCACACGTCCAACGAAACTGGATCGATATCAATGATCCACGTTATTTTGAGGTTTCGGATGAGGAACTTGAGAGATGGCGACTCATGAAGGGTGATGTGCTTGTTATTGAGGGAAATGGAAGTGCTGAACAGATCGGGCGGACTGCGCTATTCAGAGGCGAGATAGAAGACTGCGTTCATCAGAATCATGTGATACGAGTTCGCCCGGACCAGAATAAGATCGTACCAGAATACCTAAACGCCTATCTCAACAGTCCTCCCGGTCAGGCTCAGATGAGGGAACGCAGCAGGACAACAAGCGGGCTATTCAACTTGAGCGTGGGGCGAATAAAAAGCATCGAGGTTCCAGTTCCGCCCCTCCCAGAACAGCGCCGCATCGTCGCCCGCCTCGATGAGCTCCAGGCCCATGTCGACGGACTCAAGAGACACCAGGTCCGGACGGCGGAGGGGCTGGACGCACTCCTCCCGGCGGTGCTGGACCGGGCCTTCCAGGGCCGGCTCTGATCCCGCGCCGCCGGGAGGTATTCGAGTTATTTTATTTTAAATCCCTTCTAAAATTCTGCTTACTCCGCCCGGCAGGTGAAGATGCTGTAGTGGAGCCAGGCGGTGAACCTCTCGCCCGCCGAGGTGAAGACCCCCTGCCGCTCGCCGAAGTCGCGGACCACCTTCTCCCGGATCGAGGCGACCTCTTCGGCGCCGAGGCTGTACCTCTCGGCGAGGTCGCAGGACTCGAGGCGGAGGGGCGGCGCCGCCCGGACCTCGCTGAGGGAGAAGCCCGCCCTTTTCAGCGCCTCCTCCAGCTCGCCGATGGTGACGTACCATTTCTCGGTTTTCATCATCTCGTAGACCCGGTTGAGGCAGGCGGCGTCCTCCGAGTCTTTGAAGCAGGCCGACTGGTGGACGAATAACTCCCCCTCGAAAAGCTGGCTCCGCAGGTGTCGGAGGAGGGGGAGAAGGCCTTCGCAGCCGAAGTAGTGAAGGAGGGACCTTGCCACCAGGAGAAGGCGCCGGTCCTCGGCCCCGAGATCCCGGCGGGCGATCGAGGTCGCCGAGGCGAAAAGCCGCTCGATCCTCTCGTCGTTGCAGGCCGATAGCTGCCGATCGGATACGTCCACGTCCACCAGCCGGATTCCGGGGAGAGGCCTCCGCCTCAGAAGCTCTTTTAGGAGAAAGCCGGTCCCGCCGCCCAGGTCTGCGATGACGTCCGGGCTGGCGGCGTCGATGGCTGAGAGGATGGCAGCGGTCAAGGGTTCTGCCACCTCGGGGTCTGCGAAGTAGCGGTGGTGAAAGCTCCCCCAGCGCTGGCCGTGGATCTTCATCTCCCTTTTCACCGAATACTCTTCACTGGTCATACTCTCTCCTCCATCCTTTACTACCCTAGATGCGGCTTGTATTTTGTAGCTCTTCGTTTCAGTATAATCGTTTTCGTTAGTTGGAGGTCGAACTTCTGTCCGATCGGAGTTGGGCTCGGAGCTTAATTTGGTGAGGGCGACGGCGCATTTATATAGAAAAATTGAGACCTTTTGAAGCGTCGGGTTCAAAAAACATCGACTTCCGGGGGAGATTCGATTGAGCGATGAGGAAGAAGAGCAGGTCGTCCGAGAGGTGGACGAATACGGGAACGTACTCGTCTATCCCGCCTGGTCGAAGAAGAACGCGCCGAAGGACGGGAAAAGTAAGTGGGAAGTTCCGATTTATATCTGAAGGCTCCTTGACTCGCGACGATCCGAGGATCGAATTTAGACTCGAATCAGATCTTGGGCCAGATGTTGCTGATCTTCGGTCCTGTCAGTCCAGCTGATCGATCGAACAGTCGTCGGCCGGTTTGTCCTCCCGAACCCTCAGAAAGACCGGCGCCCTGAGGTGGCGGTCGGGGGTCAGCTCCAGGGCCTCCACCTCTACCACCAGATCCGGCACCAGCCATCGAACGCCTGGGGGAGGCGGGGACGGCGGCTCGGAGAAGGGCGGCTCTTGGGACGGCTGGAAGCCTCTGGAGATCTCCACCAGCTCCCTTCGGGAGAAGCCGGAGCCCACCCTCCCCACGTAGACCAGCTCCCCCCGGGAGTTGTAGGCTCCCAGGAGCAGCCCGCCGAAGGTGGGCTCTCGATGGCCCTTGCCGGGGATGTAGCCGCCCACCACCAGGTCTGCCGAGAGCTTCTTTTTGATCTTCATCCAGTCGGGGCTCCTGACGCCCGGCAGGTACGAAGAGGACTTACGCTTGGCCATTATCCCCTCCAGACCCAGCTTGACCGCCGCCTGAAAGTACGCCTCCCCCCTCTCGGGAAGATAATCGATGACGGTCACCGAATCGGTCTCTTGGAGCTTCTCCAGGATCTCTTTTCGCTCCATCAGGGGGCGGTCCATCACCCTCTCCCCTTCCCAAATGAGGACGTCGAAGACGACGTAGGTGGCCGGCATCGTCCTCGATAGGTAGTCTATCCTGAGGCTCTCGGTCAGGTGCTCCCTGGAAGCCAGGGCGGAGAAGTCCGGCAAGCCGTCTTTGAATACGGCGATCTCCCCGTCCAGAACGGCGTCCAACGCCTCCCTGGCCAGGGGGTCTGATATCTCCGGGTATCGAGGGGTGATCCACCTCAGCCGACGGTTCTGAAGCTCCGCTCTTCCTTTCGAGATGTGGGCTATGCACCGGGTGCCGTCTATCTTCGGCTCGAAGATCCAGTCCTTCGAGGAGAAGGGGTCGCCGGAGACGGTGAGCATCGGTCTTATCGCTCTCATAATCGGACGTCGGAGAGTAGAGGGAAACTGAAGGAGAGGGAACCTGAGCTGATCTACTCGATCGACTCTGCGGTCTCCTTCAGCGCCTCCATCAGGCTCTTGGCCGCTGGCTTTCTCCCTTTCTCCTCGATCTTGATAACCTCGCCGCTGAGCTTGGTTCTGACCATCTCCTCGACCCTCTCCCGGTACTCATCCCTGTAGGCGCTCAGGTCGAGATCGCCGGAGAGCTTGTCCACGATCTCCCTCGCCAGCTCCATCTCCTCCTCTTTCGGCTGGGGCAGCTCCTTCAGCTCCTCCACCCCGACGGGGTCGAGGACCTCATCGAAGTACCTCAAGGTGGTGGCGACCACTGCGTTCTGGTAGTAGTGGACCAGGACGACCCGCTCCTTCGAGTGCATCGTCATCTTGCCGATGGCAGCCTTCCCCGTCCTATCCATCACCCTCCTCAAAAGAGAGTAGGAGCTCTCCGAGCCATCGGGGACCAGGAGGTAGGTCTTGTCGAAGTAGTGGGGGTCTGCCGCAAAGAAGTTCACAAACCGGTCCAGGTGGATATCGTCGCTGGATTCGGGCTTTGCCGCCTCCAGCTCTTCGTCGCTGAAGACGACGTACCTGTCCTTCTTCAGCTGGTAGCCGTGGACGATCTCGTCGTTGGGAACCTCCTCGCCCTCATCGCAGTATTTCTTGTAATGGATGGGGGTATTGCATTTTTGGTGGATCATCCTCAGCTTGACCCTTTTATCTCTGGTCAGGGGGATCATCTTCACCGGGATGTTGACGAGCCCGATGGTGATGCTGCCCGACCATACCGCCCGGGGCAAGGAGACCTTCTGCCCCCCCTCTTTCTCCTCGACCTCTTCCACCTCTTCCTCTCCACCGTCGTCTTCTTCTTCTTCTTCTTCTTCCCTCTCTTTCATCACCTGCTTCTGGGCACCGGCCATTCGAAACCACCCCCAGGGAATCTTTTTGATTATATTTCGTCGTCATCCATCTTCTCGTTTCCGGTGTCCTTTCGTCATCCTTTCTCGAGTTTATTGGGCGGGAGAAGACGAGCTTGGGTCCCTCGATCCTGGTGGAGTGGTGGGTCGAGCGGAGGCGGGCCCGGCGGCGGAGCTCCGCCTCGGAGGCGAGGGGGAGGGGTGTCTCGGCCACCACCGCTCTCGCGGCCTCGATCTCCATCAGGCTCCGGGCTATGGCGGGGGTGATGACGTAGCGGGGGTGCCAGGGGGATTGGGTCATGGTCGGTCTAATGTTTTCAGGCGGGTTGAATTATCTATTGTGACTTTCGACAGTAGTCTCCGCTAAGTGGAGATAGTAATGCAATTCTTCTTCGCGGATACCTTTCATCAATTCTATCAAATCCTGAGTATCTTTAGCTGACGTTTCGTGCATATATTTTAAATGGCGATCACCATCTATGTTTGCAATCATGAGACTAGATACAAAATTATGATTCGATGCAATTGTTTCAATCATTTGAGGCCAACGCATAGTAACGACGACCCATTTAGCGAGGGAGTCCAATCGAATTATTTTGCGTTCCAATAGTCCTCTTCTGTTGGCGATTAAGGCCATAAGTCTAAAGAGGTTGATAAATCTCTTAATCTTTCGAGGATTAGAGCCTAGGTATGGTACTGCTCCATTAATGGCTTGTCTTACATCACCGGAATTCTCAAATAGTATTTTAGCGATCCTTCTCATTCTTGCTTCATTTATTGCCTCTAGCGATGCGTTAGGCATTGTACTTTTAATAACCTCAACTACTTCTTCAAGAGGCTTTCCTTCTTTCTCTTCAGCTTCGATCAATGCAGAAATATCTTCAACCTCCTTCTCACGTGTTTTTCCCTCTAACTCACTTTTTGGTTCGCTGAGCGAGCCACCGAGACTAGCGTCAACGAAAGATGCCATCAAATAATCAACAGCCCTTGGAATGTGAAAGTTAATCTGGATTATCTTTTCCAAAAATCGCTGACCCAAAGTCACTCCGCTTGAATCAAATGAACCATAATAGCATTCCTTTAAGTCCTTATATTTCGCCTCAATACTTGCTGCAACCGCCTGGGAGTCCATACCGATAATAAAAACACAATGATTTGCGTCGAGCAGGACGTTGATTGCTTCGATTATATCAGCCGGTTTAGGTGGCGTACATCGGTCAAGATCATCAATAAATATCACCAATGGTCGTTTGCCTTTTTCTGTAACGAGATCTACAATATATTTAAAGTCTTTATCGAACTGGGCCAAAAAACCAACCCGTTCTTTGTAGTTTGGCTCTTGGACATACTTACCGATCTTCAGATCAAACGGACCGATAAAGCGACTATAGAATCCTCTCCCAAAAACAAAAAGCGCAACTGCGAATCCTAAAACACTAATCGACCTAAATTGCTCCAGAATCGACACGAATGTATATAATTCAATCAAATATTTGTTGCTACTGGATGCTATAGAATCTGATACTAGTGATAGAGCTATAAATATTAGATAACCCAATACTATTGAGACGCCGATCAAAGTCGACGATTTAATTAGACTACACACGAGAGAGTTTTTATCAAATTTCTTATAATTTAATTTAGTCCATAACTCTAATCGTTGTAATTGATTAGATTTATCATGAACCTGAGCAAGAATCTCCAATACGAGTGCTGCCCAAAGTGATTTTTCCTTATCGTATTTCCAGGCATTGAACCAGACTATCCTATTTGAGGATTCGTTCAGGTTATTCTTGATCATCTCCATCAGCTTAGTTTTGCCCATGCCCCAAGCCGCATCGATCCCTATTATCAAAGGCTCCTCAGGCTTCTTATTTCTGATAAAATCTGTTAGAGCGTCTGCATAATCTGAAAATCCCAAAAGGTCTGCCTCACTCCTATCGGCCAAGATACCTGCAGCAATATCAATTGGATTGGGGTCGAGTGCGATCTTATCATCACTGTTTATAGAGGGTGCGTGGACTTCACTTTCAGTATCTGAGGATTCCGACTCAGTCGCATTTTCTACGCCAACATTTTTAGAGTCATCTATACTAGACTTATTCTCAGTAATTATGCTTTCTATGTACTTCCTAGCCTCAATGTTTCCGAAATCGGCACCATCTATATCAATCCGTCCGAGAAACATAACATCATCATGTACGAACGATTTGACAAATAAAGATTCTCTGAATATGGCATCTTTGCTGAATTCAGCACCAGTGAAATTGGCATTTTCTTTGGATTTAACATTGTTAAATTCTGCGGGTCCTTGGAACTGAACATTAATAAATGAACTAATCGATAGAAACTGTGAATAACCGAACAGACACATTTTCATAAATATTGCTTTTTCAAAGCTGACTTCTTTCTCGAACATAGTGCTAATAAATAGAGCATCGCTCAGAAACATAGTATTCTCAAAATTAACAGGGCCGGAAAATTTAGATCCATTGAATAATACGCCATCGTAGAATTTTGCACTTTCTAAAGAGACGATTTTGATAAACTGGGTGTTTTGGAAATTAGCTTCTCCCTGAAGTTGAACACTTCTGAAGTTGGCTGCTCCACCAAATGATGCATTCTCGAATTTTGCTCCTATATTAAATACAGCATTATTAAATTGGACTGCTTTATTAAATAGAGCATTTTTAAATGAGCAATTTTTACGGAAATTACTATATTTGAAATTGACGTGGCCGTTAAACCCAGAATTTTCAATGTAAAATTCTTCTCTAAATAAACAGTCAGCAAAATTAACTGATCCCCTTATCTCAGAATTTCGAATTATAATTGCCGAATCAATCAGTTTTAGATTCTTACTCAATTTTCGATTTTCATTATCTTCAATGATTTGTTCTACAGGCATAGCCATAATTGGCAAGCTCGATTGAGCTAAGTCCAGATCTCCTTCGATCATGACGTTTTCGTATTCTATGCTAACGGCTTTTTCGATCTTCTCCAGTATTTCTCTGGCTGGAATGATATTACGTTCTTGAGAATCAATTCCTTCTTTCGTAGCTTCACCTCGACAAAAGATGGCGTATGACGATGGTAAAAATAGAGTGACTTATTTTGAGGTCTTTTATTGGAGCCGCCACCTATTCCTCCTTTAATGCCATGAGGTGCGCCTCGATCGCCTCCTTGCTGTTGCTCAGCGTCTCCTCGATCGTCTCCCCCTGAGAGTAGCATCCCGGAAGCTCGGGAACCTCGGACCAGTAGCCGCCCTCCTCCGCCTGATGTATCAGAACTGTGTACTCCATGACTCCACCATTGGGCGGAGGCCTCAGCAGACCTCCGCCCCTTCCTCCTCCCCCGCCTCGATCGCCGCAAGCTTCTCCAGCACCGGCCTCGTCGAGACCGAGTTCATCTCAAGTCCCAGCTCCTCTGCGCCGAGGCCGAGGGCGAGCCCCGCCATCTGAGTGACGTATAATATGGGGAGGTTAATCTCCTCGCCGAACTTCTTCTCCAGGAGCGGCTGGTTCGCATCGAGCATCAGGTGGCAAAGCGGGCACAATGCAACGACGAAGTCCGCGCCCGACTCCTTGGCGTTCCTGAGGATTCGGATTAGGGTCTCGGCGGCGGCCTCCTCCTCGGGCATGAAGATGGGGCCGCAGCAGCACTTCATTTTTAATCTGAAGTCCGTCGGCTCTGCGCCCAGGGTCCGGATGAGGTTTTCGAGGATCGAGGGGTTCTCGGGGCTGTCGATCCCCCCGCCGGGCCTCGTCAGAAGACAGCCGTAGTAGGGGGCGGCCTTGAGGCCCGCCAGGGGCCGGATGATGAGGTCTTCGGGGTCCTCGGCCTCGCTGAGGGCTTTTGTGATCGTCTCGATGACGTGGAAGACCTCTTTTTCTTCTTCGTACTTCTTCTCCAGGGCCTCGTTCACCTTCTCCCGGACTTTTCGGTCTTTGAGCCGGATCATCGCCGCCCGGAGCCTGCTGTAGCAGATCGAGCAGGAGGTCATCACCGGAAGCTCGGTCCTCACCAGGTTTCTTGCGGCAAGGGCCGTCGAGACGACCTCGTTTGAGACGTGGGTTGCGCCGCAGCAGTTCCAGTCGTCGATCTCCTCAAGCTCGACGCCCAGGGCCCGGCAGACCGCCCTCGTCGAGATCTCGTACTCCCTTCCCGTCGACCGGGCGACGCATCCGGGGTAGTATGCGAGCTGCTTCATTTACCGGCCTCCTCTTCCTCAGTTTCTTCGGCCTTCTTCGACTTCGACTTTCCTTCGTCACCTGCATCGTCTCCGAGAAGCTTGAAGATCCTCTTCACCTCCTCGGTCCCCTCGATCCTCTCGCCCCTCGCCGCCTCAAAGCCGAGCTCGATCTTCCCCTTGGGGACGAGCTCAGCGCCGAAGGCCATGATCTGGAGCGCCGAGCTGGGGTTTCTGATCATGTACTCGGCCGATAGCAGAACCTCCGATATCCGGCCGTAATCCCGTATCTGGCGGCCGAAGATCCCCTCGAAGACCGAGTCTCTGCACTTCAAGCCCTCTTCCTCGTAGATCGTCTTGAGGGCGGCGACGACCGCCATAGGCCTGATACTCCTCGGGCAGCGGACGGTGCAGAGGAGGCAGGATGTGCAAAGCCAGATCGACCTGCTCGATAGAGCCCTCTCCTTCTCTCCTTCGAGGACGAGCTTGACGAGCTTTCGGATCGGCACATCCATCAGGGAGGCTGTGGGGCAGCTTGCAGAGCAGGTCCCGCACTGGATGCAGGTTTTGACCTCGTCTCCGGCGAGTTTGAGGACTCGATCTCTGAAGATCTCTTCCTCGGGCGTCATCGTCGAGTTCCTGTTCGCCGTCGTCTCCGTCTTCATTGCCGTATCCGTCATTTTCCATCACCCCCCTCCGCCTCGGCCGAAGCCTTCGCTTTCGCCTTCTTGATCCGCTCGCTGATCTTCTCGCTCGCCTCAGTAATCTCGTTCCTCTCCCAGACGAACCTCACCTTCGGCTTGTTGATCACCGCTTCGACCCCAGCGAGGGCCTGGTTGATCTTCGAGAGGAGGTCTGGATCCCTCTCGGGAGCCTCGATCTCGGCTATCGGCGGCTTCTCGATCTGGGGCGGCTCGACGATCCCCGAGAGGTCCGGCCGCCTCCTCGACTTCGATACGATGGTGGAGATCGCCTCCTTCCACTCCTCCGCCCAGGGCGTCTCCAGGACCTTCGTTGTGGAGACGCCGGTCCGGTCCACCTCCACGGCGAAGCAGTGACAGGAGTTGGCGCAGGCCCCGCAGAAGATGCACTGATCACGTTCGACCTTGATCTTGCCGTCCTCGCCTACGTACCAGCAGTCGGCGGGGCAGACGTTGAAGCAGGCGTGGCATCCCATTGGGTCGCAGAGGGGAAGCTGCTTCTCGACGAGCCTTATATCCCCCTCGAAGGGCTTTGTTATCTCCATGGCGTCATAGGGGCAGACGAGGAGGCACCTGCCGCAGCCGATGCACTTCTCCTGGTCGACCTCGATCTCCCCGAGAAAATGGAACTCCTCTTCCAGCTCCAGAGGCTTCCCCTCGACTTTGATCGCCTCCTCGGGACAGATCCCGACGCATAGACCGC
>Ga0116152_10000986_pt1 | contig 23454 bp, 21 predicted proteins | sample AD_UKC119_MetaG_FD_89894 | JGI IMG/M metagenome (GOLD analysis project Ga0116152, IMG submission 89894) | Active sludge microbial communities of municipal wastewater-treating anaerobic digesters from Hong Kong - AD_UKC119_MetaG | ecosystem: Engineered > Bioreactor > Anaerobic > Digestate...
AGCGGGCGGGAGGTGGCGATCGCGTTCATCGACCTGGACGCATTCAAATCGATCAACGACAGCTTCGGTCACGAATATGGCGACTACCTGCTGGCCCAGGTCGCCGACGCGATGCAGTCGGTGGTCCGCGGCAGCGATACCGTGTCGCGCCTGGGCGGTGACGAGTTCGTGGTGGTGATCGAGGACTTCGATGACAGCCGTGTCCTCGGCGCGGTGATAGAACGCCTGTTCACCTGCGTCGGACGCTACTACACGATCGGCGAGTACGAGACCTATGTCACCTGGAGCTGTGGGGTCGTCGTCTTCCCGCGAGACGGTGCCGACATCCATACCCTGTTGAAGCATGCTGACACCGCGATGTATGCGGCCAAGTCACTCGGCACCAATAATTACGCGTTCTACGATGCGAGCATGTCGGCGCAGGTCAGTGCGCAGTTGGCGCTGCGTGACGAGTTGCGCCAGGCGCTCGACCGAAACGAGTTCGAGGTGCACTACCAGCCGATCGTGGATGCGCGCAGCGGGCATATCACCGCCGCAGAGGCACTGTTACGCTGGCATCATCCACGGCACGGACTGCTGTCACCGGCGGCCTTCATCACCGTGGCGGAGCAGAGCGGTGTGATCAGCGATATCGGCCATTGGGTGCTGCGGCAGGCATTGCAAACCGCGGCACAGTGGCAGGCGCGAGTGGATTACCCGATCACGATGCACGTCAACGTATCGGCACATCAGTTGAAGCAGGACGGCTTTGTCGACGAGGTCAGGTCGCTGCTGGCCGAGAGCGGCCTGCCCTCCTGGGTGCTCGACCTGGAGATGACCGAGAGCATCCTGCTGGAAGACGCCGGGCGCGCCGAGGCGCTGCTGGCCAAGCTGCGGGAGATCGGGGTGCGGATCGCGCTGGATGACTTCGGCACCGGCTTCTCGTCGCTGTCGTATCTCAAGAGGCTGCCGATCGACCTCATCAAGATCGACAAGTCTTTCATCGATGACGTGCCGGACGACCCAAGGGACTGTGCGCTGGTCGAGGTCGTGCTGAACATCGGTGAGCGTTTCGACAATGCCATCGTTGCCGAGGGTGTGGAGCAGCCCCGGCAACGGGACTGGCTGGTGGCCCACGGCTGCCGCTACCTGCAGGGCTACCTGTTCAGCAAGGCCGTACCCGGTGTGGATTTCATTGCCCTGAGCGACACGGTGTTCACTTTTCCCGATTGATGGGCGCGGCCCGGTCCGGTCCGCACACGGCGGATCTCCGGAAACCCAGCGGTCAACCAAGAAAGGCCTCGTTCGACGCCAGGTAGCGATTTTCCGCTTCACTGCTGGGGCGGCCGAGAATCGCGTTGCGGTGGGGAAAGCGGCCAAAACGTTCGATGAGTGCACGGTGATGACGTGCAAAGCGGGCGTTCGATACCAGCCCCGCGGCCTCGAAGAGGCGCACCGACTCGTCCTGGTCGACCAGGTCCTCACTGTGCATCAGCGGCATGTAGAGAAAAGCCACGCGCGTCGTCGCCAGCCGGCGGTGAAGGCCCTGGGCCACGGCGTGCCGCGTGACCGCAATCGCCTGTGGCAGGGTTGCGAACGACCTGGCCTGGCCGCGGTACATGTTGAGCGGGAACTGATCGAGCACGATCGCCAGTGCCAATGCCCCGTCTGCGTCGTCGCGCCAGCCGTCCAGTGCACCGGCGGCCCCCTGCAACCACAACGGTTCGAAACGCTCGCGGATCTCGGCATCAAGCGCCGGTGTCGCGTGGAACCAGCGCTTTTCCATCCCTGCAGCGAACCAGAAATCCAAGACCCTATCGCTATCTGTCTTGCCCCGCCGCACTGCTCACCCGCCTTCGCCAGGCGCCGGGCGGTCGGTCGCGCCTTCCGGTGCCGGCTCTTCGGTCGCCGGTACTGCCGCAGGGGTGGCCAGGCCACGTCCTTTCCAAAGCAGATAGATCACCGGAATCACGAACAATGACAGCAGTGGCGCAGTGATCATGCCCCCGATCATCGGTGCAGCGATGCGGCTCATGACTTCCGATCCGGTGCCCGAGCCGAGGAAGATCGGCAGCAGGCCCGCCACAATCACCGCCACTGTCATCGCTTTCGGCCTTACCCGCAGCACCGCGCCCTCCATGATCGCCTCGCGCAGGATCTGGGCAGTCAGCGGCCCACGCTGCGCGTGGTCGCGCAGCGCGTTGTCCAGGTAGACCAGCATCACCACGCCGAATTCCGCTGCCACCCCGGCCAGCGCGATGAAACCGACGCCGACCGCGACCGAGAGGTGGAAATCCAGCAGAAATATCAGCCAGAAGCCACCGACCAGCGCAAACGGCAACGAGGCCATCACCATCAGCGCCTGGCCGGCATGACGGAAGGTCAGGTACAGCAGGACGAAGATGATCACCAGGGTCAGTGGTACTACCTGTGCCAGACGGGCGTTCGCGCGCAGCATGTATTCGTACTGGCCGGACCAGGTGATCGAATAGCCGGCAGGCAGCTGCACCTGCTCACGCACGGCCTGCTGTGCCTGGGCGACATAGCTGCCGAGGTCGACGTCGCGGATATCGACGAAGGTCCAGCCGTTGAGGCGGCCGTTTTCGCTCTTGAGCATCGGTGGGCCGTCGGCGATCCGGATTTCGGCCACCTGGGCGAGCGGGATCTGTGCACCGGTAGGCGTGACCAGCGGCAGCGCGCGCAGCTTCTCGACGCTGTCGCGGCGCTCGCGCGGGAAGCGCAAGTTGACCGGGTAACGTTCCAGGCCCTCCACTGTCTGCGTGATGTTGATTCCGCCGACCGCGGCAGCGATCACCTGGCTGAGGTCGTCGATGTTCAGTCCGAAGCGCGCGGCGGCGACACGGTCCGGCGTGATGTCGATGTAGCGTCCACCGGCCACCCGCTCGGAATAGGCCGAGGTGGTGCCGGGTACGCCGAGGACCACCTTTTCGATGTCGCGCCCAATGCGCTCGATCTCGGCCAGATCGGGGCCCGCGACCTTGATCCCGACCGGCGTCTTTATCCCGGTCGCCAGCATGTCGATCCGCGTCTTGATCGGCATCACCCAGGCGTTGGTCACCCCCGGGTAGCGCACCGCAGCGTCGAGATCCTCGATGATCCTGCGCGTGGTCATGCCCGGGCGCCATTGATCGCGTGGCTTGAGCTGGATCACCGTCTCGATCATCGTCAGCGGTGCCGGGTCGGTGGCCGTGTCGGCGCGACCGATCTTGCCAAACACCTGTTTGACCTCCGGGTGTTGCCTGATCAGCCTGTCTGTCTGCTGCAGCAGCTCCTGCGCCTTGCCTATCGACAGGCCAGGCAGGGTGGTGGGCATGTACATCAGGTCACCCTCGTCCAGCTCGGGCATGAACTCGGATCCGAGCCCATCGGCAAAACGTGCCAGCCAGGGTGTGCCACGAAACATCGCGCGCCAGTCCCTGGTCAGCTGCGTTTGCGCGTGCTCGACCCGCTCGCTGAGCCGTTGTGCCTGCTCGGCCAGGGTCTGCGGCGTGCCCGGTATTGCCGATACCGCCTGCAGTGGCCACTTGAGGGGCGCCAGAAAGCCACTGATACCGGCTATCGGGACGACCAGACTGAGTACCGCCAGCAGTGCCACCAGCAGGGTCAGCCTGGGCAGGCGCATCACCGCGTTGAGCAGCGGCCGGTACAGCCAGATCAGGAAGACGTTCAGCGGGTTGCGGTCCTCGGCAGGGATCCGGCCGCGGATGAAGTAGCCCATCAGCACCGGCACCAGCGTCACCGCGAGGCCGGCCGAGGCGGCCATTGCATAGGTCTTCGTGAAGGCGAGGGGTGCGAACAGCCGGCCCTCCTGCGCCTCGAGGGTGAATACCGGCAGGAAGCTCAAAGTGATGATCAGCAGCGAGAAGAACAGCGCCGGCCCAACCTCGGCCGCCGCGAGGGTGATCACCTCCCAGTGCTCCCGGCCCTGCGGTGGGTGCCCGTACCTGTGGTGGTAGCGTTCGAGATGCTTGTGCGCGTTCTCGATCATGACGATCGCCGCGTCGACCATGGCACCGATAGCGATCGCGATACCGCCGAGTGACATGATATTGGCGTTGATGCCCTGGTGCTGCATCACGATGAACGACGCCAGGATGCCGAGTGGCAGAGTGACGATCGCGACGAAGGCGGAACGCAGGTGAAACAGGAACACCAGGCACACCAGGGTGACGACGATGAACTCCTCAATCAGCTTGTCCTGCAGGTTGTGTACCGCGCGCTTGATCAGCGCCGAGCGATCGTAGGTCTCGATGATCTCGACGCCGGGCGGCAGGCCCTGCCGCAGTTGCTCGAGCTTGGCCTTGACCCGGTCGATGGTGGCGAGCGCGTTTTCGCCGTAGCGCATTACCACGATACCGCCGGCCACTTCGCCTTCACCGTCGAGGTCGGCGACCACTCGGCGCATCTCAGGACCGATCTGTACCCCGGCGATGTCGCGCAACAGCACCGGTGTGCCCATGTCAGTGACCGTGATCGGGACCTGTTCAAGGTCCTCGATGCCCCGCAGGTAGCCACGGGTGCGCACCATGTACTCGGCTTCGGCGATCTCCAGGACCGAACCGCCCACCTCGCGGTTGGCCGCGCGGATCGCGGCCGAGACCCTGCTCAGCGCGATGCCGTAGGCACGCAGCTTCTCCGGATCGACCACCACCTGGTACTGGCGCACCATGCCGCCGACGGTGGCGACCTCGGACACCCCGGGCACCGTCTGCAGTTCGTACTTGAGGAACCAGTCCTGCAGGCTGCGCAACTGTGCCAGGTCGTGCTGTCCACTGCGATCGACCAGCACGTAGTTGTACACCCAGCCAACCCCGGTGGCGTCCGGGCCGATCCGCGGCTGTATGCCGTCCGGCAGTTTGGAAGCGGCCTGGTTGAGGTATTCGAGGACACGCGCCCGCGCCCAGTACAGGTCGGTACCGTCCTCGAAAATCACATAGACATAGGAATCGCCGAAGAACGAGTACCCGCGCACTACCTGGGCCCCCGGCACCGACAGCATGGTCGTGGTGATCGGGTAGGTAACCTGCTCCTCGACGACGCGCGGGGCCTGCCCGGGAAAGCTGGTGCGGATGATCACCTGCACGTCTGACAGGTCGGGGATGGCGTCCAGCGGCGTCTTGTTGAGTGCCACCCAGCCCCAGCCGGTAATCACCAGCGATGCGAGCAGCACCAGGAAGCGGTTGTGCACCGACCATGAGATCAGGCTCTTTAACATGGCCCTGCCCTCAGTCCTGCGGCGCCGCGGGTGCCGAGGCCGCGGCCGGCGACTCGTCCATGCGCAGGAAGCTGGCCTGCAGGCTCGACTCTGAGTCGATCAGAAACTGCCCCGAGACGACCACTTCGTCGCCGGCCTTCAGGCCATCGAGGATTTCGACCATTCCACCACTGCTCATGCCGCTGACGACATCGACCGGTTGGAAGCGGCCACCTCCCAGCGCCAGCACCACGCTGTTGCGCGTGCCGGTCGCGATCAGCGCCTCCGCCGGGATCGCCAGCGCTTCGTGCTTCGGGCCGCCATAGATGACGACGTCGGCGAACATATTGGCCTTGAGCAGGCCGTCCGGATTGTCGAACGCCAGACGTACCCGCAGCGTCCGCGACTTGGGGTCGAGTTCCGGGTAGATGTATTCGACCGTACCCTCCCAGCTGCGCCCCGGGTAGGCCGGTACGCGGATCTCGGCGCTCTGCCCCAGTGCAAGCCAGTCAATCTGGTGCTCGTACACATCAACCAGGACCCAGATCCGCGTCAGGTCGGCGATCGTGACGATCTCCATCTCCGGTTTCACGTACATCCCCTGACGCACCCCGAGCCGGGTGACCACGCCGCTGGCGTTGGCCACCACAGGCACGGTGTTCTGTGACTCCCGGCTCTTCTGGATCGTCGAGATGGTGCCTTCGGTGACACCGAGCAGGCGCAGGCGGTTGCGGGCGTTCTCAAACCGGGCCTTGTTGTTCGACTGGTCGAGTGCGATCAGGAAGTCGACCTGTGCCGACAGGATGTCCGGTGAGTACAGGCTCCCGATCACCTGGCCCCTGTTGACCGGATCGCCTTCCGCCCGGAGGTTGAGCTGTTCCATCCAGCCCTCGGCACGCGGATGGACGTGGGTCAGGCGGGTCTCGTCGTACTCGATTCGGCCCACCGTCTGGATGTACTTCCACAGGGTCTGTATGCGCGCCGCAGCGGTGCGTACCCCCATGCTGTTTATCACTGCATTGCTGATCTCGACGGCGGGATGACCGCTGGTCCCGGAATCGACGGTCTTGGCCACCAGGTCCATGCCGCAGATAGGGCAGTTGCCGGGCTCGTCACGGACGATCTGCGGATGCATCGGGCAGACATATTTCGGATCGAGGTGCTTGGCTGCGTGCGCCATTGCGGTATCGGTACCCGCCTGTGCGAGCGACTCGCTGGGGGTGACAGCCTTGTCCTGGCAGCCTGCCGACAACAGCAGGACGACCAGCAGGACGGCGACGCCGCACGAACAAAAGTGAGTGGTTACTTTCTTCTTCATGATTTCAGCCCGTCAAGGGTGCGGGAGGGTAGCCGCCGCCCGGCGGGATACGCCGGAGCGTGCGGACATGAGGCACAAAAGCTATACGTGCCTGGGAGGGCGGTACACGGTCTCACGGTGTGGCATCGGTAGCGCGTCCACCTGGGCGACGGGTCGCTGCCAAAGGGCACCGCAGCTGCGTCGCAGCGCCAGGGACGCGGTGAGCAGCCCGGCCGGCGCCGCCTGGCCGCAACAATGACATGAGAACGGAGGCGCGTGATCGCTGCAGTGAGGGCATTGTGCCTGGCGCTCGGGCAGCGCCACATCCGGGGCATGGGCAGCAGCGGTGTGACAGGGCATGGCGCCGGCGCCCTGGCCACCCGGGCCGGCTTCAGCAGCTACCGCGCTTGGGATTACCGCGAGCAGCGGATTGAGCACCAGCAGCAATGCCAGCGCCAGCCGGGCGACACGCTTGCCGCGTCGGAATGCCCGGAATCTTCTGCTGAGCGCCTGCATGAGCAACGGTGCCGAAGCTGGTCCGGTCAAGACTCGACGTGTTGGATCGGTGCGTTCATTCCTTGTCCGCAGCGGCGTTGTCGATCCTTCCGATCGCGCAACTGACGAAGGATTTCGCCTTCGCAGCGGCGGACTTCAATCCCTCCACCGACCCGACCTCGGGGTAACCCATCCTGGCGAGAGCGGTGACGACCTGATCGCGCCACTCCGGGTTTCCTTCGACATGCACCTGGCCCCGCTCGATATCCACCTCGACCTCCCGGGCGAGCTGCTGTTCGACCAGCTTGCCGCGGATCGTGTTGGCGCAGCCGCCGCACTTGATGTTTTCAACAGCAACCGTGTAACTCATGATCGCTCTCCTGTGGATTGTCCATGCGCGCGATGATCGGACAGTCGCCGGCACTGGCGTGACAGCGCCGAACCAGCTCGCTGAGCTCGTCGCGCAATTTTGTCAGCGCCTCGATGCGTTGACCGATCGCGCTCAGTTTGTTCTCGGTCAGGGCGCGCACATCCGCACGCACATCGCCGCCCTGGTTACGCAGCGCCAGCAACTGGCCGATCTCGTGCAGGCTGAAATCCATTGTCTGGGCGCGCCGCACGAACTGCAGGCGTGCTACGTCCTGGGCGCCGTAACGTCGCTGCCCGCCGCCGTTGCGCGCGATCCGGCCCAGCAGGCCAATGCGCTCGTAGTAGCGCAGGGTGTCTGCCGAAAGACCAGTCTGTCGGCAGACCTCACCGATGCTGAGGCTCATCTGTTTGGGTCTCCCCGCCGAGTGTCGGTTCCCAGACTAATAGCTGGACCTGGCTCCAGGTCAAGGGTGAAATCATCACGATGTCCAAGGAATCTTCGGGACGGCGGGGTATGGTGCGTGCAGCACCGGTGTTGCGGCGGCCGGCTACTCCGGTTTCGACTCACGACTGAGCAGGTTGTGTACCGCGGCCCTGGGATCCAGCCCTTCGTACAGGACCCGGTATGTCTGCTCGGTGATCGGCATCTCGACGCCGAGTGACAGCGCCTTGGCACGAACCTCGCGCGCGGTGGCGACGCCTTCCACCTCCTGGCCGATGTCCGCTTTCGCCGTGGCGATGTCCAGGCCCCTGGCCAGGGCCAGGCCCATGCGCCGGTTTCGCGATTGGTCGTCGGTGCAGGTCAATGCCAGGTCACCGAGCCCGGCCAGCCCCATGAAAGTCTCCGGCTTGCCTCCCATCGCCAGGCCAAGCCGGGTGATTTCGTGCAGGCCCCGGGTGATCAGTGCGGCGCGCGCGTTGGCGCCAAAACCCAGGCCATCGGAGATGCCGGCGGCGATCGCCATCACGTTCTTGCTGGCGCCCCCTACCTGGACCCCGATCAGATCGTCACTGGTGTAGGCGCGAAAGTTCTCGCCGTGCAGGTAAGCCGCCACCCGGTCTGCGTGCATCGGGTTGTTCGATGCCACGGTGATCGCGGTGGGCAGGCCGCGCGCCACTTCCCCGGCAAACGTCGGCCCCGAGACCACGGCCATGTCGCAGTGCGCCAGATGCTGCGCCGCCACGGTGCTGAGGAGTTCGTGGGAATCATGGTCGAAACCCTTGGTCGCCCAGCTCAGGGATTTGAGCTGCGGGCGTATCTCGACAATGCGTCCGCAAACCTGGCCAAAGGCATGGCTGGGAACCACCACCAGGACCTCGTCCGCCGCCCGCAGGCAGGCGGCCAGGTCACCGGTGGGGGTCAACCCTTCGGGCAGGGCGACGCCCGGCAGGTAGTGACGATTCTCGCGGTCGCGCAACAGGGCCTCGATCTCGACTGGATCGTGTCCCCACAACGAAACCGCCGAGCCGTTGCGTGCCAGCTGGATCGCCAGCGCGGTGCCCCATGAGCCGGCACCGAGGACCGCCAGTGTGGCTGCCCGCGCGTTCAACTCAGTGCGCGGGTGCGTTCCCGGCGTCGGCCGTGTTTCCGGCCTCGGCCGCTTTCGCCTGGCGCTGCTGCATGTACAGCGCCTCGAAGTTCACCGGTTGCAGCACGAACTGGGGGAAGCTGCCGCGCGTGACCAGGTCGGACACCGCTTCGCGCGCGTACGGAAACAGGATGTTCGGCGCCGCTACACCCAGGAGCGCGTCGAGTTCCTGGTCAGCGAAACCCTGGACACCGAACAGGCCGGCCTGGTGGATCTCGACCATGAATACAGTCTTGTCGGCATGCTTTGCCTCGACCGAGACATTGAGCACCACCTCGATGGCGCCGCCGCCGAGCTTGTTGACCTCGCTTCCGAGGCTGATATTGATCTCCGGCGACCACTTTTCCTGGAACATCTGCGGCGTGTTGGGCGACTCGAAAGAGATATCTTTCGCATAGATTCGCTGCACCACGAACTGGCGCTGAGGTCTGTTTTCGTCGGCCATGTTTCTCTCCTGCTGGGCGGGTTTACTTGCGCTTGACCGGCAGATTGGCACTTTCCCATGCCATCATGCCGCCACGCAGATTCTTGACGTTTTCGAAGCCGTGCTTGCGCAACAGGTTACATGCGGCGCCGGAGCGTGAACCCGAGCGACACACGGTCACTATCGGCCGGTTGCGGTGCTTCTCCAGCTGTTTGACGTTGTTGCCGAGACCGTTCAGCGGGATGTTGACGGCGTTGACGATATGGCCGTCCTTGAACTCCGCCATCGAGCGCACGTCGAGCACCACGGCTTCCTCGTGATTGATCAGCGCGGTGGCCGCGAGTGGATCGACGGCATTCTTGCCGCCCGGGTCGGTGATGATGTTCCACGCCAGGGCGGTCAGGACGAGCAAGAATCCTGCAACCAGCACGGTGTGGTTACCGGCAAACTCAAGGAGCTGTTCCATGATACCTCGCCACCGCCGGACTCTCGTCGCGGCGCTACAAACGACGAAACGGGAGGCGTTAGCCTGCCCGTTTCAACAATGTGGAAATCCCGCACACAGCGGGAAATTCGCGTTCAGTGCTCGTGGCTGCAGAACACTTCACGCATCATGCAGATCAGACGCAGCGTGCGGTTATCGCTGACACGATAAAACACCCGGTTGGCATCTTTTCGCGAGGTGAGGATACCCTTATCGCGCAATATCGCAAGATGCTGTGAGATATTGCTTTGCGACGTTCCCACCTGGTCGACGATATCCTGAACGCTGACCTCTTCGTCACCGAGGGTGCACAGAATCTTCAGTCGCAGCGGATGGGACATGGCTTTGAGTGACCGCGATGCCCGATCGATGTCCTCGTCGCCTTCCAACAGGGCAAGTTCATTGTCAAATTCGTCATGCATGGAAATCACTGCCTTGTCGTGCAGATTCACAAAGAAGCCTCCTTTGATGGGCTATTTACTAGCCTCTAATCTAATAATAGACCGCTATTGGAACAGCATTTCGCCACCGGAATCGAGCATTTTTCTTGAATTCGAGGAAAATTTTCTTTTATGACCGGTCGTTACACCTTGCCCTGTGCTGGCGTGCCGGCGGCTAAAATGCTTCAATACGCCGCCCCGACCGCAGGTTTGCCTATCAAGCATTGAAGTGCGCATTTTTTACTTATAAATCATGAGGTTATTCGGCCGTTGGCCGTCAGGCAGGTCCGGACGGCCGGGCAAAAGGAAGATGAACAACAAGGTCCGCCCAGCAGTTCTCCTGGTCCTCGATGGCTGGGGTATGAGCGACAATACCGACCACAATGCGATAAGCGCGGCAAAGACACCGGTCTGGGACAGACTGTGGGCGACCTTTCCGCATACCGCGATCCGTACCTCCGGCTCGGCCGTGGGCCTGCCCGGGGGGCAGATGGGTAACTCAGAGGTCGGCCACCTCAATCTCGGTGCCGGGCGCGTCGTCTACCAGGAGTTCACGCGCATCGGCCGCTCGATCCGCACCGGCTCGTTTTTCTCCAACCGCACCCTGACCGATGCGGTCGATCTGGCGGTGCGCGAGGGCTCGGCGGTACACATCCTGGGGCTGCTGTCTCCCGGCGGTGTGCACAGCCACGAAGAACACATCCACGCGATGGTCAGGCTGGCGGTGCAGCGCGGCGCCCCGCGTGTCTACGTGCACGCCTTTCTCGACGGCCGCGACATGCCGCCGAAGAGTGCCGAGGCCTCGCTGCAGGCGATGGACGCGGTGTTTGCCGAACTCGGCCGGGGACGGGTGGCGACGCTGATCGGTCGCTACTTCGCGATGGACCGCGACCATCGCTGGGATCGTATCCAGCGCGCCTATGAGCTGATCACCCAGGGTAAGGCAGAGCATTGCGCGCCCACAGCGCTGGAGGCGCTGCAACAGGCGTATGCGCGTGGCGAATCGGATGAATTCGTCACGGCCACGTGTATTGGCGAAGCGGTGCCGGTGGCCGACGGTGACGTCATCATTAATATGAACTATCGATCGGATCGCGCGCGCCAGATCACCCGCGCCTTCATCGAGGCCGATTTCCCCGGGTTCGAACGCGCGGTAAGGCCCAGGCTGGGTGCGTTCGTCTCGCTGACCGAGTACAGCAAGGACTTCGATATACCTGTTGCCTATCCGCCGGAGCGGCTCGAAAACACGTTCGGCGAGTACATCGCGAACCTTGGCCTGCATCAGCTGCGCATCGCCGAGACCGAGAAATACGCACACGTGACGTTCTTCTTCAACGGCGGCATCGAGGCGCCGAACGAGGGCGAGGAGCGCATCCTGGTGCCGTCGCCACAGGTTGCCACGTACGATCTGCAGCCCGAGATGAGCGCCTACGAGGTCACCGACAGGTTGGTCGAGGCGGTGCGCAGCCGGCGTTTCGATGCGGTCATCTGCAACTATGCGAACGGCGATATGGTCGGCCACACCGGCAACTACGACGCTGCGGTGCGGGCCATCGAAGTGCTGGACGAGTGCATCGGGCGGGTCACCGAAGCGGTGCTCGATGTGGGGGGTGAGCTGATCATCACCGCTGATCACGGCAACGCCGAGCAGATGATCGATCCCAAGGCTGGTCAGGTGCACACTGCACACACGACAAACCCGGTCCCACTGATCTATGTCGGCCATGCGGCGACGGCGTTGCTGGAAAACGGCGCTCTGTGTGACGTGGCGCCGACGCTGCTGCAGATCATGGGGCTGCCGCAGCCGCCGGAAATGACCGGCCGTTCGCTGCTGCCCGCTGCCGGCGCCGCCTGAGCACCACACTGCGGTAGCGCGCCAATCACCGATTACTGCCAGAATGGGCGCAGGATTGCCCTCGGTTTCTTTGCATGCGCCAGCCCTTTCTGATCTCGCTGTTTCTGGTTGCGATGTGGCCGGCAGTCGGCCCGTCTGCGCCGGTTACGGCGGAACAACAGGCCAGACTGGAGGCCCTGCGCGAGCGGATCAGCGGCCTGCGCACACAGATGCAGTCCAAGAGCGGCGAAAAGACCGAGCTGTCTCGCCTGCTGCAGGAATCCGAACAACAGATCGGTCGTCTGGCGCGCAAGTTGCGGGTGCTGGACGGCCGCCTGACGCGCCAGCGTGACCACCTGAATGAGCTTGCCATCGAAAAGACCCAGCAGAGCCAGGCGCTCGACCGCCATCGCGAGGCGCTGGCGCGCCAGGCGCGTGCCGCCTATGCGATGGGCCGCCAGGAACGGCTGAAGATCCTGCTAAACCAGCAGGACCCGGCGACAGTCAGCCGGGTCATGGTCTACTACGATTACCTCAGTCGGGCGCGCGGTCAGAAGATGCGGCTGATCCGCGACTACATGCAGCGCCTCGCCGACACCGAGGCCGAGATTCTCGACGAAGAACGAAAACTGGCGCGCCTGCATGATGAACAGGCACGCGAACTCGCAGCGATGCAGCGCTCGCAGGGTCAAAGACGCGACGTGGTCGCGCGGCTGACACAGGAACTCAACGACCAGAGCCGCCAGCTTGATCGTCTGCAGTCCGATGAGCGCGACCTGCAGACCCTGATCACCGGCCTCGAAGAGGCATTGGCGGACATTCCGGCCGAGCATCCTCAGCAACTCGCGTTTGTCGGTCTGCGCGGCCGCCTGCCGTGGCCCGCAAGCGGGCGTATCGTCAACCGCTTCGGCTCACCCAAGCTCGGGGCCTTGGTTTGGGACGGTGTTATGATCTCAGCGCCGGAAGGCCGCGAGGTACGCGCCGTGCATCACGGGCGCGTCGCGTTCGCCGACTGGCTGCGGGGCTTCGGCCTGTTGTTGATCGTCGATCACGGCGACGGCTACATGACCTTGTACGGGCACAACCAGAGCCTGTTCAAGGAGGCCGGTGACTGGGTGGAGGTCGGGGAGCCGGTTGCCCTGGTCGGCAGCAGTGGCGGACGCGAACAGGCTGGTGTGTACTTTGGCATCCGCTACCAGGGTCGCGCAGTCGACCCTGCCAAGTGGTGCCGACGCCCTACCGGCAGCAAGGTGGGTTGATCCCGCGCCCGCATTGACGGGGCGGACTTTCGAGGATGATATGAAGCAGAGCTTGCCTACGGCCCTGGCCGCGGTTTTCCTGGTTGTCGCCGGCGTCGTGGCCTACGAACGAACGGCGGTGGCTGAATCGACGGAGCCTTCCAATGGCCTGCCACTGGAAGAGTTGCGTGTGTTTGCCGAGGTGTTCGGACGCATCAAGAAGGACTATGTCGAGCCCGTCGACGACCGCAAACTCCTCAAGTACGCCATCGAGGGCATGCTCAGCGGCCTGGATCCGCACTCCGCCTATCTCGACGAAGAGGACTACCGCGATATCCGCGTCGGCACCAGCGGCGAGTTCGGCGGCCTGGGGATCGAGGTCGGCATGGAGAACGGGTTCGTCAAGGTGATAGCCCCGATCGACGACACCCCGGCACAGCGCGCGGGTGTGCGTTCGGGGGACCTGATCATCCGCCTCGACGATCAGCCGGTGAAGGGCATGACGCTCGACGAGGCAGTGAGGCAGATGCGCGGCAAGCCAGGCACCAAGCTGCGGCTGACGATCGTACGCGAAGGCCAGGACAAGCCGATCGAGATCAGCGTGGTGCGCGATGTGATCAAGACGGTCAGCGTCAAACACCGCATGCTCGACCCGGGTTTCGGCTATGTGCGGGTTTCGCAGTTCCAGGCCCGCACACCGGAAGACATGCTGACCGGCATCGGTGCGCTCAAACGCCAGGCCGGTGGCGCACTGAAAGGCCTGGTCCTGGACCTGCGCGACAACCCGGGTGGCGTACTGAACGCGGCAGTGGCGATCAGCGATGCGTTTCTGACCAGCGGCACCATCGTGTACACCGAGGGGCGAATCGCGGACTCTCAGCTCAAGTTCAAGGCGGCACCCGATGACGTCGTCGAAGGGGCCCCGATCGTGGTGCTGGTCAACGGCGGCTCGGCCTCGGCATCGGAGATCGTTGCCGGCGCATTGCAGGACCACAAGCGTGCCGTGATCATGGGCCAGCAGACCTTCGGCAAGGGCTCTGTCCAGACCATAGTCCCGGTCAACGAACGTACCGCGGTCAAGCTGACCACCGCGCGTTACTTCACCCCCAACGGCCGATCGATCCAGGCAGAGGGCATCGTGCCGGACATCCTGCTGGAGAACGTCCGCCTGACCCGTGGGGAGGAGTCGACAACCCAGCTCAAAGAGGCCGACCTGGCCGGCCATCTGTCCAATCCCGAAGGCAACGGCCGGAGCAACGGCGCGAAGAAGAAGGCACCGGCCGACACAGGGTCGGCGGACAGCGAGACCGACTATGCCCTCAGCGAGGCCCTGAACCTGCTCAAGGGCCTGGCGATCCTGCGGCCGGACGTCGCCACCTGAGCCGCCGCCGGATGCTGCGTCTGTTCGCCCTGCTGACCTCTCTGCTGGTGTTGCCGGCGGCAGCACAGTCGCCGGTGCGGATCGCGATCATCATCGACGACCTGGGCAACAACCGTCCCTTGGGCCGCCAGGCGGTCGAGCTGCCCGGTCCGCTGACCTACGCCGTGTTGCCGCAGCGGCCCTACAGTGCCGATATCGCCGAATGGGCGCACGGGCGTGGAAAAGAGGTGATGCTGCATCTGCCGATGCAGACCTCGGACGGGCGTGATACCGGGCCCGGTGGTCTGCACCTCGACATGAGCCGCGAGGACTTCTCGCGCGGCGTACAGCAGAGTCTTGACGCCGTCCCGCACGTGTCAGGCGTCAACAACCACATGGGCAGCCTGTTGACCCGCGATGCACAGGCCATGCGTTGGTTGATGGAGGACCTGCGCTGTGGTGGTGACCTGTACTTCGTCGACAGCCGCACCGACGTCCGCACGGTGGCGCGCCAGTCAGCCCGCGACGCCGGGCTGCGGAATGCCCAGAGAGACGTGTTCCTCGACAACGAACAGGATGCCAGCTACGTGCGCCAGCAGCTGACGGGGCTGATTGCCAGGGCGCGCCGCCACGGCTCCGCGATCGGTATCGGGCATCCGCACCCGCAGACCCTCGAGGTGCTGGCCGAAGTCCTACCGCAATTGGCGGCAGAGGGCATTGAACTGGTACCGGTCTCGCGACTGGTCGAAAAACAAAGGAGTGAACCGATATGGCACGCGTGCTCGTCCCCCTGGCCAACGGTTGCGAAGAACTCGAAGCGGTAACCATCATCGATCTGTTGCGTCGCGCCGGCATCCAGGTCGTCGCCGCAGGGCTTGCCGATGGGCCGGTCACGGCCAGCCGCGGCGTGGTATTGCTGCCCGATTGCAGCCTCGATGCGGTGATCGACGACGACTTCGACATGATCGTGCTCCCCGGTGGCCAGCCCGGCGCCGACCATCTCGACGCCGACCCGCGTATCCACGCCCTGTTGCAGCGCATGGCCGAGCAGGGCCGTTATACCGCCGCCATCTGCGCGGCGCCCAAGGTCCTGCTCAACGCCGGACTGTTGGATGGCCACAGGGCCACTGCCTATCCCGGCGTGATCGACGGGCGCCTGGCGACGGGCTCACAGCTGTTGCACGATGCCGTGGTCAGCGACGGCAAGGTCGTTACCTCGCGAGGTCCGGGCACAGCGATGGATTTCGCGCTCACGCTTATAGAACACCTGCTCGGTGCCGCTAAACGTCACGAAGTCGAACAACCCCTGCTGCGTCCCCGAGGATAGTCACCCATGTCGTTGCGTCCCGGCAAACTGCTGTTGCTCCTGTTGGTCCCCGTGCTGCTCTACGGCGCGCTGAAAGGGGTCATGTATTACAACGCCAAGCGCAGCGTCGACGACATCGTCGCGGCCGCTGCCGACCATGCGGATGTCCGCTATGCCGATATCAGCACCGATCTGCGCGGTGCGGTTACGGTCAGCGCGATCGCCGTGCAGCCGCTGGGCAGCGACGAGGTGGTGACGATCGACGCCGTCCGTGTGGCCAGCGACGACCCGATGTTTTTCATTCGCGGAATTCAATGGCGCGGCGAAGAAGGGTCGCCGCCCGGCAGCCTCTCGTTCAACATCAGCGGGTTGAGTATGCCACTTGCCACAGCGTTTTCGGATCGGCCGGTCGCGCCGGCAGTCGACAGTGCCGGCCTGTGCAGCGATGGCGTTTCCATCGACCCGCAGTTGCTGCAGCGTATCGGTCTCTCGGCGTTGAACATGGATGTCGACGGCAGCTACCGCATCGACGAGGCCAACCGCACACTCGATCTCGGGATGAACGTGGATCTGCGCGACATCCAGTCGATGCGCCTGTCGGCGACCCTCAACGATGTCGATGTGCAAAGCCTTTCCCAGGGTGCTCCTCCGAGCTTCAGTCTCGGCCGATTCGACTTCGCGGTGAGGGTGTCGCCGGAGTTCGGCCGTCAGGCGCTCAAGGCCTGTGCCATCGGCACGGAGTACAGCGTGCAGGCGTGGAGCGGCGTCCTCGCCGAACAGGCGATGCAACGGTTTGCGGACTCGGGGTTGACGCTCGGTGAGGGCCTGAGCAAGGCGGTGCGTGACTTCTACCGTGACTGGGGTGAGTTCAGGGTCGTGGCGGTACCGGCCAGACCGATCGGCCTGCTGAGCCTGTGGGCGATGCGCCCGGAGCAGCTGGTGCCGACCCTGGGGCTGCGACTGAGCCTGAATGACCAGCCGATCACCGATACGACATTCAGCTGGCAGCAGCCCGATACCTCAGGCCTGGCCGCACTGTTTGGCGCCGAAGAGGAAGTCATTGAGGGAAAGACGCCTGACGGTCGGCCGCGACGGATCATCGTGCGCCGCCAGTTCGAACCGGTGCGGGTGGCCGACATCGCCAGTTATGTCGATCACCAGGTCAAGATCAAGCCACGCGGACTGCCGGTGCGCGAAGGGGTGCTCAAGCGTATCCGCAATGGCGAGGCCGAGGTCGAGCAGACCCTGCATGGCGGCAAGTACACGGCCTATGTGGCGCTGGCCCAGATCCAGTCGCTGCAGGTGCTGATCCAGCGCGAAGTCCCGCCAGGCAAGTAGCGCGCGTCACCCGCCGTCAGTCGTCGGCCTGGCGCAGTACGCGGATCAGCGCACTGTGATCCAGGTCGCCGTCGCCCTGTTCGATCAATTGCCCGAACAGTGACATGCTCAAACGTGTCGCCGGCAACGGCTGGCCGAGCAGTTCCCCGAGTTCGCTGGCCTGGCGCATATCCTTGTATTGCGTGGATATGCGTGCCCCGGCTTGAAACGCTGCGTCGATCATGCGCTGACCGTGCACCTCGAGAATGCGTGAACCGGCGAAGCCGCCGAGCAGCGCCTGACGCACCTTCCGCGGATCCACGCCGGCGGCCTTCACCAGCGCCAGCGCCTCGGCCACGGCACCGATGTTCAGGCCGACGATGATCTGGTTGGCTGCCTTGGCCACCTGTCCGGCGCCGACCGCGCCGACGTGCGTGAACTGCCGCCCAAGGACATCGAACAGCGGCCGCGCCCGCGCGATCACGGCGTCATCGCCACCCGCCATGATCGTCAGGCTCGCATCCACTGCGCCGATCTCACCGCCCGACACAGGCGCATCGACGAAGTCCACACCTGCCTGTGACAGGCGCCCGGCGAAATCACGGGTTGCCATCACCGATGTGGTACCCATGTCGACCACCAGGTCGCCTGCATCCAGCCCCTGCGCCAGGCCCTGATTTCCGAACAGCACCTGATCGACGGCATGGGTGTCTGCGACCATCAGCACAACGATCGCCGAGGCGCGGCCAAGGTCGGCGGGTGTGTCGCAGATCTGCATTCCAGGTCTGAACAGGCGCTCCGCGACGTCGCGCGAACGGTTCCACACGCACAGGTCGGCGCCGGCCTCCAGCAGGTGCAAGGCCATCGGACGCCCCATCAGCCCGAGTCCGGCAAAGCCGATGCGCATACCCTGCAGCGGCCCGGGATCCTGTGGCCTGGTCTCAGTCATGTCCGGCCCGCAGGCCAAGGCCGCGCACCCCCGCCAGCGCACAGGCCTCGTCCTGCTCGGACTTGGCGCCGGCGACCCCGATCGCGCCCACGATCCGCCCGCCGTCATCGCGAATCAGGACGCCGCCGGGTAGCGGGACAATGCGGCCGGACGACATGGCATTGAGCGCCTGCATGAATCCCTGCTGCTGCAGGTCCCGGGCAAAACGCTCGGCCAGATCGCGCGTATCAGTGCCCAGCGCCAGTGCGCCCCAGGCCTTCGCCTGACAGATGTCTGCACGCAGGAACGACAAGCCGTCCTGGCGCTGCAGGGCCTTGAGGTGTCCGCCGTTGTCGAGTACCGCAACGGCGATCGGCGGCAGGTCGAGCCGAGCCGCTTCCGCCAGTACCGCGGCAATCAGCGCATTGGCCTGATCCAGGGTCAACTCAGTCAAGGTGTCTGCTCCTGTTTTCGATCGGCTGCATCCTGGGAACTGGCTATACTGCATGACCATGAACGACAAGCCTACTGTCCTGGTGACGCGCCGACTGCCGCAGGCAGTCGAACAGCGCCTGCAACGTGACTACGACGCCCGCCTCAATCTCCACGACGAGGTGTATTCAAGCGACCAGTTGCTGGAACTGGCCGACGGGGCGGCTGCGATCATTCCCTGCCATACCGAAAGGCTCAATGCCGACGTGATCGCACGCCTGCCCGACAGCGTCAAGGCGATCTGCAGCTTCTCGGTCGGTTACGACCACATCGACCTGGCGGCGGCAAAGAAGCGCGGCATCCTGGTGACCAATACGCCGGATGTGCTGAGCAACGCCACCGCGGAGATCGCGATCCTGCTGATGCTCGGTGCGGCGCGGCGTGCCCACGAGGGTGCGCGCACACTGCGCACCAACGCCTGGGCCGACTGGAGCGCCATCGGTCAGCTTGGTATCGAGGTGACGGGCAAGCGACTCGGCATCATCGGCATGGGACGTGTCGGACTGGTGATGGCGCAGCGGGCGCGGGGTTTCGATATGGAGATCCATTACTACAACCGGCACCGCTTGAGTCCCGAGCTCGAGGCAGGCGCGGTTTTCCACCCAGACCTGCACGACCTGCTGCCGCACAGCCAGTTCCTGTCGATCCACTGTCCGGCGACGCCGCAGACCCATCATCTGCTCAATGCCGAACGCATCGCCCTGCTGCCTGACGACGCGGTGGTGATCAATACCGCGCGTGGTGCCGTGGTCGACGACGACGCACTGATCGCGGCACTGACATCCGGAAAGCTGTTTGCGGCGGGACTCGACGTGTTCAACGGCGAACCCAACATCGACCCCAGGTACCGCGAACTCGACAACACCTTCCTGCTGCCGCACATCGGCAGCGCAACGCGTGAGACGCGCGATGCGATGGGCTTTCGGGCTCTGGACAACCTGGATGCGATCATGGCCGGACGCGAACCGGGAGACCGTCTGGCCTGAAAACGGGTGCCGTTCGCAAGCGGGCAAGGCTAACGGTCATGGCCGTTCCCTCTCCCGCGTGCGGGAGAGGGGGACCGAGAGCGCGCTGTGCGCGACTTTCACGTCAATTGCGTTTGCTGCGAAAGGACTGCCAGAAGTCGTAGATCGCCATCGCGGACACCAGCGCGATCACCAGGATGAGGTCCGGTTCCGGCACGAACGCCGCAACGACCGCCAGGAAACCGATCATCGTCAGCAGGGCCACGATTGCCATGATCTTGTCAGTCATATCTCCCACCATTGCCTGAAACAGGCACGTCTATCAGGACCTGTTCAGCCGATTGCCGCGATCTGCCGGACCAGCCAGTTCGCGGTGCGCAACAGGCGCCCGTCATCATTGCGCCGACCGACCAGCTGCACGCCGACCGGCAGGCCGTTCATCCCACTCAACAGCGGCAGGGTGACGGCCGGCACGCCGGTCAATGACCACAACACGTTGAATGCAGAACTGCCGGTGCTGTCCAGACCAAGCGGTGCCTCGCCCGGCGCCGCCGGGGTGATGATCGCATCGTAGCGCTCGAACACCTCTTCGAGACCGGCGTACAGTGTCTCGCGCCAATCGAGTGCCGCGAGATAGTCGGCGGCGTTCACCGCGGCGCCTTCTTCGATCGCCGAGCGCGTCTCGACGGCCAGTCGGTCCGCACCCCGTGCCGCATAGTGACGCAGATTGTGCGCCATCTCTGCCAGCATGATCCGGCGGTGGGCGATCGCGCCCTCGGAGAAGATCCCGGGCAGCTCGAACTCGTCGCAGGCCCCGCCCAGGGCGGCGGTCAGCTCGGAAAAGCCGGCCGCGCAGTCGGCCTCGATCGAGGACCAGGCCGGTGTACGGATGAACGCCAGCTGCGGCGTCACCGGCGGGTCCGACAACGCGGCTTCGAGCAGACGCGGCGCGGCAGCCGGAACCGTGTCCGGGTCTCCCCGATCGTGGCCCGCCAACACATCGGCAAGCAATGCGGCGTCTTCCGGCGTACGGCCGAAAGTCCCGACCGTGTCGAGTCGGCGGGAGGTCCGCAGCACACCGCTGCGCGGAATCAGGCCGAAGGTCGGTTTGAAACCAACCACGCCGCAGAACGATGCCGGGCGGATCACCGAGCCGCCGGTCTGGGTTCCGATCGCCAGTGGGACCATGCCGCTGGCGACCGCCGCCGCGGAGCCCGAGGACGAGCCACCCGGGGTGCGCTGCGGGTCATGTGGATTGCGGGTCTTTGCCGGTGCAAGGTAGGCGCACTCGGTGCTGACCGTCTTGCCGAGGATCAGCGCACCGGCGGCGCGCAGCCTCGCGACCAGCACGGCGTCGTCGCTCGGTCGTCGGCCCTGATCCAGGGCATTGCCATTCTCGGTCGGCAGATCCCGGGTATCGATGATGTCCTTGATGCCGACAGGGACCCCATGCAGCGGGCCGAGCGGCCGCCCGCTTTGTCGATAGGCGTCCAGCATCGCGGCCTGTGCCATCACCACGCCCTGGTCCACTGTGGTCCAGGCCCCGATGGCCGGATCGCGCTCGGCGATGCGTTGCAGCATGGCGGTTGCCACCGCGGTGGCGGTAAACGCGCCGCTCGCCAGGCGGTCGCGGAGGGTCAGGGCGTCCATATCCGCCGCTTCGTGCATGCCTCGCCCCTGCATCATTGCCTCAGCGCCCATAGACCTGATCCGGTAGCCAGAAAGCGATCTGTGGGAACTGGTAGAGGATGATCATCGAGAACACCACCATCGCCAGGAACGGGTAGTTGCCCTTGAAGATCTGGTTCAGTTGCACGTGTGGTGGCGCTATGCCTTTGAGGTAGTACGCCGACATCGCCATCGGAGGTGTCAGGAACGAGGTCTGCAGGTTGAGTGCGACCAGGATGCCGAAGAACAGCGGGTCGATGCCGAAGTGCGGCAGCAGCGGCAGGAAGATCGGCACGAAGATGATGATGATCTCCGACCATTCCAGCGGCCAGCCGAGGATGAAGATGATGATCTGCGCCATGATCAGGAACATGATCGGCGAGATCTCCAGGCCGGTAACGAACTCGCTGATGATCTGTTCGCCGCCCAGGTACGAGAATACCGACGAAAACGTCCAGGAGCCGACGAACAGCCAGCACACCATCGCCGTCGTGCGCACCGTCAGGTACACCGACTCGCGCAGGCGCTGCCAGGTGAAGGCGCGGTAGGCGAACGTCAGCAGCAGGCCGCCGAGGGCGCCGACGGCGGCCGCCTCCGACGGTGTGGCCAGCCCGAACAGGATGGCACCGAGCACGGCCAGGATCAGGAATGCCAGCGGGAAGAACGAGGTCAGCAGCTGCCAGGCGATCTGCAGCGTGGAGATATCGCCGATCTCTTCCTTGGTCGGTTTGGGTGCCAGCTGCGGTTGCAGCATCGAGCGCACGATCACGTAGACGACGTACAGCCCGGCCAGCAGCAGGCCGGGGAACAGCGCACCGGCGTACAATTTGACGATCGACACGCCGGAGGCCGCCGCATACACGATCAGCATGATCGAGGGCGGAATCAGGATGCCCAGGGTGCCGCCGGCACAGATCACGCCGGCCGCGAGGCTGGTGTCGTAGCGCGCCTTGAGCATCGCCGGGAAAGCCAGCAGCCCCATCAGGGTGACCACGGCACCGACGATGCCGGTGGCGGTGGCGAACAGGGTGCAGGTGATCAGCGCGGCCACCGCCATCGACCCGGGGATATGGCGCGCGGCGATATTCAGGGTGTGGAACAGGCGGGCCACGATGTTGGCGCGTTCGACGATGTAACCCATGAACAGGAACAGCGGCACCGCGGTGAGGACATCGTTGTCCATCACCGAATAGGTCTGGTTGACGAAAAGGTCGAAGATCCGGTTGTTGAACAGCCCCTCGACCCAGAGCTGCACCTGGTCCCACTGGTCGGCTCCGGCCTCGACCGCCTTGTTATAGGAGCGCCACATGCGGTCCGGATCGAAGTAGGCGTAGTAGCCGAACATGATGCCCATCGCCATCAGCGTGAACGCGACCGGGAAGCCCAGCAGGATGATGAACAGGAAGATCCCAAGCATGAACAGGGCGATGATCGGATCGGACATGGCTTAGCGCTCCAGCTCGTCTTTGTATTCTTCTTTGAGGCCTCGTCCATCCTCGCGCGCCGTCGACGACGCGAAATGCCCGGGCGGCACACCCTGCTGCCTCGCCAGCTGTACCTCGGTCTCCTCGATATCCTCGGCCGCGACGATCCACTCGCCGGTGCGGATGCAGATGATGCAGCGAAGCACCTGTGCGATGCCCTGGATCAGCATCAGGACGCCGGCCGCGACGATGACTGTCTTGAACTGAAAGATCGGTATCCCCGCGGGGCTGTTGACACTGACCTCCATGTAGCGCCAGGAGCGCTCGGCGTATTTCCAGCCGGAGATGATCAGCGCGAGTATCCCGGGGAAGAAAAACAGGAAATACAGCGCCAGTTCGACCCGCGCCTGGGTCCTCGGCTTCCACAGCCGGTAGATGAAGTCGCCACGCACGTGGCCGCCGCGCGACAGCGTATAGGCGCCGCCCATCATGAACAGGGTGCCGTAGGTGATGTACGAGAGATCGAAGGCCCAGCTCGTCGGCGCGTTGAAGCCGTAGCGCACCACGACCTCGTAGCCGATGCCGATGGCCATGACCATGATCAGCCAGGCGAACGCCTTGCCGAACCAG
>Ga0116152_10000987_pt1 | contig 23440 bp, 24 predicted proteins | sample AD_UKC119_MetaG_FD_89894 | JGI IMG/M metagenome (GOLD analysis project Ga0116152, IMG submission 89894) | Active sludge microbial communities of municipal wastewater-treating anaerobic digesters from Hong Kong - AD_UKC119_MetaG | ecosystem: Engineered > Bioreactor > Anaerobic > Digestate...
TGTCAGCAGAGATACTAGAACCTTGAGGTTTGATTACCGTACCAATACTTTTTATTTTTCTTTTAAAACCCCAGAAAATGTCAACTTCATCGATTTACGATTTACTGACAATGGACCTGGCTACGAAGGCGAAGAATTGGTTAATGTCCAACTCGAAGAGGGAACCATCTATACTGAATACGAGCCTTATTCGAGTCAAACATTATGGGATAATCAATGGTTCATAATAGTATTTATTGTAATCTTGTCAACTGTAATATTAATACCGATTTCAGTAGTTATAATTGCAAAAATTTCTAATAGAAAAAAGCTAAATAAGAAACATAGATAATGATTATAATCTCTTTGATTATAGTTGTAATATGTCAGAAAGTTTTTATGTTCAAATAATTATCTTTTTGGGGCTACAAGGCCTAAAAATAGAGCTTTATATGAAGCCATTTTCGTGGCTTCATTTTTATTATAACCGACCTCAAAAGAAGGTCGGTTAGATAAAACCGCCTGCTCTGCGGGCGAGAAATGAAAAAGCGGAAGCGGTAAGGAAAAAAGAATCCTCCTTTGATATAATGGAATAACCAATTGCCAAAATATCAAGAAGGAGGATTCTAGATGTCAAAAAGAAACGATGACACAAGTAGTTTATCACACACAAAATGGAATTGCCAGTACCATATAGTATTCACACCGAAATATCGACGAAAGGCGATATTCGGAAAACTTAGAAGTGATATAGGAAGATACCTAAGACGACTTTGTGAATACAAAGGAGTCGAGATAATAGAAGCGCATGCAATGGCAGATCATATTCACATGCTCGTAAAGATACCACCAAAGTTAGCAGTATCATCATTTATGGGGTATCTAAAAGGGAAGAGTAGTCTAATCATATTTGACGAGCATGCGAATCTAAAGTACAATTACGGATCCAGACGCTTCTGGTCAGAAGGGTACTATGTTTCGACCGTAGGTCTAAACAAAAAGACAGTACAGAACTATATAAAGAATCAAGAATTAGAAGATCAGTTAAAAGATAAACGAAGTATCAAAGAATACAAAGACCCGTTTACGGGTAAGTAAGGGTGACAAAGGCAATTGGCGAAAGAAAAAGCCCTCAAATGAGGGTGGCCAGTGACATGCCTTGTAGGCATGAGAGAAAAACCACCCCTTGCGAGGGGTAGTTTTTTATTTCATTTATCTATAAAGGCAAAATATTCTTTTCGAATTCTTGATTTAAAACTTGAGCCATTGCGTTATAAAAAGCAGAGAATCCACAAATAATTCCTATCCAGCCAGCTATTTGTGTAATAGTTTCACTTCCAGTAAAATCACCCAGTGCTAGTGCGAAAAATAAAACTGCTAAAGAGCCAAATACTATTCTTGTAGCTACATTATGTTTGAAAGTGCCAATAAACATAAATGATGTAAAAATTCCCCACACAGTTAAATAATAGCCCATTGATAATTTATCTGCCTCTAAACCGGATTTTGGAAAATACCAAATAATAACTAAACTTATCCAAAAAAATCCATAAGCAGTAAAAGCAGTACCTCCAAAAGTATTTCCTAATTTTAACTCATATATTCCAGCGATAATTTGTGTTAACCCACCTAATGCAACTCCCATACCAATTATCATCATAGATAGAGGTATTAAACCAGCATTATGAAGGTTTAGTAATATTGTTGTCATACCAAATCCTAATAATCCCAATGGCGCAGGATTAGCTTTTTTCATTTTTTTTCTCCCTTAGTTTATATTTTTAATTTTTCCATTCTTTAGAATGATATCATAGATTGATATGTCTTTCAATCAATTCTTTATGATATTGATATTTTCTACAAAAAAACAAAATAAAACAAAAAAATAGGAGAAAATTTCTCCTATTTTAAGAATTAAAATTTTAATGATTGTTGTTGATGCAAAGATCTGTGATATTGTTCTTCGATTTGCTTAATTAAGTCATTGAAGTGAAGTTGATTGAACATATCATCAACTTTTAAATATAGAATTTTATCTTTAGGGATTTGATACTTACTAAAAATATTATCAAGTACTGTTGAATAATTTTTATAATGGAACTTCAAGTAATCGTATTGTCCCTTTTCTAAATGTCTCGATCTCTTTCTAACATTTTCAAAAAGGCTCTCTTCATTTCTCACTAAAACAATATGAATGTCTAACTCTGGAACTAACTTCATATGCGCTTCAGCCACTTTGTAAGTTAAATTTACCTCTTCATCAGTCATCATACCTTCTTTTTTTAGTAGTTCTGTAAAGACTAAATTGGAGAACATAGTGGAGTCACAGATTAAAAATTTTTCATCTCTAGTATTCCACATCGATAAAAATAATTCACTATAAAAAGCACATTGACTTATGAATGAAAACTTTTTCTTATCAGCGTAAAACAAAGGTAAGAACGGACTGCTTTCTACCGGTTCTTTAACCATAGGAACATTATAATATGAAGATAATAAATGGGATAAAGTAGATTTTCCACTGCCAATTGGTCCAATAATTCCTATTCTCATAACTATCACCTCAAGTAAAAACTATTTTACCATATATTTGCTCTTTTTTTTAGTGGATAGTTTTGAAATTAATCGAAATATTATCAAATTTAACTTAATAAAAAAATGATAGTTTTAGAATCAAAACTATAGCTTTCTTCGTGAAGAGTGTAATTCTCATCAGTAAAACCGAAAACTGATGAATTAGCTGTGGCTGAGAACACCAGCACTACACCCAAGCCTATTAAAAGGAAGGCTAATCCGTATTTTAATAATTTATTCATTTCTTCTACCTCTATTTTTCGATAAATTTCTTTGGTTATTTATTTTTAATTCCAAACTGCTTTCTAAGTGTGCTAAAATAAAGAAAGAAACATTTTTTAAAGAGGGTAAGAAAATGCTAATAGATAGAATAAATATTTATCCTGATGAAAACAAAAACTATCCGTTTAACTTAGAACTTTATAAATCCGAGATTAATCTGGACTTAAAAGCTTCAGTGGTTTTATTTCTTGGTGAAAACGGATGTGGAAAATCTACATTATTAAAAATAATCCAAAGCAAGTTAAATCTGATTAGGATTAAACTACCAAATACCTCCGATGATTTTAAAATTAACAATAATCAAATCAAAGTTTCACCTAGTTTAAATAAAGTTAAAGGATTCTTTTTCGAAAGTATTGCTTTTATTAATTATATTGAATATGTACAAAACGAGATAATTGAGTCGAAGGAAAATATTCAAAGAGTAGAAAAAGAATATAAGAACAGATCCAATTATGCTAAAATGATGGCTAAATCGCCATACAGTAAAACAATTTATGAGTTAGAAAATATGTACTCTCAAGATTTATCAAAATCATCACATGGTGAATCATATCTAGATTTTTTCTCTTCTAGAATCAAAGACAATCAATTATATTTATTAGATGAACCCGAAACTCCATTATCTATCCAGAATCAACTTACGTTAACGGCTATGATTATTGAAGCTACTAAAAGAGGTTGTCAATTCCTAATAGCTACTCATTCGCCGATTTTAGCCGCTATCAATAATGCTATAATATATGAAATTAAGAATGATGTCTTTATAAAAGTTAAATATGATGATATTGAAAGCATCAAGTTATTGAAGCAGTTTCTTAACAACAAAGATCAATTTTTAAGATATTTTGAATGAATTCATTAACTTAAAAAACACGGAAATTAATCCGTGTTTTTGTTTTAAAATAAAATTTATATTTGACAGTTAGTTTGCTATTTTGTTTTAGAAAATAAGGAGTATAATAATCATTAGCAATTAATATTCGAGGGTTTATATGCGCAAAATATCTAATTTCATTTTAAAAGACAAAGTATTTCTAATAGCAGTTATTATTGCTATTTTTACTATTTTTTTAGTACCGCCTTCAAAAGAATATCTAACATATATAAATTACAAGGTACTTGTAGTTATGTTTACTATAATGCTTGCTGTAGCGGGAATTTATGAAAGCCATTTTTTCTATTATATAGCAACGAAACTGGTAATGCATTTGAAGAATATGCGCTATATTGCTTTATCCATCGTTTTGACTACTTTTGTTCTTGCGATGTTTTTAACTAATGATGCCGTTCTTTTAACATTAATACCATTTTCTATTTTTATTCTAAAGCATGTAAAAATGGAAAAGCAAACAATATATATCATCATCTTACAAACAATAGCCGCTAACATGGGTAGTGCACTTACTCCTATGGGGGATCCGCAAAATATATATTTATATGCTTTTTACCAGATACCTTTCAATACTTTCTTATGTATGACTTTGCCAGTTACAATAATCGGAGGTATTCTAATTGTCATTACTACAATTATCTTGATGCCGAAGAAAGCAGTAGAACTAAATATAACCACACCTAAAGTGGATTTGAAGAGTTTAGGGATTTATAGTTTGATTCTTCTCAATGCACTTTTTTCGATATTAAGAATAATTCCTTTATTATATACATTCATAATAACTATAGTTCTAGGTTTGATTTTTGCCAGACATTTATTCAAACGGGTAGATTGGTATTTATTACTGACATTTATCTCATTTTTTATAATAACCGGCAATCTGAGCAGAATGGAAAATATTGGTTTTGTATTGTCAAATTTTCTTGATGGTAGAATTAAAGTGTATTTCACGGGGATGATAGCGTCCCAATTTATATCAAATGTACCTACAGCTGTTCTTCTATCAACATTTACAGATTCATCTATGTCTAGATACTTACTACAAGGAGTCAATGTAGGAGCGATGGGAACTTTGATTGCTTCATTAGCCAGTTTGATTTCTTTTAAATATATTCTAAGAGATTTTTCCGAACATGCAAAAAAGTACATTATTTTTTATAGTTTAATATCATTGATATTTATGACTGTTATAACCATATTTCTATGGTTATGGATTTGGTAAAACCATAAAATACTTGAAAAATTTAGTAAAAACATTGCGCGTTTGCATTGAAATTTTAAAGGTATAGTATTATTATATAAAGTAATACTACGGGGTGGTTCATCAGAAAGGGTTTGATAAAAATGAATGTATTTGAGAAACTAAAATCAATTTTTGCAAAGAAAGAAAAAACTAATGATAAATTCAGTTATATTTCATTAGTATCAATGGAAGAAAAGTATCAAGCAGAAGACTATATGGGTGCAGCCAAAGATTTGAAAATCTTATTGGAAAAATACGGTAGACGTAAAAGAAAAAACCATCGTTACAAAGGCAGAGAATTCATCTATTTTATTCTCAGCAATAAGCATAAAGATTTGAAGAACACCGGTTATACTCATTGGGAAAACTTAAATAATTTTATGAAGTTAAATCAAACTAAAGTATATCCCTATCATCAAAACAATTTGAGAAATGCAATGGATTTCTTTGAAAAAGAAATTAAAGGTTTAAGAGAAATTAAAATACTTGAAGATAAATGATTTTTTGACAGATAAAACTACTGATTAAACAGTAGTTTTATGTTTTTAAGGAGGGTAAAGTGAAATATAATAGACCACATAGAATCAATTTCCCAGTATCAGAAATTTCATTTGGTTCATGGCAACTTGGTAATAATATTGATTTTAATTTTGGAGATGAATTAGCTGTTTTTGAATTAGTAAATGCAGCTCTTAAGGGTGGAATAACATTATTTGACACAGCACCAAACTATGGACACGGTAACAGTGAGAAGTTATTGGGTGAAGCTTTAAAAGGAAATAGGGAAAAAGTTTTTATTAATTCTAAGTTTGGTCATGATAGTGAAGGAGGAACGGATTTTTCTGTTGATAGATTGGAAAAATCAGTTAGAGGATCTCTCAAAAGGTTACAAACAGATTATTTGGATAGTGTAGTTCTTCATAATCCGCCAATGGAAATGCTTTATAAGGATCATCCCATTTATAATGAGTTAAGAAGATTAAAATCAGATAAACTTATCAGACATTTTGGTGTGAGCATTGATACTCCTTTTGAATTGGAAACAGTTTTAGATAATTATGATGTTGATGTAATCGAGATTATGTTCAATGTTGTTCACCAGAGCCCTAAAATCGATTTTGATAAAATCGACCAAAAAGGGATTTTACTAATGATAAAAGTTACTTTAGATTCCGGGTGGTTAAGCGGGAAGTATAATGGAAAAACAGTTTTTAGTGGAATCAGATCAAGATGGACAAAAGAAGTAATTGACACAAGAATCAAGATTATTGGAAGGGTTAAAAACATAGTGGGCGATGACATCGTTAAATCCAGTTTACGGTTTATTCTTGATTTTAATGGTGTAACCTGTGTTATTCCTGGGATTAAGAACCTAAAACAATTAGCTGAAAATCTTGAAGTTTCAGATTATGTTCTATCAAACGAAAAACACATGAAACTAGAAAGTTTGTATGAAGATATTAACCGCCATTTGTGCCTGGGATTTTCAGGAGAAATGAAATTGCATATCAAGTGAAGAAGTAAGGATTACTTATCAATCTAAAGGATGTGATGTTTTTTGAAAGGAAAACCGATGAGTTTTAAAGGCAAAAGGAAAAAAATAACTATTTCGAAGGATGATATTTTAAATTTGTCACAAAGGACTTAAAATTGACAGTTTCTTTTATACCGGGAATTAGTATAAATAAGAAAGATCCTCATGCTTTCATTCAAGTGATAATTAATGATAATGAAAACATTAATACTAGATACATTAAATATGATATAATTTGAATATCTTATAATTATGAGACTTGGAGACAAAATGACTAAAATTACTACATTTCTAAAAGAAAACCGAAATAATATAATCTATTACCTATCTGGGATTATTTGTTTAGGGTTTGCGGTTAATATAGTTAAGGCTTCGACTTTAGGTAGCGGAGCTTGGGATACAGTAACTATCAATATTAGAGATTTCTTTAATATCAATCTAGGTATAGATTGGATAACTTTAGGCATGGTTTCTTTTTCTGTTAGTCTAATAATCATGATGATTGTCTTAATCTATCGAAAAAAAATTAAGTATTTACTAATGATTTTACCAATTTTTCTCGTAGCTTTGTCAATTGATTTTTGGAATTTAATAGTATTTAAAGACTATGAATCTAATGTTTTTATAATACGATTGATATTCTATATTATTGGGATTCTTACCCTGCCTTTAGGATTATCTTTAGTTGTTAAATCTAGTTTTCCAGCGTTTGTTTTTGATGAATGGATGTTAATGATGGTGAAAGTTTTGAAAGCGAAAAGAATTACTTATGTAAGACTTTCTATCGAAATATTGGGTATTTTAATAGGTGTGGTTTTTGGTTATTTAGTTTACTATCATCTTGATGGATCATTAGGAGCGGTAAATATTGGCAGCTTAATTATTTCTGTCGCTTTAAGTCCTTTGATGGCATTATGTTTTAGGTTTTTAAAAATAGAAACAGAGAGTTAAAGGAGAATTTTATGCTGAAGATTGGGATTATTGGCGCAGGTAATATAGCTAGAACTTTTATCGAAGCGGTTGTTAAGGGGAATATCAAAGTAACTTTGGAAGCTATAGCTTCTAGAGACTAATTAAAAGCAAATGAGTATAAAAATTATATTGTTTTAATAAAGCCTACGGAAGTTATCAAGAATTGTATAAAGATACTGAAGTTGACTTAATCTATGTAGCAACACCCCATAGTTTTCATTATGAGCAAATGATGGAGATTCTCGATTACAACAAACATATTATTTGTGAAAAACCCTTGACTTTAAACCATATACAAGCTGAAAAGGTTTTTCAAAAAGCTAAACAAAAAAAACTTTTTGTTATGGAAGCCTTATGGACAAGATTTTTGCCTGTAATTAAAGAGTTAAAAATGCTTATAGATAAAAATATAATCGGAGAAGTGCAAAGAGTAGAAGCAGATTTTTGCTTCAATTCCGATTTTGATGAAAATCTTAGGTTAAGAAATCCTTGTTTAGGTGGTGGCGCATTGCTTGATTTGGGTATCTATACAATTAGTTTTGCAGATATATTTTTAGGAGAACCTGTTTCTTTTGAAACAAAGTTTTTTGTAGATCCAGTAACTGGTGTTGATGTTGATGAACAAATCATATATAAGTATGAAGGTGATAAAATTGCTATACTTAGTTCATCTTTTGTTAAAAATAAACCTCTATTAGGAAAGATTTATGGTGAGGAAGGTTATGTTATTGTTGAAGAGTTCCATCAAACCCAAAAAGCCTATATATATAATAAGGATAATGTATTGATTAAGACTCTCGACCATCCGCACCTAGTAAATGGTTTTGAGTATGAAATTTTATCAGCTATATTTTCAATAGAAAAAGGATTTTTAGAAGATGCTCATATACCTCATTCAAAAACAATTAGAATACTCGAACAAATGGATCAAATAAGAGAAAGTTGGGGATTTAGATATCCAAAAGAATAAAATATCTTATATAAAAAACCTCTAAAAAAATTTAGAGGTTTATTCTTTATATACTATTTATAGAACGATAAAATCTTTTTCTCTCATTTTCATCAAGAATTTTTTTCCTTAATCTGATATCAGTAGGAGTGATTTCCACAAGTTCATCATTTTCGATAAGTTCTAAAGCTTCTTCCATTGAAAAACGTAATGGGTCGAGAAGCTTAATAGCTTCATCAGAACTACTGGAACGAATATTAGTTAGGTTTTTGTTTTTGCAAGGATTAACTACTAAATCATTACTTCGAGAATTAAATCCGACAATCATTCCTGGATAAACTTCAACAGCAGGATCAACAATCATTCTTCCTCTTTCCGATAAGTTGAATAAACTATAAGCCATAGTTTTTCCGCGTTCTTTGGCTATAAATACACCATTACGACGCTTCTCTATCTCACCAGCATAAGGCATATAAGAGTCAAAAGACTTTACCATAGTTCCTTGGCCTTTAGTTGTGTTTATAAACTCACTTCTATAACCAATAAGTCCTCTAGTTGGAATTATGTATTCTAAAACGGAATATCCATTCTCACTAGCCATATGTTTCATAGTGCCTTTTCTTGAATTGAACTGAGTAATAATGCTACCAACGAATTCATCTGGTATATTAACGATTACTTTCTCATAAGCTTCATGAGTTTGACCGTTAATTTCTCTGAGGATGACTTCTGGTTTGGATACACTTAATTCAAATCCTTCTCTTCTCATTTTTTCTAATAGTATTGATAGATGTAGTTCACCTCGACCGTTTACTTTATAACCTTCTAAATTTTCAAGGGGTTCTACTTCAAGACCTACATTTGTTTCTAGTTCTTTCATTAATCTAGTTCTAATTTGTCTGGATGTTACTAGAGTTCCACTTCTTCCGACAAAAGGAGAATCATTTACTAAAAAGTTCATTGAGAGGGTAGGTTTTTCAATAGTAATCATCGGTAAAGGATCTACAAAGCTTTCATCACATAATGTTTCTCCGATTGAGATATCAGAGATACCAGCAAAAATTACAATATCTCCCGAATAAGCAAATGGCTTTTCCACTTTACTAAGACCTTCATTTACAAAGAGTTTTGTAATTTTGCTAGATACTACTGAACCATCTCTTTTAGTTAATTTGTAGGTTTTGCCGCTGTAGATTGTTCCTCTAGTGATTCTACCTATCCCCATTCTTCCTAAATAATCGTCATATGCTAAAGATGACACTTGCAATTGTAATGGCTCTTCTGAATTATCAGGATAAGTATTAACTTGATTCATTATGCATTCAAATAGCGGTTCAAGATTATCACTATCATCATCAATGTTTCGCATAGCTATTCCTTGTTTTGCTATCCCATATATTATTGGAAAATCTAATTGTTTTTCATTCGCTCCTAATTCTAGGAACAAGTCAAAACACATATCGACTACCTCAATTGCTCTTTCATCCTTTTTATCTATTTTGTTTATGAAAACAATCGGATTGAGACCTATTTGAAGCGATTTTTGTAAAACAACTTTTGTTTGTGGCATTGGTCCTTCGCTACTATCTACTAATAGAATTACAGTATCAACAGTGTTCATAATTCTTTCAACTTCACTTGAAAAATCAGCATGTCCTGGAGTATCTACTATATTAATTTTAGTGCCCTTGTGTTCGATAGCGCAATTTTTTGAGTATATGGTGATTCCACGTTCCCTTTCAATATCGTTGCTATCCATAACTTGTTCAATGATAATTTCATTTTCATGGAATACTCCACTTTGTTTTAATAGGGCATCTACTAAGGTAGATTTTCCTGCATCAACGTGTGCGATAACTCCAACATTAATTATATTTTTATTTCTCATAACTTACCAATCCTGTTCTATTGACCTTCAAATAAGAAAGACAAACAATTAAGTTTACCACATTAATCAAAAAAGTAAAGAAAAAAACAATTTAGATTCTAATCTTAATGATTTCAGTCTTACTTATGTCTAGATAAACTGTAAGTTAAAATCAAATCAAAAGAAATCCCTATGTTTTGGGCAGAACATAAGGATTTCTCTCTGTGTAAATATATATACTGAGGGTGTCAAAATTGATATTTATTAATATATTTCTAACATAACTAAAATATTTATTTTTTGAGCATTTAAATAAATGCTATTAAAATGTTATAATTAAAGAGGAATTTATCATTAGTATAGCAACAGTTAAAAACATCATTAATTTTGATTAATGAAACTACGTATTAAATTTTCTGAATAAAACTAACAATTATTGTTTGTCCAATACTATATTATAGATTTATGAAATCAGGAAGATCGTCGTCATCAAAACCTAGATTGATGAAATCAGGAAGATCATCGTCATCAAAACCTAAATTGATGAAATCAGGAAGATCGTCATCATCAAAACCTAAATTGATGAAATCAGGAAGATCGTCATCATCAAAACCTAAATTGTCAATTGTAATTAACTTCTTTGAATCGTCGTAAGTTGTTACTTCATTGTTTTTTGGTTTAGCAATACCAAAACTGATAACTAAAGCTGCTACTAATACTAATAATTTTCTCATTTTAAATTTCCTCCAATATATAAATATATTTCGATATATTTATATATTATCAAGAAATCAAAAATTTATCTACGGCGTATATGTCATACTTTTAAGGGGGTATATTTCTTATGGATACCGTGAAATTACTAAATTATATGGAAAACTTGAGATACGACAGAAAAATGACTCAAGAAGTGTATCTTCAAGACATTATATCTCAACGACAGTACTATAGATATAGAACTGGCGAGTCAGAAGTACCTTTTGACGTCATAATTAAGTTCGCCATAAAGCTCCAGATTCCGCTCTTAAAACTAATATCTAACTATCAAAGCAGTTCTGAAAAGGAGAAAGCATTAGTTACTCAATATTTAAATTTAGTTATAAGCAAAAAACTAGATGAAGCAAAAAAAATTCGAATAAAAGTAAGAAATTTATCGCTTTTAGATGATGAAATTAAGATTTTTTATCATATTTCTAAACTTTTATTATCATATTATACAAGTGAAATCACTTCAAATGATATGATAATTGAACTAAAAAAGAATATAAATTTTGAAAATATCATGAAAAAAGAAGTTTTACATGATAGTGAAATTTATATTTTGGGTATTATAATGGAGTTTAGTGAGAAGGATCGAGATAAAATCTATAGAAAAATCAATAAACTAAGAGTAAATAACAAGTTGCTTTTAGGGAACAACCCTTCTTTAGATGCTCAAGTATATTTTTGGATTATTAAAAATCTTGGCCGACTTAACAAGTATTCAGAATTAATCGCTATGGCTGAAACAGCTATTGCTTTATCAAAAAAGGAGTATACTTACTACTCTCTAGAATATTTCCACTACTATAAAGCTCTTGCTCATTATGAACTTAAAGAAACTGAACTTTTTGAAACCGAGTTAAGAAATACAATTGTGATTCTATTGTTTCTTGATATATACAAAAGAAAGCATTTCTTTGAAACAATCAAGAAAGACACTGGTATCACATGTAAAGATTTTATAATTGATAGATTGAAGAAAGAATTGGAATAATTCTTTCTTTTTTTCATTTTTTTCGCTATTTTATAGCCTTTATGTGCAAAAGTATGACATATACGCCGTTGTTTTTATTATAAATTTAAGAGATAATATAATAAACACTTATCGAAAGCAGCGGTGATGCAAGAGTGAAGACCAGTAATTTATATGCTTTCAGAGGTATGAATCAGGATTTTGAATATTCAAATCAAAACCAGTTTTCTCAACATAGTAATTATCAAAGGAATGAAAATTTAGATCCTCAAATTCATTCCCATTTTAATACTTCACCTTCCGAAAGACTAAGGGTAATCAAATTTTTAACCTATGAGAGTTCACATGGTTTCAGTTACAACAATACTGACATTAATAATTTTTTTGGTTTCCAAGGTGTACATCCTTTAGATGAACAGTTAATTCAACACTCTAGAAGAGTTAGTGAATTATGTGTAAGGATTGGTAAAGCCATGGGGCTTGAGAAACAAACAGTTATTGAATTGAAAATAGCAGGAATGTTACACGACATAGGTAAAGTTTATGTACCAAGCGAAATAATTAACAAGCCTGAGAAGTTAGATCAAGCTAGTTTGCAAATAGTAAGAACTCATACTTTATTGGGGTATGAGATTTTAAAAGGTATCAAAGAGTACAAGAATATAGCTAAATATGCACGATCTCATCATGAAAGAATTGACGGTAAAGGATATCCTGATGGGTTAGTAGGAGATAACATACCGTTAGGATCCAGAATAATTGCTGTGGCTGATGCTTATGAAGCAATGACTGAATCAAGACCATATCGCGCCTCTCTTTGTCAAAAAGATGCAATAAAAGAACTAGTTTTAAACGCTGGAACCCAATTTGACGCAAACATAGTAAATGTTTTTATTGAAAAGGTTCTTTAAAAAATCTAAGCGAAAAGAGACTGTCTGATTAAGATAGTTTCTTTTATTTTTATGAATAATTTTTTATTTCATAGGATATTAAGAATTAATTTTGATAATGTGTTAATATAAATATTGAAGAATTTTTATCTTTGAAGGATGTGAATGAAATGATATATGTATTGTTATTTTTATTCTTTATGCTTTTGATATTGTTCATATACTTTATAATCCTAAAAAACAGAATCATAGGGTTTTATCTTAAGGGTTTTACAAGCCTATCATTTCTTTTAATTTATGGGTACGGTATATATGATTTCTTCATTAGAAGCAATGGGCTAAGTATAGCTTTAAATGATATCAAATTTATCTATTTTATCTTGTTTATTGGCCTTGGTTTGATATGTGGACTAGTTGGAGATTTATTTCTTGAAGTCCAGTATTTTTATAATGAAAAGAAAGAATCGCAAATCCTTTATGGAATGACATCATTTTTTATGGGGCATGTTTTTTATATCATTGCAATATCAGCTCTAATAGGATTTAACTTTGTTTCTGTATTAGTAGGTTTAGGTTTTACATTATTGATTGCTATTGGAGGGCAAGTATTAAAAATGGATTTTGGAGTTTTAAGAATTCCAAGTTACTTATACACATTTATAATTTTTACAATGGTTGGTCAAGCTTTCTTCGTAGGAGTCAATTATAATTTTAATCTATTTAGCCTGGTTTTGATGCTTGGCGCTATCTTGTTCGGAATATCTGATTTGATATTAGCACCAATATATTTTAAGAATGAAAAAAGAGTTTCATTTACGATTTTAAATTTATCAACTTACTATTTGGCTCAACTACTGATAGCCATTTCAATTATTTTTTTGGTATGAATTTAATGAATAAAAGAGGTCTGCAATTTAAGCTGCAGACCTTTTGTTTTGGCGATTATAATGACATTTGATTTAAACTGTCTTTAAGAATATTAGCTGATATTTTTAGTTTATCTTGCTCTTCATTTGTAAGTTTTAAATTAACTACATGATGAACTCCATCCCGGTTAATAACTGCTGGCAATCCAATATATAAATCTGGATCAATGTCATAAACTCCGTTATTGTAGACCGAAATTGGTAAAATACTATTTTCATTGTCAAAGATTGCTGAGGTGATTCTTACTAAAGCCATACCGATGCCATAATAGGTAGCGGTTTTTCTTTTTATGATTTCTTGAGCCGCGTTTTTAACTTTATCATAAATATGATCTAAGTCCTCAAAATTTATTTCTTTCATACTTTCAATAACATCAAGCATTGGTTTTGTTCCGACATATGCTTTTGACCAGCAAACGAACTCGCTATCACCATGCTCACCTAAAATGTAGGCATGAATATTTCTTGCATCAATATGGATATACTTTGATATTTCATATCTTAATCGAGCGGTATCTAATGATGTTCCACTTCCCAAAACCCTACTTGAAGGTAGACCGGATTCTTTCCAAGCTACATAAGTTAGTATATCTACTGGGTTTGATGCGACGAGTATTATTCCTTCGAATCCTGATTCCATTATATTTCTTGTGACAGATTTTATAATGGAAGCATTTCTATTTAACAAATCTATTCTTGTTTCACCTGGTTTTTGGTTGACTCCTGCGGTAATTACAACTAAGCCGGCATCTTTGCAATTATCATAATCTCCAGCCTTTATCGTCATTTTTCTGCTAGCAAAAGCTAAGCCATGATTTAAATCCATCGCCTCGCCTTCAGCTTTTTCTTTATTTACATCAATTAATATAAGTTCTTCTATAGTACCTTGATTGACTAGAGCATATGCATAACTCATTCCTACAAATCCTGTACCAACAATTACGACTTTACTTTTACTCATTTTTATACTTCCTTTCCCTTACATGTTTATAGTATCATGCTTGGCTTAAATATACATATTTAAGGCTTAAGAAAATGTTTACATACAAGATTATAAAAATGCAAATGCAAATACAGATTATTTTCGGAACTGTTTTTTCAAAAAAAGATTTATCTTTCAAATGACATATGTTATAATGACTTATGTCAATAACAAATAGACATATGTCAATAAAAGGGAGGAAAAATTAATATGATGAAGAAATTGGCTTTATTATTTCTAGTTTTCTTAGGATTTACATTAGTGGCTTGTGATTCAGGGTCAAAAGTTGAGTATCCTAAAGAGTATGGAGTAGTAGATGTTCTTAGCGCAGTAGAGACTAAAACAGGGTATACTTTTACATTAGAAACAGACGGATTTAGTAGTACAACTAAGATAAAAGCTGAAGTAACAATAGTTGACGGCAAAATTACTGCCTATACAATAGTTTCTAGTGGCGAATCCACTGGTTATGGTAAAACATTAATAGAAGACGGAACTATTCTACAAGCAATAATTGATGAAACAGATAATCTAGATGATTTTGATGTTACAGATTATTTAGATTCTGAAGCTAGTGCAACAATTACAGCTGATGCATTGTTAGAAATTGCTTTAGCAGCTTTAGAACATTATAACGAAGATTATAAATAGAAAACTTAATTATTGAAAATATAAATATGGTTTTCTACAAGAACAACCGCATATGAATGTGATTGTTCTTCTTTAATGAAAAGAGATTATTATGAGGTAAAACCTCAAAAAATAAAAAGGAGATATTTTTACAATGAAAAAATTTTTTGCAGTATTCGTTTTAGCATTTTTAGCTATCGGATTTATCGGTTGCGAAAAAACTACAACTGAAGTAACAACAGAAGCACCAGGTGCACCTGAGTCAATTACAATGGCTAATGTGGATGATTATTTGTACAATGCCGATTTTCAATTTGTTGATTTAAGAAACTTTGATGATCAAATGGCAGATGGTTGGATTCGTGGATTCGAAATGATTCCTTTCTTCGATTATTTAGAGTACATGAATATTTTAGTTAGAGTTGATGGCTGGAGTTTTGATGCATCTGCAATTAAAGATGAAGCAGCATTAAGAGCATTATTTGATGAAGACAAATATATCGTTTTAATGTGTGCCGGTGGAACAAGAGCAGGATTTGTTAAAGACGCTTTAGATAGCCTAGGCTATGAAAATGTTTATAATGCTGGAGGCTTAAGTGCATACACAGGTGATAACATGGTTTTAGGCGATGGTGTATATGATATTACAATGCCTAATCCAGCTTTAGTTGATCCACTTCCTGAAACAATTTTGATGAGTGATCCATTAATTGACATTTATGCAGTTAGAACAGATGTTCAATTTGTCGACCTAAGAAATTTAACAGATATAGTTAATGGTTATCACAAAGATTCAACAGTAATTCCTTTCTTTACATTCTTAGAAGCAGAAAACATTCTTGTTCGTACTGATGGAGATTGGGTTTTCGCTCCTGAAGATATCGTAGATGAAGACGCTTTAAGAGCTATTTTCTGTGAAGATAAAAACATTATTCTTTTCTGCAAGAGTGGAACACGTGCCGGATATGTAATGGCAGCTTTAGAACACTTAGGCTATGAAAATGTATGGAATGCTGGCGGATTTGATAATTATGCAGGTTCAACTGGTGATACTGGAGGTACTTGTTCATAAAAATGAAAAAAATACTTTTAACAATCGTATTAATCTGTGCAGCTTTTGCTTTTGTTGGTTGTGATAAAAACACTACAGAAGCACCGGTTGGTTCTGAATTTGATTTAACAATATTGAAATTCCCTCATTTAGATGGTCATGGGTCCGAAGTTATGAAGGATATGCCAATTCTCTTCGAATATGAGATGAGAGGTTATGTTAAGTATCAAGTAGCTTTTGTAGCTTGTACTTGTAGAGCGCCTAGAGATAACTTCTGGAGTGTTGCTTATATTGATATTTCAACTGAAACAGGAGAGATTTTATATATTTCTTTTGAACAAGATAGCAGTGGGCATTATCAAGCCGGAGTGTGGGGAGATAGTAATCCAATTCCAGAAACTGGAAAAACATATGAAGATTTTGAAAATGATTTCTTACCTTGGATTGTTGGAAAAACAGCTGATGATTTAGATGGAATTAATATTTTCTATGATGAAGCACCAGCAATATATGCTGATTATGCCAATACAAAGACAATTGGTAATCAAGAACTTATCGATTCATTCTCTGGTAGTAGCGTTTCAACACATAGCATTATTCGTGTTGTTAAAACATTACTAGATTATCATCAAGAACAATACATGACTGAATAAAGACTACTTAAGAGGGTATGAATAATGCCCTCTTATACTTTGGAGAATAAAGTTATGCTAAAAAAAATTTTATTAATACTAATAATTGTTTTATCTTTAATGGCGTGTCAAAAACCTTTAGCTGATAAAGATTATGCTGATTTTGAACATATGGATCATTGGGATGAACTTAATGATTTGCCAAATGGTGAAGTCGTTCTTTTTTATTACTCACCTTATTGCGTGATTAGTAGAAGTATTGAAGATGAAGCGACTGAATACTTCGTTATTTTAGAAAACTCTGGGATTCCAGTTATATTAATTCATGAAGGGTTAATATTTGAACAAGGAACACAACCGCTGGAAGTCATAGAAACACCATCGCTTTTGATTTATGAAGATGGAGAATTTGTGGAGATAATTAGTGGGGCAAAACCAGTAACAGAGTATTTAAAAGCGAAAGTAAAATAGAAAGAATGCTTATAAAAATATCCATGTAATATAACAAAACTATGTTATAATTATTTTGGATATTTTATTTTTTTATACGAGGTAGATGCTAATGAAAATTTACTTAAAAATTATTTTGGCATTATTTTTGATTTTATTAATGCCAATTAACATAAACGCCCAAGAACCAGTAGAAGATCAAGAAATTATCGTTCACTACTTTTACTCAAGTACATGCACGGTTTGTAGAGAAGTCACTTCTTTTCTAGATGAATACTTAGTCGACAAAGATTATGTGACTTTAGTTAAATATAACGTTTTAGAGGGTGGAGAATACGAAGATTGGTTTATTGAAGTTACGGAGACCTTTAACCGAGAAAATTTAGCTTACCCTTACATCATAATTGGTGGTAAAGACTTGCAAGGTTTATATGAGATTAAAGCTGATATTGATAAGGTAATAAATTATTATTTAGATAATCCTAATTACTCAGATATTGTTGAAAAAATCAAAGATAATCAAATAATTTTACCAAGCGATTTTCTTACAGAAGATTTTAATGGTGGAAGAACAGTTACCTTGCCTATAATTGGCGAAATTGAACTTGCTTCTTTTTCTCTACTATTAGGTGCAGTATTTATTGGGTTAATTGATGGCTTTAACCCTTGCGCTATGTGGATATTAGTATTTTTAATAACTATGCTAATTAATCTGAAAGATAGAAAAAAGATGTGGATACTAGGATTAACCTTTATTCTGACCAGTGGAATCGTATATTATGTTATTATGATGTCGTGGTTACAACTAGTTATTCAAGTGGCCCTCATTAAAACTTTTCAGATAATTATTGGAGTATTAGCTTTGGTTTTCGCCTTTATTAGCTTAAGACATTTTAATAAACAGCGTAAACTAGATACAGGATGTGAAGTCACTTCAGTTGAAAGCAAGAGAAAATTAATTGTAAGAGCAAAGAAAGTAATCAACAACAATAACCTTTGGTTAGCAATATTAGGTATTGCCGGTATTGCGATAACGGTTAATGTGATCGAATTGGCATGTTCAGCTGGATTGCCGGTAATTTATACATCCATGTTGGCTTATAATGATTTATCACAATTCCAATCAGCTATGTATATTTTAGTTTACGTAATATTCTTTATGTTCGATGACTTGCTGATTTTCACTTTAGCAGTCATCACATTTAAAGTTACTGGAGTTTCTAGCAAGTATGCAAAGTATTCAAACTTGTTTGGCGGAATAATTATGCTTGTGTTAGGAGTAATATTGATATTCTTTCCACAGATTCTTTTATAAAGCATATGAAGTTGTTCGATTTTTGAATAACTTCATTTTTTTAATTTTCTTAATCAATTGTTTTTGCTTTAAAAAATAGATATAATTAGACTATGATAGCCTTTTTATAAAGGAGGATTTTTTATGAAAATGAATCATCGTGTAACTAAACAGCAAGATTTGCTTGATCCTAATGGGCATTTATCTGAACCTGGCTACGCTTATAAAGAAATCTTTAATTATGATCGTAAAATGATAAAAGCCTCTAAATGGAGAATTAAAGAATGGGATTACTACTGTGCTATATCCAAAGATTATGCTTTTAGTTTTACTGTAGCTGATTTAGGATATATGGCTTTAATAAGTGCTAGTCTTCTCGATTTTTCTACAGGCAAAGAGACTAAAAGTGCTAAAATGAAATTATTTCCTTTTGGAAAACTTGGCTTACCAAAATCAGCTAACAATGGAGATGTGGTTTTTAAAGATAAATCTCATGATTTTGTTTTCCTAAATAGGCATAAAGATCGTTTTATTAAAGTGAAAATCAAAAACTTTGTTGATGGAAAAGATTTTCATGCTGATCTAAGCTTTAGAAAGTATGATAATGATGATCGGATGCTGATAGCTACACCTTTCAAAGAAAATCCTACGAGATTTTACTATAATCAAAAATTGAATTGTATGAATGTGAGCGGTGTGGTATCTATTGGTGATAAATCTTATGATTTTGTTGATGATAAAGATTTAGGTGTTTTAGATTGGGGAAGAGGAGTTTGGACCTATAAAAACACTTGGTATTGGGGATCGCTATCTTGTTTTGTTGATGGAAAGCGAGTGGGGTTCAATATCGGATATGGGTTTGGTGATACATCAAGAGCAACCGAAAATATGATTTTTTATGATGGAAAAGCACATAAGCTTGATGAGGTAATTTTTGAAATTGATGGTGATAACTTTATGAATCAATGGAAATTTTCATCAAATGACAATCGATTAAAATTAACGATGGAACCACTCTTGGATAGAATAGATAATACAAACTTGTTAATAATTAAGAATTTTGGTCATCAAGTCTTCGGTAAATTTAATGGTTTCTTAGTATTAGATGATGGAAAGAAAATTGAAATAAAAGATCAAATTGGTTTTGCTGAAAAAATCACCAATCACTATTAGTATAGGAGAGTATAATCAGAATGAAAACAAACGAATTAGTTAATAATCAAAGAGATTATTATAAATTAGGAGAAACAAGAAGTTATGAAAATCGTCAAAAAGCGCTAAAACAACTATATTTTGCTATTATTAATAATGAAGACCAAATTAAAGAAGCTCTTCTAAAAGATTTAAATAAAGCTTCAGGTGAAGCTTACTTATCAGAGATTGGCGTAACACTTAAAGAGATTAAATACTTGCTTAAACATTTAAAAAGATTTATGAGAAACAGAAAGGCAAGAACTGAAATCACTAATTTTCCTGCAAAAAGTTTTATATCTCCTTTCCCTTATGGTGTTACACTTATTATGAGTCCATGGAATTATCCCATATATCTTACTTTAGCTCCCTTAGCTGGAGCTTTAGCCGCCGGAAATACAGTCGTGGTAAAACCTAGTAATTATAGTCCAGCAACATCTGACATTATCGAAAAGATGATTTCTGAGATATTCGATCAGAAGTATATTGCAGTTGTTAAAGGTGGAAGAGAAGAGAATCAAGATTTGCTTAATCAAAAATTTGATTATATTTTTTTCACAGGTAGTACTAGTGTGGGAAAGATAGTTATGGAAAAGGCATCTAAGAATCTAACCCCTGTCAGCTTGGAACTCGGAGGTAAGAGTCCAACCATCGTTACTCAAGATGCAAAGATTGATTTGGCAGCTAAGAGAATTATTTTTGGAAAGTTAATTAATTCCGGTCAAACTTGTGTAGCTCCTGATTATGTTTTAGTCGATAAGAAGATAGAAGAAGAGCTATTAGAAAAACTTAAATTTTATATTCAAGAGTTTCTTGGACATGAACCGCTTAAAAATCCTGACTTCGGAAAAATCATTAATGAAAAACATTATGAAAGATTAATGAACTTAATGAAAGGTCAAGAAATCTATTTCGGTGGGTTAGGCGATGAGAAGACTTTAAGAATTTGTCCAACCATATTAAGAAATGTCAAATCGGATTCTCCTATTATGCAAGAAGAAATATTTGGCCCTATTTTGCCAGTTATTGTCTATGAAGATATTAATGAGGCAATTGATTTTGTTAATGAAAGACCACATCCTCTAGCTTTTTATTTGTTTTCTACTGAAAATAAAACTATAGATATGTTCTTAGATAATTGTCAATTTGGTGGTGGATGCATAAATGATACGATAATGCAAGTTGCTAGCGATTACTTACCTTTTGGCGGCGTAGGAGATAGTGGTATGGGTCAATATCATGGTAAAGCCAGCTTTGATACCTTCACACATTTTAGAAGTATTATTAAAAAATCAAATCTTATTGACTTACCAATTAGATATTTGCCAATCTCAAAGAAAAAAGAGAAACTTATCAAAAAAGTTTTGAAGTAAAAAAATCTATTATTATGATATAATAATAAAAGAATACCCCGGTATTGATTTTGTGTTTCTAGACACTACAATATAGGGGTAGTGTTTTTTAAAAGATTTAGTTTGAAAGAGTAGTATTTATTTGATTCTAAAATAGATGTTAATTTACTACTTAATCTTTTGTTTGGAGGATAAATTGAAGAAACTAATCGAAATTGAAGGATTAACAAAATCGTTTGATGATACTTTAGTATTGAAGTCGATTGACCTTTATATAAGAGAAAACGAGTTTATTACCCTTTTGGGTCCGTCTGGTTGTGGAAAAACAACGCTTTTAAGAATTCTTGCAGGATTTGAATCAAAAGATTCAGGGATTGTTAAGTTTGATGGGAATATCATTGACGATATGCCTCCACATGAAAGACCAATAAATACAGTTTTTCAAAAATATGCTTTATTTCCACATCTCGATGTTTTTAATAACATCGCTTTTGGTTTGAAATTAAAGAAAATTCCGAAAGAAGAAATAGAAAAAGCGGTTAAAGACGCCTTAAAACTAGTTAAATTAGAAGGCTTTGAATCAAGAAATATCAAAACATTGAGTGGTGGGCAGCAGCAAAGAGTCGCAATCGCTCGAGCTGTTGTTAATAAACCAAGATTGTTGTTACTTGATGAACCATTAGCTGCTTTAGATTTAAAGTTACGTCAAGATATGCAATATGAACTTAAAGAAATGCAAAGAGCTTTAGGTATCACATTTGTTTTTGTTACTCATGATCAAGAAGAAGCTTTGACAATGAGTGATACGGTAGTTGTTATGAATGAAGGAGAAATTCTTCAAATAGGAACACCACAAGACATATATAATGAGCCTAAAAATCGTTTTATAGCTTCTTTTATTGGTGAATCGAATATAATTCCTGGAATTATGTTGAAAGACTATTTGGTTAAGTTTGAAGGCTATGAATTTGAATGTGTCGATAAAGGATTTAAAGAGGATGCTGAAATAGAAGTTGTTTTAAGACCCGAAGATATTGAACTTAAACCTGCCAATGGCGGTATCAATGGTGTTGTAACAGATATTATTTTTAAAGGCGTTCATTATGAGATAATAGTTGATGTAAATGGAAGAGAATATATAATACACTCAACAGATCCACAATTAGTTGGAAATAAAGTTTCATTGTCTTTTGATAAAGAAGACATCCATGTGATGCTTAGATGAAAAGCTTAAGACGGTTGATATATCCTTATATCGCATGGTTAACCGTATTGATAATTATTCCCTTCTTATTTATTGTTTTAGCCACAATTTCAACTTTTCATATTTTTAATTCATATACGTTTAGGTTTACCTTTGATTCTTTAAGATTCTTGACTGATCCGATATTCTTGAATGCTTTCAAGAATAGTATCAAGTTTGCTGGAATCACAACCTTAATTTGTTTGACTGTCGGGTATCCAGTAGCTTATTTTTTCGCGAATATGAAGAGCAAGAACAAAACTCTTTATGTAGCTTTATTAATTGTTCCAATCTGGTCTAACATGATAGTAAGAATCATTGCTTGGGAAAATGTGTTTAAACCAGTATCAATTTTGAATTTATTCAATTTGAGTTTTGATATGATTGGTTCTGACATAGCGATTATAATTGCTATGGTATCAATGTATTTGCCTTTCATGATTTTTCCAATTTATGCAGTTTTAGATAAAATGGATCATGGTTATATTGAAGCTAGTCGAGATTTAGGAGCTAATGCTTTCCAATCGTTTTATAAAGTTACTCTACCATTATCTTTAGGTGGTATCGTAAGTGGAATCATTATGACGCTATTACCGGCTATGACCGCTTTTGCTTTACCTGAAAGAATCGGTGGAGGGACTACAATACTTTTAGGTAATTTAATAGAAAAAGAAATCTTTAGAGGATCATTTTCAATCGCAGCTACTGTTTCATTTGTGGTAATGGTAGTAATGTTGAGTCTTTTCATGTTAATAGTTCGCTTTGATAA